>Ga0075160_10000780_pt1 | contig 19687 bp, 19 predicted proteins | sample JI91814C2DNA_FD_70969 | JGI IMG/M metagenome (GOLD analysis project Ga0075160, IMG submission 70969) | Wastewater effluent complex algal communities from Wisconsin, to seasonally profile nutrient transformation and Carbon sequestration -... | ecosystem: Engineered > WWTP > Effluent > Algae... | reverse complement strand
TCGGGCACTGGAAATAACACTTTCAAAATCCTTAAACTTCACAGAGGTTGTTTTCGTTAGTTCTGTAGATTATCTTTGTATCAAATTATAGTTCCCGGAGGCCCCTGAAGCGATTCAAGCCTCCGGGTTTTTTTATGCCCATTTCACAATCACTGCACCGAGGGTTCATAGCTTATTTTATTCAGGTTTTTCCTGATTCGTTCATTTAGTGCAGATTCCTCATCCATTTGTTTTTCCAATTCGGCTTTCAGGGCAGTAAACCTTTCTTCAAAGTTGAAATCATCTTCATCATCAGCGAGGCCTACAAATCGCCCTGGTGTAATCACATAATTTAGTGTACTCACTTCATCCAACGTTGCACTTTTACAAAAGCCTTGTACATCGGTGTATTCATGCTCACCTATTCTCCAATTATGATAGGCTGACGCTATTTTAGTAATGTCATCATCGTTGAGGTCGCGATTCTTTCTGTTAATCAGGTGTCCAAGATTACGCGCATCAATGAATAGTATTTGTTTTTTGCGTTGCGTTTTATTTCTGCGCAGAAACCAAAGACAAGCAGGGATTTGAGTATTCAAAAATAGTTTGGTAGGCAGGTTAACTACACAATCCAACAAATCATTTTCAATCAACGCTTTTCGTATCTCGTATTCGCCATTCGCTTTTGTAGTGAGTGATCCTTTACTCAAAACAAATCCAGCAAGTCCATTCGGTGCCAAATGATAGAGGAAGTGTTGTATCCAGGCATAGTTGGCATTTCCGGCAGGAGGAACACCATAAGCCCATCGCGCATCTTTTTGCAAAAGCTCACCACTCCAATCGCTATCGTTAAAGGGTGGGTTGGCAATGATGTAGTCGGCTTTCACATCCTTGTGGGCATCGTTCAAAAAGCTTCCCTCATTGTTCCATTTTACATTACTGCTATCAATGCCCCGTATGGCAAGATTCATTTTAGCTAGTCGCCATGTGGTTTGGTTGCTCTCTTGCCCGTAAATGGAAATATGATCGGCAGGATTGAGAGAAAGTTTCTTGCCGCTATTCTTTTTGTAGTGGTCCTGGTGTTTTTTGATAAACTTTTCACTCTGCACAAACATGCCACCGCTGCCACAACATGGATCAAAGACGCGGCCTTCATAGGGCTCCAGCATTTCAACCAATAGTTTCACCACACTACCAGGCGTGTAAAACTGTCCGCCTTTCCTTCCTTCGGCCAAAGCAAACTCACCTAGGAAATATTCAAAAACACGTCCGAGTAGATCTTTACTTTGGGCTTCTTTTGTTCCAAGAACAGTAGTACTTATTAAATCAATTAGTCCACCTAAACTCGCCTTATCCAATTTTTCCTGAGCATACACTTTAGGTAAAACACCTTTTAAGCTTTGTGGATTATCTTTTTCAATAGCATCCATTGCATCATCAATGTCTTTGCCAATGGTAGGTAGTTTAGCCCTGCCTTGCAGCCATTTCCATCGGGCAGAGGGAGGAACATAGAATACTTTTTCAGCTATGTACTCATTCTTGTCCTCCGGATCGGCTCCTTCATATTCTCCTTTGCCTTCCTTCAGCTTATTGTAAAGTTCCTCGAATGCGTCTGAGATGTATTTTAGAAAAATGAGACCAAGTGCCACATGCTTATACTCGCCAGCATCCATGTTCTTCCGCAGCTTGTCGGCAGCCTTCCAAAGCTTCTTCTCTAATGGTTCGTCTTGCTCAATTTTTACTTTCTTGCCCATTGCGGTCGTTTGAATTTTGAAGGGATGTTCTAAAACCTTCTAAAATAGCTTAAAATAGCGAGTTTATGATAGTTTTAGGTTTACGAAAATAGCATTAGGGGGTGGAATACTTTTCGAGAAATATTCTACCTGTTCTTTTTGAAGGGCTAAAAAGGGCTTATTGAATGCTATACTATCCTTCTGTCGTTTATCAAACTTTCAACATACGCGCATTTATGGCCACTACTACACTGCTCACAGTAATCAATACAGCACCCCTTGCAGGAACGATTTTGAGTGAATGTCCGTGTGGAACTTAATCTTTATGGTTCTCTACTAAGGGATCATGTTTTTTATGAATAGCCAATACTACTGCGAGCGTTATAATTGAGAGTAACAGGAACGAAAATTTTGCTGTAGTAATGTAGCCAAGTGAAGCACAAAGCAGTGGAATTTTGGCTGGGTATTGTTCTATCAAGTAATAGACTGATGCATTCTCAATGAAGTCGAGACCAAGCCAGATGATTGGCAAAGAAATAATAAACACCAGCATTCTTTTTTCGATAACCTGAAACATGATGCCGTGGACAAGTGTAAGGACGAAAAACAAGACTTTGTAAACTTCAACTAACTAAATTTCGGCACCTGACACCAAAATATTTTCCGAAACCTGATGACTGAGCGTTATCTCTTTCTTTGATTTCAGGATAGTTACAGAGCCATCAAATAATTCGCGCTTCACTATAATGATCGTATCATCAATCTGTAACCCTTTTGCGTTCAAGTGATCCAGGAATGATTTCTCATCGACCGTTACAGCAATGATTTTCACTTTCTTGCCTTCACTCACTTTGCTAAGTGGAGTACTTTTTTCTATCGGTAGTTTACCGTGGGTGTCTGGTATCGGCTCGCCATGAGGGTCTGCTTTAGGATAGTTTAGCAATTCATCCATTCGGTTGTAGAACCGTTCGGAGTTTACGTGCTCTAATTGCTCGGCTATATCATGCACCTCTTCCCATCCCAGGCCCATCACTTTTACCAGAAATAATTCAGCCAGCCTGTGTTTACGGATAATACCCAAGGCCTCCCTCTTTCCTTTTTCTGTCAGTTTTATACCCTGATAGGGCGCATAGGCCACCATCTTCTTGCTCGCCAATTTTTTTATCATGCTGTTTACGGTGGGTAACTTCACTTCAAGCTTTTTAGCCAGTTCGGATACAAACACCTCGCCAGTAGCCTGCGAAAGGGCATAAATCGACTTGATATAATTTTCTTCGGTTAACGAACCCATTTCATCATTTTATTGAAAATTAAAGCTTTTTGTTAATACTATAAAATTAATTTATTAGATTAGTCTAACATTATATTTATACTAGTCGTATTTTTGACTTATGAATTATAAAACGTTACTATTTAGCTTGCTGATATTAAGCGCTTGCGAGGCATTTGAACCCGAAGCCCCTGCCGATTTTGACATTTTAGATGGTCCTGTGGCAGGGCTTAATGAAGCTGAAAATCTTCAGTTCCTGAAAGGCGATGTCGCCTTTAATACAGAAATATTCACCTTGCAAAATGGCCTTGGGCCTTTGTTTGTCGCTACCTCTTGTGGTAGTTGTCATCCGGGCGATGGGAAAGGTCATCCTTTTACTACCCTTACGCGATTCGGCCAAACCGATGAAAATGGTAATCAGTATTTGAATGACGGTGGACCGCAACTTCAACATCGATCAGTTCCCGGTTTTACACCGGAAGCAATTCCCCAAAATGCAACGTTCTCCCGTTTTACGCCTCCAGCCAATACCGGTCTTGGTTTTATTGATGCAGTGAGCGATGCTGATATTTTAGCCTGGGCTGACCCGGATGATGCAGACGGAGACGGCATTAGCGGTATGCCCAACTGGATCAACCTCAAAGAGTATGTAACCGAACGACCGAACAGTGTGACCCAAAACAGTAAGTATTTAGGCAGATTCGGGAAGAAGGGAGCCACATACAATTTGCTGCAACAAACAGCTTCTGCATACAATCAAGATATAGGAATAACCTCCAGCTTTGAACCCATAGACACGCATTCGGGATTGGTGTTTGATCCGGAAGTTTCCAATCAAACCATTAACGATGTGGTCTTCTATTTAAAAACACTTAAGGCACCCACACCGCGACCTGAAAGCAATTCCATTCTGGATGGAAAGCAATTGTTTACCGCCATTGGTTGCTCAAAATGTCATCGCCCTGAAATGAAAACGGGGAACTCACCTATTGCCGCCATCGCCAATAAAGCCTTTTATCCATACAGCGATTTATTGTTACATGATATGGGAACAACGCTCGATGATGGATATACCGAAGGCGCTGCTAAAACCTACGAATGGCGAACACCGCCACTTTGGGGTTTGGGACTCTCAAAAAATTCGCAAGGGGGCCAATACTTTTTGATGCACGATGGAAGAGCCAGAAGTATTGACGAAGCTATTTTGCTTCATGGTGGAGAGGCTAATCAAATAAGAAATAATTATCAGTCGCTAACCGCTGACGAAAAGACAAAACTCATTCACTTTCTCGAAAGTTTATAGTCATGAACAGACGCACCTTTGTCAAGCAAACTTGTATCACCTGTGTGAGTGGCGGGTTGATTCCGTTTCTAATCACCGGTTGCCAGGCGACACATTATGCAAGCGGTGTAATGGATGCAACAGGCATCAGCGTGCCTAAGTCAGAGTTCACATACCTTAAAAAAGAACAGACGCTCACCCGTCAGTACATCATCATTCAAAACGACAAATTGGAATTTCCAATTTACGTGTACCGATTTTCTGATACTGAATATAGTGCTCTATGGATGAAATGCACTCACCAAGGCGCAGAGCTACAAGCAGCGGGTGACGCGCTCCATTGCCCAAGTCATGGAAGTGAATTCACCAATAAAGGTGCAGTAAGTAACGGACCAGCGGAAAAAAATCTGCGTTCCTTTTCCATCATCGTACAAACCGAGACCATCACGATAGACTTGCGACAATCATGAAAAAAAGTTTACTAATAGTAGTTGCTTTAGTGATGTGCTTAACCTTGACTGCACAAGTAGATTCTACGTTGTTTAAAAGAACTCAGCAGGACACTTCCAAACTACTTCTCAATATGGATGCGGTTTATAACCGACCCTTTCTGTCGGTTAGTAAACTACCTGTTGCCGTTGGTGGCTATGTAGAAGCTAACTGGCAACACCTGGGCACCGATGGGGTAAGTGAAGGGCATCAATTTCAAATGAGACGCCTCACGTTATTTATCGCGTCAAGCATTTCCAGGCGAATAAAATTCCTTTCGGAAATAGAGTTTGAAGATGGTACGAAGGAAATCAATATTGAATTTGCTTCTGTTGATTTTGAATTTCACCCGCTACTGAATTTGCGAGGAGGTATTGTGATGAACCCTATTGGCGCATTCAATCAAAATCACGATGGACCTAAATGGGAATTTATTGATCGCCCGATTTCGGCTACTCAATTACTGCCCGCTACGTGGAGCAATGTCGGCTTTGGCTTGTATGGCAAACTATATAAAGACAATTGGGTGTATGCATATGAGACCTACCTTACCAATGGGTTCGATGATCAGATCATCAGCAACAGCGAGAACAAAACATTTCTTCCTGCATCGAAACTAAATAAAGATCGGTTTGAAGAGAGCTTTAATGGTGTGCCATTATTAACGGCTAAAGTTGCCATACGAAATAAAAAAATCGGTGAACTAGGCTTGTCATACATGGGTGGTGTCTATAACAAGTTTCAGGAAGACGGCTTGGTACTGGATGAAAAGCGGAGACATCATTCGTGGGCGATTGATTTCAACACGGTTATATCAGCGACAAAGACTTACTTTAATACAGAGTGGGTAGTCAACAAAGTAGATGTGCCGTCAACCTATGGACAGCAATTTGGAGATAAACAGATGGGTGGTTTTCTTGATATAGTTCAACCCATTATACGGCAGAATATCTTTGGCTTTGACCGATCTGTCATAAATGCGGTTTGCCGATTAGAATATGTCGATTGGAATGTGGGTGAATTTGATGAGACCGGTGAGGACATTGCCGAATACACTGTAGCGGTTGTGCCAGGAATTAGCTGGCGTCCAAATTCACAGACTGTTATTCGTTTAAATTACAGGTATAATTGGCAAACCGATTTGTTGGGGAATCCAGCCTCCAAAACAGCCGGTTTTCAGTTTGGTTTTTCAAGCTATTTTTAATGATTATCATGTTGCAACCCTATTGCATGGTTTTTTCACCTATTTTTGTGCTATGAGAGTAATGCGCTTTCTTTTAGCCATGTTCGTTCTTGCGTTGTCAGTTTATCCGTGCAGCGATAAAGAGACGTGTGCGGATGAGCGTAAGACGGGTGTAACATTTGCTAGTGTTACCGATCATGACCATACCAGTAGTGAGGTTGATCAATGCACACCCTTTTGCATTTGCGCATGTTGTGCTGCTCACATTCAACTTAATCGTCTATCGTCTATTGCATTTTCAAACCTGATTCACAATACGCAGGTAGTAACCTTTTACTTCGAAAAGCCTTTGCTCGACAATGCAAAGTCCATCTGGCAACCTCCTAAACTTGCCTAGTACTTCTTTAATGGAATGACATTCCTGTCGTTCTGATATTCTGACTTTTACATTTTAAAGTTCGCGCTATGCGCAAAAAAATATCGTTCATCATTCCGAACGACAATAGACATTTTCGATATGTCACGGCCCCTATAGGGCTTGGATTAATTGGTTTTAATCCAGCATATCATACTACAATCATTTCTAATGCATTAATATGTTAGATAAAATCATTCGATACTCAATAAAAAATAAATTAGTCATCGGGCTTTGTACCCTTGCTTTGATGGCCTGGGGAGGTTATTCATTAACCCAACTTCCCATCGATGCAGTACCTGACATCACCAACAATCAGGTACAAATAATTACAGCCGCCCCTTCACAATCTGCACTCGACATTGAACGACTTGTTACGTTTCCGATCGAACAAACTATGGCTACGATTCCTGACACCGAGGAGATCAGAAGTTTTTCACGTTTCGGTCTTTCCGTTGTTACGATTGTTTTCCAGGACAATGTAGATGTTTACTGGGCACGACAGCAGGTGAACGAGCGGTTGACAGTAGCGGCCAATCAAATCCCGCCAGGAGTAGGAACTCCTGAGATGGCACCTGTAACAACAGGTCTCGGTGAAATTTATCAATATATTGTTCGTCCCGAGAAAGGCTACGAAGCCAAATTCGATGCAATGGAATTGCGTAGTATCCAGGATTGGATTGTTCGAAGACAATTGCTGGGTACTAAGGGCGTGGCTGACGTTGCAAGCTTTGGAGGATTTTTAAAGCAATATGAAATAGCCCTTGATCCGGATAAGCTTCGGAGTTACAATATTGGTATTGCTGATGTATTCAAGGCACTTGAAAAGAATAATCAGAATACAGGCGGAGCGTACATTGATAAAAAACCAAATGCCTGGTTTATCCGGAGTGAGGGCTTGATCAATTCTATTGATGACATTGGGAAGATCGTAATTTATAATACAGATGGCGGAATCCCGATTCTTATTCGCAACGTAGCCGATGTACGCCTAGGACATGCCAATCGCTATGGAGCGATGACCTATAATGACGAAGGTGAAGTGGTAGGAGCAATCACATTAATGCTGAAGGGTGAAAACTCCAGTGCTGTGGTGAATCGGGTCAAAGAAAAGATGGAGCAAATCAAAAAGACATTGCCTGAAGGAGTAACGATTGAGGCCTTTCTTGATCGCAGTGCATTGGTAGAACGCGCAGTAGGAACCGTTGAAAAGAATTTAATCGAAGGTGCTTTAATAGTCATTTTTATTCTGGTGTTGTTCCTGGGCAATTTCAGAGCGGGTTTTCTGGTAGCTTCTGTAATTCCTCTCTCCATGCTTTTTGCCGTTTCATTGATGCGTGTCTTTGGAGTTTCCGGCAATCTCATGAGTTTGGGCGCGATAGATTTTGGGCTAATCATAGATGGCGCAGTTATCATTGTTGAATCAACCATGCATTATTTAGGTGCGAGTAAAGGCACCCAGCTTAATCAGCAACAAATGGATGAGAAAGTTCAGTACTCTGCATCACGGATGATGAATAGCGCAGCATTTGGGCAGATTATAATTCTCATTGTATATCTTCCTATACTCGCTTTGGTAGGGATTGAGGGCAAGATGTTTAAGCCAATGGCGCAAACGGTAAGCTTTGCTATTCTGGGTGCGTTCCTTCTTTCCCTTACGTATGTACCAATGATGTCCGCACTTTTTCTAAGCAAGAACACAGAACATAAGCGCAACTTCTCTGACAAGATGATGGATTTCTTCCATCGAATATATGAACCAGTAATTAATGGAGCATTAAAACACAAGTTTATCGTTGTGGCATCTTCTGCTGTTTTGTTCGTGATTAGTCTTGTATTCTTTTTGAGAATGGGTGGTGAGTTTTTGCCAACATTGGAAGAAGGTGACTTTGCCGTTGAAACACGAGTACTGACTGGTAGCAGTTTGTCATATACTATTGAAGCATCTACTAAAGCTTCCGAAATTTTACTGCGTGAGTTCCCGGATGAGGTCAAGGAAGTGGTTGGAAAAATTGGTTCATCTGAAATTCCCACTGACCCGATGCCTATTGAAGCATGTGATCTGATGGTGATTTTGAAAGATAAAGATGATTGGAAGAAAGCTAATAGCCGAGAAGAGCTTGCGGAAAAAATGGGTGAAGCCCTGGAAGCAATACCTGGCGTAACCTTTGGTTTTCAGCAGCCGATTCAAATGCGCTTTAATGAATTGATGACAGGTGTTAGACAGGATGTAGCTGTTAAAATCTTTGGTGAGGATTTGACTGTACTTACCGATTTGTCACAGCAAGTGGGAAAAATTGTAGGTACAGTGGACGGAGCGCGAGATTTGTATGTGGAAGAAGTTACGGGTCTGCCTCAAATCGTAATTAATATCAATCGCGATGAAGTCGCTAAATATGGACTGAACATAGAAGATATAAACCAGGCGATTAATGCGGCCTTTGCGGGACAATCAGCAGGACTTGTATTTGAAGGTGAAAGGAGATATGACCTTGCCGTTCGCTTCAGTTCACAAAGTCGCCAGAACATAGAAGATGTTCGCAACCTGTTTGTCTCATCTCCAAAAGGAGAGCAAATTCCCTTGAACCAACTTGCGGACGTAGAATTCAAAATCGGACCCAATCAAATTCAACGTGAGGATGCAAAGCGAAGGATCATAGTTGGCTTTAATGTGAGAGGTCGTGATGTTGCCAGCATTGTAAAGGAACTTCAAGGGAAGATTGAAAAACAAATTGATTTCCCTCCAGGATATTATCCTACCTACGGAGGTCAGTTTGAAAACCTCAAAGAAGCTCAGGCGCGATTATCAATAGCTGTTCCCGTTGCCCTCTTGCTTATTCTTATGCTTCTGTTTTTCACTTTCGGTTCGATAAAACAGACTATACTTATTTTCACGGCTATTCCTATGGCATCGATTGGTGGAGTATTTGCCTTGTTGCTACGAGGAATGCCATTCAGTATTTCTGCTGGTGTCGGGTTCATTGCATTATTCGGAGTAGCGGTACTTAATGGAATAGTGCTCGTTGCGGAATTCAACCGACTGAAGAAAGACGGGTTAACAGATCTGTTTCAAATTGTTCTCACAGGAACGAGGGAAAGATTGCGACCTGTGCTCATGACCGCAGCCGTTGCCTCGCTCGGCTTCCTGCCTATGGCGTTGGCAACCAGTGCGGGTGCAGAGGTGCAGAAGCCATTGGCCACCGTTGTGATTGGTGGTTTGATAAGCTCAACACTACTTACACTGTTTGTGCTGCCTTGCCTGTATATCTACTTTGAAAAAATTGGTTCCAAACGATTAAATGCTCCTTCGATATGAGAACAATTATCATCATTCTATTTAATCTTTCATCCCTTATTGCATTTGCGCAGTCAGGCAAATTTACTCTTGAGCAGTCTGTTGATATTGCGCTGAAAAATAATAAAGGCATTCAGGCAGCTTCCTATGAAGTGGAGTATCAAAAACAATTAAAGAAGACATCCTTCGACTTACCAAAGACTGATATTAATTTGATGAGAGGACAGTACAATAGTTATGCGAAGAATGACAACAACATAACTGTTCTACAAACCATTCCTTTTGCAGCGCTGGGGAGCCAGGGAAGTCTCAATCGCTCGCTTATGGCTTCAGCCGAATTAAAGAAAGCAGCAACAGAGAATGAATTGGTTTATCAGGTTAAGCAAGTTTATTATCAACTTTCTTTCACTCAAGCGCGGCACGATCTGCTTTTGCAACAGGACAGCCTTTATCAAGGTTTTTTTAAATCAGCCTCTTTGCGCTACAAAACCGGAGAAACGAATCTGTTGGAAAAAACTACCGCTGAAACGCAGAGTAATGAAGTTAAAAACCAGCTTCGGCAAAATGAGGCGACTGCCTTGGTATTGCGTACTCAGTTAAAAACCTTGATGAACAGCGATGTGTTGCCTGATATTGCAGAGAATGCGTTTTCGGAAATTGAAATAAGTGAATCACCCGACAGCGCAGCCCTTGCATCGAATCCTTCTCTTGCTTTCATGCGGCAGCAAGTTGAAGTAGCGAAAAGCCAGAAAAAGGTAGAGTCTGCAAAATTTGCTCCCGATCTTTTAGTAGGATTCTTTTCGCAGACACTCATTGGTGCCGCCAATTCAGAGAACGGAGCAATTGCTACCAGCAGCGACCGCTTCACGGGCTTCCAGGTGGGTGTTTCAATTCCGTTGTGGTTTGTTCCCCATCAAGGCAGAGTTAAGGCAGCAGCATATAACCAACAAGCAGCTCAAAGCTACTATGAGTATCATCAGGTCACCTTGAATGGACAGATGGATCAGGCATTGCAACAATACGCAAAGAATAAAAGTAGTCTGGAATACTATCGCACATCGGCCTTGCCAAATGCCGATCTGATACTGCGCCAATCACAAACAGCTTTTCGCAGCGGAGAGATTGGCTATGCTGAATATCTGATCGGGGTACGGAATGGTATCAGCATCAAAGAGGGGTTTCTTCAAACCCTGAACGAGTACAATCAAAGCATCATTTACATCGAATTTTTATCAGGTAATAAATAATATCAACATGAAGTACATACTAAAATTAAGCTCTATAGTCATTGTTCTTTTCATCTCAACATGTATAGTATCCTGTGGTAGTAAAGCCTCAGAAGGAGACACACCCGAAGAGCATCACGAAGAGGAAGATAACGCGGTTGAACTAAGCGCTGTCCAGATAAAAACAGCCGGTATAACTTTTGGGAAGATCGAGCGTAAACAAATTAGTGCCACTATAAAGGTGAATGGTGTTTTGGATGTTCCTCCGCAGCAAATGGTAAGTGTCTCCGTTCCGTTTGGTGGTTTTCTGAAAAGTACTGTGTTGCTTCAAGGCTCTCGGGTGAAGAAAGGGCAATTGATTGCCGTAATTGAAAATCCCGAGTACATTCAATTGCAACAGGATTATCTCGAAGCTAAAAGCCAGTTTGAATTTTCGGAAGCGGATTATGAACGACAAAAGGAGCTAGCAAAAGAGAATGTGAATGCTCAGAAAGCATTGCAACAGTCAAAGTCAAACTACCAGACCTGGCTTGCCAAAAAGAATGGACTATTAGCAAAAGTAAAGATGATCAATATTAACCTGGCTGCTCTCGAAGAAGGCAACATCACCAGCACGGGTAATGTATATTCTCCTATTAGTGGCTACGTAACAGAGGTTAATGTAAACATTGGAAAGTTCGTCAACCCAGTTGACATACTTTTCGAAATTGTGGACACCGAGCACCTTCATGCGGAGTTGATTATTTTTGAAAAGGATGTACGCAAAATCAAGATAGGGCAAAAGGTACGATTTACACTTGCCAATGAAACCAAGGATCGTATGGCTACGGTGTACCTGATTGGTCGCGAGATCAGCGTTGACAGAACAATTCGGATTCATTGTCATATTGATAACGAGGATACAGAGTTATTACCGGGTATGTATTTGAAGGCTAACGTTGAGGCAGGAGGTGCAATAGTAGCAGCTTTGCCGGATGAATCCATTATTGATTTTCAGGGTAAGAAATACATATTTGTACTGGCTGACGAGAAGGGGCTCAATGAAGGAAACCAAAAAGCTGAGTCAGATGATGAAGGACAACATTTTACAATGATGGAAATTCAAACAGGGAATAGTGAGCTGGGATACACGGAGATTAGCATTCCAGAAGGTTTTGACGAAAATACAATGATTGTAATAAAAGGAGCTTACTCCATTTTATCTAAGATAAAGAATAGCGAAGAAGAAGAGGGACACTAATATGAAAATGCAGTTAAACTATAGTTTAGATATGCCACTTGACGAAGTTTGGAACCGATTAAAAAAGGTGTCAACACTTCACTATGTTGCTGATCCAATTTTGAAATTTGAGGCAGTACATCCAAATGTGTTTCCAGAGGAATGGCATGATGGAGACTACGAGACGTCTTTGTCTCTATTTGGATACATTCCTTTCGGACGTCAGCACATCGTAATTGAAATTCCCAACACAATCTCAAATGATACAAAAGTACTGATTGATCACGGGTATGGATCAATGGTTCGAACATGGAAGCACACCATTACCCTTGTGAGAAACACAGATTTGAAAACCAACTATCAGGATGAGGTTATCATTCAAGCTGGTGTACTAACACCATTTGTTTGGATTTTTGCTTGGCTGTTTTATCGTTGGAGAAGACGAAATTGGTATAGATTAATAAAATCAATTCGATGAGAATTTATTGGAGTATGCCTGACGGTTTGAAGATTCACTACCGTGAGGAACTGGAACTTTACAAAGTCGAACTGAACAAAGAAAACCTTTCGTTGGCATGGCGACACTTGGAGCGCGCGCACATACTCGGCCAACCTTGGCCAAGAGAGCATACGCATGTACACTGGATCATGCTCAAGTTTGGCTTTCGGATAAAAGACACGAGAGAAATTGTCGGACAAATACCGCGCTTGTTAGTTGGTGGCGTTAAATCATTTGTGGGTACTATTCCCGTGGGTAACACAGGTGGTGCCGATGTGCCCCCATTAAGGCCAATGGAAATACCAGAAGACCTTCAGGCTATTCTGAAACCTTATCGCTATAACTAATGATTACACTAATTGCCGGAAGTCTTGTATTGAGTGTACTACACGCCTTGATCCCAAATCATTGGCTTCCGGTATTAGCTATTGCAAGAAAAGAAGGTTGGACATTGAGCCGCACTACATCTATTACGTTTATCGCTGGCCTTTCACATGCATTGAGTACGGTGCTTGTAGGTATTGCTGTAGGATTGATCGGCTTAACACTGGCCGATAAGATTAACTATTTCACTCACTTCATTGCTCCTTCAGTTCTTATCGCATTGGGATTGTTTTACATCTATCAGCATCACAAACACAAACACTTTCATCTGCACAAACATGACGAAATCGTTTCAGACAAAAAGATTATTGCCAGCCTGGCACTGGCGATGTTCTTTTCTCCTTGCCTGGAAATCGAAGCCTATTTTCTTATGGCAGGTAGCCAGGGTTGGTGGATGGTTGCCATGCTTGCAACGCTTTATACTGTAGTTACCGTTGGTGGCATGGTGATGTGGGTACGCTTTACATACACAGGTTTACTAAAACTTAATTGGCATTCGCTGGAGCATAATGCTGGAATCATTACGGGCATTACACTTGTGCTTACAGGAATTGCTTCATTTTTTATTCATTAAAGGAAAAAACCATGGCTAATCAACAAAATCGAAATATTCATGAGGAGAAAAAATCCTCTGAAACGGATTTGCAAAATAAGGCATCGTTACCGGTCAATCATACCGATAATGATGGGCATGACCATAGCAATGAGGCTATTGGTGAAGAGCAGGAGGCGGGGTGGAAAAGTCATTGGCAATTGCTCCTTTCGCTTACAATCCTGTTGATCATGCTTGTGCTTGAATTTGGATTCAAGTATAAACCTCCATTTCCTGTTGATCTGATCACTTACTCAATAGCATATCTTTTAGGAGGTTACAATGTTCTATACATGGCCTTTCGTAAGGTAAAACGTTTTGATTTCTTTAATGAATTTTTTCTAATGAGTGTGGCAACCCTTGGTGCTTTTGCCATAGGTTCTTACAGCGAAGGAGTCGCAGTCATGATATTCTATTCCATTGGAGAATGGTTTCAGGACTCAGCAGTTAATAAGGCAAAGCGGAGTATAAAAGCCTTGCTCGATATTCGCCCCGATGAAGTAACCGTAATCCGCAATGGAAGTACACAAGTGGTGAACCCCAAGGAGATTGTATTGGAGGAAATCATTCAGGTCAAACCAGGTGAGAAAGTAGCTCTTGATGGCGAATTGATTTCTGAAACAGCATCCTTCAATACAGCAGCTTTGACAGGAGAAAGTAAACCGGATACAAAAAGAAAAGGAGAAAAAGTGTTTGCCGGGATGATTAACCTAAACACGGTTACGGATGTGCAGGTGAAAGCTCTCTTTAAAGATAGTAAGCTGAGCAAAATACTAGAAATGGTGCAGGATGCTACAGCACGTAAATCACAGACTCAGTTATTTATTAGCAGGTTTGCAAAAGTTTATACACCGATTGTTTTTGCTCTTGCGATTGGCGTTTGCTTTTTGCCTTACTTCTTTGTTGCGGATTATGATTTCAATGATTGGTTTTATAGGGCATTGGTATTTCTTGTAATCAGTTGTCCGTGCGCCCTGGTGGTTTCTATTCCGCTGGGATATTTTGGAGGCATAGGGTTAGCTTCCCGTAATGGAATATTGTTCAAAGGTTCCAATTACCTGGACGTGATAACAAAAGTAAATACAGTTGTCATGGACAAAACCGGAACTCTTACCAAAGGAGTTTTCAAAGTTCAGCAAGTAGTGACAAGCGGTGTTGATCCAAATGAGTTGGTGAGACTCACATCGGCCTTAGAAAAAAACTCTACACATCCTATCGCGAATGCCGTAGTAGAGTATGCGGGGGATAATGTCACAGGCAAAGCCGAGAACATCGAAGAGATTTCGGGGCACGGATTAAAAGGAGTTATTGATGGCAAGAATATTCTGGCGGGGAATGTAAAACTATTGAAGAAGTTTAATGTTCAGTATCCTTCTGAAATAGAAACGTTGGTGGATACTATTGTGGTCGTTGCCATTAACGAGAAATATGCGGGCTTTATTACTATTGCGGATGAAATCAAAGAAGATGCTAAACAGGCAATTGACGCCATGCATAAGTTAAAGATCAAAACCGTCATGTTATCCGGTGATAAACAAAGTGTGGTTGATAAGGTGGCCAAAATACTTGGCCTTGATAATGCCTTTGGCGATTTATTGCCGGAAGGGAAAGTAGAAAAGGTACAGGCCTTGAAAAATGAAAAAAGAATAATTGCGTTTGTTGGGGATGGAGTAAATGACGCACCCGTTGTGGCACTAGCCGATGCAGGTATAGCAATGGGTGGCTTGGGCAGTGATGCCACCATCGAAACTGCCGATATTGTTATACAGAATGACCAGCCGTCTAAAATTGTATCAGCTATAAAAATAGGTAAGATCACGCGGAGTATCGTATGGCAAAATATTACGATGGCGATGGTGGTAAAAGTAATCGTGTTAATGCTTGGTGCCGGTGGCATTGCGACTCTTTGGGAAGCTGTTATTGCTGATGTTGGTGTAGCTCTGCTGGCAATTCTTAATGCCGTAAGGATTCAAAGGATAAAATTTTAAGTTATAAAGCCACCTTACTCCGTTAATCCTTAATCAAACGAATCGAACATCCGGATGTCTTATCAAAGGCCATTTTATTAATGCTGGTTTGGTCGTAATACAGTTGACAGTACCAAGCTGTCTGCTCATTGATTTGTGAGCTAGACCACCATGCACACGAAACACCATTGCCATAATACATTCCACTATCTATTTGCCGGCAACCACCAGGAAGAGCAGTAAATCCACTACGATTGGTGCCCCCAATATTCGGACCGCTACAATGCGTTGTGCCCTTTCCGGGCGAGCAAATCTCCTTACTGGATTTTAGGCGGAATTGCTTCTCTGATTGTTTTTGCATTTCTGCTCACAAAAGTTCAGACAGAGTTTGCCGGAAGAAGCTATGCTGTATATGGAGGGATTTACATTGCAGCATCCTTACTTTGGCTTTATTTTATTGAACGACAAAACCCCGATCACTGGGATGTAATCGGGGCTGCCATCTGTATCGTGGGTGCTATGATTATTTTATTTATGTCGCGATAAATGCAGGCGGCACTTAAAAGTCAATTTCATGTTTGATAAAGTCCTTTGTTCCCTCTGGTCCTGACAGCTCCAGCCATGTAAACTTCGTATCGCTTGATGCAGTGAGCGTGAATACAAAAAAATCACAACACAGCCTTTCTGTTTTGACAAAACTGTTTAACAAGTCAAGCATTTTATCGGAACCTTCAAACTTGTATTTAAATCCTTGGTTTGTTTCTACTTTTTCTAATACCTGAACTTTTAGTTCAGCAATCACGGTCTTCTTTCGTTGCTGCAATTCAGGAGTTGTGAGTTTACAAGTCAGCCCCGCTTGTTCCATTAATGTTTTCATATCTTTTGTTTTTTCTTGCGCATTTGAACTAAGGTGTAGACCCAATGTCATTACACCAAGAACTATCATCCTGTTCATTTCACTTTGTTGTTAATTCGATACCAGACTTTGCTTCTGTATTCTCTGGTTTGCAATCGCAATCAATAGAGCAAGCCGGTGGCGCTTGTCTTTTCTTGTATTGCCAAATAGCAAAGGAGGCTGCTGAAATGATAAGCAGTACAATGGCGATCTTCTCGGCATACAGGGCTACCGTAGCTAGGACTCCGGCTCCACCAACTATACCAATGACGGGTAAGGCGCAGCAGATCGCACATAGCCCAACTCCTAATAAACCAATGCTTTTAGCCATTTTTCCAGGCTTTTTTGATGCAGTTTCCATATTCGTTTTCTTTGTGTTTTCGTTTATATTTCAATGATACGACATGGACTATAGTCCACGGTCAAGGGAAATCTTCAAAAACTTTAAAATATGTTGATCGGAGAACTTTCAAAACGCACCGGCTTTTCACATGATACCATCCGTTTTTATGAAAAGAAGGGATTGATCGTAGTTAACCGAAAGGAAAGACGTGACAATAATTATAAAGAGTATCCGGAAGCTGTTTATGAACGACTCATGTTAATCAAAACTGTTAAGGCTCTTGGCTTCACGCTCAATGAAACGGATGAATTCATTCAGGGATGGGGAAATGAGGATGCCTCGTGCAGTAATCTTACCAGCCACTTAACCGACAAGATCAACCGTGTCGATGAACAGATTAAACTTCTACAGGAGATAAAAAATAAGCTCACCACTTCTCTTGCGAAATGTAAAGCTGATAATTGCGAGTTTGAGAAGATGATACCTTCATGCATAGACGGGAAGTGTTAAATAATTCAACTCTCTTCATCTTCTTTTAACCATTTTCAACTCAACTTCAACTTTATTCCAATTTGTGTCTAAGGTAAAGACAGAAGACAATGAATTTTGAATTCCATTCATAATCGTTAAAAATATTTCACAATCCTTCATAACCCTTAAGTCGGGTTTTTCGCAGGTCGTATTATTGACTTCGATTATACGGAATAATATGAAAGAGAATGGCGCAATAAAAAATGAGGTCTTTGTTCTGAGACCTCTCAATCATAAACAACTGGCAGAGATGTATGGAGTAAGCTGGATAACATTCCAGAATTGGATAAAGAAGGTAGAACAGGAGGTTGGTAAGAAGACAGGTCATTTTTATCACGTGCCTCAGGTACGTACTATCTTTAAGCTCTTTGGAATACCACAGAAAATCAATGTGACAGTCAACGAAGTAGAGGAGCTGTTTAACAGCTAAACTTTTTTCAATTGCTCTTTCAGTAATACCATATCACCCTCCAACGCATTAATCCTCTCGTACAATCCAGATGGTTCTGGCGCCTGACGTGTTAGTTTGATTTTAAATTTCCAAACCTCTTTAATGCTTTCAACGGGTAGTGGAAACGTTGGATACTGAGGATCTTTATTGTCGGATTTACAAATGATCAAACCACCTTTATCCAAGTAGTTGAGACAACGTTTCAAAACTATGTTATCAACCTCTTGAGCATTGTTAACAAGGATATAGACAAAGCCATCTTTAATATCTTCTAATCGTTCAACATATTCGCCCACCACAATATCACCAGGGTAAAATCCGGCACGGTCTGCCAGCATGCTGTAACCGCTCACTTCAAAAGCACGAAATGTTCCATTATTTAATCCTGGAAGCCAAAAGGTTGGGAGGCGTTCAATATATTCTGGTTGTTGCGCGCCCTGTAGATAACCAGCCTGAGCCTTGATGGGAACTAACACTATGTTATCCTTACCAGATTTGTCGATCGTAGTGACCAACGTCCTAACTGGAGGAGCTACGGTTTCGAAAGGTTTTTGCCTTTTTGGATTGCCAACCAGGCTGTCCCAACTTGTTGAGTAATACTTAACTATCTTGTCAATTGACTCCAGGGAGGGGTACATTTGACCGCTTTCAATTTGAGATATGGCCGATCGGCTCAGATTCACAGGAGTGCCAAATTCCTCTTGAGAGAGGCCTTTTTCAAGCCTAAGAGCCTTTATCTGATTACCAACAACCTCTTTTGTTACCATAAATATATTTGTTTAGTAAAACTTGACAATATTAGTAAGCAATACTTAACATTGCAAACTAGCTGAGAAAATTATAAAGAGATGTATATGAAACGCGAAATCACAAAAACCGAGGAAACCGGAAACAAACCAGAAATTTTTGTTTTGAGACCCTACAATCACAAACAACTGGCCGACTTCTATGGTGTATGTTGGTTAACGTTTCAGAGGTGGGTAAAAAGACACGAAGAGGAAATCGGAAAGAAGACCGGGCACTTCTATAGTATTAACCAAGTCCTTATTATCTTCAAGGTGTTTGGTATGCCTAAACGGTTTAGGGTTTCGATTTCGGAAGTTGAGGAAATGTTTAAGGCAGCTTAACTTGTGAATAATGCCAAGCGATCTTTTAGATAGCTATCTCTTATGCCGAAAATACACCGCATAACTCACGATGATCAACTAGTCGAGCGAAAAGTAAACTTCTTTGCTGACTATTTTGCCTTCGCAGCGGAGACAATTGGGACGAATGACATTGTCCCAATTGAGAACCCCCTATCTCTGGTTGATAAGATTATTTTTCAAGTCACTCATAACCCTAATCGTTGTATACCTTACGTAGATGGCTATCTCAATTACTTTTCCTTTCTAGAGTGGGAGAATTATAAAGAATTCAAAAGTTATAAAAGGCTAAAGAATCTAATTATAGAATATAAAGCAAACAAAAAACAAGGGCTTAAAATAACTTGGTTGCAATCAAATCCGGAGTTCCTACAGACACTAAATATTTTCAAGCGTGATTTAAAAAAAATAATGTTCAAAAAAGCTCTTCGGGAGATTATAAGTTATCTGCGGTGTGTACATGAAATTGAGACGCACAAGGAAGACCTGATAAATCAAACAAATATCATTGTAAGCGAATTGGTTCTGAATGACCGATCAAAAAATGACATTGCCATGATTTTTGAAAGAATAATCACAAGAGAGATTGGTAAATTTCCCTTTTCGAAATCATTAAAGAGTCCTGAGGAAAAAGAGAATTTCATTAAGAATAGAAATTTTCAACAACAATTTGATGGAATCTATAATATTCTTAAAGAGAAATTAAGTGCAAACTATTTCATATTCAGAGTATATGGTCTCAAATCTTTTGATCAGTTCACTTTTGTTTACAATCGCGTCACTTTTTAC
>Ga0075160_10000770_pt1 | contig 19909 bp, 13 predicted proteins | sample JI91814C2DNA_FD_70969 | JGI IMG/M metagenome (GOLD analysis project Ga0075160, IMG submission 70969) | Wastewater effluent complex algal communities from Wisconsin, to seasonally profile nutrient transformation and Carbon sequestration -... | ecosystem: Engineered > WWTP > Effluent > Algae... | reverse complement strand
GACCCGCAGCGGTATATTTTTTCCGCCATCGTTATTCACCAGACCGATATTACATTCCAGCGGAATATTGGCCACACTGCTTCTCTTGGGCAGCGGATCAATGCCATAGGCTTCCCTTACATAATTTTTAAAATCCCTATAACGCACCCAGGCCACGCCGTTCTGTCCCCATTCCGGTCCCCAGCTATTCATGATCTGAAAAGCCCCGCCAAATTTGCGGTCATCATAACCAATGACACACATGGCATGTCCGCCCATTCCCATCTGACTATCATCCATACCACTGGGCTCCCATAGTTCCTGTCCCATCATATTCTGCATAAAACTGGTACCCACCATCATACCAATGGCCACGGGTGCATCCTTGGCCAGGTGTTCCTTGATACCCCTTACGCTGATTTCATTGATATTATCTCCATTGGTGATCCGGGTAAACCCATGGATAATGTTCTGACGCCCATTCTGAATATCTGAAGAAGAGGGTTCGCGGTCACAATCCTGATCATCATACTGGTAACTGCTGAGGGGTACTCCACCATTACGGTGCATGGATTCCATGGCCCGCTGGATATAGGAACCCTGACAACCTTCGAGTTTGATCTGGTTGTAGAGATAGGAAGGGCTGAACACAATCCGGTTGGGGTCCTGTCCGGTGGCCGCTGCCGTGAGAATGGTTTGCGCACTATAAGCACAGCTCCAGGCCACACAGCTTCCCTGCTGACCCTGGTTACCGCGATCCGGAGCAAAACGAAGCAGGGATACCGCTTCCGGCAAAGGATTTTTACTGGCATCATCTTCCAGTCCCTCATAAACGGAAGCTTTATTGAATTCGGAGGGACTGAAATTATATCCGCTTTCAGAGAATTTCTTAACGATTTCAGAAGGATTACAGGAACCACGGCCCAGGAGGAAGTAGGCACCGGCACCAATCACCAGTAATAAAATAATTCCTTTCCCCTTGAACAAACCCAGCAGCATGGGTAATAAAGACATGAGTCCTCCTCCCCCGCCTCCACCCGGAAAAGAGGGTCTTCTCCCACCCCCACCACCACCATCATCCTGTTGATTTGGATCCACCGGATCATCGGTCATTCTTATTGGCATAGATCAGATTTTAAATGTTATTTAAAAATAGGAATTACGACTGAAACCAGAACGGGTTTGGCGCTGAGCCCAGGGAATTATTTTTCCCCCAACTGCAACGAATCAGCGCAGGAATCGTCAACTTTGAGCAATATATCTACTGCATGAAAAAAATCACTGTTCTGTCCGGATGTCTTTGGTTAAGTTCTGCGCTTTTTGCCCAACAGGCGCCGATTCCTCTTTTGTTTGAACAGGGGAAAGAATATGAAATTACTTTACAGGTCAAAAACACAGTATCCCAGCAAGCCATGGGGCAGGCAATTGATTTTACTGTTGATGCTACCGGTAAACATGTGTACAAAGTAACCAATGCAACTGCCGACAACAGCACATTGAACCATACCGTAAAACAAGTGGCTTTTTCATTTGACGGCATGGGACAGCAAAGAAGTTTTGATTCCAGGAATGAGAAAGACCTGAACGGACAATTTGGCAAACCCATCCAGGAATTGCTGGAAAAGAAATTTGATATGGTGATTAATCCAACCGGTACGGTATTACTCGTGATGCCTGAAAAAGTAACATTGACCAATACAGATCCCCGGGTTGCGATTATCAGCAATATGATGAAAGAAGTTTTTGAACTGGTGCAGCCACCGGCCAAAGGAGCCGCCAGTTTTTTTAAAGTACTGCCGGATACAGTAACCGGAAAAGGGCAAACCTGGACCCGTTCTACCAGCAATGAATCCGGCCGGTACGATGCTGCTTATCGCCTTGCGGATATCAATGACAGTACGATTGTTGTTGATTTTGCCACAAATTCTTCCAGCATTACAAAAGCAGAGTTCATGGGAAATCCCACCACTACCAATATGACAAATAAATCTACCGGTAAGATCATTCTGGACCGGACGACAGGGATCATTAAAGAAAAAACGGAAATCACCGATTCACAGGGAAGCACCGAGAGCTCTTTTGGCAACCTGCCGGTGACGGCGAAAACAACGACCACGATTACTGTCAGGAAATCCGACTAATTTCAACCAATCTGATTGCGGATCAAATCTTCAAAATTGTCTCTCTTCCGGATCAGCGAGGATTTTCCTTCACGGATCAAAACCTCTGCCGGCTTATAACGGGAGTTATAGTTGGATGACATCTCAAAACCATAGGCACCTGCATTGCAAAGTGCCAGGATATCTCCTTCACGGATTTCGGGAAGATCGCGGTCTGCTGCAAAAGTGTCGGTTTCGCAGATATTACCGGTGACGGTATATTTTTTTACCGGTCCATCCGGATTCGACAGATTAAGTACATGGTGATAGGCATCATACATCATGGGCCGGATCAGGTGATTGAGTCCGCTGTTGACTGCTGCAAATTCAATATTGCCGGTATCTTTCATCACCGTTACTTCGGCCAGCAGGTAACCACATTCACTCACCAGGTATTTACCCGGCTCAAACCAGATTTGAAATTTTTTATCCCCTGCAATAGGATGGGCATCAAATGCTTCTTTTATTTTCTGCGCCAGCAGCGGAATATCGGTGGCAGTTTCACCCGGTCGATATGGCACTTTGAATCCGCCTCCAAGGTCAATCACTTCCAGTTCCGGAAAATGTGGTATCAATTCAAACAATACTTCCATCCCCTGTACAAATACATCCGGGTCTTTGATATCACTGCCGGTATGGATATGCAGGGTGCGGATATGTAAATTAGTTTCCTTAACCAGCGATTCAATCCTATCCAGCTGGTTCACCGGGATACCAAACTTACTGGCATCATGTCCGGTTGAAATTTTCAGGTTCCCCCCTGCCATGATATTCGGGCGAATGCGGATACCCACCGGGTAGGTATGTCCGTAAGTACGACCGAATTTTTCCAGATTGGATAAACTGTCAATATTAATATGTACACCTGCCGCTACTGCTTCTTCAATTTCACTAAAAGCAATTCCATTGGAGGTATATAGAATCCGGGAAGGTTCAAAGCCGGCATGCAGGGCCAGTTTTACTTCGTTGATGGAACTGCAATCGATATTACAGCCAATGCTCTTTACATATTTCAGCACGCTGATATTCGTGAGCGCTTTACTGGCATAGAAAAAACGGGTATCCAGAATGGAAAACCCACTGACCAGTTGCTCATATTGTTCCCTGATTTTTTCAGCGTGATACACATAGAGCGGCGTTCCGTAATCCCGGGCCGCCTGCAGTAATATTTCATTTGATATTTGTACGGGCATGATGGTTGCGAATATACTTATAAACAGCTATGCCACCCGGACCAGGTGGCATAGCAAATTTGGAAATATGGCAAGGGTTAGTTCTCTTCTTCAGCGGCTCCGTCGCCGTTTAAAATCAATTCACCGCCTTCCGTAACGGCCAGGGCCGTGATTTCGTCGGGCTGATCACCGGTTAATTCTTCTTCAATTGGCTCTTCTGTTTGGCCATCCCTGATCATAGTGGGTTCAACCAACTGGTCGGCCAGTACTTCTTTGATCCTGGGTAACTCATCAGATGAATTGATACCGAAATAATCCATGAAATTGGATGAAGTGGAATACAGCAGGGGCTGACCCGGTGCTTTTTCATTTCTGCCACTGATGATGATGAGTTCTTTCTCCAGCAGTTTTTGCACGGCATAATCACTGCTCACCCCACGAATGGCTTCTATCTCTCCTTTTGTTACTGGTTGCTTGTATGCGATGATGGCGAGGGTTTCCATGGCTGCTGCCGACAGTTTCTTCAGGAATTTATCCTTGTTGAGCTGAGCAACCGTTTTGTGAAAAGCTACCTTGGTCAGGAATTGCCATCCACCTCCGCTTTGTTTTACTTCAAAGGGATAAAATTCGGCGCTGTATTTTTCCCTGATGCCTTCCAGTGCGGCTTCCACCTGGTCCAGATTCACTTTTTCTTCTTCCTCATCAAAACCGTTATTGACCAGTTCCGTTACCTCTAAAGTTGTTAAAGGTTTTTCACTGGCAAAAATCAGTGCTTCAATATGTGGTATCAGATTAGCTATTTCCATATCAACCCTGTCCCTGAAAGGACTTTTGTTTTATTATACTCAAATAATATTGTTGGCGACACAATCGCAACCGTTAACTGAAACGAAAATACAATCCGTATTATTGGATTAAAAACACACTTATCAACAGTTCCGCGAAGGGAATGTTAGAAAATAAATTAAAAGCAGGACTTTATTTCCCGTCTGGAATCAACCCGTACCTGGCTTAGCCCTGTAAAGCAGCTGCTCCGCTCACGATTTCAGTCAGCTCAGTAGTGATAGCTGCCTGGCGGGCTCTGTTGTAGGAAATCTTCAGGGCACGCAGCATTTCATTGGCATTCTCACTGGCTTTGTCCATGGCCGTCATACGGGCACCATGTTCAGAGGCATTGGAATCCAAAACGGCCTTATATAATTGTGTATTGAGGATCTTGGGCATCAGTTCTGCGATCAGTTCTTCCTTGGAAGGATCGTAAATAAAGTCGGCCTTCACCGCTCCTGCCTTTTTTTCAACTTTGGGAATGGGCAGGAATCTTTCCAGTTCAAATTTCTGGGTGGCTGCATTTTTGAACTGACTGTAGATGATTTCCACCACATCAAATTCTTTTGCTTCAAAAGCTTTCATTGCTGCCTGGGCAGCTTTCTGAACATTGCCGAAATTCAGTTGCAGGAAAATATCTTTAAAGTCGGCACTGGTTTTATAATTGGCCCGAACAAAATACTCATACCCTTTTTTACCAATACCCCATACGGTTACATTGCCTTTCTTTTGCTGCTCGGTATATTTTTCTGCAATAGTAGATTTAGCCAGTTTAATCAGGTTGGCATTAAAGGCCCCGGCCAGACCACGATCACTGGTAATGAGGATCAGCAACACTTTTTCCACTGGTCTTTCTGTAGCCAGGCTCATGCCTGCACCGCCTTCGCTGTTGCTGACAATATTACTCAGCATTTCCTGCAGTTTCTGGGCATAGGGACGCATCTGGATAATCGCATCCTGTGCACGGCGGAGTTTAGCCGCACTCACCATTTTCATGGCCTTGGTGATCTGCTGGGTGCTTTGTACTGATTTGATCCGGTTACGTACCTCTTTTAACTGGCCTGCCATTGTTGAAAATTTAAATTGTGTGGCTGGTGACCGGGACTGATACTTTCTTTACCAAAGTTGGGTAAAAAACGACCCTCATCCCCTATTTCACTCACCCTGAATTTGGCCGCAAAAGTACGGGCAAGCGGCTAAAAATCCATGACTTATTACCTGTTCTTTCTCACAGGTCCCCAAATGTGGTTTTGATGTGTAAATCTCTCTTTTACAGGCTAATCCCGGAGCCAGCATTCTTTGCGGATACTGTAGGACATGGATAGTACGCCGCCGGCACTGGTTCCGTATCTGAGTCTTTTGGCCGATTCCCGGGTCAGTTCCAGGTTAATGGGGCCGCTTTCCAGGAAGGATAATTCATTTCGGGTGATCAGCAGGCGGTTGTTCCAGATAGAATCGAGCCGGTGAATACCGTCGCCGGTAAAACTGGTATCGGTAACAATCAGCCGGACCACTTCTCCGCTTGCTAACCCGTTAAATTCCAGTTGCAGTTTACTTCTTTTCAAAGTATCCGGAATTGCTGCGCGAAGTGAAAATGGCTGGAAGCTAAAATCCTCCCGGTATTTTTTCTGATCGGGCAGCACCACTTCAATCCGGTGTTTGCCGGTAAACTCATTAATGTGTTTATTCAGGGTATAAAAGGGGCCGGTCATGGGTGTGCTGTCTGCGCTGATGCTGACCCCGTCAAGGGAAACCATCCCCGGTTCAATCGAAATGGCCTGGCCATATTCATCAAATTCTTTAAACTTCAGCAAAACGGAAACACTGTCATTTCCCTCTTCTGCATTGACACTGTATTCAAAAAAAATATCGTCCATGGCAGCGGGCTCCTCACGGGCTGCGCTGAAACAGGCAGCCAGCAGCAAACTGCTGAAAAAAATAAGAATGGGTATAGAGCGGTGTGTACGCAAATAGATTATTGATAAAGCAAGGTAAGCAATACCCTCAGTTTTTAGAGCGTAGCGCCGCCTCTTCTTTTAATTGGTTATAAGTTTTAACAGCAGCTTCATAACCGGCTTTTTTATCTGTAAAAAATGTCGCCATGCCTTCCTTTGTATCCTCATCGGAAAGGATTTCCCGCATCCTTTTCCGGTTGCTGACATAAGTAGTGAATAAAGGATCCTTATCCTTTTTGAAATGCACAAAATAATAAGCTCTTGGATGCTCATATAAAACCTCCCATATCTTGTACAGTGTGGCATATTTACCTGCAGAAATGATATTCATGAAATACCAGCTGGTATCCTTATCTCCCGGCCACAACATCTTACGGGATTCAAAACGACCATCACATAAAAGCCTTTTTCCATGTTTTTCCCGGTAATAACCCCTTACCTGTCCGGCTTCCAGTGCCCTAACCGAATCATTAGTAAAGACAGCCATCAAACGAATATGCCCATTATGATATTTATATGCCGGGCGCAATCCCTCTTTACGGGGATTCTCAGGAAAACGGCAGGCCAGGGTATCGCCTTGCCATGTTATGACATGATCCTGCAGGTTTCCGGTTAATCCTGTCAGTAAGAAGCAGGAAATCAGCAGTATTTCTTTCATAAAAACCATTTTAAAGCATTAGTATTCAGGGCTGTCGCTACTGCCCCAATTATATTATCTTTGCCCTCCTCCGGGGAAATCCCGAAGGACTGTCAATTTGGCCACACAACAGGTTGTAGCACCGTTTTTGACAGAACTAAAATCCTTTAAACCTCCTGATTGGAGAATACCCACTAACACTCATTTTATGCTCGGTTTCATATCCAAAATTTTTGGCGGCAGCAAGTCGGAAAAGGATGTAAAAAAAATTGAACCCTATATCGGGAAGATCAATCATCATTTCCAGGCTTATCAGTCTATCAGTAATGACGAACTCCGTGGTAAAACACAGGAGTTCCGCAACCGAATCAAACAGCACCTGACTGATATTGATGCGGAGATCGCCAATAAGAATACAGAAGCGGAAGCCCTTCCCTTTAATGACCTGATGGGTAAAGATGCCATCTACCAGGAAGTGGATAAACTTAAAAAAGACCGGGACAAAAAAATTGAAGAAGTACTAGATGAAATCCTGCCTGAAGCCTTTGCCGTTGTAAAGGAAACTGCCAGACGTTTCAAAGAAAATACCGAACTGGTTTCCACCGCTACCGAGTTGGACAGGGACCTGAGCGTAAAGAAAGATTATGTCACCATCAACGGGAATCAATCCACTTTTCGCAACAGCTGGACAGCAGCAGGCGGACAGGTTACCTGGAACATGGTGCATTATGATGTACAGCTGATTGGTGGTGTGGTACTGCACCAGGGAAAGATTTCAGAAATGGCAACGGGGGAAGGTAAAACCCTGGTATCAACACTCCCTTCCTACCTGAATGCACTGGCGGGAGAAGGTGTACATATCGTTACAGTGAATGATTACCTGGCCCGTCGTGACCAGGAATGGAACGGCCCCATTTTTGAATGGTTAGGTCTGCAGGTTGACTGTATTGACAAACACCAGCCCAATAGTGAAGAAAGAAGAAAAGCTTATCTCGCTGATATCACTTATGGCACCAATAACGAATTCGGGTTTGATTATCTCCGTGATAACATGGTGCATACTTCCGAAGAAATGGTGCAGCGCAAACACCATTATGCCATGGTGGATGAAGTGGATTCGGTACTGATCGATGATGCCCGTACCCCGCTGATTATTTCAGGACCGGTTCCCAGGGGCGAAGACCAGCAATTTCATATTCATAAACCCCGTGTACAGGCACTGATTCAGGAACAGGAACGCATTGTGCGGAACAACCTGAATGAAGCCAAAAAGAAAATGACCGAAGGGGATGATGACCCGAAGAGTGGTGGATTAAACCTGTTCCGGGCATTCCGGGGTTTGCCTAAATACAGTCCCCTGATCAAATTCCTCAGCGAATCAGGTATCAAGGTAAAAATGCAGAAAGCAGAAAATTATTACCTGCAGGATCAGCAAAGGAATATGCATATTGTGGATGAGGAACTGCTCTTCCATATTGATGAAAAAAATAATTCCGTAGAACTCACCGATAAGGGACTGGCCATGATCACCCGTACCGGAGAAGATCCTGATTTCTTTGTACTGCCGGATATTGGCATCAAACTCGCAGAAATTGAAAAAAGCGAATTGTCGGCCGATGAAAAACTGCAGCAGAAAGAAGTGGTGCTGAATGATTATGCCCAGAAGGCCGACCGGATTCACACGGTACAGCAATTATTGAAAGCCTATACCCTTTTTGACAAGGATATTGAATATGTGGTGATGGATGGAGCCATTAAGATCGTGGATGAACAAACAGGTCGTATCCTGGATGGCCGTCGTTACTCCGATGGATTACACCAGGCCATTGAAGCCAAGGAAAATGTAAAAATTGAAGCGGCAACACAAACCTATGCCACGGTAACCCTGCAGAATTATTTCAGGATGTACCACAAGCTGGCGGGTATGACGGGTACAGCGGAAACAGAAGCAGCAGAGTTATGGAGTATTTATAAGCTGGATGTAGTAACTATTCCCACCAATATTTCGATGATCCGTAAGGACAAGCAGGATCTGGTATATAAAACCAAGCGGGAAAAGTACAAGGCTGTGATTGACGAAATTGAAGCTTTAAGAAATGCGGGCAGGCCCTGTCTGGTAGGTACTACCTCGGTGGAAGTGAGTGAACTGCTGGGCCGTATGCTCCAGCAGAAAAAAATTCCCCATAACGTACTGAACGCAAAACAACACGCCAAGGAAGCGGTGATTGTAGCCGAAGCCGGTTTACCCGGTGCGGTAACCATTGCCACCAATATGGCGGGTCGTGGTACGGATATTAAACTGGGGCCCGGTGTAAAAGAGGCCGGTGGACTGGCCATCATTGGTACCGAACGCCATGAAAGCCGCCGGGTTGACCGCCAGTTGCGTGGTCGTGCCGGTCGCCAGGGTGATCCGGGTAGCTCACAGTTTTATGTGTCCCTGGAAGATGATCTGATGCGGATGTTTGGCAGTGAAAGAATTGCCTCACTCATGGACAAGCTGGGTTATAAGGAAGGAGATGTGATCCAGCACAGCATGATCAGTAACAGTATCCAGCGGGCGCAGAAAAAAGTGGAAGAAAACAATTTTGGTATTCGTAAAAGACTGCTTGAATATGATGACGTAATGAACAAGCAGCGGAATGCCGTGTACGATAAACGGAATCATGCCCTTTTAGGAGAAAGGCTGGCACTGGATATTGATAATGCTTTTTCTACCGTATCCGAAGGATTGGTGGATTCATTCCGTGAACAGGATGATTACGAAGGATTCAAAATGGCCTGTATCATGAATTTCGGATTGGATACGTCCATTACTCCGGATGAATTCAGCAGAACCGATGCGGCCGGATTGGCGGACCGTTTATATAGCGAGGCTACAGAAAGATATTCCAAACACAAGACCGATTTACAGCAACAGGCCATCCCGGTTTTTAAAAATATCAGGCAAACCCAGGGCAGTCATATTGAAAATGTGGTCGTGCCCTTTAGCGATGGCCGTAAAGGATTGAATGTACTGGCCAACCTCGACAAAACCATCAGCGGCCAGGGTGTTGAACTCACCAATGCATTGGAAAAAACCATCACACTGGCGGTGATTGATGATACCTGGAAGGAACATCTCCGTGGCATGGACGATTTGAAGCAGAGTGTACAGACCGCCTACCTGGAGCAGAAAGATCCATTGGTTATTTATAAAGTGGAAGCCTATAATCTCTTCCGTAATATGAACGCGGAAGTCAACAAGGATATCGTGTCTTTCCTCTGCCACTCTTCGATCCCTCTCCAGCAGGAAAATCCCAACCTGCGGGAAGGACGTCAGCAAAAAACTGACATGAGTAAGATGAAGGCAAACAAGGAAGAAGTGGATGCAGCCGGAGAAGATTATGCGGCCAATGAGCAGGATAAACTGGTGCCGGTTACCGTCGCACCCAAGATCGGACGCAATGATCCCTGTCCCTGCGGCAGTGGCAAAAAATACAAGCATTGTCACGGAAAAGACGCCTAAACGTCTGACAATCTGATGATCATGGTATTTTCCTCGCGTAGTTACCGCAGGGGAAATACCCTGATCATGTGAGGAAACTTTGCAATAAAACGATATGAGTTTCCAAAAAAAAGGTCTAGGTTTGCCACCCTATTCAACAATCTAAATTAAAATCAACGAACATGAAAAAACTCTTTGCAGTACTGGCAATTGCCGGTGTAATGGTATCCTGTAACAACAAAAAGAAGGATGAAAAAGCTCCTGAAGGCGATACTACTACCACTACCACTACTACTACCACCACTACTACCAACACAGAAACCGTTTCATCACTGGCCGGTGTTCCTACTTTCTCTGATCCTGAGGTTCAGAAATTCGCCAACGATTATTCAGTTTTCATGTCTGAATACAAAGCCGGCATGAGCGATCCAGCTAAACTGGCTGAACTGAGCACTAAAATGCAGGAATGGTCAAAGAGATCTACCGAAATCGGTATGAAACTGGCTACCAAACCCGAAGAAGCCAAAGCATGGGCTGAATGGGTAATGGCCCTTTCTAAAGACATGATGCCGAAATAAGTATTTCGGATTAAATGATAAAAATCCCTCCCGTCATCCGATGGGAGGGATTTTATTTTTAACTTAGGCAGCACAAAGCTGACTGACTATGTACAGGGTAACCAAAAAAAAGGTGCATGGCCTGCTCCATCCGGAAATAGTAGGTGATAAGCACTGGGACAAGATCATCAACATCTTTATCATTGTACTCATCATTCTGAATGTGATTGCAGTGATCCTGGAAACCGTACAGGCATTACATGATCAGTACAGCGATTTCTTCTATTATTTCGACCTGATTTCCGTTATCATTTTTACGATTGAATATTTACTGCGTGTCTGGAGCAGCAACCACGAAGAAAAATACAAGCACAGTTTCTGGGGAAGGCTGAAGTACATGTTTTCTGCGGGTGCATTAATTGACTTACTGGCCATCCTTCCTTTTTTCCTGCATTTATTTTTTGGACTGGGTATTGACCTCCGTGAAATCAGGATGCTCAGGCTCCTACGGGTACTGCGACTATTCCGTTTAACGGCATATACAGATTCGGCGCATATGATCGCCAATGTATTCAAGAAAAGAGCAAAAGAACTGGCGATCAGTTTTGTGCTCGCCATCTTTCTGATCATCATCGCTTCCTGTATCATGTATTTCGCGGAACACAGGCACCCGGAAAATGGTGAAAAATTTTCCAGTATTCCGGCGACACTATGGTGGGCGGTGGTCACACTCACCACTACCGGCTATGGTGACATGTATCCGATGACCGCCATCGGTAAATTGATGTCGGGCATGATAATGCTTACCGGGGTTGCTTTCTTTGCCATCCCTGCCGGTATCCTCTCGGCCGGCTTTATGGAAGAATTCAGAAAAAGAAGGGTCAATAAAACACACCGTTGTCCGCATTGCGGTGAATCCATTGAGATGGATGACACTCATCAAGAGAATCATTGATACCTGCATGCAGCGGGATCAATCAGCCTTGTATCAGGAGATTAAAAGATGATCATAAAAAAAGCAGCCCGGGATAACCCGGACTGCCCATGTTTTTATCAGCAAGATGGAGATTAAAACCCTTTCTTCTGCTTCAGTTCATATTTCTGCTCATAGCGATCGCTGAGTTGTTTTTGCTTATCATCCAGGTTGATCTTTCTTCCCTGAATAAATGCATCCGTTACATTACTGGTGCTCATGTCCATGATATCACCTGAACTGATGATGATATTGGCTTCTTTACCCACTTCAATGCTGCCTGTTTTATCCGCTACTCCCATGATTTTAGCTGAGTTCAGGGTAATGGCAGCCAGAGCTTCTTCTTTTGACAACCCATAAGTAACGGCGGTACCCGCATTAAAAGCCAGGTTCCGGCCGCGGGTTTGTGAATCATCATCTGAAATTGAAAAGAGTACTCCTGCCTTTTGAAGGGCCGCCGCTGTTTTATAAGGCTGGTCCACATCATCATCCGTAGTGGTTGGCAAACTATGCATTTGCTGAAGCACCACTGATACATTGTTCTGTTTCAGCAGGTCCGCAATCTGCCAGCTTTCACTGCCACCCATGATCACGAGGTCAAACCCAAACTCTTTTACAAAATCCAGGGCAACCAGCATTTGCTTCACCGTATTGGCATGTACATAAAATTTCTGCTTTTTAGAAAACAGGTTCTTTACAGATTCGTATTTGAGATTGGTCTCATCTTTTGCCGGACTGGCCGCATAGGCTTTGGCTTCCCGGAAAAAGGCTTTGAGCTGTTCGATTTTTTCGAGTCCTTCTTTCACCGGATCGGTTGGCATGCCTCCGGCATTAGGACCACCCTGTCCACCACCGCCACCACGGCCAAAACTGGGGCGCGGCATCAGGGTAGGCATGAAGAGGTGCATACCGGCATCTGTTTTTACAGCAGCATCTTCCCAGTTCCACGCATCTAATTGCACCACGGATGAAGAACCGGCAAGGAAACTACCCTGCGGAATCACATTCGCTGCAAGTATACCATTTGAACGAAGGGTATTGATCACTTTTGAATCGGTGTTGTAAGCTACAATGGAACGGATATTGGGATTCATATCCCCAATCTCGCGGCTATCATTGGAGGCACGCACCGCACCGATCTCCACCAAACCAAGATTACTACTTGGCAGGATTAATCCAGGATACACATGTTTCCCTTTGGCATCCACCACCTGTGCATCTGCAGCACCGGTTGCACCTTTGGCAATGGCAGCAATCTTACCATCTTTAATTACAATATTCACACCTTCCAGTACCTGTCCGGTACCGGTATGCACCGTGGCATTGGTGATCACGATATCACTGGTTTGTTTTTTCGCCGGCAGTACATTGGCCTGTGCAAATCCGGCCACTGTGATTGAGATATATGCAGCGATGAATAATATTTTTTTCATTGTACTTGGTTTTAGTTGTTATCCAAATTATCAGCATCAATCACCAGCAATCCATGGCTATGACCATGATCACTGCAGGAGTGCATGATCTGGTAAGAAGGAGTAGCGGGAATCATTGGTGCGCCGGTTCTTTTCTCACCATTCAGTTTCTTCACCAGCCTGGCACGTTCAGCATCTACCTGTTTTTGCAGTTGCTCATCTTTCTGCCGGTCAAAATAAACCGTACCATCCACAATGGTGTAAAGTGATTTGGCATAAATACTCAGTGGACTGTCACTCCAAACCACCACATCAGCATCTTTACCAACTTTAATACTGCCTACTTTATCATCCACATGCAGCATCTTGGCAGGATTGATAGTAACCAGGCTCAATGCTTCTTCAGGACTTAATCCACCATACTTCATGGTTTTGGCAGCTTCCTGATTCAGGCGGCGGGCCATTTCTGCATCATCAGAATTAATGGCAACTACGAGGCCGACTTTGTGCATGATGGCAGCGTTATAAGGAATCGCATCTTCCACTTCCATTTTATATGCCCACCAGTCAGAGAAAGTAGATACGAATGAACCATGTGCTTTCATTTTATCTGCAACTTTATACCCTTCCAGGATATGGGTGAAAGTATTCACGGTGTATCCCATCTGCTCTGCTACTTTCATTGCACCATTAATTTCACTTTGCACATATGAGTGACAAGTGATGAATCTTTTCTTCTCCAAAATTTCAACCAGCGCATCCAGTTCCAGATCGCGGCGGGGAGCAACCAAACCGGTCAGCGGCTTTTTCGCTTTTACCAGCTTGTCCTTTTCTGTATTGTATACATCCCATTCCTTTTTGTAGTCTTTGGCACGGGTAAATGCATCAATCAAAACCTGCTCCACTCCCATTCTTGTATCAGGATAGCGGTTATTTCCACCGGGCAGACTGAAATTGGAACGTTTCACATTTTCTCCCAATGCAAACTTGATCTGTCCGGGCCAGCCTTTGAATTTCATATCATCATCATTGGCCCCCCAGCGCAGTTTCAGTAACTGGGTTTGTCCGCCGATTACATTCGCTGAACCATGCAGGATATGTGAAGAAGTTACCCCGCCACTCAGCTGGCGATAAATATTCACATCATCCGGATTGATATTATCGGCAATCCTTACTTCTGAAGTCACGGATTGTGCCCCTTCATTAATGGAGGCCGCTGCGATATGCGAATGCTCATCAATAATTCCAGGTGATACATGTTTACCGGTTCCATCAATCACTTTGGCACCGGGTTCATTCAGGTTTTTACCAACTGCAGCAATCTTGCCATTTTTCAGCAATACGTCTGTATTGGTAAGAATGCCGTCTTTCTCGCTGGTCCATACAGTCGCATTACGGATCAGGATGGCTTCCTGTTTGGGCTGACTGGCTTCATCCCATCCATAAGGCAGGAAAGGATAAGTAACCGCTCCAACAACAGGCATATCTTTTTTACGGGCACTGTCCTGTTTTACTTCCGCTGCTTTTTGGAAAACAGCAGTCCAGGTGAGTGAATTACCGGAAGAATCTAAACCGGTTCCGTTCCATTCGGTACCATTACTGATACCACTCAGTCTGGTGGCTGTTGCCGGCAACTGCTGATCTGCTGCAGCTCCGCGTCCGCCAAATCCACCAGGGAATCCACCACCAGGGCGACGGGTTGAATCTGTTGGAGCACCAGCAGGCCTTTGTCTTCTTTGCATCGGTGCATAACTCAGTTTCACCTGCTTGCCATCAAAACTGAAACGGGTATTCAGGGTGTCTTTGGCAAACATGCTCAGTGAGCTGGTTGATTTTACATCGAGTGTATATTTTTCAGTACCGGCAGGCGTATTCACTGTTAAAGCATAAGTGCCCGCGATATTATCATCACTCTTTACATTGTATTTAATCCCCTGTACATAATTATACAGGATGATGCTTCGATCCTGAAAGATTGGTCCGTTCGTAATCAGGAAGTTGGCAATTTTACCTGCTTCCAGACTGCCTACTTTATCGTACACGCCCAGTGTGGTGGCCGGAACTTTTGTGAGGGCTTCCAATACTTTGTTTTCACTCAGACCATATTCAATCGCTTTGCGCAGGTTGGGCCAGAAACTGGCGCTGCTGCGAAGATCAGCGGTGGTCAGACAAAAAGGTATACCGGCTTTTTCAAAAGCAGCGGGATTGGTGGGAGCCAGTTCCCAATGCTTCATATCTTCCAGAGAAACAAAACGGGCATCGGCCGGATCTTCCACATCCATAGCCTGAGGATAATTGAGCGGAAGAATAAATGTAGCATTGGTCGCTTTCATTTCTTTGATCCGCTGGTATTCATTCTGACCGGCTTTGATGATATACTGCACGCCAAACTCATCACCGATCCGGTCGGCACGCAGGTTATCCCATTTATCATTGGCTTCAAAAATCTGCGGGAGACCCTGATTGTCATTCCAGGCCTGCAGGGTCGCATTAAATCCTTCTTTGTATGGTTTGCTTTTGTACCAGGCAGCATCAAGGTAAGTCTGGCGCATCAATGCGATATAACCCATTTTAGAACTGGGGTAAGATTGCGTGGATGAGCCTTTATTGAAAGAATAATGTGCTGAAGCTTTTTCTTTAATGATCACCAGATTCTCTTTTTCATTGGCCAGGCTTACCACGGCACCGGTTCCACGTGCTATTCCATCTTTTACATGGGTCAGCACTGCACCAAAGCCGGCTTCCCGTAAGGGTTTGGCATTGGCATCATTTACTGAAAAAACACGGTATACATCCACATCGGACTTAATACCCTGGTTCCAGCCAAATGGCCCTTTTACATTGGTCTCCAGTTGTGGCTGCTGATTGAAATTGAATCCGCCGGTCTGTTGCTGACGCGCCGGTGTTCCATAATCAGAATAGATATCAATGAATGAAGGGTAAATAAATTTTCCCTTGCAATCCACTTCTACGGCACCCGCAGGCACCGCTAAGCCGGTTCCTACGGCCGTGATCTTTCCGTCTTTGATCACCAGCGTGGCATTGGTCAATGTGGTGCCGGCATCTTTTACAATAACAGCGTTGGTAAAGGCATAATAGCCGTGCCTTGGATCGGCAGTACCGTTTTCCGGAAAAGTGGGCTGCGCAAAAAGCGGCATGCTGAAAAACAAACAGCATAGTCCTGCGAGCCAGTAACCTGGTTTTCTCATATCAGTGTGGTTTTTTTAAGAAAGCCGAATTTAACGTAATCCGGCAAAAGCAATTAATTATTATGATAAAAGGCTTCGGTTGGACGTAAAGAAGGGGCCTAGCTTTCCCCTTAACTTTGGTTATCTTTGGTAATATTATAATTTGGAGCAATATGGCCATTGCCAAACCCTACCTGACCATCCCGGATTTCTCGCTTTCACCCCGCATCGACCAGGTGGGTGTGGAGGAAAGAGCTTCCCGTTTTACCAAACGCAGCATCAAGAAAGACAGCAAGATGAACGGGCTGAAACTGGTGCTGAACATGATTGATCTCACCACCCTGGAAGGAAAGGATACCGATGGAAAAGTAAAACAGCTTTGTTACAAAGCCATGCATCCACACGATGCCGTGGAAGGAATCCCGACCGTGGCAGCTGTTTGCGTATACCCCAGCATGGTGAAAGTGGCCAAAAAAGCACTGGATGGTTCCGGGATCAAAGTAGCTTCTGTAGCCACGGCTTTCCCGAGCGGACAGGCACCCAGGGATGTAAAACTCAGGGACACCCGTTATGCCGTTCAGGAAGGGGCCGATGAAATTGATATGGTGATCAGCCGGGGTAAATTTCATGCCGGTGAATACCAGTTTGTTTTTGATGAAATTGCTGCGATCAAAGAAGCCTGTGGCGATGCCCGTTTAAAAGTGATTCTTGAAACTGGTGAACTCGGCACATTCGATAAAGTAAGAAGGGCCAGTGATATTGCCATGCATGCCGGAGCTGATTTTATCAAAACCTCCACCGGAAAAATTCAGCCGGCGGCCACGATGCCGGTTACATTGGTGATGCTGGAAGCGATCCGTGATTTTTATTATGCCACAGGAAAAATGATCGGCATGAAACCCGCAGGAGGTATTTCCAAATCCAAACTTGCCCTGCATTACCTGGTGATGGTAAAAGAAGTGCTGGGTGATGCCTGGCTGAATAATGAATGGTTCCGGTTTGGCGCCAGCAGTTTAGCGAATGATGTACTGATGCAGATTGTAAAGGAGCAAACAGGATTGTACCAGGCGGCGAATTATTTTAGTGTGGATTAGAACCCCCAACCCCCTAAAGGGGGCTTTAAAACCTGCCAAATCGAATAGTGTTTTGTCCGCTTGCAAAAGATAAAATTATGGCCTTAACAAAAAAGAAAAAAGCTGCCAGGAGCAATACCATCAAATTGAAATTTGATACCAGCTGGAGCTATGATCCTGCGCCGGAAAGTAAATCGGCAGCGAGCATCAAACCAAAGTATGATCATTTTATCAATGGCAGCTGGGTAAAGCCTGCCGGAGGCAAGTACTTCGCCAGTATCAATCCTGCCAATGAAGAAAAGCTGAGTGAAGTGGCCGAAGGCAATGAAGCCGATGTGAACAAAGCCGTAAGTGCTGCGCGGAACGCCTATGAAAAAACATGGAAGAAAATGCCCGCTAAAGAAAGGGCAAAATATATTTTCCGAATTGCAAGAATGGTACAGGAAAAAGCAAGGGAACTGGCCATTATCGAAACCCTGGATGGCGGTAAACCCATTCGGGAAAGCCGTGATTTTGATGTTCCCACAGCGGCCAACCATTTCTTTTATTATGCCGGATGGGCCGACAAACTGGAATATGCTTTTCCTAACAGAAACACAGCTGCATTAGGTGTGGCCGGACAAATCATTCCCTGGAATTTTCCCTTATTGATGGCGGCCTGGAAAATTGCACCGGCACTGGCCACGGGAAATACAGTTGTATTAAAGCCAGCCGAAACCACTCCGCTTACGGCATTGAAACTGGCCGAGATCATTCAGGAATCAGACCTGCCTCCCGGTGTAGTCAATATCATTACAGGTGCCGGAGCTACCGGTGCCGCGATGGTGAATCATCCGGATATTAATAAAATCGCCTTCACCGGTTCAACAGATGTAGGCAAGCTGATACAAAGAGCCGTTGCCGGTACACAAAAAAGAGTAACCCTTGAACTGGGTGGCAAGGCGGCCAATATCATTTTTGAAGACGCCCCGCTTGACCAGGCCGTAGAAGGCGTGATCAATGGTATCTATTTCAACCAGGGCCATGTTTGCTGTGCCGGCTCCCGTTTATATGTTCAGGAATCAGTGGCCAAACAAGTGATCCGGAAATTAAAAGACCGGATGGAAACCCTGATCGTGGGAGATCCGCTGGATAAAAACACAGATATAGGTGCCATCAATTCCAGACAGCAACTGGACACTATTCAACGCTATATCAAAATCGGCAAACAGGAAGGTGCAGAAATGTATGAAAGCAGCTGTCGCCTGCCAGGTAAAGGATTTTTTTGCCGGCCTACCCTCTTTACCAATGTGGCACAAAGTAATAGGATTGCACAGGAAGAAATTTTCGGACCGGTACTGTCAGTCCTGACCTTCCGTACCGATGACGAAGTAATTGAAAAAGCGAATAACTCACCCTATGGATTAAGTGCGGGGGTATGGACAGATAAAGGATCCAAAATTTTCAACCTTACCAAAAGAATGCGTGCCGGAGTAGTATGGGCCAATACTTTTAACAAGTTTGACCCCTCCTCTCCCTTTGGTGGTTATAAAGAAAGCGGGTTTGGAAGAGAAGGCGGGTTGCATGGATTATTGCCTTATGTGAATTTAATTAGTTGATTTGAATTATTCACCGCAGAGAACATGAGAAAATGAGTTTACGCAGAGAAGAATCTACTCTGCGTAAACTCCGCGATCTCCTGTTCTCCGCGGTAAAAAAAATAAGGATGGAAAAAACAATTAAAAAACCAGTGACCACCAGACTGGAAGTACTAAAGACCTATAAGATTTATATCGGCGGGCAATTCCCCAGAACCGAATCAGGCCGATATTATATTCCGGTGAATGCTGCGGGTGACAAACTTGCTAATGTTTGTCTTTGCTCCCGTAAAGATTTCCGCGATGCGGTTGTATCAGCCCGTGGCGCCTTTAGTGGCTGGAGCGGCAGAGCAGCTTTCAACAGGAGCCAGATTCTTTACCGCATGGCCGAAATGCTGGAAGGCAGGAAGGCTCAGTTTATCGAAGAATTAATCAGGCAGGATAGCACTAAGGCGAAGGCTGAAAAAGAAGTAAACCTGGCCATTGACCGGCTGATTTACTATGCCGGCTGGTGCGATAAATTCCAGCAATTATTCAGTGCCGTGAATCCGGTTGCCAGTTCTCATTTTAACTTTTCCGTTCCGGAACCCACGGGTGTGGTGGCCATCATCGCACCGCAGCAGGACAGCCTGCTTGGTCTGGTCTCTGTAATGGCTCCGGTCATAGCCGGTGGTAATACCTGTATCATCCTGGCATCTGAAACCAAACCACTTTGTGCCGTTACCCTGGCTGAAGTGCTGCATTCCTCCGATCTTCCGGGTGGGGTAGTGAATATCCTGACAGGAAAGCCGGCCGAACTGCAAAGCTGGATGGCCGATCATATGGACGTGAATGCAACCATTTATTGTGAAAATAATTCTGAGGTACAGCAACTCATCCGGCAAAAAAGCGCCCAAAACCTGAAAAGGGTTTTCTTTT
>Ga0075160_10000765_pt1 | contig 19946 bp, 17 predicted proteins | sample JI91814C2DNA_FD_70969 | JGI IMG/M metagenome (GOLD analysis project Ga0075160, IMG submission 70969) | Wastewater effluent complex algal communities from Wisconsin, to seasonally profile nutrient transformation and Carbon sequestration -... | ecosystem: Engineered > WWTP > Effluent > Algae... | reverse complement strand
TGGTCGCGAAAGAACTGAACGAGTGAACGCAAAAAAGGGAGCTTACGCTCCCTTTTTTACATTTGTTGGCGGAGTGGACGTCCGCCTGATTAGAGTCCAGAAGAATCCCGAGTTGCTCATAAAGTAGCATATCAATCAACAAGTTATATAATACAAGCGTCCAAGATAATCCTATACAATCCCGTCAAATCCGGTTATAGTTTGATAGTCATTTTGATAGTGGAGCGGATAGCATGGCACGCCAACAGCAACGACTTTCAGCACTGCAAGTCACCAAGCTCACCAAGCCGGGGTTGTATGGAGATGGGGGCGGTTTGACGCTCCAGATCACCGCCACGGGAGCGAAGTCCTGGCTGTTGCGTTACATGGTGGCCGGCAAGCCGTTCGGGATGGGGCTGGGGCCGACGCATACCGTCAGCTTGGCCGAGGCACGGCAGAAGGCGCTGGAGGCGCGGAAGCTGCTTATCGATGGCATCAACCCTTTGGTGGCCAAGAAGCAAAACCAGATCGCCGCCGCGCTGGCCGAGGCCAAGATGATGACCTTTGACCAGTGTGCCGAGGCTTACATTCTTGCGCACAAGGCAGGATGGAAGAACGCCAAGCACGGCGACCAGTGGACCAACACGCTCAACGCCTACGCCAGTCCGGTGTTCGGTCATTTGCCCGTGGCCGAAGTCGACACCGGCCTCGTCGTGAAATGTCTTGCGCCGATCTGGGAGAGCAAGACCGAAACGGCCAGTCGCGTGCGCGGCCGTATCGAGTCCGTGCTGGGCTGGGCCACCACCAGCGGCTACCGCACCGGCGAGAATCCGGCCCGCTGGAAAGGACACCTCGAAAACTTGCTGGCCACCATCAGCAAATCGAGTCGGACGAAGAATCTTCCATCGCTACCGTGGCCGCGCATCGGTGCCTTCATGGTTGCTCTGCGGGCGCGTGAAGGGGCATCCGCCCGAGCGGTCGAGTTCGCCATCCTCACCGCCTGCCGGTCGGGTGAAGTGCGCGGTGCTCGATGGGCTGAGTTCGATATGGCAGGTAAGCTCTGGACAATCCCGGCCGAGCGGATGAAAGCCAAACGTGAGCATCAGGTGCCACTGAGCGATGCGGCACTGACCTTATTGGAGTCAATGCAGAAGGATAGCGACGAGGATGTCGTTTTCGCCGGCACCAAAGGCCAGCCCTTGTCCGATATGTCGCTGACTGCCGTAATACGGCGCATGAATGGCGACGACAAGCCGATCTGGGCGGATGCCAACGGCGACAGCATCACTGTTCATGGCTTCCGCAGCAGCTTCCGCATGTGGGCGGCTGAAACCACCAATTACCCGCGTGAGGTTGCCGAACACGCGCTGGCGCACCAGTTGCCGGATGCGGTCGAGCGTGCCTATCAGCGCGGCTCGCAGTTCGCCAAGCGTGCCGCATTGATGGCGGAGTGGGCCGTGTATTGCGCCACGGTGCCGAATGATGCGGTAGTCAAGCCGATTCGCGGCGCGGCGTTGCGCATAGCGCCCGAATAAACAAGCTGAGCCACGAAGTGCAGGACGACGAGCACCACCCCGGTGTAGCCCACTGCGCCGTGGGCAGTTTCATCGCCGACGGCGCGGGGCTTGCGGGGTTTGATGCAAGCCCCGTGACGGAGCGGTCAGATACCGTACTTCATGCCTTACGCACCAGCGCCTTTCTTGCCGCCACTCTCACCCGCCGCCCTGAATTCATCGTAGGCCATATCCCAATTTACCTTCGGGAATGCAACTTTGACCGACTCAAGAAAATCTTTGCGGTTCAACGTCTCGAATGTGACATCCTTGAAACGCTCGTCGAGTTTCATTTCCTGGATGAGTGACTCGGCGCTGGGGAAAACAAGGTCAAGCTCCTCTTTGAGCCAGTATCTCAAATCGTCCTCTGAAGGTTTGCCGCTGAGCGACTGACCAAGCAAGGCGTCCGGCGGCGTTTCGACCACGCGCGGCAGGTAGTAGGCGACGATCTGATCGCGTGACTCATCCAAGTGCTTCTGCAATTCTGCTGCTACGTCCGCCTGATGTTTCTTCAATTTCTCGCGGAACGCTGTCAGCCGCTCGCTTAAATGCGGTTTCGCCGCCTTCAGCACCACGCGACCATGATCCTTGCCCAGCGACGGCGTGAAGTTTTTGCGAATATCGTTGAGGGCGTCTTCGAGCGGTTTGGACGAGAGCTTGCTGCCCTTCTCGATCAGTTCGAATGTGGTGCGCAATCGGTTTTCCAGATCCTTGCTGCCACCCAGTTTCTGAATGGTCGGCGGAATCGCCAGCCGATGGCGCTGGATGGCTGCACCGGTGAGGCTCAATTCAACATATTGCAGATAGGGCTCGAATACCCGAACCTGCCGCGCCAAATCAAAGCGTACCGGCGGGGCTTCTTTCAGGTTGCTACCAACCTCGGTGAATTTGTCATCCGTTACCTGTGCCGACCCCACATCCAGAGGCAAGGCTTCGATGCGTTTTTTCTCTTCGGGCGTTTTCGCCTGCGCCACGGCAATCGCCTTGGCGGCCGGCGAGAGTCGAGCCAGGGCTTCGGCCATCTGCTCGCCAGACATGCGTATGGCGTTGGGTGCAGCACTGCCGGTGGGTTCAGCTTCGAGATACAGGGCGGTCGGGGTGAAAATAAAGCCTGTGTCGTCAACAATCACCAGCGCAGTGCGCAGACCGGGGGAACTGCGGACGTGGACTTTGGCATCTCGCAACAGTTGTACTGCGCCAATCTCGCCATAGCCCATGCGCATCACGCGCTCGTCGAAATCTAGGCAAACGGTCAACATTTCCGGCCCCAACCGGGCACCCGTTTCCACCATCGCCTTCGCCACGCCAGACTGAACGCCGGGCGCGGCGTAGCAAACGGACTGGCGGGCAGATCGAATCAGGTCTGCGATGCGTTGCGACGAGAGCGAACAGAACAGCGCATCGGTACTCATGTATTGCCCCCCTTCGGTTTCTTCTTTGGCGCAATCGTCTTGCGTTTCGCCGGCTTCGCAGACGCCACACCATTTTCCAGCACCGCGCCAGTGGCTGCCGGTGGCAAGTAATTGCTGCGGCTCACTACTGGCTGGCCGCTCTGCTGCTCAATATCCTTGCGCGTTCTACCCGCCACCGCGCCGCCATCTTTCGCATCTTTTTTCAGCGGCGCGATGCCTTGCGAATCACGGTCGCGGTGCAGCTTGGTGGTTGTCGCCTCGCCGAGCATGGTCAGGATCAGTTCGATGTCGGTCATGTGATCACGCAGGTTTTCTCGCGCCAGCGATTTCACCTGCTTGTACTCATCCACCTTCAAATCGAAGGTGCCCTGCATGATCTCGTTGGTCAGAATCGCAAACTCCACGCTGGAAGCCACGCCACGCGCTTTCCACTCACCGGTCAAATCCTGCCGCACCGCGATACCGCGCAGGCGCTTGTCGATCCACTCTTTCGGGTAGCCCTTCTTTTCGTAGAGTTCCTGCATCCGCCCCATCGCCAGCTCGGGGTTCTCGATCTCGTCTAGACGCTCCTTGCCCACCTTGGCCAGCCAGCGTTTGAAGGGTTCGGCCTTGGGGCTGGGGATGGACTGGATCAAGCGGAAAATGCCTTGCGTATTCCAGCACTGGAATTTTTGCCGCCCGCCCGCCGTCTCAAACGCCAGCGCAAGGGGGGGTGCAATTTGTCCCCCCCCTTGGCTGTCCAGGCTCAAATCGGGGTCGCGTCTGCGCATCTTCTTCCAATAGTCCGACGGATCGGCGGCATCCGTCAGGGCGGCCACGATGTCGGTGATGACAAACCACCATTCGTCGTTATGCAGGGTGCGGCGGATGGCCTTTTGCTGGAATACGGCGGCAGGGGCGGCGGAAGTGTCGTGCTGGGTGATCTTCTTGCTCATGATTGTGACAGTCCACTTGTTCTCAAAAAGTCGGCGCTGGCGAGACGGCGTCTCATGACTACGAATAGCTCTTGTAAAACGCCTCAGCCGTGAACTTTACAAACTCCTCTGTCTTTTCCTGGCTACGCGCAATCACCTGCCACGGCTCCAACCGCGCAATCTCGGTCTGCAAATCCTTCGCCGTCTTGGCGCTGCAACCAAGAATGTCCTGGACCGACCCGCCAGCAACGCCGTCGCACTGGAAGATGTAGGCGAACTCAAGCAACTCCTGAAAGTTGAAGAACTTCTGCTGGTAGTCGTTGGGCGACTGGCTGGCGAAGAAGACCACAACCCCCTTGGAGCGCCCCTCGCGGATGATGCGCTGGAGAAACATGTTCTTCTGGCCGAGGTAGTTGTGCGCCTCGTCGATCACCAGAATGGTTCGAATGGTGCGACGCCCTTCAGTGACCGGGCTGTCGGGCAGCGTTGCCATTTCCTTGTAGAGCCGCTCGATTACGAGATAGGCAACCAACTCCTTGAGCACCGGCATTGCATGCACGTCAATCAGCATCGTGCGGTTTGATACCCGGTCCATCGGCGCGCCTTCGCTGCCATGGCGCCAGAACAGGTCGAAGTCGGACAGGTCGCGCAACACTTCGATCAGGCTGTCGTCCTTCTTGCCGTCTTCCTCATATGCGGCGGCGGCGACTTCAAGCACATCGGGGAAGTCCGGGTAAGGCGCTGCCGAGCCGGCGCGCTTGGCATAGGCGGCGCGAATCGCCTCGGTGAGCGCGCCTTTCTGCACCACGCCGAGCTTGCTGTTGATCGACGCGAAACTCTCGGCTTTCTCCCGCGCCGAAACGTTGATGGTCTGCTCGTCATACGCCGGCAAAATGAAGGGATTGATCGGCAGGCTCTGCCCGCCTTGCAGCAACCGGAAGGGCTGCACGCGCGCCAGTTCCAGAAAGCGCGCGTTCTCCACCACATCGCCCTTGTAGTCGAAGTAGATGAAGTTCGTCTGGTAATTCGACTGGATGCGGATGTCTGTCAGTATCTTGAGCAGGAACTGCGTCTTGCCGACGCCGGGCTTGCCCATGATGGCCAGGTGCGAGTTGGCATGCTTGGTCGTGTTGTTCAACTCCATGACCAACTCGGCGCGCTGCAATAGTGTCCGGCCGATGAAAATATCGAGACCGCTGCCAAGCTGCTCACGCCGGCCAGCAAATTCAACTTCGTCCAAAAGTCGGCGAATCAGCGCATCGCCGCTACGTCCCGTTTCTTGAAACATCTGCGCCAGCAACGCCGCGCCGCTGTCGATGTGGTTCTTGACGATAGACCGATTGGAATAGAACTCGTCCTCGCTCAACTCCCGCTTGCCGTAGGTATGGGCGATCAGCGTGCGCAGAAACACTTCATCCTCGGCAATGAAGGTCGGCCGTTTCAATTCGCCGCCGCTGAAGCTCGGGCTCTGTGCAACGCTCACGCCGTCTTTCACCAATGACAAGGTAAAGGCAATCCGCGCCAGCGTTGCCTTCTCCAGCTTGGTTTCAAAGCGCAGGGCGCTCAGCACCTCATCGGCTTCGCTCGACGTATAGAGGCGGTCAGCCATGGTTCTTCTCCCAGAAATACCCTTGCCGGAAGGTTGTCAGTTCCTGCCGCTGGTCGAACTCCAGACTCGCCGCGCCAGAGAGGCGGGGCTTCAGTGCGCGGTAGTAGTTGGTGTCGATTTCCGTATCGGTCGAAAGAATGATGACTTGCTCGCCGGCGTTGGGGAAATAGTTGTTCACGATGTTGTCGCGGTGCGTGCTGTCCAGACGCGACAATGGCGTGTCGATGATGATTGGCAGCTTGAGTTCGCTGGTCTGCGCCAAGCCCCACAGCAGCGACACGGCGAACACTTCCTTTTCACCGGCGGACAGGGCCGACTTCCGAATTTCGTGCCCGTTGCGGTCGGTGATTTTGACCTCGTAGGTCTTGTCGTCGATGGTGATGTCCTTGATCAGCCCGCTGCGGCTTGACAGCAGCCGGTACATCTCGAAGGTCTTCTCCTGAAGCAAATGCACCTTGTTCTTGCGCAGCCGCACGATGAACTGATTCAACACACTGGCAATGGAGTCGCACTCCTCTATGAAGTCGGCCTTTTCCTTCGAGACGTTGTGTTTCTCGTAGAGCTTCTCGATTTCCACCTCGATGTCGCCGATGCGCTTGTCGAGCGCCAGAATGTCTTCTTCTACCAGTCGCAGTTGCTCGGTCTTGCGCCCGATCTGGGTCGAGCAACTTTCCATCACGCCCTGCAATTCGTCGAACAGGTCGCGCTCGGTCGGCGACAGCCCGCCCGTTTGGCCAAAGCCTTCAAGTTGGCGAACCTGCGTCTCCAGACTGCGCGCCTCGTCCAGCAGCGCCTTTAGCAAAAACACATCGCTGTTTTCCAGCGCTTCCATGCGGTTCAGAACCCGCGCCGCATCACGGTCCGAGAGGTCCAGCACCTTGACTACGTCAGTGCTCGCATCGCCTTCCTTCAGCAGTCGGAAGATGCGCCGCTCCAGCTCGACCATGCGCTCACCCGACAGCTTCTCGGTATAGATCGGCTCCGGCTCTTCCACTGCCCGCACGATGCGCTTGGCCAGCGCAGCGGCGTTTTCCTTGATCGCCTCGCCGCTGGCGGACTCACGCTCTGCCTCAACCTGCCGACGGATGCCGTCGAACAGCTTGCCCGCAATGCTGAACGGTAGCGCCTTCTCGCAGAGGTTGCGAATTTCGCTTTCCACCTGCGCCAGTCGGTTGGCGGCAAGGACGCGCTTCTTCTCTTGCTCGCGCATTGCCTCGCGCGACTCCGGCGCCGCATGGAAAGTCGCCTCGAAGCGCTTCTTGGCTTCTTCCAGTTGTGCCTTGAAACCGTCCAGTTCCGAGCGCAGGCCGTCGCGTTCTTGCGTCTTACGCGCCTGTTTGCTCTTCTCGCGCTTCAGCTCGCTCTGCTTGAACTCCAGGTCCTCGTCAGAAATTTCGACAAAGCCTTTGCGCTCCTCCTGCTTGATGTAAATGATGTCACTGGCCAGCCGGTTGATGTACTGGATGCCCAACGCCGCTTCCAGCGACGACTTCAGGCGCACTTCCGAATGGTCGTCGGCGGCAATTTCCTGAATCTTCTCGCCGTCGAAAAAGAAGAACTGCGTGATGCCCGGCGGGATGGCGGCGCGGATGAAGTCCTGCCAAATTTCCTGGTTCTGCACCGACACCCGCTTGCCGTCGCGCACCACCACCAGCCGCTCGGTCAGATCGCGCGGCTTCGGCTCGCTCACCGCGCCCGCCGTCCATGAGCGCTTGACCACCAGTTCCGAGCCATCATCCATTTCAATGACGATCTCGAACGCCACATTGGCATTGCCCTTGGCCTTCTCGCGCCGGTTGATGTTGCGGAAAATCTCGTCAGCCTTGCCGCCATAGAGGCAGAAGGTCACCGCCTCCATGATCGAGGTCTTGCCCGCACCGTTCATGCCGCCGATCAGAAAGATGCTGCGGCCATCCTCGCCGACCGGGAAGACGATTTCGGTGGAAAACTGGAAGGACTTGTAGTTCTCGATGGTGAGCTTGCGGAATTTCATTTCGCGTTCTCCAGGAGCGCCCACGTTCCATAAGGCGAGTCGCTACGCAATGTGCCATCCTTTGTCATACGGAGACGCTCCCACTTGGCGTTGTTCTGCCAGACGTATTCATTGGTAGTCTCGCGCCATTCCAGATCGCCGGGAAGCAGCTTGCCCTCCAGTTGTCGTCCCATCGCCTCGATGACATCGGCTACGCGACCGCTACAGCCAAGTTTCCGCAGCGCGCCGATGATGTGCTCTCTGAGCACGGTCTTGTCTGTCTTGGGCGCTCGCGAGCGCTTTACCTTCGGCTTGGGGTTGCCTGCCGTGGTGACGGTCTGCCCTTGCCCGAGCCGCGTCCTCAACTCCTTCACGAGGCTGGCGAACTCGTCGGCCAGTTGGCCCAGCGCCTGCGTCGAATCGGCATGAACGGCAAGCGATGCGGCCAGCCGCGTCTTCTCGCCGCGCAGCACGTCGGGGACCGATACCCCGGCCTTTTCCAACCGTTCGATGGTCTTCGCGATTTCCCGCAACTGCGCTTCCCGCTCGCCAACGTCTGAGTCATCGTTGCTGGCGTCGAGTTCGTCAATCACCTCCCTGCACAGGTCCACCAGCAAGCTGGGGTCTTTGACGTAAGGGGCGATGTCTACGCTATCGCTCATGCCGGCCGCTCCACGTCACCTGTGGCCTTGCTTTTCAGAATCTCGCGCAGGGCGTCATACACCCCCGTGCGCCGGTCCTTGAATTCGTAGTCGCGTACAGCATCAAGCAGCTTCAGCACTTTTTCCTGGCTCACGCCGTGCTGTTCGCACAACTCCTCCAAGAGCCGAGAGTCTTCGAGAGATAGGTTCATGGCTGTATTGCCTCCTCGATGAGTTGTTCGACGCGGGTCTTGGCTTGCTCAAGGAGTTGCCGCGACTGTTGCTGCTTCACCAGACTTTCGCGCACCAAATCTCCGATGGCTTTTTGCTTGCCCATGTCGATCAGGGGAACGACAAAGCGGTCAATATCGCTTGGGTAAAGCTCGGCCTGCGCACTACCGCGTGCGTGCTGCTGCGTCTGGAACTGCCCGACGATGGATTGGAAGACAAGGGCCATATAGGCCGTGTCGATGCCCGGATGAAGCCGAAGAATGTTGACGTGGTTGCTGGCCATGGCCGGCGCATCGCTCAAATAGACGTTGGTTCGCCCGATATACGCGCCGGTCGTATAGATCAGCAAATCGTCTGGCTGGATGTGCGCCTCAGGGGCCGACGCAAACGACTTTGCGCTGGTCTTCTCCAGCCCGTCGTAGTCGATGTGCTTCGGCCCGAGATGCTGGCTATTGACGACATCGACATCGCCATTTCTCATATAGATGGGTTGCAGGCCGCGCCGGTTGAGGCTGCGAATGTCTCGTATCCGAGCCGAAGGGAAAGTCGATATGTGGTCGATCAGTTGTTTGAAGCGCGGTTGGTAGTGCTGCGCATCCGCGCGACGCGAGGTTTCCAGGTCGCTGAACTGCGCGATGAAACCTACCGGCTTCTGGACAGTCAGGTTGTCAAGTCCAAGCTCCAAATCAAGTAATTGCTGAGCGCTCTGGGATAGAAAATGAGAGCGCTGGGCACGCTCAACGCCATCGGTCACCAACGCTGAAATGGCAACCATTGCCTCATTTGTTGGGACAAACAGTTTCAGCCTGCGAATGTCTTCCAAATGGAGATGCGGTTGCGCTACGCCTTTGAGCTCTCGCCTGATTTGCGAATACCCATATTTGGAGTTCAGAAACGCGACAACAAAATTGGGATCGACCCCGGCAATGCGGAGCAGCGCAACGCCTTCGTAGATATTACAGTCGCCCTTTTTTGTTGAAGCGGGGACAACCGCGCACGTCCCAATTCTCCCTGATTTCGACATCAGAATATCGCCAGCATCAGGCTGGCAATGACGAAGGCGCGCGTGCTCCTCCTCAGAAATAAACTTTTCAATATCTGGCGAAACGACAAACGAGTCGATATCACTCGAAGAGAGGAAAGGGATTCCATTCGGAACGTATTTCGGGGTTACATGCGTTCCATCCGTCAGATATGCAAGGTATCTGGTCAGCGGGATGGAATTAGCGGCTTCCAATAGCGCGGCAACTTCGAGATACGTCGGCCGGTAATACTCAGCTTCGATCCGTTGAGCATGACCCAGCGCAGAAATGCCGACGGTACTCCAGACTGCCATTACTCGCTCCCCCAAAATTTTAGCCTCTGCTCCTGCGCAAAGCGAACGAAAGCTTCCGCCACGCACAACTGATCGTCGGGAATTGTGGCTGCGTCGGCCAAGTCGGCGGCGCGCAAGTCGTAGTTCACCAAGTCCTGATCGATGACAAGCTGTCCTTCCTGCGGATGGCCGTCCGGAAATTCGACGAGGCTGCCTTGCTCATCCAGCAGGTGCTTGTAGTCGCCGGAGTTGTCCTTGCCGCCGCGCTCGCTGACCGCCATGAAAATCGGGTAGTCGAGTTGCTTGGCGACTTCGGCGGCGATCCAGCGCTCCTTGAGCGTGCCGATCAGGTCGTCGTCGGCCAGCATCAGTTCCAGCTTGCCGCGATTGCTGAGAAGCTTCAGCGCCGTCTCGGCCTGCGGGATCTGCCTATCCAGCGCCTTGATTTCGGCCTTGAGCGCCTTCTGCTGGTCTTTGCGGGCGTCCTTAAGTTTCTTCACGGTGACCTGATGGGTCTGCCGGACTTCCTGAACCTGTAAGCGCAAGGCACCCTTGTCGCCGGTCCAGTGCGTCTTGAGGGCGTCGAGTTCCTGGTCCTGTTTCTGCACCAGCGCTTCGGCGTCGCTGTCGAGGTCGATCAGTTTCTGTTTGGCCCTGAGCAGCGCGGCCTGGAGGCCGTCCAGCTTTTCCTCGGCGGCGGCAATGCGGTCTTCATCGGCGCCAGCGGCGGCTTCGTCGCCGTCCTCGCTGCCTTCGCCGTTTTCGCCCTCACCATTGCCGCTGGCCGCCTCGTCTGCTTCCGGCTCGCTGAAAGTTTCGGCGATGAGGTCGGCCACCGCTTCGGGGATGGCCTCGTCCGGCACGTCGGCGGCGGTTTCATGCGCTGCCAGCAATGCCTTGGTGGCAGCCTCGTAATCCGGGCACGCACCAGCGACCTGGTCATGCACCTGCGCGATCTGGGCAAGCTCCTCCGGCGTGTATTTCTGCACGAACAGCACCGAGGTCTTGGTGCCGGTGTGCGGCTTGAAGGTGTTGGGATGCAGGCCGACCACCGCCAGCAGCCGCGCCTTTTTGAGAATCCACTCACGGATGAAGGCCAGCGAGGAATTGTTGAACTTGCCCTGCGGCAAAACGATGGCTGCCCGCCCGCCGGGTTTGAGCATTTTCAGGATGCGCTCGATGAAGAGCACGTCGCGCTCTTCCTTCGGTTGCTTGTCATCCCCCGCGCGTTTGAGGGCGGGCTTGGCCAGCTCGTAATGCACGAGCATCTTGCGGTCCTTCATCTCGCCCGCAAAAGGTGGATTGGCGAGAATGACATCGAATTTCAGCTCGTCGAAATACTCCCATGCCTTGTCGTCATCGGTCAGCGGCTCGTTTTCCGGAATTTTCTTCGCGGTGAGCTTGGCCTTGCGCAAGTCGTTCATCAGCGCCTGGCCGGAACCCGTCTCGTACCAGGTCTTCGGGTCCAGGCTGCTGACATCGGGGCCAAAAATATTGGTGTGGCCGTCACCGGCGATCAGCATCAGGGCGCGGGAGGTTTTGGCGGCGCGTTGCTCGAAATCGATGCCCCACAGATATTTGCCGGCATAGCGGTGCTTGCGAAGTTCGCGCTGTTCGTTGTCGGCCGCTGGATAGCACCAGTCCATGGCGTGTAGCAGAAAGCCGCCGGAGCCGCAGGACGGGTCCATGACGAATTCGGTGCGTGTCGGGTTGAGCATGCGCACGCACATTTCGACGACGTGGCGCGGGGTGAAGAATTGGCCCTTCTTCTTTTTCGCTTCAGTTGGAAGGAGGTACTCGAAGGCATCGTCCATGATGCGCAGATTCGAGCCCATCAGCCGCACGCCCTCGACGGGGCCAACGCACACCTGAAGGTGACGCTTGGCGAGCTCGATGTCCTCGCCTTCCTTGAAGATGCCGGGCCACTCTGCGCAGGCTTTGTGAAAGAGGTTGTTGATGCGGTCGTAGGTGATTTCTGGATCAAGTGCCTTGCGGAACTCGACCACCTTGTTCGCGCGATTCTCCAACGCCTCTTTCTCATCCCAAATCTTGGCGAAGATCAGCTTGAAGATTTCGTTGAATTCGTCTTTGCCACTGTCAGCCAGCACCAATTCTTCAAGGTCCTGCACGATTTTTTTGAAGTCAAAGTTCTTCTTCAGTTGCAGCAGGGTCTTCTTCGCTTCAAGGACATCTTTTGGCCCCTCGCCGCGCTTCGGGATATCGAACAGCGTGTCGTCAAACTGCGCCGGGTAGGGGCGATACAGAATGATGCTGTCCGCCCCGTTGGACCAGACGGCCACCGGCGCACCCTTGGCGTTCATGTAACTCTTGAGCTGCTCGATGCCGTCCTTGCGCTTGGGCTTCTTGCACTCGACGATGATCTTCGGCGTGACCTTGGTCGCGTCGGTATACACAATAATGTCGGCGGCCTTGGTGCCGATCTCGGTGCCAAACTGAACGCCCTTTTCCAGATCGATCTCGTCGGCCTGGTAGCCGTACTGGTGCATCAGCTTGTAAACCCAGAGCTGCCGGACGATTTCTTCCGGCGCAGACTTGCCGCCCTCGGCATAGACCTGAACTTCCTCGTTGCCGGTGGAAAACGGGATGAAGCTCTTCAGGTAAAACTTGGTCTTGCCGGCATCCTTGCCGGTCGCGGTTGCCTTGGCGTAGAACTTGATGATGTCGTGAATCGGCTTGCCGAGGTTTTCAAACTCTGACAGCTCGAACTTGACGCCTGGCTCTTTGAAGATGCGGTCGATGAGTTCCTTGGTGTTCATGTGCTTTTCTTGGCCCGTGGCGATTTTTTCTGGTTGGACTTGGCGGATTGTCTGGTAATCGCCGGTGGGGCTTGTTCGTCGATCTCAACCCCCACCCGCCCGCAGTAGTCACGGATCATCACCGCAATCATGTTCGCGATAGAGCGGTGCTCATTCACCGAAGCGATGCGCACGGCTTCCTTGAGTTCGGGTTCGATACGAAATGTCAGCGTGGCGGTCTTGGCGGATGCCATGGTTTCCCCTTGGGTAGCGCATGTACTGTGAAAGTGCGGTACTGTACTGTAAAGTCCGATGTAATCCAAATAGATACCGTCATTTAACCTGAGGAGCGAGCGCATGGCCCAGCACTATTCCATCAAGGATTTCTTCCGGCAGATGCCGAATGCCTTGCTCGCGCGGTATTTCAAGACCAAGGGGCTGTTCAGCGATCTGGATTTTGTGGCCATGAAAGAGGGAAAGCCGGACGAGTTGTTTGTGGCTTGGCTTGCGCTGCCGGACAAGCAGCGCAACGCGATGGATGCCGAGTTTCGGGAGATTTTCGAGATGAGCTGTGAGAAGGGCTTTCGGGCGGTCATCGACGAGGCCGAATTCCAGTTGGATGAAGAGGAATTCACGGCGTTCGTGGAGAAGCTTTCGGCGCTGCCCAGCCACTTCGAGCGGGCGATGATTACCTTTCTGGATTTCAATTCGTCATGGAAGGGCGCAAACCGTTTCCATCACGCCGATACCTTGCCCTACTGGCGCAAGCGCAAGCATCTGCCGCATAAACCGGCGGCGGTGGATGATGCCAGCATTCTTGATCTGGCTAGCCGGATTCGTAACTACTTCCATCTGACCGAAGGGCGCGGGAATAACTGCGTGGTGGAACCCTTCCGACGCGGCGAGCTGGAGTATTTTTTCGCCTACCCGGAAGACTATTCACAGCGGAGCATCGAATGGGAGAACGGGGTATTCAATCCGCGCCCGCACAATCCGGCCTTCGAGGTGATTTTCGTTTACTCGCAGAAGGAAGGTTCACTCGACCTGAATTTTCGCGGTTCCTACAAGGCGCTTGAGCCGCTGCAATCCATGTTCGCCACGGCGATTCTCAAACTCGACGAACTGCCGCCTGACCCGAAAGACCCGCGCATCTACGATCTGAATCCGCTGCTCCAGAAAAGTTTTGATTTCACCTATGCCGTTGGCAGCGGAATTGAGAGTGTGCGCGTGAAGAAGCTGCGGCTGTCGTCGCGGGTGAAGAAAGGCGACCGGGTTACGCTGGAAGCGGATGCCAGCCAAAGCCCGGATGCTGTGTATGTCATGCTCGACCAGATCGGGAAATCGCTACCGCTGAACCTGTACAACATCACCCAGGTGGAGCTCACCGTATCGATGGCAGCAGAGCCTGGCAAGCCTGCCCGGCAGGTGCCGATTCGCATCACCCACCCCAATTCGTGTTCGCTCAAGTACGACGAACTGGACTTGAAGCTGCGCGACATGCTGGAAGCCTCGGGGATCGAACCGAAGGAGTTGGTGGAGCCTGTTGAGGCATGACGCCACAGGCCGCGCTGGTTGAGCTGCTGGCGCGGGTGGGGGCCAGCCACGATGCAACCGCCCTGCTCAGTAACCATGAGCTTCGCCAGTGGCCGGATACCGCCGTTGCCGCGATGAAAACCCAGCGCCTGCTGACGAAGGCGCAGCCTGCCATCAGTGTGGTCTGTCCAGGCTGCGAGCGCGACTGCGTGATGCCGGTGCAGACACGAATTCATCCCTCGCGCGGGGCGGTATCGTTCATTGATTGCGACAAGCGCAGCGATGTCAGCCGGGTGCCTGTCCCCGTTGAACGCCTGGAGCAGTGGCGCTGCACTACCGATGCGGTGTGCGGTTTTGTTGCGGCTTCGCTTGGATTGCGCCACAGCGACAAGCGCCGTCCCGCCAGCGCCGACTTTCTGGAAATTGGCATGGCGACCGGTGGCAAGCGCAGCCAAATGCTGTGCCTGCAAATCAGTGGCGAGTTGATGTTGGGGGCGGGCGGCAACTTGGTGCCATTGGCCGACCTGGTTGCGTATCGCACCGGCGCTTATTCGCTCGACAGCGCCAGAGTTGGACAATTGGTCGATGCCGCGACCACGGCGGACAATCGATATACACCGAGCAATGCCAAGCGCGAAGCGCGCAAGGTGGATACCCAAGCGATGTACAAGGACTGGCAGAAGGCGTACCGCGATTTGTCCAAGAAGCGCCCGAACATGCCCGAGACTTGGTACGCAACCCAGATCGCCAAACTGCCGGTTGCCAAGGGCCGCAGCGCGGGCACCATCAAGAAAAACATGCAATCCTGAAAATAGTTGGGCGGAAAGTTTTCGCCCAATTGCGGCGAGTGCCAGGCCCCGTAGTTCTGGGCTTCCGCCTCATTTGAGACGTACCGGGCGCGCTTCTGCGCTTCTGTACCGCAGCCCGAAATCCCTTGATATTACTGGCCCCGCACGCATTCCCATGCGTGCCGCCGTGGCGTTTCTTCGCCCAAATCGCCCACCTACGCTTCGTCTCAGCAAGTCCAGCAACTTTCTGAGAGGTTCCACCATGACACATACCATCCTTCGCCTTCCCGCCGTTTTGCGCGAACGCGGTCGCTCCCGCAGCGCCCACTACCTCGACATTCAGCAAGGTCTTTTCACGCATCCGGTGCAGATCGGTTTGCGCGCCGTCGGCTGGCCCACGACGGAGGTCGCAACGATCAACGCCGCACGCATTGCCGGCAAGAGTGAAGTCGAGATTCGCGAACTGGTCGCCAAGCTCGAAGCCGCCCGCAAATCGGCATCTTGAGGAGCGGCGGCCATGATTCCCAATGTGCTGACAGATTCCGCAACCGAACCACTGGAAGCCGGTAAAGGCGGCGAAGGCGGTGTTTACGAAGTCACCAATGCCGATTTTGTGGCGGCGGTGTTTCCTCTTCTGCCGGAAGGTGCGTTCGCGGCGGCGTGCTCAAAAAGCGGCGACCCCGGCCTGGGCGGATGGTCGGCCAGTCGCGCCGATCAGGTGGCCGTCACTCTTTCTGCCGCGAATAACAATTACATCGGATGTGCGAGCTTCTACCCCGGCGATGATGGCTCGTTCAAGGCGCGCAAAGCGCAGTTTGCCGCTTGCCATTTTCTGATGCTCGATGATCTGGGCACCAAGGTGCCGCTGGAGCGTTTGGCCGGTTTCGGGTTGTCCTGGCTGATCGAGACCAGCCCCGGCAATCATCAGGGCGGGATCATCCTCGCCGAACCGGTCACCGATGGCGCGGTGGCTGTGCGACTGCTCAACGCGGTGATCGATTCGGGCCTGTGCGATGCGGGGGCGACCGGGCCATTAAGCCGCTGGGCGCGTCTGCCGGTGGCGATCAATGGCAAGCCAAAATACGCGGACGAAGATGGAGTGGCGTTTCAGTGTCGCCTGATCGAATGGCGACCTGATGCTCGCTATACGCCGCAAGAGATTGTGGATCGTCTGCAATTGGAACTTGCCCCGGCTGGGCGGCCGAAGAAAGCCGCGAAGTCTTCCGCAGATCACCCGCTCAGCATCGGCAACGACGCCGACGATGTACTGACACCCAAGGCGGCAGAGAACCCGGTCGTCGCGGCGCTCAAAGCGCGCGGGCTATACAAGACACCGCTGGGTTCCGGCAAGCACGACATGACCTGCCCGTGGGTGCAGGAGCATACCGACCAACTGGATACCGGCGCGGCCTACTTCGAGCCGGACGAGTTCTATTCGGTGGGTGGCTTTTGCTGCCAGCACTCGCACCGCGACAAGTACCGCATCCGCACCTTGCTCGAATTCCTTGGCGTGCGCAATGCCGAGGCACGGCACAAGCCGGTGATCCGCGTCGTGGCCGGTGACCTGCACCGCGTGGTGGATGCGGCAGAGAAAGAACTGGCGAACCGTGGGCGGCATTACCAGGCGGGCGGGTTGATCGTCTCGGTATCGACCGACCCGACCAGCGGTGACCCCTCGATTGTGCCGACCAGCGCACCGGCGCTGACACGGGAATTGTCTGTTGCGGCGACCTGGGAGAAATACGACGGACGTGCCGAAGACTGGGTACGCTGCGATCCGCCGACGCGCCACACGGCGATTCTTTACGATTTGCAGAATTACCACTACCTGCCACCGTTGGCCGGTGTGGTACGGCAGCCGTACTTTCGCGAGTCGGACGGTGAACTCATCACGCAAGCGGGTTACGACAAGACGGCGCAGCGTTTCGGCGTGTTCGATGCGCGGCAGTTTGTCATACCCGACGCGACACCGGACGCAGCGCGGGCGGCACTGGCCTTGCTGGAAGACTTGCTCACCGAGTTTCACTTCGTCGCCGCCACCGACAAGGCGGCGGCGCTGTCGGCGATCTTCACCGCCGTGGTGCGCCCGTCGCTGTCTCATGCGCCTGGCTTTCATGCCCGAGCACCGGTCTTCGGCAGCGGAAAAACCTATCTGTGCGAACTGATCGGTGCGTTCGCCGGGCCGGCCGGCAATGCCAAGGTCAGCTATCCGACCACCTCGGAGGAAGCCACCAAGGTGATTCTGTCCTTGCTGCTGACCAGCCCCGCAGTCATTGAGTTTGATGACATGGATACCGACTGGATACCGCACGGCACGATCAAGCGGATGCTGACGGCTGAGCAGATCACCGACCGGATTCTGGGCGTCAGCAAGACGGCGACGGTGAGCACGCGCACCTTGTTTCTCGGTTCGGGGAATAACGTCGGTCCGATACGCGATCTGCTGCGGCGCGTGCTGACGATCCATATCGACCCACGCTGTGCGACACCGGCGACGATGACGTACAAGGGCTTTCCGGTGGATAAGGTGCGCCAGCGCCGTGGGATTTATGTGGCGGCGGTGCTGACCATCATCCAGGCATGGCGCAAGGCCGGGATGCCCCGCGCTGCGGCGGGCAGCATTGTTACCTTCGGCGGCGCATGGTCAGACTATTGCCGGTATCCGTTGATGTGGCTGGGACAGCCTGATCCGGCAACGGCGCTGCTGGAGCAGGTTCGCCATGATCCTGATGGCGATGCGCTCAGCGGCTTGATGACCGAGTGGCATTCCGCATTCGGTTCGGTCGCGACGACTGTGCGCAAGGCAGTGGAGACGGCGATCTATAACCAGCCGAATCTGCTCGATGCGATGCGCGAATTCCCCGTGGAAGAACGCGGCGAGATCAATCGCTCGAAGCTCGGCTGGTTGCTGAAAAAGAATGCGAACCGGATTGTCAGCGGGTTTGAGTTTCAGCAAGCGGAGGCTGACGGTCGCACGGCATGGCGCGTGGTGGCTGTGAAAGCACCGCCTTTAACGCCTTCACCGCCTTTCACACCCTCGGTTGAGAAAACTGTCACGCCACCGTGGCAAACCGAAGTCGAGGTGGAAATATGAGTCCCTCCGAGATCATTGAGCGGGCGACCGGGGAGGGTGTGCTGCTGGCACTCTCGCCCTCGGGCAGCATTTCCGCAAAGGGCGATCAGTCAGCGATTGACCGCTGGCTCCCGACGATCAAGCAAAGCAAGGCCGCGATCATCGCCGAGCTACAGCTTGAACGCCGTCGCGCCAAGGTGCTGGCGATGCTGCGCGAGAACTCCGGCATCCGTTACGCCATCGATGTCGTGGATCCGAACACCGACCCGGTCATTGTCTCCATCGGCATCCGAAACGTCGCCACCTTCGAGATGAACATTCCTCAGGCGTACTACGACGCCTTTGCGCTGCTGGAACTGATTGAAAAACATACAGGGGATGAACATGCAAACGCTTGAAAATGATTCCACAGCGGTGGCCTGCGTGGCGACCGACAGCGAAGCGCCTGCGGCCAGTTATGAGGCCGTGCGATTCAATGCCATGAAGCACGGCATTTTGTCCAAGTTGGCAGTCTTGGCGCATGAAGACCAGGCCGAGTTCAGCGACCTGTTGGCCGCGCTACTGGATGAGCATCAACCAGCGGGCATGACCGAGCGGCACCTAATCGAAGAACTTGCCACGATCATCTGGCGCAAGCGGCGCGTGTTACTGGCCGAGGGCGCAAAGATTAACGAGGGGCTGAAAAGCACCTTGAGCAGTCCGAAGTCCGTGATGCCGTCGGCGGCACCGTTTCAGCGTGGCCTGTCGGGGGAGAACACCGACCTGCGCGATCTTTTCGATTCAACGCCGGAAGACAACGCCGAGAGCCTGAAGAGCGCCGAGCTTGATCTGGCTGCGGGTCGGAAGGCAGCGACGATCTTGCGCAAGGGCGGCGCGAATGCCTACGAGAAAGCCCGCCGGGCGCTGATTCCAGAGTCGCGGGATTGGTGGGATGAGCATGTCGCCGACGAGGAACACCCGGCCACGGCCGAGGGGCTGGCTGAGTTCATCCGCGATTCGCTGGAACCGATCTGCTATCGCATGGTGCAGGAGGCACGCTTTACCCCGGCGATCAAGGCGCAAACCGTGGGCGAAGGGCTGCGAGCGCACATGCTGGAGAAGTTGAACCGCTACGAAACGCACCTTGACCGCAAATTTGAACGCACGTTGGCGATGCTTTTGAAGCTGAAATCGCTGCGTGGCGGCTGAAATGCAATAACGCTAAAACTGACGCAGAGCCTGTCACGCTGTGGCATTCGGCAAGTTTCAACGAAAACACTATTGCAAACTTGCCTGATGATTTCGGCAAATCCTTGGAGAAAAGAAATGGGCGGATGGGGAAGCGGACGCGGCCAGAGCGGCAAAGACACCACCAGCGATTACCGTGCGCTCGATGTGCGACGGCTGCAACGCGACGGCCTGCTGACACCGGGGCGGTCTTTCGGCTGGAACTGGACGCGGGATGGCGAAACGGTGGCCTCTATCCAGGTGCGGGCAGAGGCCGACCGGGTAATTCTCAACTACCGACACAAAAGTGGCGGCAGCGACTGGCAACCGATGGACTACCCGGTGCAGCTGTCATGGACGAATTGCACGTTGGGCGGGCGACGCGCCTGGTTTCTCTGTCCGGCACGGGGATGCGGGCGGCGTGTGGCCCTGCTGTATATCGGTGGCTCCGGCATCTTCGCGTGTCGGCACTGCTACAAGCTGGCCTATGCCAGCCAGAGGGAAACCACGGATGATCGTGCAGCGCGGCGGGCCGACAGGATTCGGGGGCGACTAGGCTGGGAGCCGGGCATTCTGAACGGCGAAGGCGGCAAGCCCAAAGGAATGCACTGGCGCACCTTCGAGCGGCTACACGCCGAGCACAACGATTTCGTCAATGCGTCGCTGGCAGGAATGATGCGGAAGTTCGGGCGGTTAGGGGTGGGACTTGATGACCTGCTCGACGACCGCTGAATCTGTTTCGCAAAATGCAGAAAGTCGGCGCTGGCGAGACGGCGGCAGCACGCTAACCGAGCCACTAATCGATAGTGGTTTTGATAGTCGATGATGCCGCAAAAACAAAAAAGCCCACAGAATCATGGGCTTTGATGATGTTATTGGCGGAGTGGACGGGACTCGAACCCGCGACCCCCGGCGTGACAGGCCGGTATTCTAACCAACTGAACTACCACTCCAATTTGCTGCT
>Ga0075160_10000764_pt1 | contig 19983 bp, 15 predicted proteins | sample JI91814C2DNA_FD_70969 | JGI IMG/M metagenome (GOLD analysis project Ga0075160, IMG submission 70969) | Wastewater effluent complex algal communities from Wisconsin, to seasonally profile nutrient transformation and Carbon sequestration -... | ecosystem: Engineered > WWTP > Effluent > Algae... | reverse complement strand
CTGCCACTACTCGGCGCGACACAACATCGACATGGATCTGCTGACCCGTGCCGCGGGCTTTGGTTATGTGGGGTCTACCTTCACGTCGCTGATATACGCCTCCTTCACCTTCATCTTTCTGGCGATCGAGTCGGCCATCATGGCGCAGGCGCTCAAGCTGTGTTTTGGCCTGCCACTGTGGCTGGGCTACATCGTCTGTTCGGTGGTGGTCATTCCCATCGTCTTTTATGGCGTGACAGCCATCAACCGTCTGCACAAGTGGACACAGCCGCTGTGGTTGGTGTTGCTCATACTGCCGTTCTATTTTGTACTGACACGCGAGCCGGCTGCATTCAGTTCCATGGTGCAAATCAAGGGGCAGGTGACGGGCAGTTCAGGCTTTGATGCGCTGCAGTTTGGCATTGCAGCCGGTATTTCGTTCGCGCTGATCGCCCAGATTGGCGAGCAGGTGGACTACCTGCGCTTCATGCCAGACCGCACCAAACAGAACCGGCTCAGCTGGTGGGTCAACACGTTGGCGGGTGGCGCTGGCTGGATTGTGATTGCCTTTGCCAAACAGATTGGTGGTGCAGTGTTGGCAGCCTTGGCGGTGTTGGCCGGTGTAGCCATCGTTGACGCAAAAGAACCCATCGCACTCTTCAACCTGGCGTTTCGTTATGTATTCGACAACCCGGGAACGGCCTTGCTCGTGGGTACCCTGTTTGTTGTGGTGTCTGAACTCAAGGTCAACGTGACCAATGCGTATTCGGGGTCACTCTCCTGGTCCAATTTCTTCTCACGCGTGACCCATGCCCACCCGGGCCGAGTGGTCTGGCTGGTGTTTAACAGCGCCATTGCCTTGCTGCTGATGGAGTTGAACCTGTTTGAGGCGTTGAACAATGTCTTGGGTCTGTACTCCAACATTGCTGTCGCCTGGATCTGCGCCGTGGTTGCAGACCTTGCCATCAACAAGCCGCTCAAGCTGAGCCCGCCCATCATTGAATTCAAGCGCGCGCATCTGTTCGACTGGAATCCAGTGGGCGTAGGCAGCATGGTGATTGCCTGCATCGTGTCCACCATCGCCTTCAGCGGTGCACTCGGCGTGTATGCACAGGCCTACTCGTGGCTGATTGCAGCGGTGCTGGCCTTTGTGTTGTCCCCAGTGATTGCCATCCTGACCAAGGGCAAGTACTACATAGCCCGCGAGAGTGCCTATCCGTACCGATCGGAAGAAATGGTGCTGTGCCAGGCGTGTAGCCAGAACTACGTGATGACCGATTGCGCGCACTGCCCTTTCCATGGAGGGGCCATTTGCTCGCTGTGCTGCACGCTTGAGACCAATTGCAAAGACCAGTGCAAGCCGGCAACGCGGTCATTCCTGGACTACTACCATGCTGCGGTAGCAACGGGTCTGGGATATGTCTTCAAGCGCGGGGTGTCGCACCAGAACGCCCTGCGGGTGTCCAACTTCGTGCTGCTATGGGGCGTGATGCTGGCTCTTATTGCGGTCATGGTTTGGGTCACCCTGCCTTCCGCCAAGGCAGTGAGCGTTGCTCTCCCAGAGAATCCCATCACCGACTACGCCTACCGCCTGTTTTTCATCCTGGCCGTGTTCTCCAGCATTGCCACCTGGTGGATGGTGCTGGTCAATGAGAGCCGCAATCTGGCTGAAGAGGAGTTGCGTGCTGCGAAGGATGTGGCCGAAACAGCGACCCAGGCCAAAGGCGAATTCCTGGCCAATATGAGCCACGAAATCCGCACGCCCATGAATGCCATCATCGGCATGTCTTACCTGGCGTTGCGGACCGACCTCAATGCCAAGCAGCGGGACTACGTCACCAAGGCGCACAAGGCCGCCACCTCGCTCCTGGGCATCATCAACGACATACTGGATTTCTCCAAGGTCGAAGCCGGGAAGCTGGAGTTGGAGCGGATCGAATTCAGCCTGGAAGAGGTGATGGCCAATGTGTCCAACGTCACCGCGTACAAGGCACACGAGAAGGGGTTGGAGTTCTTGTTCCAAACACCCGCCGACATACCGCTGGCCCTTGTGGGCGACCCTTTGCGCCTTGGGCAAATCTTTACCAACCTGATCAACAACGCCGTCAAGTTCACCGACACCGGCGAGGTGCGCGTAACCACGGCCTGTCTGGCACGCGAGCCGGGCCGCGTGCATCTGCAATTCACCGTGCATGACACGGGCATTGGCATGACAAAGGACCAGTTAGCCAAGCTGTTCCAGGCGTTCTCGCAAGCCGATGGTTCCACTACCCGCAAGTACGGCGGTACCGGCTTGGGCCTGTCGATCAGCAAACAACTGGTGGATCTGATGCAGGGCAACATTGAGGCGACCAGCACACCTGGGGAGGGCACCCGTTTCACCTTTACCTGCTGGTTTGACCTGGCCTACAGCTTGCCAGTCAAGAAACACCTGATACCCCAGGCCCTGAATGGCCTGCGGGCTCTGGTGGCAGATGACAACGCCGCCGCCCGGGAGATTCTGCTGGGCATGTTGTCCAGTATCCCGTTTGATGTGGATACCGTGGGCTCGGGTGCCGAGGCCGTGGCTGCGGTTAAGAGTGCTGCCGGCACCGCGCGGGCCTACGACATTGTTTTCATGGACTGGAAGATGCCGGGCATCAATGGCGTGGAAGCCACCCGTTTGATCAAGGCCGATACCAGCCTGGGCAAAACACCCGCCGTGGTCATGGTGACCGCCTTTGGACTGGACGAGGTGCGCAGCGCCGCGCAACAGGTTCAGGCCGATGGCTTCCTGGTCAAGCCCGTTCACCAATCGGCTCTGGTGGATGGTCTGTTGGAAATTTTTGGCTATGCAGCAGGAGAGGCTGCTGCCCACCTTTCCGAATCCGCCCAAGTGGACCTGCAGGCCGCCCGCGTGCTGCTGGTGGAGGACAACAGCATCAACCAGCAGATCGCCACCGAATTGCTGCAAAGTGTGGGCGCGCAGGTCGATGTGGCGGGCAACGGTGCCATTGCCGTGCAAATGCTGGAGCAGGCGTCCGACGGCCTGTACGACCTGGTGCTGATGGATTTGCAAATGCCGGTGATGGATGGATTCGAAGCCACCCGGCGCCTGCGCCAGAACCCCCGCTTTGCCGAACTACCCATCGTAGCCATGACGGCCCATGCCCTGGCCAGCGAGCGCGACAATTGCCTCGCGGTCGGCATGAATGACCACGTGACCAAACCCATTGACCCTGACACCCTGTTCCGTGCGTTGGAACGTTGGTGCGGGCGCGGCACAAGGCCTTCAGCGGCGCAGGGCTCCGTAACGGATGCGTCTGCACCACCGTCAGGGTCCGGGTCGGCCAGTCTGGACACCGCTGCAGGCTTGCGCCGCATGGCGGGTAACCAGGCGGCCTACACCCGCGTGCTGACTCAGTTTGCTGCGCACCACCGGGGTGCGGCCGATACGCTGCGCAGCCTGCTGGCGGACCAAGACACGGCCGGGGCTGCACGCTTGCTGCACACCATCAAGGGTGTTGCGGGTAACCTGGGGGCCCATTCACTCTCCACACAGGCCGCCACCTTGGAAACGGCTTTGGAGCAAGGTGAGTTGGTAGCGCAGGCCATTGACCGATTCGAAGCGCAACTGCTCAACACCTTGGCAGATATAGCAGAGCTACTGGCAGCGGCACCCGCGTCTGGCGGCGGTGCATCCGCCAGCGAGTCCCTGTCCAGCCTATTGCCCGACCAAGTACGCGACCAGCTGGCGCGTTATCTGAACGAAGACGACGGCGAAGCCGTGGCCTACCTGGCCGAGCACACCAGCGCCTTGCAGCAGGCCCTGGGCGATGGTGCAAAATTTGCTACGTTGGAAAAAGCCATACAAAACTTTGACTTCAGGGCGGCAGCGGCCGTTCTGGCATCCACCTAGAAGCTAGCCCTGGAATGACAATGAGTGCCCCTGACACACCTGCTCTCAAAACCGTGCTGGCGGTGGACGACACGCCTGAGAACCTGGCCGTGGTCAACGCCCTGTTGCGGGGGCTGTACAAGGTCAAGGTGGCCAGCAATGGCGAACATGCATTAGCCATTGCCGCCGCCGCGGTGCCAGACCTGATACTGCTGGACATCATGATGCCTGGCCTTGATGGCTATGAAGTCTGCCGCCGCCTCAAGGACGATCCCACCACACGGGACATCCCCGTCATATTCTTGACCGCCAAGTCTGACGAAGCTGGCGAGCAGCAGGGTTTCGATCTGGGTGCGGTGGACTACATCACCAAACCCATCAGCCCGCCCCTGCTGCTGGCCCGGGTCAAGGCCCAACTATCGTTGAAAGAGGCGCGCGATGCCCTGGAGCGGCGTAACGCCGAGGACAAACAGCGCTTCGAACTGGCCATGGCCCAGCAAGTGGAGCTCAATGCACTCAAGTCCAGCTTTGTCTCCATGACCACGCATGAATTCCGCACACCCCTGACCACCATTTTGTCGTCGCAGGAGTTGCTGGTCCATTACGGCGATCGTCTGTCGGCCGAGGAGCGTGGCGACACCCTGCGCAGCATAGAGGGTGCAGCGCGGCGCATGGTTGTGATGCTGGACCAAGTGCTGACCATCGGCAAGGCAGACGCCAACCTGCTGGAGTTCAAACCCAAACCCCTGGACCTTGCGGCCCTATGCAGCCAGTTGCGAGACGAGGCACAAGCGGGGCAGGTCGCGCTCGACGGCAGCCAGGCCGATGTCGTGAAGCTGGAGCTGGACCTTGGCGAAGGCTCGGTTCTGGCTGATGAAAAACTGTTGCGCCACATCCTGGGCAACCTGCTCTCCAACGCGATCAAATACAGTCCCAATGGCCAGGTGGTCACTTTTCGCGCACACCGTAGTGCACAGGGCGAGCTGGTATTTGAAGTGCAGGACCAGGGCATTGGCATACCACCGGGTGATGTCCCCAAGCTGTTTGGCAACTTCCACCGCGCCACCAATGTGGGCGACATCCCAGGCACGGGCCTGGGCCTGACCATTGTCAAACGTGCCGTGGAAAGCCATGGCGGAACCATTGCCGTAGAGAGTGAGCTGGGGCGCGGAACCTGCTTCACCGTGCGAATTCCCGCTTAAGGGTTTGCCCGCGTCATGTTGTCTATACAACTTGTACAATCACCTGAAACGAGCAGACTATCTGACTACCATGTCCCAGAATCCATTGCCCGCTTACGAACAGGTCAAAGCCTTCGTCAAAGCCCAGATCAACCAGGGGGTGTGGCGCCCCGGTGATGCCGTGCCCAGCGAGGCGGCGCTGCAGCAGCAGTTTGGCCTGAGCCGCATGACCGTCAACCGCGCGGTGAAGGAACTGGCGGTGGAAGGCGTGGTGACTCGCGTCCAGGGCTCGGGCACCGTGGTGGCCCAGTTGCACCGTATCTCCAGCACTCTGGCCGTGCGGGACATCCACGAAGAAATCCTGGAGCGCGGGCACACCCACAGCACAACTGTCTTGCTGGTGGAAACTGTCCGAGCCGATGCCGTGCTGGCGCAGTCGCTCAAGGTGCGGGCTGGGTCCAAGGTGTTCCATTCCATGCAGGTGCACTACGAGAACGGTGTGGCCATCCAGTTTGAAGACCGTTATGTCAACCCGGCGTCGGCGCCGCATTATCTGGACACAGACCTGACACAGACCACGCCCACGCACTACCTGCTGGAGCATGCGCCCCTGACCGAGGCCAGCTACTCCATCGAAGCGGCCCTGCCCAGCGCACAGGAGGCCAAGGCACTGGACATCAGCACGACCGCACCCTGCCTGGTCATGAAACGCAGAACCATCAGCGGCAAGCGCGTGGCCAGCATTGCACGCCTGGTGTATCCCGGTGTTCGTTACAGCTTCAGTGGGAATTTTCAACTATGACCTGGCGCACCATCCACCTGGCCGACGTGCCAGCAACCCCGTGGCGCAATGGCGGTGGTTTAACCCGCGAACTGGCGGCCTGGCCCAGCGAGGGCGCGTGGCGCTGGCGCATGTCGGTGGCGGAGGTCACCGCTAGCGGGCCGTTCTCGCGTTTCGAGGGCATCACGCGCTGGTTTGCGGTGTTGAAAGGGGATGGGGTGCTACTTTCCGTGCGCACACCGTCAGACAGTGGCGATGCCGGCGCCTGCGAACACCGCCTGACCGCGACCGACCCTGCTCTGTGTTTTGACGGTGGAGCGACCACATACTGCACTTTGCTGGGCGGCCCCACCCAAGACTTCAATCTGATGGTGCAGGGCGACTGCCTGCCCGCCCGCATGGTGCGGGTGCAGGGTGATCTGACGGTATTGGCGGGTGCTACTAAAACAATAGCGGTGTATGCAGCGGATTCGGGGGCTAGAGTCCAATTTAATACAGAAGACCTGTTTGTACCGGCTGGTACGCTGGTGTGGCGCACCTTGACCAAGGCGGCCACCGTACACATCAGCGGCAGCCACGTGTTGTGGATGGAGTTGGCGGGATGAGTGTTCAGGTTTGGATGCATTGCGACGCGGCCACCATGGCGCCTGGCGCGCAGCAGCCGTATGGACTGGTGGAGAACGCGGCACTCGTGGTGGAGGGTGACACGCTTGCCTGGGTGGGCCCCCACGCGGCCTTGCCATCCCAGTGGATGGAGCGCTGCACGGTGTTGAACGATGCCGGTGGCGCACTGATCACCCCGGGCCTGATCGACTGCCACACCCACCTGGTCTATGGTGGCGACCGTGCCAACGAGTTCGAGATGCGGCTCAACGGTGCCAGTTATGAAGACATTTCCCGCGCGGGCGGTGGCATCGCCTCCACCGTGAAGGCTACCCGCACCGCAACCGCCGCAGAGTTGCAGTCCAGTGCCGCACGGCGTTTGCGCAAACTGGTCGCAGAAGGTGTGACCACCGTGGAGATCAAATCCGGCTACGGTCTGGCGCTCGAGCACGAACGCAAGTGCCTGGCCGTGGCGCGGGCGCTGGCACAAGACCATGCAGTAGATGTGCGCACTACATTCTTGGGCGCACACGCTGTTCCGCACGAGTTTGCCGGTCGCACCGATGAATACCTCGATACCGTCCTGCAGATGCTGCCCGTGCTGCACGCCGAGGGCTTGGTGGACGCAGTGGACGGCTTTTGCGAACGCATTGCCTTCAGCACCACGCAGATGGAGCGGGTGTTTGCGGCGGCCCAGGCCTTGGGCCTTCCGGTGAAATTGCATGCAGAACAGCTCAGCGACAGCGGTGGCACCCAACTGGCCGCACGTTATGGCGCGCTGAGTTGTGACCATCTGGAATGGCTGTCACCCGAAGGCGCGCAGGCCATGGCCGCCGCGGGAACGGTTGCCGTGTTGCTGCCCGGCGCCTTCTACTTTTTGCGTGAAACCAAGCTACCGCCCATTGGCTTGCTGCGCCAACATGGCGTGCCCATGGCTGTGTCGACGGACAGCAACCCCGGCACCTCGCCCTGCACCTCTCTGCTGCTGATGCTGAACATGGCCTGCACCCTGTTCCGACTGACACCCGAAGAGGCGCTGGCCGGCGTAACACGTAATGCCGCCGCCGCACTGGGGCTCCAAGACCGCGGCGTGCTGGCAGCCGGTAAACGTGCGGACTTTGTGTTGTGGGATGTGCAACGCCCGGCCGAGCTGAGCTACGCGCTGGGTGGCAACCCCCGCATTCAAACCATTTTCAAGGGACAAGAAGTGTCATGAGCACACCACCACCAGTCTTCACGCTGCAGCAGGGCACCGTGCCGCTGTTGGTCAGCATGCCGCACATCGGCACGCACATTCCATCTGAGTTGCACCCCCACTACGCGCCCCGCGCGCTAGAGGTGGAAGACACCGACTGGCATTTGCACACGCTGTACAACTTTCTGGGTGAATTGGGCGCCAGTGTGCTGACACCCAGCACCTCGCGTTATGTGATCGACCTGAACCGCCCGCCGGACGATACGCCCATGTACCCCGGCGCCGCGAATACCGAGCTGTGCCCCACCCACTTCTTCACCGGTGAGCCGCTGTACCAGCCAGGACAGGAGCCCGCGCCCGCAGAACGCCTGCGCCGCCGAGAGACCTATTGGCAGCCCTACCACAGCGCATTGGCCGGCGAACTGGCGCGTTTAAAAGCGCAGCACGGCTATGCGCTGCTGTGGGATGCACACAGCATCCGCTCACAACTACCCTGGCTGTTTGACGGCCGCCTGCCGGATCTGAGCATTGGCACGGCCAGCGGCGCCAGTGCCGATGCCCGCATTGCTGACGCGGCCCAGCAGGCCTGCGCCAGCTTCCCACACATCAGCACCGTGCTTAATGGCCGCTTCAAGGGCGGGTACATCACCCGCCACTACGGCCAACCGGCGAACAACATCCATGCCATCCAGCTGGAGATGTGCCAGCACCTGTACATGCAGGAGGTGGCGCCCTACGCCTATGACACTGAAGTGGCGGCCCGTATACAACCGATATTGAAGAAAATGGTCGCCAGCTCCCTTGCTGCTTGCCGAAGTTGCTATGAAAAGTGAAGCAAGGCAGTTTTTCGCACCCCAGGCCTGGGTGCAGGGTGCATGGGCCTATGACGTTCTGTTAGGGGTGGGGGCAGACGGCACCTGGAGCGAGGTACATGCCCATGCAACCGCGCAACAACAAGCGGGCGCCACACGCTTGGGCGGCCCGGTGTTGCCTGGGCTGGTCAATGCCCACAGCCATGCCTTCCAGCGCGCCATCGCAGGCCTGACCGAGCGGCGCAGCGGCGGGGCTGGCGCAAGCGATGACTTCTGGAGCTGGCGCGATCGCATGTACTCCGCCGCCAACCGCATCTCCCCCGACCAGTTGGAGGCCGTTGCCAGCCAGCTCTATGCCGAACTGCTGGCCGGTGGTTACACGCAGGTATGCGAATTCCACTACCTGCACAACGGGTTGGACGGTGCGCCCTATGCCAATGCTGCCGAGATGTCACTCGCCTTGGTGCGCGCGGCCCAGCGCACCGGCATGGGCCTGACGCTGCTACCCACGCTGTACATGCGCTCGGGCTTCACGGCCAACGGGCTGCGCGAAGACCAGCGCCGCTTTGCATCCACACCCGACAGCATTGCACGTTTGGTTGAAGCCGTGCAGGCACAGACACAAGGCGATACCCGCATCAACGTGGGTGTGGCCATCCACTCGCTACGCGCAGTCAGCCCCCAGGCGCTGACGGAGCTGGCTGCCTATGCGAAACAGGGTGGCCTGCCGGTGCATATCCACATTGCTGAACAAACGCAGGAAGTAGACGACTGCCTGGCCCAGACCGGTCAGCGCCCGATTGAATGGCTGCTGAACCATGTCGAGGTGGATGCCCGCTGGAACCTGGTGCACGCCACCCACACCACGTCCCATGAACTGGCCGGCGTGAAGGCACGCGGTGCCTCCATCGTCATCTGCCCGGCCACCGAGGCCAACCTCGGGGACGGCGTGTTTGACATGCCGGGTTATGCCGCGGTGCGCGGAACCTGGTCCATAGGATCGGACAGCCACGTCACCCGCCGCTGGAGCGAAGAGCTGCGCCTGCTGGAGTATTCGCAGCGCCTGACCCAACGCAAACGCAATGTGGCCGCCCAGACCCTGGGGCCCTTGAGCAGTGCTGCGGCATTGCTGGAGGCGGCCATGGCAGGTGGCCACAACGCCACCGGTCTGGCATTGGGTGGCATTGCGGTGGGCCAGCGTGCAGACTTCTGCGTACTGGATACGCAGGCGCCGTCGCTGCTGGGCGTGCCCGCCGACCATATGCTGGACGCCCTGGTGTTCTCCAGCCCGGATGCGCGGTTTGAAGCTGTGTACGTGGCGGGGCAACCGGTACAGATGCTCAGTGACCCCGGGTTTGTACCGGCCATGCACGCCTTGTGGGGCCGGTAGTCGACAAGGACTTGGCCAGTCGGTGGACAATACGCGTCTTATGACGACGCCAACGCCTTCTCAACCCCGCAACCCCCTGCACGGCAAGACCCTGGAAGCCATCGTCACTGAGCTGGCCGAGTACTACGGCTGGGAGGGCCTGGGCCAGCGCATACCCGTGCGCTGCTTCACGTTTGAACCCAGCGTCAGCTCCAGCCTGAAGTTTTTGCGCAAGACGCCGTGGGCACGGGAGAAGGTCGAAAGCCTGTACCTCTTCATGCTGCGCGACATCCGCCGCCAAAACCCCGCATCCTGAGGAGCCGCCCTATGCGTGAATGGACCCAGGAACACACCGCGGCGCTGGATTACCAGATCACCTATTTTTCAGAGCTCAACCCGGCGCGGCTGCCGTTGATGCTGGCCCACCAGGGCCTGCAGACCAATGACCGTGTGGTACACGCCTGTGAGCTGGGGTATGGCACGGGGCTCAGCACGGTCATCCATGCTGTTGCATCCAATGTGCAGTGGTGGGGGACCGACTACAACCCGGCACACGCCCAGTGGGCCAATGCCTTGGCGGACCAGGCGGGTGTGCCGGTGCAGTTACATGACCAGTCTTTTCTGGACTTTTGTCAGCGTGATGATCTGCCGGATTTCGACTTCATCGCACTACACGGTGTGTGGTCCTGGGTGTCGGATGCCAACCGCACCATCATCATCGACTTCCTGCAGCGCAAGCTGCGCTGGGGTGGCGTGGTCTACATCAGCTACAACGCACTGCCGGGCCACGCGCAAATGGTGCCGGTGCGCAACCTGATGAAGTCTTACATGGACACCATGACGCCCGCAGGGCAGGGTGATCTGCAGCGCGCACGCGCGGCCTACCAGTTTGTACAAGGCATGTTGGCCAGCAATCCGCAATTGGCAGAAGTCTTCCCGCTGGCCAAGCGCACCATGGACGACCTGGCCCACCAGCAATCCAACAGCTACCTCAACCACGAATACCTGGTGCAGCACTGGACACCGATGTCGTTCTGCGATGTGGCCAAAGCACTGCAGGACGCGCGGCTCCGGTTGGCCTGTTCGGCCGTCCCCACGCACTTGTTCGATGAACACTTTCTGGTTGCATCGCAGCGGGATTGGCTGGCACAGATCATTGATGTGACCACGCGGGAGACCGCGCGCGACATGCTGGTCAACCGCCAGTTCCGCCAGGACTACTGGATCAAGGGCGGCTTGCAGATGCCTGCTGCCCAAGCCCATGAGGCGCTGCGCACGGCCCGTGTGGTGTTGGTGCGCCCCGTGTCTGCCGTCAGTGCCACTGTAGTGCAAGCCGTCTTCCACACGCAGATTGCGCCCACCACGCTGGCGCCGCTGTTGGCCGTGTTGTCGGATGGACAGGTGCACGCCGTGGGCGATGTTCTGGCCCATGCTGCGCGCGCGGGGCTGACGGGGGACGAGGCGCTGCGCGCCCTATTCAATCTAATGGGCAATGGCAGCCTGGCTGTGGCACAGGATGACGCTTGTGTGCAGTCCGTGGCCCAACGGGTCTTGCAATTGAACGCAGCCATCTGCCAGAAGGCCCTGCACAGCGCGGACACCACCCACCTGGCCAGTGCCGTAACCGGCGGTGGTGTGCGGGTAGGGCAACTACACATGCAGTTCCTGGCTTTTCGCAACACGGGCTTGCCATTGCCGCAGCAATGGGCACAGGCCTTGGCGGCACGCCTGCACTCCGCGGGTGTGCATGTGGTGCGCGACGGCGTGCCACTGACCCAGCTGGCAGATATGGAGACCCACATCACCACGCTGGCGCAAGCCTTTGACCGAGACGAACTGCCCCTGTTGCAAAAGTTGCAATGTGTGGCCTGAACAACCTACCGATGAACACCCCAGACACCACCGACCAACGCCTGACCGATCTGGAGATCAAGGCCAGTTTTGCAGAAGACCTGCTGGACCAGCTCAACCAGGTCATCGTGCGCCAGCAACAGGAGATTGATCTGCTGATGCGCGAAGTCCGCGACCTGCGCCAGCAAATGCCCGAAGGCGCTGGCCCAGCACCAGGGCGGGCCAGCGAAGAACTACCGCCGCACTACTGAGTCGCGCGGCAAGACCCTTACATGCGAGCTACGGTGCTGCCGGTGTTGCGCACTTTGTCACCCACTTGGAAGCCAGGGTCGTTCGTGAAATCAAAGCTGGCCTTGCTCTCGTTGGCATAGATCACGGTGACGGTCCACACCTTGTGGGTCTTGATCTTTTCTTCAATCATCTTGCCGGCATAGGCGCCGCCTGCGGCACCGGCCAGGGTGGCCAGGTCCTTGCCCAGGCCACCGCCCACCTGGTTGCCCAGCACGGCTCCCAGTGCACCACCGGCCAGCACACCCACGGCGCTGTATTCACCGGCCTTTTCGGTCACGGTGATGGACAACACGCGACCACATTCCGCACAGGCGGGTGCTGCGGGCTGTGCCGCAGCAGCGGCAGGCGCAGCTGGTGTGGCCGCAACCGGAGCAGGTGCCGGCGTGGCCGCAGCCTTGGCCTTGGCCGCGGCCAGGGCCTGGTCGTATTCGGCCTTGGCATCTCGGCGGCACTGCAGGCGGGCATTGGACGAGGTTTCGTCGTTGCACAGCTTCTTGTCGCTGTCGTAACGGGCCAGTGCCGCCTTGTTGTCCGCGGCGAGCTGGGTGCTTGCGGGGGTAGTGGCCCATGCGGCGCTTGTCTGTGTCGCCACGGCCAATGTGATGGCCAGCTGCAGGATGTGTTTGTTCATAGCGGGAGCGTTGAAGTGGTGGAAAGTTGCACTATAGGCGAGCAGGTTTACGATTGTTATACTGTACAAATAAACAGTATTTACCATGCAAACCCATCCACCGCTCGCCTATGCCGAGCTGCACTGCCTGAGCAGTTTCAGCTTCCAGCGCGGCGCGTCCCAGCCCGAAGAGCTGGTGCAACGGGCGGCAGCCCTGGGGTATAGCGCATTGGCCATTACCGACGAGTGTTCGGTAGCCGGTGTGGTGCGCGCGCATGCAGAGGTGCGCAAAGAGCAGTTGACGCTGAAACTGCTGCTGGGGGCGGAGTTTTCTGTACCGCTGGATTCGGGCCACCGTTTCACCGCGGTGGTGCTGGCCCACAATCTGCAGGGCTGGGGCAATCTGTGCCAGTTCATCACCGTGGCGCGCAGGGCCGCGCCCAAGGGGCAGTACCAGGTGGGCTGGCAGGGTGCTGCCAACCAGGCCCTGTGGGCGCAACTCAGCCATTGCGAGGTTTTGCTGCTGTTTCCAGATGCTATGAATATAGAAGCGGTATGTTCAGTATCCGCGGGGGCTAGAGGCCTATTTGGCTTAAACCTATGGCTGGCGGCAGCCTTCCACCTGGGGCCGGGCGATGCCCTTCGGCGGGTGCGCCTGCAGCAGTTGTCCGCGCTCAGCGGCGTGCCCATCGTGGCCACGGGGGGTGTGCGCATGCATGTGCGCTCGCGCAAACCCCTGCACGATGTGATGACCGCCGTGCGCCTGGGGCAGCCGGTGGCGCAGTGTGGTTTTGCGCTGCAGGCCAATGCCGAGCGGCATTTGCGTTCGCTTGCGCGGCTGGCGGCGCTGTACCCTGCCGCATGGCTGGCCAACACGCAGCGCATTGCCGACCGCTGCACCTTTGATTTGCAGGAGATTGCCTACCAGTACCCCATGGAGACCCTGTTGCCTGGTTCCACGCCGGCGCAGACGCTCCGCTACCACTGCGATGCGGGCGCGCGGGATCGTTACCCACACAGTGTTCCTGACAAGGTGAACGCGTTATTGGAGCGCGAGCTGTCTTTGATCGCCGATCTGAAATATGAGATGTATTTTCTGACCGTGCACGATATCGTGCGGTATGCCCGCAGTGTGGGCATCCTGTGCCAGGGTCGGGGCTCGGCGGCCAATTCGGTCGTGTGTTATTGCCTGCATGTGACCGAGGTCAACCCGATCGGCGGCAACCTGATGTTCGAGCGTTTTGTCAGCCGCGAGCGCAACGAGCCGCCCGACATCGACGTCGACTTTGAGCACCAGCGGCGCGAGGAGGTCATTCAATACATCTACACCAAATACGGCCGCGCGCGCGCTGCCATTGCCGCCACCGTCATCAGCTACCGCCCGCGCAGCGCGTTGCGCGACGTGGGCCATGCGCTGGAGATACCCGAAGTGCTGATCACCGAGCTGTCCAAAGAGCACCCCGGCATGTACAGCCGCGAGGTGCTGGTCGAGCGTTTGCAAAGCGCCGTGGACCGATTAGGACCAGACAGCGTGCTGCCGCCCCTGGATAGACTGGAGTTGTGGATGTCGCTGGCCATACAGCTGCAAAGATTCCCACGCCACCTGAGCCAGCACGTGGGTGGTTTTGTGTTGACCCAAGGGCCGCTGACCCGGCTGGTCCCGGTGGAAAACGCGGCCATGCCGGATCGATCCATCATCCAGTGGGACAAGGACGACCTGGACGCCGTGGGCCTGATGAAGGTGGACGTGCTGGCGCTGGGCATGCTCAGTGCATTGCGCCGCTGCCTGGAGCTGACCACCCAGTGGCGCAAGCTGCCAAGCCCCATGCGCATGCAGGACGTACCGCGCGAAGACGCAGCAACCTACGACATGATTTGCCAGGCCGACACCGTGGGCGTGTTCCAGATCGAGAGCCGGGCACAGATGAGCATGTTGCCGCGGCTGCGGCCGCGTGTGTTCTACGACCTGGTGGTGCAGGTGGCCATTGTGCGGCCGGGGCCCATACAGGGCGGCATGGTGCACCCCTACCTGAAGGCACGCAAAGACCCGGAGGCCGCCAAGTCGCCCTACCCCCGGTTGCAGGAGGTGCTGGCCCGCACCCATGGTGTGCCTATTTTTCAGGAGCAGGTGATGCAGATTGCGGTGGTGACTGCCGACTTCACACCCGGCGAGGCCGATGGTCTGCGCCGTTCCATGGCTGCCTGGAAGCGCCATGGCAATGTGGAGAAATACCATGACCGGGTGGTGGGTGGTATGTTGAAAAACGGCTACCCCCAGGATTTTGCGGAGGCCATCTTCCGCCAGATGGAAGGCTTTGGGGAATACGGCTTTCCCGAAAGCCACGCCGCCAGTTTTGCCATCCTGGTGTACTTCAGTTGTTGGTTCAAGCGGCACGAGCCTGCCTGTTTTTTGGCCGCACTGCTCAACAGCCAACCGCTGGGTTTTTATGGTCCGTCCCAACTGGTGCAAGACGCACAACGCCATGGCGTGGAAGTGCGCGCCGTGGATGTCTCGCACAGTGACTGGGATTGCACCCTGGAAGAACCCGTGGCGTCAGACCCTGCGGCGCAACCCGCCGTGCGCCTGGGCCTGCGCATGGTCAGTGGCCTGCGCCACGGGGTGGGTGAGCGCATCGCCGCCGAACGGGTGCAACAAGCCTTCACCAGCACCCAGGATCTGGCATTGCGCTGCGGCTTGAACGAAGTGGACCTCAAGGCCCTGGCCAGTGCCGATGCCTTGTTATTACTGTCGGGCCACCGCCGCCAGCAGGTGTGGGACGCCTCGGCCCTCAAGCCCGCCCCCGCGCTGTTGCAGGGCATACCCATTGATGAAGATGAACTCTTGTTACCCGCTGCCAACGAGGGCGAAGAAGTGGTGTTTGACTACGCATCGCTGGGCCTCACCTTGCGCAGCCACCCCTTGGCCTTGCTACGCGGTGAACTGGTGCAGAAAAAGCTGCTGACTGCGGCACAGTTGGCCCACCTGCCGCATGGCCGCCTGGTGCGGGCCTGCGGCCTGGTCACCATGCGCCAGCGCCCCCAGACCGCCAAGGGTGTCATCTTCATCACACTGGAAGACGAGACCGGCAGTATCAACGTGATCGTATGGAAGGCGGTACGCGAGCGCTTCCGCCAAGAGGTCTACCGCTCGCGCCTGCTGATGGTGTACGGCGAATGGCAGCGCGACGAAGAAAGCGGTGGCAACGTCCGCCATGTGATAGCCAAGCGGCTGGTGGACATGACCCATTTGCTGGGCGATCTGGCCACGACAAGCCGGGATTTCCATTGAGGGTCGGCGGGCATGGTAGTAACCCGCATGCCGAAGACCGCACCAAGTCTCCCACGCGACAGCAGGCAAGAATCCTGACCCAAAAGCCAGCTTCCTTTACAGTCTGCTGACAGCAAAAACTGCTACTGTTACCTTCACCACAACAGCATGGAAGAAGGCCACCCGGCCGGGCACCCTTAACGAGATGGCAACTGAGACACGCAACACCACACGCACTTCTCACCCACCTGCGCCCAGCGCCTGGCTCATGGCCATGGAGCTCAGGGCGCCATGGGAATTTGGCGCCGTGATTCCGGCCTGGCCCATGCTGCAACGTGCGCCGGCGGGCGACGGGCACTCCGTGATTGTGTTCCCCGGTCTGTCTGCCAGCGACACATCCACCTTACCGCTACGGGGATATCTGCAGGGCTTGGGTTACGACGTGTCGGGCTGGAACCAGAGCCACAACTTCGGACCCCGCGCCGGTGTGCTGCAGGAAGCGCGGCGCCAGGTGCAAGCGGCCTGTGACGCGAGTGGCCGCAAGGTGAGCCTGATTGGCTGGAGCCTGGGCGGTGTGTACGCGCGTGAGTTGGCCAAGGAGCTACCGCACTGCGTACGCAGCGTCATCACGCTGGGTACGCCGTTTTCGGGTTCGCACAAAAGCACCAATGCCTGGCGCGTTTACGAACTCACCAGTGGGCGCAAGGTGGAGCACGAAACCGAGCACTTTGACTTGCCCACGGCCCCTCCTGTGCCAACAACATCCATCTTCACCCGCACCGATGGGGTGGTGGCCTGGCAAGCCAGCCTGCAAGCGCCCTGCAAAACCAATCCGCATACCGAGAACATCGAGGTGTATGCCAGCCACATGGGCCTGGGGCTCAACCCGACGGCCTGGTGGGCGGTGGCCGACAGACTGGCGCAAGCACAGGGCCAATGGAGCCCTTTTGCCCGCAAAGGTGGACTCCAGGGTCTGCTGTTCCCCAACCCCCATCGCTGAGCGCTCGGGGGTCAGCTTGCCGCCCAGGCTTGGGTGGCCGTCAGCAGTGCACACACCATCAGCATGGAGCCCATGGCCCGTGCCATCACACGTTGGCGTGCCTGCAAAAAGGCGCGGGAGCGCAAGGCCAGTGCCGCCACGGTGCCGTAGACGGCTATCTGCGTACCGACGGTGATCAGGCACAGGGCCAGTGTCTGCGCCAGCAACGAGCGTGTGTCGGCCCGCACAAAGGCGGGAAACAGCGCCAGCGTAAATGCATAGGCCTTGGGGTTGAGCAGGCAGGTGGTGACCGCCTGGCGGTAGATGGTGGAAGCAGACAGCGGCGCCACATCGGCTTGCGTAGGCGCGGCCGAGTCGGCACTGCGATAGATTCCCCACCCGACCCACAGCAGGTACAGCGTGCCTATGACCAGTATGACCCTAAACAGCTGGGGGAACAACACCATCAACGCAGCCATGCCGGTTGCCCCCACGATGACGTGGATGGCACCGCCGGTCGCAATGCCCAGCACCGAGCTGACAGCGCCCGCACGCCCGGCCCCCAGGCTGCTGGCCATCACAAAGGCCATGTCCATGCCGGGTAGCAAGATGACGGCGAGAACCGCCAGGAAGTAGAGCCAGAGATCGGGTGCCATGGTGTGTGCCTTTTGCAGAGTGGTGAGTGGCTGCAGTCTAGGAGTCATATAGGTCTTTCTATGTCCTATATCGGGCGTACGATGGACCCCATGGAAAAACCCCTGCAACGTGTGCTGGCCGCGCTGGAGCTGCTGCAATCCCACCCTAGCCTGAGTGGCGCACAACTCGCTGAGCTGATCGGCGTGGACCGCCGCACCGTGCGGCGCTACATCGTCGAGCTGGAAAACTTTGGTGTGCCGATACGCAGCACGCGTGGGCGTGATGGCCACTACGCGCTGATGCCTGGCTACAAGCTTCCGCCCATGATGTTCAGCAATGACGAAACGCTGGCGTTGTCTGTGGGCCTGCGCGTGGCGCGAGATCTGGGCCTGAGTGACATGACGCCAGCGGTTGCCAGCGCGCAGGCCAAGCTGGACCGGGTCATGCCTGCCCAACTGCGGCGCAAAATTGGCGACCTCAATGCCGTGGTGGCGCTAGACCTGGCACCACCACAGACCCAAAGCGGTAGTGAATTTTTTGCCGAGGTCACGAAGTGCGCCAGCGCTGGCCAAACCCTTCGCTTGCACTACTGCGCACTGGATGGCAGTGTGACTGAGCGCGAGGTTGACCCCTATGGGATTGGCTACCTTTACGGTGCCTGGTACGTGGTGGGCCATTGCCACCTGCGCCGTGGCCTGCGCTCGTTTCGATTGGACCGGGTGCAGGCTGTGCAGGCTTGTCCCAAATCCTTTGGGGTGCCGGTAGGTTTCAACGTGTTGCAGTACCTGCGGGAATCGATTGCGGCCCTAGAGCGCACACATGCTGTAGTGGTGCATTTCCCCCAGGCCGAGATGGCGGTGGTGCGGCGTGCCATCCCGTCAAGCATTGGCAAGCTCACGCAGAAGCGGGGTCACATCCGGCTGGATGCGCAGGCCGATGATCTGGACTGGTTTGCGCGTGAGCTGGCGCGTTTGAAATTGGCGTTCGAAATCATTCAACCCAAGCCCTTAAAAACCGCATTGTTAGTACATGTGCAGCGCCTCTTACAAGGCCACGGGTAAGGTGGCGGCTCGGGCCGCCAGACGAACACGGCCGGGAGAAAACTGCCAGCGCAGCGCCAGCCAGGTCGCCAGGCCCACACAGGCCAAGCTAAGCCACGGCAGCATGGGTAATTTATGGTCCCGCGCAAAGTCCAGCAGTGCGCCGCCACCGGTGTAGCCGAACAGGCCGCCAATGGCCAGGCCCATGCGGCCCATACCCATGTAGCTGGCGCGCGCCTGGGGTTTGGCAAAACGGGCCAGCAGGGCCTCGCGCGCCGGTTCAGAAATCAGCGAGCCGATGAAGAAGATGGACAGGATCACAAACGCCGCATGCACGCTGTGCACCCAGGCCATGGCGGCAATGCTGATGGACATGGTCAACACGCCGGCCAGCACCCGCGTCTCCAGCAGCAGATGGCGCTCACCCCAGCGCGCCAGCGGGTAGAGCAGGGTTAGCGACAACACCGCGTCCAGCGCATACATCCAGCTCACGGCTTGTGCTGTGCCCGCCAACTCCTTGATAGTGACCGGGATCAACAGCATGATCTGCACCCCCAGCGCGTAGTAGCCGCTGAGTGTGAATACAAAGACCAGAAACGCCTTGTCGCCCAGCACGGTGCGCATAGCCGCCAGCGGTGCTGTGCGCACCGATGCCACGCGGTAGGCCGGCAGCAAGACGGCATTGGCCAGTGCGGCCAACACAAAAACGGCACAGCCACCCATGGCAACCCAGAAGAAATCAAAGCCCAGCAACCAGGTGCCCAGCAGTGCACCTCCCATGGCACCCGCACTGTCCTGCATCGTCAGCAGACTGTAAAAACGGCTGCGCTCGCGGGCATGCGTGAGCTTGATGATCAGGGCACTGCGCGGTGGGTCAAACAACATGCCGCCCAGACCCGACAACAGGCACGAGAACACCAGCACACCGGGGTGCTGGGCCACGGCCATGGCCGCAAAACCGGCGGCCCGTAACAACATGCCGGCCACGATCAAGGGCTTGGCGCCAAAACGATCGGCAAGCGATCCACCTACCAGACCCAGGCCTTGTTGCACCAGTTGGCGCAGGCCCAGAGCCAGACCCACTGCGGCAGCGGCCCAGCCCATCTGGTCCACAAAGTGCAGGCTGATCAGCGGGAAAACGCAGAAGAATCCGACAACCACCAGCAGGTTGTCGAGCATGATGAAGCGTCGGCCCAGCCGTCGTGCGCGTTGTGCAGCCATGTTGTCTTTGTGGTTAAAAGTCCAATTCTCGGCGTGCGTTAGCTATTATGGAAGTCGCTAACTCGTAATACTTGCTATGGATTTTTCTTATGTCTATTGGCGTTGATGATTTGCAGTTGCTGGTGGATATCGTGGACTGCGGCAGCTTCAGCCAGGCCGCTGCGCGCCGGGGCTGGTCGCAGCCCCAGGTCAGCCACCGCGTGGGTTTGCTGGAGGCCGATATCGGCACCGCTTTGTTCCAGCGCCACCGCCGTGGTGCCTTGCCCACGGCAGCATGTGATGCGTTTTTG
>Ga0075160_10000761_pt1 | contig 20000 bp, 19 predicted proteins | sample JI91814C2DNA_FD_70969 | JGI IMG/M metagenome (GOLD analysis project Ga0075160, IMG submission 70969) | Wastewater effluent complex algal communities from Wisconsin, to seasonally profile nutrient transformation and Carbon sequestration -... | ecosystem: Engineered > WWTP > Effluent > Algae... | reverse complement strand
GATTTTGTAATTGGCGGATATTGCTTTATACTGATTTTTTTTCTTACTTATTCCAGCCGTCTTGGTTTCGGCTTTTGTGCCAAATGGCAAATATATTTACAACTGTGTCGTTTAAGGCATAATAAATATTGAAGGGAAATTTACTTAAAGAAGCCTTTCTTACATCTTTAAAAATAACTGAATGAGATAATGGTCTGTTTGAAATTTGTTGAACTTTTAGATAAACATCCTCGGCAAATTCTTCCCCCTTACCGGGCAATCTTTCTTCATAGTATAAAATATTCTCCGTTAAATTCCTCTTAGCCTCTTCCCGTAATATGAATTTTTCTTCCAAGTGCAACCTCCGATTCTCTTATTGCTTCATTCCAAGAGTATCCACCTTTTGAATTTTCTCGCATTGCTTTCAGTTCTTTTTGAAAGAATTCTTTCTCAGGTTCAGTAAGTTCTTCCTCTTCGGTAATTTCTTCTTCGATTACAACGACAACTCGATGTTTGCCGGGGAGGATATTTGTAGGCAAAGTTATTTGTAAAATTCCGTTTTGAGCTACCGTTGCTACCGCTTCAATTGTTGTCATAAATATCTCCTACTAGAATATCTTGCTCAAAGCTTTCTTTTTGTCTATCTTTTATCTAGATAAGGATTTTATAAATATTCCACAAGAACAGCAGAATATAGGTTTAGATAAAGAAGACGATACACCCCCTATCAGTTCAAGTTGCAGTTCATATTGCAGTTTAAATATACTATTAAAAATTCGCGGATAAAGTTAAACTGATACTTGAACCGCAACATGGACTGCAACGATGTGCATCGTTAACTTATCGGATGGTAAAAGATTTGCGACTCCAACACAAACAGGAATCTAGAACAAAGAGAGGAAGGCTGCTTTTGGCTTAACTCCATACACAAAAAAGGCTAGACATGAGTCAATTATGTATTACATTCGTCATACAGGAGGCTTTTTATGCTAAGTTTAAGAATTCCAGATTTTTTAGAAAACGAGCTTCTACTTCTTTGCCAAGAAGAAAAAAAGACTAAGACAAAAATCATACAGGAGTCACTTCTATTATACATAGAATCCAAAAAACAAAAGACATCTGCCTATGAACTCGGCAAAAAGTATTTTGGAAAATATGAAACTACTCCTTCTGATAAATCAGTCAACCACAAAGAATTAATCCGAAAAAAAATAAGACAAAAGCATAATGCTTAAAACAATTCTAGATACGGGACCCATTGTCGCTTTCTTTGATGAAGGCGACAAACACTCAGTAGCCGTTCGAAATTATTTAAAAAATTTCCAAGGAAAACTCTTTACTACACTCGCCGTCATCACGGAAGCTTCGTATTTACTTGATGAAAATAAAAATAGACAATTGGATTTTATTGAATGGATCAAAGACGGCGCTGTCTCTGTCGTCGATATCTCAGGCGATGATTTCGTATTAATTCATAAGTATATGAAAAAATATTCCGATACCCCGATGGATTTTGCAAACGCCAGTCTTGTTATTTTGGCAAACAAGTTAAATACAAAAAGTATCCTTACTCTCGATAGTGATTTTTCTGTTTATAGAACAATGGATGGTAAAAAATTTGATCATTTGTTAAAGAGTATTGTGCTTTTGAAATGAAATTATACTCTAATGACAGAAACTAAAGAATCCAATTTATAAAAAACAATAACCTTAGATAGAGCTAATACAGCAAAGAACGATCTAAGATTTTACAAAAAAATAAAAAAGATTTGTAGGATATACAGAATAATTTTTACCTTAAAAAAAGATAAAATATGAGGAAGGCTGTATGAATAAAAATGTTATATATGGGGCTATTGGTTTATTAGTAGTAGCGATTGGTTTGTTTTTTGTTTTCGGTGGAAACAAAAAGAGTGTAAAGGGAAAATCAGGTGACCCTATGTCTCAATCGAGTGATCCAACACAAAGTGGAACTCAAAACTTTGAAGACAAGACAACAACCAACTCTGGCAATGGAACTGGAAAGATAGATGACGGAGTTACTCCCCAATTTTTGCTAGAACAATACACAGAATGGGCACAATATCCTCCTCATTCAAGACCAATTTCTTCTTTAAATGACGACATTATTCATCCTTTTACAATCGGAATCAATGCTCTCACTATGGTTGACTCTCCAACAGAAAAAGATGGCAATGGCTACAGATGTCATTTACAACCAAAAGAGTGGGCAGTCATTGGACTTAACAATGATATGTTGATTAAATTAGAATGTAGAGATTCCTCTAACGATCTAATCAAAGTAAATGTTGTAAATGCGACTGTATTTAAAGAATTTGAAGACCAAAAAACTCCTACTCATAGTGCAGACTATAATGATGATGGTCGTGATGGAGACGAAGTTGCAAAAGATGGAATCGTTACTTTCCGTTGGAGACCTCTCAAGGCTGACTGGGGACAAATGTCTTTAGAGACTAACATCACTTATGCGAAAGACAAGAAAGCGAAGCTAACAGCGAGTTTCTTCTCTTCTCCTAATAAGCCAGCAGAAATCGGAAATACATTTCGTGATAGCCTAATTGATGGCTCTCTCGTGATTCATGCAACTGTAATTGCTTATAAAGCAGGAAATTATAGATTAGATGCAAATCTAAAAGAAGAAAAAGAAGGCAACTATTTAGCGTATGCAACTTTTGATGGACCTTTAAAACAAGGCACAAACGAAGTAGAATTTTTATTCTTCGGTAAAATCCTTAAAGATAAAGGATACGATGGACCTTACGTTATGACTAACGTTCGTGGGTATCGAGTTAATTTACCAATCGATCCAAAATGGTTAGATGAAGGCGAAGAAGGACTCAAGAAGATTCAAGCGGCTAAGACTACTGAGCCTGACAAGGAATTAATCATTCCTTTCAAAGAAGAATATAAAACAAAAGTTTACCAGGCTTCTGCGTTTAGCAAAAAAGCATGGGAAAGCGATGATAAAAATAAAAGAATTCAAGAATTACAACAATTAGCACAACAAAAATAATAGGAAAGAAGTTAAGTTATGGCGAATAAGAACGATTTTGCGGCACTACTCGAAGAAAGTTTCAAAAAAAGAAAAAGTCTTGAACCTGGAGCAAAATACAATGCTCGTGTTTCAACGGTTAAGAATGATTATACTTTCATTCAAACAGAGCAAGACAATATCAGAGGAATTATTTCCAATGCAGAATTTTTAGAAGAGGGAACAGAACTTGTTCCCGGTAATTTTTATTCCGTGTATTTTCTTCGCGAAAATCACGGAGACTACTACTTCACTACTGCATTGACAGGAGATGATATAACACTCGATAATCTTGAAATAGCACATGAAAATGAAATCCCGGTGTTAGGACAAGTAGGTCAAGAGACTGTTGCTGGCTTTGAAGTAAAGATTGGAGAGTATACTGGATTTTGTCCTTATTCGCAAATAGACTCAGAACTAAAAAACCAAGGTGTGCAAGGGAAAAAATTAAAATTCATGGTAAATGATCTTTCCATGAAAAACAAAAAGATTGTTCTCTCCCAAAAGAAAATCTCTGACAAAGAAAGAGATTTAAAAAGAGAAATTCTAAAAGGCGAATTAAAAGAAGGCTCTTACGTGACTTCTAAAATAAAATCCATTCACAACTTCGGTCTAATCGTAGACATGAATGGAATTGATGCGTTAGTTCCAGCAAGTGAAGCAAGCTTCAAGAAAAACATAGACCTAAACAAAGAATTCCAAATCGGTGCAACGGTTCGCGGAAAGATTCTAAGCATGGACTGGAAAGAAAACAAAGTTTCCATTTCTCTCAAAGACTCTTCCAATGACCCTTGGTCAACTAACGTTCCATTTAAAGAAGGAGACATTGTCAAAGCGACTGTCGAATCCATCAAACAGTTTGGCGTTTTCGTGAGATTAAACGATCACTTTCATGCGTTACTCCCAAACAAAGAAACTGGTTACCCTGCAAGAACTGCTTTATCCAATCACTTTAAGCCAGGCGACGAAATAGATGTGTTTGTAACGGAAGTCAATCCGGCTAAGAAGCAAATCGCCGTTTCCCTCGCAAAAGCAAAAGATGCAAAAGACAGAATGGACTTCGAGAGCTACGTTTCAGAACACAAGACATCCAGTGAATCGAGCTTCGGACTTCTTTTAAAGAAGTCGCTTAAAAAATAATATTTTACAACAGTGAGTTGGCAACTCACTGTTAGACACACCCTATCCTTAAGAAAAATTTTACGCTGCATAATTTAAGTAAATTATTCTAACTCACAAAGTTTTTTCATTTCTTATTCGTTAGTGTTTTCATTGTATGTAAAAATCTAAACAAAGTCGGGAGTTGGTTTGAAAAAAATTTATGTTACTGTAGGGATCATTATTCTCTTCATACTTATTCTTGCCGTTGGTATTTTTCCGAAAATTGGAAATAATATTAAAACTCAATCAATCGAAGTGTATAAAAATCCAACGATACAAACTAGAGAGGATGTTAGTATATCGTATTTAGAAACAGGATCGTTTAAAACTCTAGAAGGATTTCTCTTTGCAGGCGGAAGTTTTTTAAAACCGCAGAATGGCTCCCATATGGCGGTTCTAATTTCTCATCCTTCGGGAAATATTTTAATTGATACAGGCATAGGAAAAAATATTGATTCACAATACGAATCAATGCCTACTTGGTTAAAACCTTTTTTTTCTTATGAAAAAAAAATTCCTGCAAGTGAAGTTTTATTGAATAAGACAATTACAGTCCAAAGTATCTTACTAACTCATATGCATTGGGATCATGCAAGCGGCCTAAAGGACTTTAGAGACATTCCCTTTTACACTACGAAAGAAGAAATTATAACAAGTCAAAGTGAGAGAGCTAAACCTCCCGCCTATATGATTTCTCAATATGAAGGACTTACCAATTTTAGGACATTGGAATTCAAAGATGGTCCTTATGAAATTTATGAAGAAAGCGTGGATTTCTATAAAGATGGGAGTGTGGTCATAGTAAGATTACCGGGTCATTCTCCTGGTTCAATAGGGATTTTTGTAAACCTGTCCACTAACGCACGATATTTCTTTACAGGTGATCTAACATGGAGACGGGAAGGGTTTCAATTTCTAACTCATAAATATTTCATCAGTAGCTTATTGGTTGATTTAGACCGAAGTCTAATGGAAAAAGAGATTGCTAGAATTTCAGAATTACAAAAGCTAAAGCCGGAAATAAAGATTATCCCTTCGCATGATTCAAATGCATACGAAGGCATTAAAAAAATAGAGTAGCAGTCAAAATGAAATCCATCGGTCAATCATGCTAAACATCGCCCTTTATCGTCCTGAGATTCCGCCAAACACTGGTAATATTGCTCGATTGTGCGTTGGGATTCAGGCGAAGTTACATATTGTAGGAAAACCATCCTTTGACATGTCCGAGAAAGCAGTTCGTCGAGCGGGCTTGGATTACTGGGAGCACCTTTTATTGCTTCAACATACAGATTGGGACGCATTTATGGCGACCATTCCTGACTTATCTAGGGTGTTTCTAGTTACAAAATTCGGAAAGACCCTTTATTCACAGCAAACCTACGAGGGAAACGATTACTTTGTATTTGGGCGAGAGACTAGCGGCTTACCAGAAGAAATTAGAAATCAATTTCCCGAATCAAATCAAATTCATATCCCAATGAGACCAGAGTGTAGAAGTTTGAATTTAAGTAATGCTGTAGCTATTGTATCGTATGAGGCTATCCGACAATTGAATCAGCAGTCAGAAAAAAATGTTTAAAATAAAAACTTTACACAAATAAAATATATTACATCTTAGTAAACCAACCATGGCATTAGAAATAACAGACATACTTTTGGAGAAGCTTTTAAGCGATATTCTTGCAGACGGGCTTACCGGAACAATTAAAGACTATTGTGCATGGATTTCATTGGAAGGAATTCTAAAATACAACGAAGAACTGCAAGTAGAGGAAATCGCTGTAAAAAATATTTTGGAATCGTTTAAAGCAAAAGGTTATGCCAACGAGGGAAAATTCGATAAAGCAGAATATTGTATTTCGCCTACCGCATTACCAAGACGAACTGACTTCTTAGCTGATAGTTATTCCGTTTATGGGGAAGCAAAATTTTCTCCTATTCAATATGTTCGAAGCAGACAGGAGCATTTTCTAGAATACAATTACGTTAATGAAGATGACATCATGGATATTTCAATTGCTACTATCGAAGCAATTGAAAATGCAGTGAAATATGGGGATGGAAACATAGTTCACATTGACTACCTAATCGATAGTAACCGCATAATGAAATTAAACATAATCAATAACATAAAAGAATTTGACCTAACCAATGAAATCGAGAGAGGCAAATACTCATCTAACACTACTCTCATGCGCGGAATCATGGTTATGCAGAAACTATTCAATCATCTAGAGTTGCAAATTATCGACGATAAGAAGCAAGCACATCTATACGCAGAAAAAAAATTAAATTAAATGCCTGATTTTGAATTAGTTACACCGTATAAAGCAGCCGGTGACCAAGTAAAAGCAATCCAAAAAATATATGACTCTTTTAGTAAGGGCAAAGACAAAGTAACCCTTGTAGGTGTTACCGGCTCTGGAAAGACATTTACAATGGCAGAGGTAATTCAAAAACTCAAACGCCCTACTCTTGTTCTTTCGCATAATAAGACATTAGCCGCTCAACTCTATAGAGAATTCAAAGAATTTTTTCCGAATAATGCCGTAGAATACTTTGTATCCTATTATGATTATTACCAACCGGAAGCATACGTTCCTTCTTCCGATACATTCATCGAAAAAGATTCTTCTATCAACGAAGAAATCGACAAATTACGATTACGCGCTACTTCTTCTTTACTAGAGAGAGAGGATGTAGTCATTGTCAGCTCCGTTTCTTGTATATATGGTTTGGGTTCACCAGAAGACTATACAGATTCAAGAATTATATTAAAGCGGGGACAGGCAATAGAGCGTGATCTTGTTATCAAAAAACTATTACATATTCAATACCAAAGAAATGATTTGGATTTTTCACGGGGAAATTTTAGAGTGCGTGGGGATTCTATCGAGCTAATGCCTGCGTATCATGAAGACGGGCTACGCATTGAATTCTTCGGCGACGAAATAGAATCACTTTGTCGCTTTCATCCACTTACAGGAAAAGTAATTTCTAAGATGGAGACAATGGTGATTTACCCCGCAAAGCATTTTATCACATCAGGTCCTAAAGTAGAAGATGCAATTAAAAATATAAAGGCAGAGGTAGCTCTTCAAATTCAATCCTTTAAGGATAGAGGCAAATTACTAGAAGCCGAAAGAATCGAATCTCGCACTAACTATGATTTGGAAATGCTAGCAGAGCTTGGTTATTGCAATGGAATTGAAAACTACTCCCGACACCTAACAGGACGTAACTCAGGTGAGCGTCCTGCTTGTTTGATAGATTATTTCCCAAAAGACTTTCTTATGATTGTAGATGAGTCCCATGTTACAATTCCTCAAATTGGTGGAATGTATGCAGGAGATAGAGCCAGAAAAGAAACGTTAGTTGAATTCGGATTTCGTCTTCCCAGTGCGTTAGACAATAGACCACTCAACTTTCAAGAATTTGAGAAAATGACTGGAAAGATATTATACGTATCCGCAACACCAGCAGACTATGAAATTAAAAATGGACAGGTGCAAGTAGAGCAGATTATCCGCCCGACTGGACTTTTAGATCCTGTAGTAGAAGTGCGTCCAGTAACCAACCAAGTAGAAGACTTACTAATAGAAATCAACGCAAGAGTTGAAAAGAAAGAAAGAGTTCTAATTACCACTCTCACAAAGAAAATGTCAGAAGACCTAACTGATTACCTAAAAGATGTAGGGGTTAAGGTTGCTTATCTGCACTCGGAAGTAGAAACTATTCAGCGTGTTGAGATTATCCGCGATCTAAGAAAAGGAATTTACGATTGTATCGTAGGGATTAATCTACTCAGAGAAGGACTTGATATTCCAGAAGTTTCTCTCGTCGCTATTCTGGACGCAGATAAGGAAGGTTTTCTTCGTAACTATAAATCTTTGATTCAAACAATCGGTAGAGCCGCACGTAATATAAACGGGAAAGCCATTCTATATGCGGATAAAATGACTGACTCAATGAAAAAAGCGATAGACGAAACCAATCGCCGTCGAACCATTCAAGATACTCATAATAAAAAGTTCGGTATTGAACCAAAGACGATTATCCGCGAAATACATGATATGCTTCCAAGAGAAATGGTAGAATTAACCGCCGAAGAAGAAATCATCGACGAAATAGAAAAAGAATTCACTCTCAAGAAATACAAGACTCCTGAAAAACTAAAAGAGAAATTAAAAGAAGCAATGCTCGCCGCCGCCAAGGAATTGAACTTTGAACGAGCTACGATGCTTAGGGATAAGATGCTTGCTGTGAAAATAAAAGAGAAGGAATAAACCTATTCAAAATACTTCAAGTGATTTAATAGTCCGCCCTGGTGTAAGTAAATTCCTTTTCCTTTGAGCTTTTGTTTTTTGATATAATCAGTAACGGTAAATAGTGTTTTGCCGGAGTAGACTGGCTCTAATGGAATTTGTTTTTCTTTCCAGACTTTACGAATCCAGTCTTCGAGTGTTTTATTCTTACTTGCAAAGGCGGGTGAAGTAGTTGGCTCTAGGATTTTTAGTTTAGATAGAATTGATTTATCTAATCCTAACTTTTCTGCATTAGCCGCCAGGTCATTTGGTATCTTATCTATTTTATTTCCGATTGCAACTCCAATTAATTGAATCTCTTTTTCTTTGAAGTATGCAAGGGCGGATAACACAGTAAATCCGGTTCCAATATCAAAGAACAAATAGTCAGGTAAGTTTGTTTCTTCTAAATCTTTCCAAAGGAGGTTAAGTCCCTTTAGCCCCGCTTCGTGAATTCCAAATTCAGGAATTACAAATCCATTGGGAAATCCTTTTTTAAATTCATTGATATAGAACTCTCGATTTGACTTAGAGCCGGTATGAATTACCGTATCTGAAAAACGTTTACTTAAAATGGAATCAGCAGTGATTAGATTCTGATCATTCGTGTAGAATAAAGTATGAACCGTAAATCCTTTTTGTTTGAATACAGTAATGAATGTCGCCATAAAATTAGAATGCGGATTTCCATAGATAAGCACATCTTTAATATGACCGCGCTCCAAGAATTGAATCAGTCCGTATATCTTCTTTAGCTTCACTCCAAAACCAGCAAAGGTCTTGTCTTCTCTTTTTATATAGAGTTCAAAATTAGGATAGGATTCGAAAAGTTCTATAGGAGTTTTCTTAAAATAGTTTATCATCTTACTTCAAATACCACTTCGTCTAAAATTTTATCCTTTTTATTTTTAATGGATAATTTGTATTTGCCTGTCTTTGGATGCCAGAGATACATCCCTTTTACTTCTTCAAGCTTTTTACCATTTAACACCCAGTAAACGCTTTTATCTGTTTTACTTGATTCAAAGTATATGGCTTGGTTGTTCTCCGGTATATCAGGATCTACCGCAATAATAGTATGATTTGCTGGATACGTAATTCTCATCAGGCTAGTTTTATTTTGAATATCTGTTTTTACAAATACACTCTCGCTCTTAGGATATTTCGTTTGCTCTAGTAAGATTTCTCCTTCAGAAAGCCGATTCATTATATCGCGCCAAGCAGGAGCTGCTCCTGTAACGCCGCTTACATTCCACATAGGTTCTCCTGAAAAATTTCCTACCCATACTCCCACCGTATACTTATGATTATACCCTATACACCAATTATCTCTCATATCTTTGCTAGTTCCTGTCTTAACACTGCTAGTATGCCTTGTTACAAGAGGATTTTCTAATCCAAAGCTAAGCGCCCTCGCTTCTTTATCAGAAAGAATATCACTGATTATTTCCGTTGCTTCTTTGGTAAATATTTTCTTCGTTACACTCTTAGGGTCATCTTCTTTAATTCGAATTTCGGAATAGACTCCTCCGTTGGCTAATGCTCGATATGCGTTGGTCAATTCCTTTAAGCTAATATCTAAAGAGCCTAGAGCCAAAGACAAACCATAATAATCCGCTTCTCTTAATTCAGTAAATCCCAACTCACCAAGCTTAAATACAAATTCATCCAGGCTTAACATTCCCAATACTTTCACAGCAGGAACATTCAAAGAAGATGCAAGAGCTATTCTAGCAGAAACATCTCCGTGAAAGGCATCCTGATAATTCGAAGGACTATAAATTCCTGTTCCTACATGAATATCAACCGGATTGTCGTTTAATATCGTGTTATCCGTTATGATTTTATTCTGTAAGGCAAGCCCGTATATAAAAGGTTTGAGCGTTGACCCGGCTTGTCGTCTTGATTTTACTCCATCAATTTCATAAGCAGAAGATGTATCTCTTCCTGCTCCACCAACATAGGCGAGCACATTACCGGTGTTATTCTCTAATACCAATACTGCTCCGTCTTTTACGTTTTTACTTTTTAGATTGAGTAGTTGTTTACGAAGAATTTCTTGCGAAAAGATTTGAATGTCTTTATCAAGTGTAGTCTTTAACTCTTGCACACCCGCTTGATTGAGTTCGTGCGCTATATGATAGGTAAACCCATTTCGAGGTTTGATATAATATGTCCGTGAAAATATTTCTCTAACTTTAACTTTTATTTTATCACAGTCTAATTCTTTTTCTTGCTCTCTTGCAATATAACATGCTCTCTCAGCAATGCGAGATTCTTTTCCCGAAGGAGATTTAAAAAAAGAAACGATGATGCTAGATTCTACTTCATTTAATCCATGTGCTTCTTTTTGAAATAAAGCACGAGAGGCTGCATCTATTCCAACTAATTCTCCTTTAAAATTCACCAAATTTAAATAGGCTTCTAAGATTTCTTCTTTCGTCCATGTTTCTTCAATCTCTTGCGCATAACGGATTTGATCCCACTTCTGAGAAATAGATCTACCTCCCGCTTTTCCCTTTAGCCTTATATCAAGGATAGAAGCAAGTTGCATCGTAATCGTGCTACCTCCTCTTTTGCCTCGAAAGGTAAAATAGCGTAATGCGCCGTCGGTAATGGCTTTCCAATCAACACCTTTGTGTTCAAAAAAATGTCTATCTTCTGCGATTAGGAGTGAATGAATGACTGCCGCAGAAATACTGTCTAGACTCACCCAATTCATTCTACGGCTTATTTTATTATTTCGTATTTCATGGAGCGGCTTACCATGCCTATCCAAAAGTATCAATTCAGAGGATCGAACAGATTCCTTCACAGTTCCAAAATCAGGAATGTCATCTGATAAAATGGATTGAACAACAATCAAACATATAAAGCCTATTCTAGGCAAATAATTAGGAATCATAGCTATAATAGTCATCTATGGACTTTGCCAGCTTTTTCCAATCCATTTTCTAAACATTGCCTATTCACCCTCCCGAGTAATTGCAATCGAAAGGAAACGTTAATTTTGCTAAAAAAGTTCTGGAAAAAGTTTGTATTAGTTTTAAAACTATCTATTGTAGAGGAAATATTGAATATTTTAGATTATTCGAACACGACAGAATATCCGGTTGCAATAGAATTTTATGAAGCAGGTGGTCCGGTTGCATCTGGTTATAAATATCTCACGCAGGTTAAAGTATTTAGCAAAGCTGAGAAGATTTTTTTAAGCTATAAAGAGGTGAGAGACTTTGTAAGTCCCAAGCCCCGTCTTGTTGTTTCTAACGAGAAAGAGCTATCTCTCGATATATACAAAGAAATCTTAGTCGATCTAATAAACCACCAGGTAACAAGCCTTAACCACAACTTTATTTCCGATGTATCTTCTGACACTAAGCCAAATTTCTTTTCTTTTACGTTAGGCGATATCATTAACGTTCGATTTGATTACTTACTCTCTCATAAAGATACTCCAGAGTTTGAACCCTATGAAGATATAATTCAATCCATGAAAAATCTACTCTTTTCTAATTTGCGATAGTGCTTAAAAAAAGGTTTATGTCAAGAAAATGTCTATCCCTATAAGATAAGACCTTAGTTTTCATGCCAAGTAGATTTTTTCATTGAAATCTGAAAGCATATTATTACCTAGTTGTTAATCTAAGAATAAATACATTGATTTGAAATAGCGAAAGGAGGAGATATTGAGTTGGCGTTTTCTACTTTCCTTAAGGGAGCGATTTATGAGATTAATTCTAAAGTATACTAGCTATTTTTGTATTGTCATTCCTATAATAAGCTGTATGCCAAATTTATCACGTGATTTGACTAATATCGCTTATCTTTCGTATATCCTTCGGCTTCCTAAATCTGTTTCAAGTTCATCTCCTATTACGCAAACTACTATGCCCGGCAGTATTACTGTTATGCCCACAGCAGGACTTATGACAACGGAATCAGGACTCACTGCTAGTTTTACACTCGTATTAGATTCCCTGCCAACAGCCAATGTGACCATCCCAATCTCTAGTTCCAATACCGCTGAGGGAACGGTTAGCACTTCAATTTTAACCTTTACGCCGGCTAATTACAATATTCCTCAAACTGTTTTTATCAATGGAGTCAATGACGCAATTGTTGACGGGAATATAAACTATACCATAGTAACAGGTAATGCAACCAGTGAGGACGTAAGTTATAACGGACTCAATCCATCCGATGTAACAGTAATTAACGCCGATAACGATTCTGTTGGAATCAGTTTAAGTGCTATCAGTGGAAATACCAATGAGTCTGGACTTACTCAAAGTTTTACTGTTGTATTAAATTCTCTCCCGACTGCCAATGTGACCATTCCAATCTCTAGTTCCAATACCGCTGAGGGAACGGTTAGCACTTCAATTTTAACCTTTACGCCGGCTAATTACAATATTCCTCAAACTGTTTTTGTCAATGGAGTCAATGATGCAATTGTTGACGGAAATATAAACTATACCATAGTAACAGATAATGCAACCAGTGCTGACCCAAATTATAATGGACTCAATCCGTCAGACGTTACAGTAATTAACGTAGATAACGACTCAATTGGAATTACCATCAGTGCCATCAGTGGGAATACAAATGAGTCTGGACTTACTCAAAGTTTTACAGTCGTATTAAATTCTGCGCCGACTGCCAATGTCATTATTCCAATTTCTAGTTCCAATACCGCCGAGGGAACGGTTAGTTCGGCAAGTCTCACTTTCACAACGGCTAATTATAATATTCCGCAAACTGTTACCGTAACTGGAGTCAATGATTCTATTGCAGACGGAAATATTAACTACAACATCGTGACTGGCAATACAACCAGTGGTGATGCAAGTTATCATGGACTCAATCCAGCGGATTTGACTCTTACAAATATAGATGTAGGAGAAAAGCGAACATTTATTTCTTCCTCTACTTTGACTGGAAATATAGGAGGTATTGCTGGAGCGGATGCTCTCTGTAATTCAGACGGAGCGAAACCTTCCATTTTACCAAATGTATACAAGGCAATGATCGTAGACGGGACCAATCGAAAGGCTTCTAATACAGCAAATGCGGGCGATGGTCAAGTTGATTGGGTATTTTTACCAAATACTAGCTATTTTAGAACTGACGGAACAACTCTAATTAAGACAACCAATGCAAATAGTATTTTTGTGTTTCCTTTGACAAGCTCCTTTGATACTCCAGGCATTCCTTATTGGACTGGTCTTAATACAGACTGGACAACCTCGTCAAACCGTTGCGCTACTGACTGGACATCGACAACGGGTAATGGGCAAGCTGGTCAAGCAACAATGCTTACGTCCGCAAGTATTAGTGGAGGCGGTCCCCCTCCGTGTAATGCAGCCCTCCCACGTTTACTTTGCGTCCAGCAATAAACAACAATTATCCACTAATCCTCTTCTAAACCGAGTAGGTCTTCTGGAAGTGCTTTGCTTCCCTTGCCACCTAGGCTTTCTATCTTCCGTGCGCGGTTGATTAGATTTCCTTTTCCAGAAGATAATTTACTGAGAGCAGAATCATAAACTTTTTCTGTTTTCTTAATAGAAGACCCGATCTCTTGCATATCGCCTACAAATCCCTGAAACTTATCTAGCATTGCCCCTGCTTCTTTTGCAATTTCAATTACGTTTCTGTTTTGTTTTTCCTGTTTCCAGATAACACTGATTACGCGCAAAGCTCCAATTAAAGTAGTAGGAGTGACAAGTAAAATATTTCTTTCAAACGCATAATTGTAAATGCCCGGATCATTGTGCATTGCTAATGTAAAGGAAGGTTCAATCGGAATGAATAAAAGAACGAAATCAGGAGAATTCACGCCACGTAACTTAGAATACTCTTTGGAAGAAAGTTCTTTTATATGATTGTTTAGAGACGACAAATGCTCTTTTAGAAACTTTTCTTTTTGTGCATCTGTCTCTGCACCACAATACTGATCGTATGCTACAAGAGAAACTTTAGAGTCTATGATTAGATTTTTATTGTCGGGAAGATTTACAATTACGTCGGGGATAAAACGCTGATTATCCTCAGACGTAAGCGATTGTTGCACAATATAGTCTCTTCCTTTTTCTAAGCCTGACTTATCCAATATTTTTTCAAGTATTCCTTCTCCCCAATTCCCGCGAGTCTTACTGTCTCCTCTGAGCGCATTCGTTAGATTACGCGCTTCTTCTGTCATGGAGGTATTCAATTTCTCCAAAAGAGAAATTTGTTCTTTTAGAGAGCTAGTTTCTTTTGCTTGCTCTATACGAGTGCTATCTACTTTCTTTTCGAATTTCTCTAAATTCTCTCTGAGCGGTTTCAGGATAGTATCCAGTGTTTCGCCCGTTTGTTTATTAAAGGAAGAAGAATTATTCAACAAAATTTGGTTCGCTATTTTTTGAAACTCATCATTAAACTTTGTATTTAGTTTTTCGATTTCTTCTTTTTGTTTTTTCATACTCTCTTCGAGTGTTTTAAATTCTATGTTTCTACCCGAAAGATTTTTTTCTAGTTCAATGGATTTAATCTGAAGCGATTTGAATTCATCGGTTAACGCATCATACTTTGACTCCAATTCTTTATGGCGATCATCAGATGATTTTAACTCAGAGCTTCTAGTTGCCAAATCCTGTCCGAGTTTGCGAGTTGTATCCTCTTCTGTTTTAAGAAGACGCTCTTTATCGGTTAATGACAAACTCGCCTGCTCTAGCTTAGTTTGTAAAACGGCATTGTCATTTCGAATTGCATTTAACTCTTCCGGGCTAACGCCATTTACTGCTTGGTATTTGAATTTGGCTAAATAAAAGCCTCCTAGACCGAAAATGATCATTACAATCAGGTTTGTGATGAGAACTAGTTCCAAGTATTGCTCCTTTTTATGTCATATTAGTAGGGTATAATCTCTAAAAATACAATTTTTTCTATTATAAGGCTGTCGCCGGACAAATTAGAACTTAAAATGATTTTTTTTTGCAACCTTTTCCCGTTACTTTGCATCTTAAAAGTTAATGAATGGGATGAATTATTCTTATTCAGGATAAATAGAAATGAAGGCGGGATTAATGGAAACCCAATTAACAACAAAAAGCAAAGTAGAATCGTATATTTCATTAGCTGCATTTATACTGATTTCGGCATCGGCTTTATTCGTATTCACAGTTCCCTTTACATGGGGACTTTTCTGGTTAGCGGTTGCATCTTATTTCGTAAGAATGTTTGCCGTAACCGGAGTTTATCATAGATATTTTTCGCACAACGCATATAAGACATCGCGGGTAATGCAGTTTATCCTTGGATGGCTTGCTTGCACAACTCAACAAAAAGGTCCACTATGGTGGGCAGCTCACCATAGAATGCACCATAAGTATTCTGACACAGACAAAGACTTACATTCACCCAAGCTAACAGGATTTTGGAATTCTCATATGCTCTGGTTTTTGAAAATGGAAAACGATGCGTATGATATTAAGCTAGTTAAGGATTACGCTAAGTATCCTGAGATTGTTTGGTTGGATAAATACCACTGGGTCCCAGCTTTAGTATTCGCAATTATACTTGGAATGTTTGGCTTTCCAGCTTTAGTGTATGGATATGCAGTAGCTACTTTTTTCTTAGGACATGGGACCTGGACAATTAACTCTCTGACTCATATCATCGGCAAACCAAGATTTGACGCTGGTGACGAAAGTAAAAACAATTGGTTCTTAGCTATCATCACTATGGGTGAAGGCTGGCACAACAATCATCACTACTACAGACATTCAGCTAACCAAGGATTTTATTGGTATGAATATGATTTTACGTATTATATTCTTAAGCTGATGAGCTTTGTAGGACTAGTTTGGGATTTGAAAAAACCTCCCGTGCATGTATTGGAAGAAGGAATGAAACTAGACGCACTAAGAAAAGGAAAGAAAGAATTCAAAAATCTTTCCGGAGAGTGGGTTCCTGTTACAGTAAGAATTCCAAGAGCGCAAACGTCAACTTAACCCCCATATTTCATAGCAGTGTGAAATATGGCGAATTATCCCCTGCCCTTGTTTTCCCCTTTTCTAAAGGGGTTAGGAGATTTTAGGGAAGGGGATAATTATGAATATTCGACACTACTGTAGAGTGTGGGATTAGGTGTCAAAGGTCAATATTCTCGGGATAAATTTCTTCAGGAACAATATAAGACATTCTAAGCTTCGGATCTCTCTTAATTGAGATTTTAGTTTTTGTAATAACTTTTTCTGATTCCTTCTCTTTCGAATCATCCTCTTCTTTCTTTGTAGTCTCTATTTTAGTTAATGTTTCCATTTTTTTCTGCCTACCTCAATAAGGCGGGAATCATTCTATTCATTATGTCAAATTAGTCAACTTAAAATTGTCTATAATTTATTGACATGGGAGGTATTTTATATACTAACTCACCTTACATTGTCGCTCCTTCGCAAAAGAAATGATTGAGTTTGGGTGATTAGCCAGTATGCTGAGCGCTGAGAAAGGAATCAAAAGTAGTCGCGAAATCAATGCTGTCAAGTTAAGAAAATTAAAAGGTAGGATAGGCATCCCTGCCTGTCCAGTGAACAGGCAGGGATGCCTATCCTACCTTTGATTGCACAACATTTAGTCCTTAAATTGACAACATTGCTACTCAAGCCCTCATACCATTAAACAAAACATCTCCTAGAATTTTAATAATGCGGGAGTTGTTTTCTGAAATCCATTTATTCCTCTTTTCGATTGTTAATAGCGACAACCCATGAATAGCCGACCAGGCAACTAAAGCGAGTTGAATTGCATTTGTTTTTTTTACGATGCCTGCTTTTTGACAGTCCTTTATAGTTTCAACTAAGAGACCAAATGATTTTTCGGAAACTTGTTTAAGGCTCGCATACTTCTTGTAATCCTCTAATACATTACCAAACATAACCTGTAGGTGATTTGGATTTTCGACAGCAAATTGAACATAGGCTTCGCCAATAGCATAATGTCTTTGGAGTGGATTATTCGGATATTTCGCTATACCTGCTTCCAATTTTTGAATAAGCCTGAGAAACCCTTCCTCAGCTATGGCGGCGAGAAGTGCATCTTTGTCTTCAAAATGTCGATAGGGTGCTGTATGACTCACTCCTGCCCGTCTAGCTGCCTCTCGCAGACTTAGATTCTTGATTCCTTTTTCACTCAGTATTTCTACGCCTGAATCAATCAGTGCTTTCTTTAAATCGCCGTGATGATAAGAAGAAATTGATTTTGTTTTTTTCATAAAGTTTTAATGTTGACAAGAGTAACATAAATATTTACATTGTCAACATTAAACTAGATTTCACAAGGATAAGAAAAAGTCAATGGAAAAAGAAAATCATTTTGATGCAATTATAATCGGTTCTGGAATGGGTGCCCTCACAACTGCTAGCATTCTAGCAAGACTAAAAAACAAAAAAGTTTTAATCTTAGAAAAACATTTTAAACTGGGTGGATTTACTCATACATTTAAGCGAGAAGGAAAATATCTCTGGGATGTAGGCATACACTATGTCGGCGACATGGGCAAAGAAGAAATGCTTCGCAAACTTTTTGACATTGTAACGGAAGGCAACGTGGATTGGAAAAAAATGAACGATCCATTTGAAAGATTTATGTATCCCGAAATCACTTTCGATCAATACGGCAATGAGGAAAAGTTTCGTTCTGATTTAATAGAAAAGTTTCCCTCTGAGAAAGTCGCTATTGAAACCTATTTTTCTGATGTAAAATCTTTTTCGAATTGGGCTACTCGACAGTTTACGCTCAAAGCAAAGCCTGCCCTTTTGAATTCAGAATCCAGTAGCTTTAAATTAATCGGAGCCAAAAGTCCAATGCTCACAACAAAAGAATACATGGACACAAACTTCAAGGACCCCATCTTAAAAGCAGTGCTAGTATCTCAATGGGGTGATTATGGTCTTCCGCCCTCCGAGAGCGCGTTTTATATGCACGCAGGACTTGTAGTTCATTACTTAAAAGGAGGATACTACCCAGTAGGCGGTTCTGGAACGATAGCCGAAAGCGTGAAGCCTATCATTGAAAAGCACGGCGGCGAAATGCATATATTCAGTGAAGTAACCGAAATCATAATGGAAAATAAAAAAGCAGTTGGAGTAAAAGTAAAACAAACAAAGGGAAAAAGCATTATCGAAAAAGAATTCTTTGCACCCGTGATTGTTTCGGATGCAGGCGTATATAACACCTATACAAAGCTCATTCCTAAAAATATTGATCTCCCCAATAGAGAAAGCATTTCTAATTTTGCAACGGGGGCAAGTAGTGTTACCCTCTACTTAGGATTTAAAGACGACCCGGCAAAACTTGGATTCAAAGGTGAAAATTACTGGATATACAATTCAATCGACCACGAAAAGAATTTTGCGGAAAAAGACAATTTGCTCCTGGGTAAGCCAACTGCTTGTTATGCATCCTTCCCTTCTCTTAAAGATCCGAAAGCAGAATCCTTCACAGGGGAAGTCATTAGCTTTGTAAACTACGCTCCCTTTGCCAAATGGAAAAACGGGGAATGGAAAAATCGCGGATCAGAATACAAAGAACTAAAGGAGAGGATAACAGAAGGTATGCTCAACTTCATGGAAGAGCGCTTCCCTGGCTACAAAGATATGGTTTCCTTTAAAGAACTTTCTACTCCCTTGACCAATGAATACTTCACCGATCACAAAGCAGGAACAATATACGGAATCCCCTGCACACCAGAGCGTTATACGAAAGACTGGATGGGAGTAAAGACCCCAATTGAGAATTTATTTATTACAGGAGCTGATGCTTGTTCACCTGGAATCTCTGGCGCTCTTATGGGTGGCTTCGCTGCGGCTACTGTAATTCTAGGATACAACAGCATGATGGGGGTAATGAAAGATTCCGCTAAGCTGTAGAGTGTAGGGAGCCTCCTGCCTTTCGATGCATCAAAGATACTATCTAAGATACTGTCTTCTATACTATCAAAGATACTCAAAGAAATCTAAGAGTATTCTTGATAGTATCTTTAATAGTATTCTAGACAGTATCATTCATACGAACACAATTGATTCGTAAATATAGAGCTAACCGGCTTTCTTAATGAATCTACTCACACGGGAAGCTTAGCAATCGTTTCCAATTGACAAGAAGGCAAGCTTTGATTTGATAGGGATAAACCTAATTTGGTCAATTCAATGATTTTGCTCCGAAGAATGAAAGGCTTTATACCGAATAACGATGGAATCGACTAAAAAACATTTAATTCTAATCGTAGACGATACCATCAAAAACATTCAGTTATTAGGCAATATGCTTCGTAACAAAGGATACAATATTAGTGTCGCAGCTTCCGGCAAAGATGCTCTTGAATCAGTCAAAATAAAATCTCCTGATTTAATCTTACTAGATATTCAAATGCCTGAAATGGATGGATTTGAAGTTTGTAAAATTCTTAAATCAAATCCTGAAACAAAAGAAATTCCTATCATGTTTTTAACAGCAGTCACTGA
>Ga0075160_10000759_pt1 | contig 20030 bp, 19 predicted proteins | sample JI91814C2DNA_FD_70969 | JGI IMG/M metagenome (GOLD analysis project Ga0075160, IMG submission 70969) | Wastewater effluent complex algal communities from Wisconsin, to seasonally profile nutrient transformation and Carbon sequestration -... | ecosystem: Engineered > WWTP > Effluent > Algae... | reverse complement strand
GCCGCGATGGCATTTTTTAAACCGGCGGGTAACAAATTAATTGCTGCCAAAACCTGTATGTATACCAATACACCGGATGAACATTTTATTATTGACCATTTACCGGGTTATGACGGGGCGGTAACCATTGCCTGCGGTTTCAGCGGACATGGATTCAAGTTTGTCCCCGTGATTGGCAGGATACTGGCCGATCTGGCCATCAAAGGAAAAACAGATTTGCCTGCCGGGTTCCTGGGCCTGCAAAGATTCAGTAATGCTGTTTAATTAGCCGGTGGTTCTGTATTGTTGAAGATATCTCCGTTATCATCTTTCTTGCGGATACCAAAACTATAACGCAGGTTGATCCCGAATCTGCGGGTATCAGAAAAACGGGTACCATAGGCATTCACCGACCCCTGCTTCAGGGTGAAGTCGTTTTTATTACTGTAAAAGATATCATTCATGCTCAGCGTGACCACCAGCTTTTCTTTCATGAATTTCCGGTTGATACTCGTATTCAGTGCCCCAAAAGAACTGAGTTCATAAAACTGCTGCTGTCCCTTTAAACGCCAGAAACCATTTAAAGTGATCACAGATTGTTTATCCACTTTAAAAGTCTGGTAGGTAAAGAAAGTCCAGGTGCCTCTTTTAAAGGAAAGTGGTTTGTTCTCATATAATCCCTGGTAGAAATTATGATTATACTGTGCACCGGCCACGAAGAAATAACGGCCACCCGGAGGCAGGGCGCCTAAACCACGGAAATACCATTCGCGGTTTTTACCCAGGTTATCATAAGTACGATAGGCGACCGTATTGCTGGTGTCTGCCTGGTAAATCACATTGGTAAAAATATCTTTGGTATCATTTACACCTACTGCCAGAATTGGCCGTTCATCCACACTGATATTGGCTTCATAGTTCTGGTTGAACTGCGGACGCAGCGCAGGATTGCCCACTTCAGTAAGGTACTGATCAACATAACGGGCAAATGGATTGAGCTGATCATAACCGGGGCGGCTGATCGTTCTGCGATAAACCAAATAGGCCCGCAGATCATATCCGGCAATCTTCATCAGGTTTTTACTGAGATAGATATAAGGAAAAAGGTCGGTACGGTGAATGGCAAAACTGGTATCTCCCGGTACCGTTTGTCTTCCTTTCATATTGGTATTCTCCAGTCTTAAACCGGCCTTGATTACAATATCTTTTCCCAGTGACTGAGAGCCCTGCACATAGGCCGAATTGATGTTTTCATCATACCGGAAAGTATTGGTGCGGCCGATATCTTTTATCCGGCTGTTTCCGTTCTGCTGAAAATATTCTGTTTCATTCCTGAATGTCTGGAAAGAAGCTTTGGCACCGGCCTCAAGGGTAAATCTTTTTTTCATTTTCAAACGGATATCTTCTTTCAGGTTGAGGCGATGCCGGTGGTTAATTCCTGTGCCATCCCCGCCTGTAAAAAAGGAGACCGGAAAAATATATTCCGCATCGAAATCCTGATCGGTACTGTTACGGCTATAACTGTAAAAGATATCATTCTCCCATTCGGACCCGGCTGAGTCCAGTTTTTTTGTGCCTTCAAGTCCTGCCTGGTAATACAGGGAGCTGCCTGTATTATTCACCCGGTTCAGGCTGTTGACTATCGGATTGCTGTTGCTGATGGTTTGAATAATATTGCGGTTCTCACTGTTGTTATTAAATGTATTGAGACTGGCACTGGTGCCAAAATCAATATCCCATTTTTTGCCTGCCGGAAATACCAGGCTATAACTGCCAAAATAAGTATCACCGGGATAAATGGTGTTCGCATCCTGGAACAGTAATGAATCGGGTGCAAAAATCCGGTTGGTCCGGATTCTTTCGAAACTGTTCCTCTTGCTGTAATTCAGATTAATGGATGATGATTTCTTGCCGTCATTATTGTTCAGGGTAAAACCGGCAAACTGATTGCCATAAGTACCCTGCTGCATGCCGGCATTGATACTGCCGGTCATGCCGATTTTTACTCCTTTCTTCAGTACCACATTCACGATGCCCCCGCTGCTGTTGGCGTCGTATTTGGCAGAAGGCGTGCGGACGATTTCAATTTTAGCAATGGCATTCGGGGGCAGGCTTTTCAGCATGGTAGCAACATCTGCGGCACTCATCCGCATATCCCGGCCATTGATTTGTATAGCTGCGGGAGTGAGGCTGCTGATATAAATATTACCATCCTGGTCCACAAATAATCCCGGCGTTTTTTCGATTACTTCATAACCACTGGTAGAAGTGGCTACCAGGTTTTCGGGATCAACGATGGTTTTATCATCCTCCTGCCGCATCAATGGTTTCTGCGATCTTACCACGGCTGTCTCGAGGGTTTTTGCCATCGGATCCATGGTAAAAGAAAAAGATGTTTTATTAGGTTGGGTGGTGATGCCTTTTTCAAGGGGCTGGTAATTCACAGCAGTGATCCTGACGGTATACTGACCAAAACCAACCGTAGAAAAGCGAACAGTTCCGCTGCTATCGGCTGTTTTTGTTTGCCGGAAGCTATTGTCGGGGAAACTGATCAGACTGATACTGGCAAAGGAGACAGGATCTTTTTTGGAACCGTTTACCTTAATGGTAATCGTGGTTTCCTGAGCAATAGCCTGGAAGCCCAGGAAGAGCAGGAAAAAAGAAAGCAGGTACCGGCAGGGCACGGAAGACGGGTGTTGATTCATGGCTGTACAGTTAGCGATGCGCAAAAATAACCATCATGATCTTTTAGAGGCATTTCTGTTGAAGAACTATCCTGATTTCTGTTTTTTTTAACCTTTCCGGTGCCTTTGTTTTTTGCTGTGGAAAATGCTGGCTTCATCAATGGAATGGGTGCTGTGTATATCAGATTCTTTTTTGGCCAGTGCGGCCAGACTGATATAGAATTTTTTAATGGTCTCCAGTTCCTCTGCAGAAATATCTTCTATATTCACCAGCCGGTTACTGGCTGTTGAACTGGCTGCAATCAGTTCATTCAGCTTCAGCTGCAGGGCAACGGAATCCTTGTTTTGTGATTGCTGGATTAAAAAAACCATCAGGAAGGTAATTACGGTTGTACCAGTATTAATCACCAGTTGCCAAGTATCTGAATAATGAAACAGTGGACCGGTGATGATCCAGACCAGGATCACCAACACCGCCATTATAAAAGCGAGGGGTTTGCCGGCTGCTTTGGTGATCCGGGCAGAAAAACTTTCAAACAGCAGGTTGATTTTCTTCTTCATAATAAAATAATTTTGGGGAGATGACTGTTTATAATCGCTACTGATTTACTACGATGAGGATACAATTTACCACAACCATACAGAAATTCGGGGCCAAAGGGGAAAAGACAGGCTGGACCTATATTGAGATCCCGGCCGACCTGGCGCAGCAACTCAAGCCCGCTAATAAAAAGGAGTTTAAAGTAAAGGGTAAACTTGACAAACACAGCATCAGCCGTTTATCTGTTTTACCCATGGGAAACGGCCTATTCATCCTGCCGCTGAATGCCAGCTTAAGGAAAACCCTAGGTAAAAATAAAGGCGCCATGTTGCAGGTCAGCTTGCAGGAAGATAAAAGCGATTTTGTTTTTAATCCTGATTTCATGGAATGTCTCGCTGATGATCCCACTGCAAAAGCCTTCTTTGAATCTCTCACCGGCTCGCACCAGCGCTATTTCAGCAAATGGATCGACAGCGCCAAAACAGAACCCACCCGGGTAAAAAGAATTACCATGGCAGTAAATGCGCTGGCAAAGAAATGGGGGTATGGGGAAATGATTAGAGGGGGGAGTGGCTAGTGAGGTTCGGCTAGTGGGGTTGCGTTTGTTGTCACTTCATCATTCTTATCTCATTTGTTCGTTTGTTCTTATTTTGGCAAGAGGCTAGTGGCGAGTGACTAGTGGGGGTGTCGCCCGGGCCATCTGCTTGTCATTCTGAGCTTGTCGAAGAATGTTAAGTTGGGAGTGGCTAATAGGGATTGAGTTGGCTGTCACTTCATCATTCTTATCTCATTTGTTCTTCTGCTCTTATTTCATCCCCTCCTCCACTACTTTCTTCCGGACTTTCGGACTTCCCGACTTCCCAACTATTTAAACGGATTACTAAACCTCACATCTGTCGCCATCGTCCGATCGGTCAGTGTTTTTAAAAATGCCACCAATGCCGCTTTATCAGCTGCGGAAAGATTGGCCTGACGGGGTAAACCGTTAGGAAGCCTTAACTGAGGGGAAAGGTTAGGGTGATTTTTTACACCGCTGCTATAATGCTCCACCACTTCTTCCAATGTGGCAAAACGGCCATCATGCATATAGGGAGCGGTCAGTTCTACATTGCGTAGCGTGGTGACTTTAAATTCACCATCTCTGTTTACATTATTGGTGACGGCTCCAAAGCCACGATCAGTAGTAACGGCATCCAAACCATTGTTTTTTTCCTGCGGAGCAGTAAATGTTTCGGATCCATGACAGGCCGCACATCCACCGAGATTGGGAGTCAGGAATACTTCCTTTCCCCTGTTTTCCTGTGCAGTGAAGTTCGGATAGGGTGCATTGGGTGGAGGCGCCGGGGCATTGGGAAGGGCCGATCTGGCTGTATCATATCTTGATTTGTAAGAAATCACGGAACGAACAAACTGTGAAAGTGCCAGTGAAATACGGTTGCTGGTAATCGTACTGTCGCCAAATGCTCTCTGAAACAAAACAGGATAATAGGCCAGTGCTTTCAGCTTTGTTTCAAGTGCCGGTAAAGTCATTCCCATTTCCACCAGGTCCTGGATCGGCATCAGGGTTTGATCTTCCAGGGTCGCGGCACGCTGGTCCCAGAAAAAACGTCCATTGGGATAATAAGCAGCATTAATGATGGACATGGAATTTCTTCCGGTCAATCCGCCATTAAAACCGTTACTCTTTACCACCGGATCAGAAAAGCCACTGGCCTGTTTATGACAGGAAGCGCAGGAAATGGTATTATTCAGCGAAAGGTTCTTATCATAAAACAATACCCTTCCAAGCGTGGCTCCGTTATCGGTTACCGGATTGGTACCCGGCGTATTAATTTGACCAATAATATTGGGGGAGGTCAGGTAGCCTGGCAGGGGCTGATTGGCATAATTAAAGGGGGTGGCCGGCAGGTTCAAAACGGCAGCTACCGCATCATTGGGTAAAGGAGTGGGAGTGGGGGTTGGAGCCGGTGTAACGGTACTATTTTCCTTATTACAGGCTACTAATACAGCAATACCTAAAATACCGACGGCAAAAACAATCTGGTGGCGTTTGGCTAACATCAATGGGTGGTTTGAAGTGGCTTTGACTTTAATGCTACAAAAAGGTTTAAAGTAAATGCATTTTTGGTGAATTGTACAAGAGGCAAGGAAATTTGGCCTTTCCTTGCGGGATCCTTAACCTTTTTTTGTCTTTTATTTGCAGTATGAGTTCCATATCCTCCATCGCCGGTTTTCAACAACCTTTTTTTATTGGGGTAGCCGGTAGCGGCATGAGTGCCCTGGCCCAGTACCTGCAGGGTATTGGGAAGAAAGTGTCCGGCAGCGATCGTTTTTTTGCCCCGGGTCAATACAATGAAATCCAGGAAAAGCTGGAAGCGGCAGGCATCCGTTGTTTTGTACAGGATGGAAGCGGGATCACTGCTGATACAGACCTGGTGGTGGCTTCCACCGCCATTGAAGACACGGTGGAGGAAATTCAAAAAGCAAAAGCATTGGGTATTCCGGTGTTGCGTCGTTCAGAACTACTGGCCCTGATCGCCGCCAGTAAAAAAACCATTGCCGTAGGGGGCACCAGTGGGAAGAGTACCACCAGTGCCATGTTGTTTGATATATTGGAAGAAGCGGGATTGTCGCCAAGTATTATCAGCGGAGCCGGACTAATCAGCATCATGAAAGAAGGAAAGATCGGCAATGCCAAAGTGGGCGAAGGGGATTGGCTGGTGATTGAAGCCGATGAAAGCGATGGATCGATTGTACAATACAAACCTGAAATTGGTTTATTACTGAATATTGATAAAGACCATCAGGAAATAGATGAACTGTTACGGATATTCGGCGTTTTTAAAAACAACAGCCGTTTTTTTTCAGTGAATCGTTCACATACATTGGCCGCCGGTTTTTCAGCGGATATACAAAGAGATTTTTCCTCCGATGAAAATATTGCAGCGGGTTACCAGGCCCTTGATTTCAGACAGGAAGGATTTAGTATACAGTTCCGGGTGAATGAACAGGATTTTCAGCTGCAGGTGCTGGGCAAACACAATATGGAAAATGCCCTTGCAGCAACAGCGGTCGCGGGTTCGATTGGTGTTTCCATGAAAGATTGTGCTGCGGCGCTCTCCAAATACGAAGGGATCTATCGCCGTCACCAGGTATATGGTCAGAAGAATGGCATCTGGTTTATTGATGACTATGCGCATAACCCGGTGAAATGTGCCGCAGCGATCCAGGCCTGCCAGCCGGTAGCTTCTAAAATCATTGCATGGTTTCAGCCACACGGGTATAAGCCGACTAAATTTCTGCGGGATGATTTTGTAAAAGAAATCGCTGCCGTGTTAAGACCGGAAGATGAGATCTGGATGAGTGAAATATTTTATGCAGGTGGCACGGCTGTTAAAGATATTTCTGCCAATGACCTGATCAATGACCTGAAAGCATTAGGTAAAAATGCATATTACTGTGAAAACAGGGAACAGTTCCTGGAAACAGTCCGGCCACATCTGCATAGCGGATCTGCCATCTTATTAATGGGGGCCAGGGATCCTTCACTGGAAAATTTTGCCAAAGCGGTCTGGAAAGAATTATAAGGCGAGTGCCGCAACATTTTCTTTTGCCACTGGCAGGAACATATACCAGCAGAGTGCCATCAGTAATCCGGGGTGAGGCATTTCTCCCAGGGTCTTATCTTTTTTAAAGTATACATCAGCCATACCGGAACGGGCGGTTAATCCGCAGGACACAACCGGATGTTCGGGATCATCTTTAAATAAAAAAAGTTCAGCCAGTGGATTATTCCGGGTACTGTAAAAGAATTTTTCATTGTTGACCTCGATGTATTGCTGTTTATTCTCCTGACCGAATTCACCGATCTTGATACCGTACTCACTTCTGATCACCGTCTTATTCCGGCGAAAGCCTTCTTTACGGACAAGGAATACTCTTTTTTCTTTATTGCATTCCACCCGCGCCGAATTGGAAAAAGGATTATAAACCAGCGTCAGTCTTTTTTCATCATCCTTATACAGGTTATAAATTTCCTGTTCTGCTGAAGCTTTAACTGTTTCCCATCTCATAGTTGTCGGTTTTTAATCTGTTAGCGATAGAAAAGGTAGGAAGCTTTCGCTGGGATACAAGCCGGTAACATTAATTTAATACTAACTTCATATTGCAGCCTGAAAGGGCCCCAAAAAGGCAATTTCCTCAGGAAATGCGGAACTTTAACCGGAATCAAATATTTAAAATGATAATATTAAAGGAAAAAGAACGGGAATTCCTGGAGAGGGCCATTCATTTGGCAAGACAGGGAATGTTATCAGGCAGCGGTGGTCCTTTTGGTTGTGTGATTACCAAAGGGGAGGAAATAGTGGGAGAGGGCTTTAACCAGGTCACTTCTTCCAATGATCCTACTGCCCATGCCGAGGTTGTGGCCATCCGCCAGGCCTGCAGCAAACTGGGTACTTATCAATTGAAGGATTGTGTGATCTATACCAGTTGTGAACCCTGTCCCATGTGCCTCGGTGCTATTTACTGGGCCCGTCCATTGCGGGTGGTCTATGCCAATACGCGTGAAGAAGCAGCTGCCATCGCTTTTGATGATGATTTTATTTACAGAGAAATTGGTGCCGCCATGGAAGACCGAAAGATTCCATTTGTACACAGCCCGCACCAACTGGCCAGGGATTTGTTTAAGGAATGGGATGAGTGGGAAGGAAAGACCCTGTATTGATTATTCTCCCAGCAATCTTTTGATCACGATATAGCTCATCACGAGCAGCAGGATCAGGATCAGGATCGACATATACAGCCAGGGCTGGTCCTTGATCTTCATTTTCTCCCGGCGTTTTTTCTTCTTTTCTGTTTTCTTTTTCAGATCGCGGTTCAGCATCTCTACCATATACTGCAGCTGCTCTTTGTCCCTGAACTCCTGCAATCCTTCCAGGGCTTCTGCATTGAATTCATCATCCAGCAATTGCTTTTCCAGCTCATGATGCTGTTCCTCCGGTAACCTGCCTTTCAGGTATTCCAGCAATTTTTCGGAGTCCACCTCCGTAGATAAATTGGATAATATGTTTTTCAGATTGTCTGACACTGCTTACTTCTTTTGCTGCGCTTCCAGTTTTTTTTCAATGAGTATTTTCAAATTACGTTTCCCATTCTGGATATAACTTTTTACCTGTAACATACTGAATCCGGTCGTGTCGCTCACTTCCTGATAGCTTTTTTTCTGCAGGTAAAACAAAGTTACACATTGCTGTTGCTCCGGATTGAGTTCTTTCAGGGCATCGGTCATCAGGTCATAAGTCAGGTCGTCCTGTTGCAGGGCACGCTGATCCGGGCTGTTTTCTTCCGGTCCATTGAACCGGTCGGTGATTTCCACGGTCATTTTGCCCTGTTTTTCGCGAAGTTTCATCAGGCAATGGTTCTTGGCGACCATGTATAACCAGGATTTGAAATATTCCACTTTGTACTTGTGCAGTTCCTGGATCACTTTCAGGAAAACCTGCTGCACACTGTCCTTGGCATCTTCTTCATCTTTCAGGTACTTCATGCATACCCCCAATAAAAGCAGGGTATATCGTTGCAGGAGGATACCCAGCCACTCATTGTTGTGGTCATCATGGAACTTTTCAAGCAGTTCCTGATCGGTCATATGTGCGTAAGGGCTGGCTGACAAAGGGCAGTTCAGGTTTGTTACCACTAAGATGCAGGAACCTGCGGATTGAACAAAATTTTACAAACCAATTCCCTGATTTATTTTCGGTAAAATATCAGGAATGGAATATGCAATCATCCGGGTACCAGCTGCCGCCCTCCGGCGCAAACCCGGACACCCCAGAGAAATGGTGAACCAGCTGCTTTTTGGTGAGGCGGTGAAAGTCCTGCGGACTAAAAACGAGCAATGGGTCAAAGTCCGGAGCCTGCATGATGACTATGAAGGCTGGCTGACGAGCTCCATGCTGATACCGGCCAGTAAGGAAGCGGTTAAAATGAACCATCCGGTGGTTACAACCGGTTTACTCGATAGTTTGATGATCGGCAATGAAAAAATGATGATCCCTGCCGGATCTACCCTGCCATTTTTTGAAGCAGGGAAAGGGAAGCTGGGAGAAATGGAATTCGTTTTCAATGGCTATTCCAGGGATCGGTTTTCGCAGGAGCCGGCAACAGCATGGATCATTCAACTGGCAAAAACCTGGTTGCATGCACCCTATCTCTGGGGAGGAAGAACGATACTGGGAGTGGATTGCAGCGGATTTGTACAGGTCATTTTTAAGCAGGCAGGCATTGACCTGCCCAGAGATGCCTGGCAACAGGCCCAGATAGGCAAACCGGTGAAGAAACTGGAAGATGCCCTTCCGGGTGATCTTGCTTTTTTTGATAACAGGGAATCAATTGTACATACCGGAATCCTGCTGGGGAATGGGGAAATCATCCACGCATCAGGCAGTGTGAGGATAGATGATATCAACTCGAGGGGCATAATCAATCGGGAAACCGGAAAAAGAACGGCCCGCTTAAGAGCTATCAGGCGGGTGGTATGATTAAAAAAATCCCCTGATCCATTTCAGGAATAGGGTATCCCAGCTGAGCATTTTAAAGGCAGTATAAAAAAGGATGATCGCGAATATTTTTTTCAGTAATTCCTGATCAATATTGATGGCCAGTTTGCTGCCAAAATAAGCACCTGCAACAAAACCGATCGCCAGTAGTCCCACAATTTTAAGATCAATGGGTGCCCCTGTTTTCTGCCCGTGATGATAATAATAGACAGAAGCAAAAATCACCACCGGCAATGTGAGTACTGCCAGTGAAGTGCCTTGTGCCTGGTGCTGGGTATACTGCAGGAAGAATACCAGTGCCGGCACCATCACGATTCCTCCGCCCACACCCACCAGTCCGCTTAATACACCCGCTCCCAGCCCAATCAGCAGGGTAGTGATGATCAGTTGTGTAGCCATATTATTTTTTTGAAGGGTTGCCATTATTTTCGGAAGGTATCTTTGTACCGGTTGATCGCTGCGGTGATCACGCGGCCGGCAATCAGCTGATCCTGGAAATTATCAATCTCCACTTTTTTATTTTCAAGCACTTTATATTGCTCAAAGAAATTTTTGAGTTCCAGCAGAAAATGCTGCGGCAGGTCTTCCATCCTTGAAAAATGATTCACTGACGGATCATTGCTGGCCACGGCGATGATTTTATCATCTGTCTGGCCCTGGTCAATCATCTGCATATTGCCAATCACATTGGCCTCTACCAGACAGAGAGAATGAATGGACTGTGAACAGAGTACCAGGATATCCAGCGGATCCCCATCTTCTCCCAGTGTTTGCGGAATAAATCCATAATTAATGGGATACTGAAAGGAAGAGTAAATCACCCGGTCCAGTTTCAGCAGGCCGGTGTCTTTATCTACTTCATACTTGGCTCTGGAGCCCTGCGGAATTTCAATCAATGCATTGACTGTGGAGGGTGCTTTTGCGCCATAATGTGCGCCATGCCAGGGGTGTAGGACGGTGAGCATAATTTTTGATATTGGGTATTAGATATTAGTTATTGCTTTATCCGCCGAAGCCTTGGCGAAGGCGGGGTTAAAAAAAAGAACCAAATAAAAAGAAACAAGAACCAAATAAATAGAGACAAAGTTAGAAATTAAAAGGCTCGCCCGGGCGTTAGTTGACTAAAAGAATTGTTGGCCTTGGTTTGGGCGAAATCGGGAAAAAAGAACCAAATAAAAAGAAAAAAGAACCAAATAAATAGAGACAAAGTTAGAAATTAAATATATCACCTGGGGGGGCACTTGTATTATGTGTTGTCCGACTTGGTTTTGATGATGGCGAAAAAAGAATCTAGAAACAAGATAGATGAAACAAATAAAGGAGAAACGGCTGGAAAATTAAACCAACGCCCAATCTGAGGCCTTTTAATTTTCCTCTTTTAATTTATTTGGTTCTTGTTTCTTGTATCTTTTTTTGGTTCTTGTTTCTTGTATCTTTTTTTGTTTCCCCATGGGGGTCCTTTGGACTTGTGTATTGTGTCTTTTTGTTTTCTCTATAAGTTTCCTCTGACCAGTTTCATTCCAATCCAGGTTAGCAATAATCCCCCGATTACACTACCCGCAACATAGAGAAAGAAGAGCAGTAGTTTCTGTTCCCTGATCAGACCGATACCTTCCAGACTAAACGCCGAGAAAGTGGTAAAACCTCCGCAAAGACCGGTCATGAGAAATAATTTCCAGGATTCATTGCCGTCAAAAGTTTTGAAACTGAGTCCCCAGAAAATGCCAATCAAAAAACATCCGGCCATGTTCACTGCAAAAGTGCCCCAGGGGAAGGAATGCAGGTACTGTAAACTGAACCAGCGCTGACATAGATAACGGGCCATACTGCCGATGCCTCCGCCCAATCCTACCAGTAACAGGTTTTTTATCATCTGATCGTATCTTTTTCAATTGGTTTGGACACCAAAGTGTCCTCATCGTGTTCATATAGATATTTCAGATCCACCAGCCATAATCCGTTGGCCCGCATCACCCGCAGGGTATCGGGGTCATTTTTAAAAGAGTTTGAATATATAATGATACTCACAGAATCATTCAATTCTTTGACCGGTGAAAAAATACGGATACTGGCACTGCGGTAACCATTCCGGGTACCCTGGTCAATATTTTGAAAGGCTCTTTCTGCAATATCCATATAATTGGTATTGACAGAATCCTGCAGCATGTAACGACGGGCCTCATCGAATTTGCCATCGAGCGCAGCCCGGATGAAATTGCGGGCCGCATCAATATTGTTTTCGGAAGCGGTACTTTCTTTTTTGGGGTTGTCCTTACAGGCAGTAAGCGAAGTAAATACAAGGGCCAACAGTAGGAGATGATTGAATTTCATAGTTACAAAGTAATGAAATTTTAACGGTCAGACTTCAACATTGTTAGACCCCTCCGGGGTCAGCATCCGCCAGATGAGATTGTTTGTTACCGGAATTTTGCCCAGCCGGGGCCTGGTAGAGTGAATGAGTGTTATAATAATGTCTTTTGCTCTCGAATAGCCGCCTCATACTTATTCGATACAATTATCATCGGAACAAAAGTTGAGTGTAGGTTCAATAGCTAGTGCTAAGACCGGTGTAAACCTGGAAGTCAGGTTATTCCAGCCCCGGAGGGGCATAATGTCGGTAATAAAGAGACTACTAAATAGTAGCCAGACCCCAGAGGGGTCTAATAAAATGAGAATGAGTAACGAAAATCCAATCCTGGAGTCCCATCCAGTTAATATAATATGAAAATGTGGCTAACAGTTGAAATCAACCTGCCCGTATTGCAATCAGAACTGCGGCAGCCAGCTCAAAAGGAGACGCCTTTATGAATCGTATTAGCAGACAGTAATTTATTAAGCAGGGAATAAAAAAACTGTTCACCCTTCGACAAGCCTTCAGGTGAACAGTTTTCTCTGGTGCCTTTTTATCCGGATGCACCTGAACCGAGTAAAAAACTTATTCTTTATTTTCTTTCATTACATCTTTCAGCTCATTCTTCATCTCATCCAGTTTCTGCTTCAGCGTATCGCCGAGATCCTTCAGCTCATTAAGAGTGGTATCAGTTATATCTTCCTCTTTGAAAAGGTCTTCCCCTTTATCTTTTTTAGCATCCATACCCATTTTCATCAGGGTGGACATGGTAAAATCAACCTTCCAGGCACCGTCTTCTTTTTTCAGCGGGAATTCAACAGTTTCTTTTTTCTTAGTATTGGTAACAGACACGGTGGCGTTATCTCCGTCGATCTTGGCGTCGCCAACCAGCATATCTTTAAAGTCATCTTCTTCTTTTACCTCGCCTTCCTTGCCTTTCATTTTTTCTGCGGCTTCAACACCCTTTTTCATCAGGTCCATCGTGCCTTTACTGTCTTTGGTGCAAAGTTTAGCTGCACCATCAATATCTTTTTTAGCCATTTTTTCAAAGAAGGCTGTCAACACGGTCTTGGGATCTCCGCCTGCGGCCTTGTCTTTTCCTTTACATCCGGTAATCAGCAGGGCAATAAATCCCGCCATCAATGTTACAATTGCAATTTTTTTCATAATGATAGTTTAGGGGTCAAAAGTAATACCTCCCCGCCTGATTAATAAATAAAGTTTTGGCGCCTTATCAATTTGCTGGCAGGATGCAGAAATAAGTCATCTGTGGTCACCCCATAGGGAATGGTGTCCATTCGTACATAAGAAGTCAATGCACTGTCAACTGCCCGGTTCAGCGATTTGAAAACAAACTCGGCACAGTACATTTTATCATCAGATTTATAATCAAAATATAAATCGAACCGGATACCGGCCCGGTAATAGGCCCTGACTGTTTCCTGGAGTTTCTGATTTTGGGAGGGCTTCAAAGGAAAGCGGTAAACAGCAATGGCATTATTCTCGGCAGGATTACAAAAACTATCCAATACCTGCCGCATCAGGCGCTGCGAGGGATTATAGGATCCACCCAGGGCATGGTACACAAAGATGCTGTCGTTTTCTACCATCAGGATACCGCAATGGGAAAAGGATGTGTCTTTACGGTTAAAGCTCCGGGCCGCACGGCTTACTTCATCCATCCCGCTCCTGAAAATCATATCTCCGGTTTGCAATGAATCTTTGAGGGAACTGATCAGCCGGTAATTGGCGGCCATTTTTTCAGGATCCGGGGCAACCGGTTTTGGTGCAGGTGTACGGCAGGCCAGCAATAAAAAAAGGGATGAAAAAAAGCTGATATAGTTTTTCATCCCTGCAAAATATTGTATTTGCGCTAGCCTTTATGTTCCCGGGCCTTCCTTTTTTGAGATGGGAGGAGTGGGGCGGTTAAGGTCCTGCGGATTTTCCTTTTCGTATTCTTTGTTATAAGCCCGCAGGATATGTTTTACCAGGCGGTGACGTACCACATCTTCTTCATCCAGTTCAATATGACCGATGCCATCAATATTTCTCAAAATTCTGGCGGCGGTCGCCAAACCACTGCGCTGGTTACGTGGCAAATCCACCTGTGTCATATCACCGGTGATAATGGCCTTGGCATTGGAACCGATCCTAGTCAGGAACATTTTCAACTGCAGATCGGTGGCATTTTGTGATTCATCCAGGATGATAAAAGCATGGTCCAGCGTACGTCCACGCATATAAGCCAGCGGGGCGATTTCGATGGTGCGTGTAGTCATGTAATATCCCAGTTTGTCGGCAGGGATCATATCATCCAGTGCATCATAAAGCGGACGCAGGTAGGGATCAATTTTTTCTTTGAGATCACCGGGCAGGAAACCCAGACTTTCACCGGCTTCCACTGCGGGACGGGTAAGAATGATCTTTTTTACCTGTTTATTCTTGAGGGCTCTTACAGCCAATGCGACTGCTGTATAAGTTTTTCCGGTACCCGCGGGTCCGATAGCGAAAACTATATCGTTCTTCTCCGCCATCTCCACCAGCTTTTTCTGGTTGGCAGTCCGGGCCCGAACGGATTTACCATTGGGACCGAATACCAGTACTTCATTGGGGTTCTTTTCGCGGAAATGATCAATGGTTTCTGCATCGTCGCCTCCCAGGACCTGTTCAAAGTAATTCTGGCTCATGTGTCCGTTGCGTTCCAGGTAGGTAACGATCAGACTGATTTTTTCACGGGCCGCATCAATCTGCTCGGGTGCGCCGCTGAGCTTGAGCTGTGTTCCTCTGGAGAGGATTTTCAGGAGGGGGAATTTCTTCTTAAGAATGTCCAGTTTACCGTTGTTAACACCAAAAAATTCAATAGGGTTGACGGTTTCGAGGTTGATGATCGTGTCTGTCAATGCACTTCGGATTTATGTTTCACCATACCGGCGAAGGGCGGTACCGGATTGATTCTGTCTCCCGGTCTTTGCCGGAAGCTGGCCCTCTCAATTCAATATTACTGATCAATTATTTCCCTTCCTACAGATAATTATTCACAGTTGTTAATACAAAAGACAGGCCTGAAATTGTTTATAATGAATTTTTTAGTAAGGAACTGACAGAAATCAGTCTTTTCCCTAAGGGAGATCAAGGTAATTGACCTGATGAAAACTAAAATTTGGATCATGACAGAAGAAATAAAACCAATCAAGAGAAGTGCGCAACTGGCTCCCCTGAGCCGGGAACATCACGACGGTTTGCTTTTTGCCTGGAAAATCAAGCAGGGGCTGGAGAACAAAACCCCGCCTGAAACCCTGCGCAATTATGCCCTCTGGTACTGGCGCCATCATATCAAGCCTCATTTTTTTCAGGAAGAGAGGATCCTGTTACCTTACCTCCCTTCGGATAACCCCATGACCCATCGCCTCAAGGACGATCATGATCATATCCGTGAACTGGTATTGGGCCTCGATGAACATGCAGACCGCCGCTCCCTGCAACTACTTTGCGATCTGATCAATCATCATATCCGCTTCGAAGAAAGAGAACTCTTTGCCTACCTGGAAGAAAAGCTGACGCGGGAAAAACTGGATGAAATCCATATCCAGCTGGAAAAGCACCCGCTGGGTCATGAAGAATGGAAGGATGAATTCTGGGTAGTAAAACATTAAATCCCTGTTGAAAAAATCGTATCCCGGGCATGCTGCTCTTTTGCAGCATGCCCATTCTTTTTGCAGGCAGGGTAAACTGTTTTACCTTGTTAAATAAATTGAAAAGCTGGTTTGAAATAGCCAAACCCTGCCAAACTTGTTCAATTTTTGCAGGCTGATGAAGCCACTACGGATGACGAAACACAAAATCTACTTCCTCGCTGCCTTTTTGCTGCTGTCCCTGATTTCCCAGGGGCAGTTGTATAAGATTTCGGGTATTATCCTCGATAACAAAAGAGAGCGTCTGCCACTGGCCAGTGTGGAGATCAAGGAGCTAAGAAAAGGCACGGTGAGCAAGGATGACGGGTCCTACGAATTTTACCTGGAAAGAGGCCGCTATGACCTGGTGGTAAGCATGGTGGGCTTCAAACCCAAAGTGGTCAGCTTCTTTATTAATAATAGTGATGTAACAGAAAATGTGGAACTGGAACCCGATGAGTCTTCCAATATGCAGGAAGTGGTGATCAAGGCCAAACTGCGTGACCGGGCCGAGGAAATCATCAAGAATGTGATCAGAAATAAAGAAACCGTACTCAATGCCATCGGTGATTATTCCTGTAACGCTTATATCAAGGCCTTTCAGCTCGATTCCAATTATACTCCCAAAAAGGAAGGGGATTCAAGTCTGGCCACAGATTTCAGTAAAATGGGACTCACCGAAGTGGTGCTGCATGTGGACCGAAGCAGCAGCGGACAACTGAAAGAAGAAAGGCTGGCCGTGAACAAAAGAGGCGGATCCGAAAGTCTGTTTTATTTATCTGCACTTGATGGTGATTTTTTTATTTATGATAACCTGATCAAAGCGCCACCGGTTTCCAAGATACCCTTTGTATCTCCTTTAAGTTACAGCGGACTGATGGCCTATCGTTTCAAGACGCTGCGAATTGATCGAACGATAAAACCCAAAGTGTACACGATTGCCATCCGCCCCCGGCAACTCAGTAATGCGACCATTGAAGGGGAAATCAGTATTCAGGACAGCACCTGGAATGTAATCAGTGTCAATTTTCGCCTGCCGCCAGCCCATATGCCGGAATATGATTACATGGAAGTGAAACAGGATTACGACCGGATTGGTGATAGTGCAAGGGTGATCACCAAACAGCAGTTCATTTATTATACCAAGACAAAAAAGGGAAAAATATACGGGGAAACAACCGTGCTTTTCAATGGATATGAACTGAGAAAGAATTTCAAAAAGGGACATTTCGGACTGGAGATCAGTTCCACTGCCCAGGAAGCATATGAAAAGGATTCAGCTTTCTGGACATCGGTGAGACTGGAACCCTTATCGCGTCAGCAGGATTTATATGCGCGGTACCAGGATAGTATTGCACTTTATATGAAGAGTGAATCCTATCTCGATTCCATGGACCGGGTATTGAATAAAATCACCTGGAAAAAGATGCTGATATTCGGTCAGATCTTTAATGACCATAAAAAAGAAAGGATGTGGATCCTGCCGCCGATCACTTCCATGCTGCAGCCGGTAGCCTTTGGTGGCGCGAGGCTGAAACTGGCGGCGGCTTATCGAAAGACCTATTATTCCCGCAGAAATTTATCACTCGAAGCAGATATCAGTTATGGATTCAGGAACCGGGATGTGAATGGTACCATATCGCTGGAAAGAAAATACAATCCCTTCAAAAACGGGAAGTATCGGTTTAAGGCAGGGAGAAATTTTGAATTCATCTATCCCGGTGATGCCTGGGTCAATGTGCTGAAGCGAAGCAATATCTATCTCAATAATTCATTTGAACTGGGACATGAACTGGAAATTGTCAATGGACTGACCCTGATGAATGATTTTGAAATTGCGTTACGCCGTTCTGTTTCTAATTATAAAGTGGGAAATAATGCCGACAGTATATTTGGTATTCCCAATGAACCGCCGGTGCAGTTTGATCCGTATAATGCTACTTATAACCAGGTGCGTTTGTATTTTACTCCGAGAATGCGGTATGCGAGAGAACCCAGGGAAAAAATATTTCTCGGCTCCAGGTGGCCCACTTTTTATGTGTTGTGGAAAAAAGGGCTCAAAGGATTATTCAAAAGTGAAATTGATTTTGATTACCTCGAATTCGGTTTATTTCAGAATTTGAATTTAGGGGTGGCTGGCAATACCAGTTATTTTATCAAGTCAGGTGATTTTGTGAATAGTAAGGACCTGCGGGTGATTGATTATAAATTCATGCGCCAGGGTGATCCGCTCTTCTTCCAGAATCCCAGAAGTAATTTCCAGGCATTGGATTCCACCTTCCCGGTTTTCGATCGTTACTTCCAGGGAAATATCGTACATGAATTCAATGGGGCCCTGCTAAGTAAGATTCCTTTCTTTAAGAAATTAAAATTGCAGGAGATTGCCGGTGGCGGCGTGCTGATTGCGCCAGAGCGCGATCTGCGGTATGCCGAATTCTTCGCAGGTATTGAAAGAGTATTTAAATGGCCTTTTAATCCGCTCACCCGTTTAAAGCTGGGGGTGTATGTGGTGACCTCGGTGGCGAATAAATTTAATAATCCGGTGCAGTTTAAGATTGGGTTGACGACATGGGATCGGTTTCGGAATAGGTGGAGGTAGTTTTACCGCAAAGGCGCTAGGGCGCAAAGGAACGCAAGGAGAGATTCACCGCAGAGCCGCAGAGAGCGCGGAGTTTGCGCAGAGATTTAACCACAAAGGCCCGAGGGCGCAAGGGAACGCCAAGATAATCGGCGGATATTTTTTGCGGCCTTTGCGTTCTTAGCGGGAAATACTCACCGCAGACCTGCCTTCCGGCAGGCAGGGCCCTGAGGTCGCTAAGTTTACGCAGAGAAAATTCTCACCACAAGTCATCATAACCTGTTAATTATTTTAGAAAATACCTCATTCTGGTTCCGGGGATGATCGGGAATGGATTTCCCGGTCTATTTTCCCGCCCTGCTTTATGAACCGGAAACTACTACTGCTATCTTTCATTCTATTTATAGCTTCAATACAAAGCTATTCTCAGTCCCGTAAGGTTTTTGGTACTATAATGAACGCCAATCTGGAGCCGCTGGCTTTTGCTACGGTGGAAGTGAAGGGATTTAAACAGGGCAGTATCAGTAAGGAAAACGGGCATTATGAACTGGAACTGGAGCCGGGCAAGTTTGATCTCATCGTCAGTATGTTGGGTTATAAAACACAGATGTTTTCTGTGATCATCCGGAAGGATAGTCTGGAGCAGAACATCATACTCGAAGCAGCAGATGCCACCACACTCAGTACGGTGACCATCAAAGGCAAACTGAAAGACCGGGCGGAGGAATATATCAGGAACGTCATCCGTAACAAGGAGGCTATTGAGGCAGCCGCCGGAAATTACTCTTGTAATGTTTATATCAAGGCGCTTCAGGAAGATTCCGTAGGGATGAAGAAGGCCAAAAAAAGTAAACCGGCAGATTCTCTGAAACAAGCCCTCGAATCCAATGAACTCAACCGGATGGCCATGGCAGAAGTGGTATTACAGCTGGATAGGGGAGAAGGGAAAAAGATAAAAGAAGAAAGGACAGGTGTCAGTAAAAGAGGTAATGAACAAAGTCTGTTTTATCTCTCCACAATGGAAGGCGATTTCAATATTTATCAGAATATTATCAATGCCCGCACTATTTCGCCAACACCCTTTGTCTCTCCGGTCAGTTATAGCGGTCTTTTGGCTTATCGCTTTAAAATGATCAAAACGGAAACGGTCAATGGCCGGAAACAATATACCATCAGCATTAAACCCCGGCAGTTGAGTAACGCAACGGTTGAAGGCGAAATAACCATTGCCGATAGCAGCTGGGTGGTATTGCATACCCGTTTGCAGTTTCCAAAGTATCACCTGGCAGAGTATGATTTCTTTGAAGTGGAGCAGCAATATGAATTCGTGGATCAGAAAGCATGGATGATCAGCAGGCAAAGCTTTACTTATAATGCTGTTGCTGATAAGAGAAAGTCATCAGGCAAAACAGTAGTCAGCTACCGGAATTTCGAACTAAATAAAAATTTTCCAAAGAATTACTTTGGAGTGGAGCTGAGTGCTGCTTCGCAAAAAGCCTATGAACAGGACAGTAATTTCTGGAAGTCAAACCGTACTGAACCATTAACTGCTAAAGAATTGCGGTTTATCCATTTCAAGGACAGTGTGTACCAGGCCACCCATTCCAAAGACTATCTGGATTCAGTGGACCGGGTGATCAATAAATTCCGCTGGCAGAATATTGCTT
>Ga0075160_10000748_pt1 | contig 20194 bp, 19 predicted proteins | sample JI91814C2DNA_FD_70969 | JGI IMG/M metagenome (GOLD analysis project Ga0075160, IMG submission 70969) | Wastewater effluent complex algal communities from Wisconsin, to seasonally profile nutrient transformation and Carbon sequestration -... | ecosystem: Engineered > WWTP > Effluent > Algae... | reverse complement strand
GTCGATCGCCGACTTCAACATGGGCCTCGAGCTCGCGCTCGACATGAAGCCGGCGTTCACCTACATGAACGAGCTCGGCACGAAGAAGGCGCTCGAGCTGGTGACCGCCTACGCGAAGAAGCACCAGGGCTTCCCGGTGCCGAAGTGCATCGAAGCGCTGGGCAAGGACGGCAAGCCGTTCGAGGTGCCGGTGGTGCTGCGCGAGGACCGTGCTGGCATCGCGGTGCTGACGATCCGCCGCCCGAAGGTGCTGAACGCGCTCGACCAGGGCGTGTTCGAGGAGATCAGGACGCGCTTCCAGCAGTGCGATCGCGACCCGAACGTGAAGGGCATCGTGCTGACCGGCTTCGGCAAGAAGGCGTTCGTCAGCGGCGCCGACGTGAACTTCCTCGCCAAGATCGACAGCGTGGCGATGGGCGAGAAGACCTCGCGCACCTCGCAGGTCTGCGTCGACGCGGTCCAGGCGGTGCAGAAGCCGACGGTCGCGGCGCTGAACGGCCTCGCGTTCGGCGGCGGCATCGAGACGGCGATGGCGTGCGAAGCGCGCATCGCGACGAAGGGCCTGAAGGTGCTGGCCGGCCAGCCGGAGGCCAATCTCGGCATCATCCCGGGCGCCGGTGGCACCGTGCGCCTGCCGCGCCTCGTCGGCATCGAGAAGGCTGCCGAGATGCTGCGCACCTGCCGGCCGATCGGCAGCGAGAAGGCGAAGGCCTACGGCCTGATCCGCGAAGAGGTCGAGGGCGACCTGGTCGCGCGCGCCGTGCAGCTGTGCCAGGACATGGCGAGCGGCAACGCACCGCGGTCGCGCATGGCCGAAGGCCCGATGAGCAACGTGCCGGCGAGCCTGCCGGCGGTCGAGATCGGCCACCTCAGCAAGAAGGTCGACGAGATCCTGTGCAAGGCCATCCTCGGCGCGGCGAAGCTGCCGTTGTCGGACGCAGTGCCGTTCGAAGCGAAGTGCTTCGGCGAGGTCTGCGGCACGCAGGACATGCGCATCGGCGTCGAGAACTTCCTGAAGAACGGGCCGAAGGTGAAGGCCACGTTCCTGCATCGCTGAGATGAAGGCCGGGTCGCCCCGCCACGGCAACAGCCGGCGCGCGTGCTGCGCCGCGACGGTGTTGTTGGCCGCCTGTGCCACCACGCCGCGCGGAGCGGCTGGCGCCGGCGAGGGCCGCTGGGGCGAGCGCGTGCTCGTCGAGGCCCAGGCGATCCCGGCAGCATGGCTGCAACGCGACCGCGACGGTGGCGCCCCGGAGCCGGAACGCGACGAAGCGCTGGGCTACGGGCTGCGCGCGGCGATCGGCAACCAGGACCAGAGCATCGGGCTGTTGGCGCAGGCACTGCACGGCCGCGGCGGCAGCGACCTCGATGCCGGGACCCTCGGTCTCGACTTCGACGTGCGGAAGCAGCTCGACCGCGACTGGCCGGAGTGGCTGTTCGTGCGCGGCGGCGCCACGGTGGGACTGGGCTGGATCGACGCGGGCGACGGTGCGGCCGGCACCGAAGCGGTCGGGCAGCTGCGCCTGGGCGTCGACTTCCAGGTCTCCCGCACGCTGCTGTTCCAGTGCAGCTTCGGCGGCATCGTGTTCGGCACGCCCGGCGAGACCGAGGTCTACGGCACGCTCGTCACGGTCGGCGGTGGCCTGACGTTCTGATCGCGGGGCCGTGCGCCCAGGCGCCGTTCGCGGCATCGCCGGCGCGGTCAGCGTCGCCGCAACGTGACGACCCCGGTCAGCTGGCCCAGCATGTCGAGCGGCAGGTCCCGGAACGGTGCCGCGAAGGTCGCGCGATCCGCGACGCTGACCGCGATCTGCTCGTACACAACGAAGCTCTCGACGACGAACCCGTGGCGCTCGAACACCGGCACGAACTGCGCGGGCCGCAGCCGGTTGCTGCCGTGCACGAGCGCCGGGCCGTGCGCCTCGCGCAGGAACTCCAGCGGGTGCAGCTTCGGGTCGCCGTAGTGCCAGTGGTCGATGCCGTCGATGGAGTGCACGCCGAAGCCGCCCGGTCGTGTGATGCGCGCCAGCTCGGCGGCGACGGCATCGACGTCGGGCACGTGCTCGAGGAACGACACGCTGTAGGTGTAGTCGACCGAAGCCGCAGGCAGGCCCGTGTCGTCCGCGGACCTCCGGTGCAGGCGCAGCCGCCGTTCGTCGATGCCGTCAGGGTCGCCCTGCCACAGGCGCAGCAGGTCGAAGCCGACGAGCCGGCGCGCCACCGACGCCCGGTCGATCTTCAGCCAGGGCAGCAGGAAGGACGGCTCGCTGAGCAGGTAGCCGGAGAGACGGGCCAGCGCCCGCACAGCGGATCGCACGTCCTGGGGTGGATCGAGGTCGAACCCGTGCGCCTCCCGAGCTCCGGCGAGCACATGGAACAACAACGTGCCGAGAGGATTGATCGAACCACAGCCGAGCTCGACGACCGACGCCCCTTCGATCCGCAGCTTGCCGAGGCTGACGAGGGGTTCCGCCATGCCCGCCAGCATGGCGACGCGCGCTCGCGAGAATCGGTTGCCGGGGACGTCCCCGGCGAGCTCGGCTTCGATCGACAAGAGGCCGAGCTGGTCGACGTCGTAGCCGAGCCCCTCCCCGGCAGCGAGGCGACGTCGTACCGCGGTGACCAGTTCCAACAGCGGAACCGAGTCCAGATCCGACGTCGACGGTGTGGCGAGGCGGCGCAACGTGCCGGCTGGCTCTTCGTGATTCATGCGGGCTCCCGGACGGCATGTCGGCCGCCGGTTCCGGAAGATGATGCACGGACCGCCGCGCCATTGCGACCGATGCCACGCAATCGAAGCGTGGCTGGCGAAGCCGCGACCCCACGGACCCGCCTCCCCGGCTTCACCCCTTCGATGGCTGCCGGAGCTGGCGGGCCACGAACTGGACGACGGCGCTGCGCCCTCGATGCCCCTGGCCCTCGTGCACGTCGCGTTGCTGTTCGTGGTCGAGCTCGACCTGGAGCCTGCGAACCCGGCACGGAAGACGTTGGGCGCGTGCCGCAGAAGTGGCCGTCGTTCGCGTAGCGCTGGTCCCACATGCCGTCAGGACACGGGGAGTCGGCCGGCGTCAGCGCCCGCCCGGTTCGGATGCAACCTGTTCGAGCCAGGCCCCGATCCGCTTCTTCTCGTCATCGCTCGGCGAACGGCTGGCCTCTGGCGTCGCAAGGGCTCGACGCAGCAGGGTCGTCGCACGCGGCGGGTCGGTGTCGGCGAGCCGCGCCGCGAGGTTGAGCAACGAATCGACGTGGTTCGCGTCCCGCTGCAGGGCGCGCTCGTAGGCAGCGATGGCTGCCGCCGTCTCGCCCGCGCGATCGGCGAGCACCGCGAGGCGGAACGGCGGCTGCGCGGAGTTCGGGAACTCGGTCTCGAGTCGATCCAGGCCATCCCGGCAGGCTCGCCGATGCGCGGCCGCGCTGGTCCGCAGCGTTTCGCGCTCCGGCTCGTCGCGTGCCCCCTTCGCGACCCGGTCGGCCAGCTCCGCGGCCCGCCAGTGGGCTTCGGTCGCGGCGAGGGCTGCATCCAGGTCGGCGGGATCCTGTTCGTGGCACCGCTGGAACGCCTCGCTCGCGGACTCGGCCTTGCGCATGGCGTCGGTCAGCGACGCCGGCCGTTCGTCGCGCGGGAAGATCGCGAGCCGCAGCAACGTGCAGCCGAGCCGGTAGCGCGCTTCGCCGTCGTCCGGGCGCAGGGCGACGTATTCCTGGAGGAGCGGCAAGGCGACCCGTTCTTCGCCCAGCTCGTACCGATAGCGGCCGGCCAACCCCAGCAACGCGGCCCGCTCCGCAGCCGATCCGGAGGACGCGCTGCGGAGCGCCGCTTCGGCGGCTTCGGCCGCGGCACTCGTGTGCCCGATCTCGGCCAGGAACAGGGCGCGCATCAAGCCGACGAACGGGTCGCGCGGTGCCAGCCGCATGGCGATCGCCAGCTCCAGTTCGGCCTGCCGCGCCCCGTGCAGATCCGGCGGATCGACCTTCGCCGCCGCTTCGGCGAGAACCAGGCCTTGCACGGCCCGGGCGCGAGCCGACCGCGGGTCGATCGCCAGCGCATTCGCCGCCCACCGCGAGGCATCGTCGAACCGGCGCTGCGCCGCTGCAGCCATCGCGCGGCCGACGGCGATCTCGAGCTGGGATCGATCCTCGGGGCCGACTTCGACCGTCGGCAGACCATCGGCGATCGTGGCCGCGGTGTCGACGCGCGGCGTCACGCTGCAGCCCAGCAGGCACGAGGACACGAGCAGCAAGGTCGAAACGGAAGCCCGCATGCGGACATCATGATGTGGCCAGCCTTGCCGACCAAGCTACGCTTCCACCATGTCCCGGATCGCGTCCGACGTCACCTGGTTGGTGGGTCGCACTCCCCTCGTCGAACTGGCGAGAGTGTCCCCGCCAGGTTCCCGCATCGTCGGCAAGCTCGAGGCTTGGAACCCGACCGGCAGCAACAAGGACCGCGCCGCCCTGGGGATGATCCGTCACGCGGAGCGCTCCGGGTTCCTGCGGCCGGGAGGCACGGTCGTCGAGTGCAGCAGCGGCGATCTCGGCATCGCCATTGCGACGATGGGCCGACGGCTCGGCTACCGGGTCGTGCTGACGATGCCGGACGACGCGCCGCAGGTCCGGCGCAACGTACTGCTGGCCCTCGGTGCCGAGGTGGTGACTTCGCCGCGACACGAGGGCATGCGCGGGGCGATGGTCCGGGCCGAGGCGCTCGCCAAGCAGACGCCGGGTGCCATGTGCTTGCAGGCCTTCACCAACCGGGCGAACGCGCGCGCGCACGCCGAGACGACCGCCCGGGAGATCTGGGAGGACACCGACGGGGAGGTGCGACTGGTCGTGGCGCCGGTCGGCACCGGCGGAACGGCAGCTGGCTGCGTCGCTTTCTTCACGGGGCTGGGGGTCGCCGTCGCCGGCGTGCAGCCCGCCCGGAGCGCCGTACTCACCGGTGGATCCGCTGGCCACCACGGCATCCCAGGCCTCGGTGCCGGCTTCGTCCCCGACATTCTCGTGCCGAGCGAACTCGCAGCGATCGTCGATGTCGGCGACGACGACGCCAGCGCGGGGGTTGCCGACCTTGCGAGCCGCGAGAACCTGCTGCTCGGCCCTGCCAGTGGTGCGGTGCTGCACGCCGCCCAGATCCTGGCCCAACAGCCGCGCTGGACCGGGGCCCTGATCGTCGCGATCCTGCCAGATTCCGGCGAGCGATACCGTGATCATCAAGGGCTCGTCAGCGAGGGAACGGCATGACGACGATCCCCGATGGCACGCGCCGCCTGCTGGAGAAGGTCGGCAGCCTGCGTGAGCAACTGCGCCGCGTCGTCATCGGTCAGGACGCCCTGATCGACGACCTGCTGACCGCCCTGCTGGCGGGTGGCCACGTTCTGCTGGAAGGACTGCCAGGGCTCGGCAAGACCCTGCTGGTGCGCTCCCTGGCGCAGGGGCTCGGCCTGCAGTTCGCCAGGATCCAGTTCACGCCAGACCTGATGCCGAGCGACGTGACCGGTACGCAGGTGCTCGACGACGACGGCGGCAGGCGGACGTTCCGGTTCCAGCCGGGACCGTTGTTCGCCGGACTGGTGCTCGCCGACGAGATCAACCGGGCGTCGCCCAAGACCCAGTCCGCCCTGCTCGAAGCGATGCAGGAACACTCCGTCACGGTCGCTGGCACCACACACAAGCTGCCGAGGCCGTTCCACGTGGTGGCGACCCAGAATCCGATCGAACTCGAGGGCACGTTCCCGCTGCCGGAGGCGCAGCTCGACCGATTCCTGTTCCGGCTGCAGGTCCGAACTCCGGACGCAGAAGCCATGGTGCGGATCCTCGCCGCGACCACCTCGGACGACCGCTTCGACGATCGGACGCACCTCGATCAGCACGACCTGGCGGAGCTGCAGTCCCTGGTGCGGCAGGTCCTGTGCGGCAGCCACCTGCTGCGGTTCGCGGCGGAACTGGTGCTCGCCAGCCACGGCGATCGCCCCGGGGCCGAAGAGACCACCCGCCGGTACGTCCGCTACGGCGCCAGTGCGCGCGCCGGGCAGGCGATCATCCTGGGAGCCAAGGCCCGAGCCCTGCTCGCCGGCCGGCCCGCGGTGGTTCGAGAGGACATCGACGCGTGCCTGGATCCCGCCCTTGCGCATCGGGTGATGCTTCGCTTCGAGGCGGAGGCCGATGGGGTGACCGTGACGGACTTGTTGCCAGCGTGGGCGAAATTCGCGCAACGCCGGATCGACTGAGGTTGCGCGCCGCCAGTTCGCTCGCTCGAACCGCCGCCTTCGTCGCAGCGCATCTGCAGAAAAATCGGCCGCGACGGGAAAGTTCTGCGCGGGTCTCCGTCTACTTATGCCGCATGGGACGAGTAGTCCCAGTCGCGTCCGGTTCTGACCTTCCCAAGAGGTCGGAGCCGATTCGAGAGGGCAATCTTGCGCGACTGGGACTCACCGTGGCCGGCGATTCTGGGAGAGAATCGCCGGCCACTCTTTTTTTCAAGCCATCCGTCCGTCATTCCTGACGGCGATCGCTCACCCGCAAGCCCAGGCAGTTGGCTTGCGACGCAACCGGGTCGATGATCCGCAGCTCACGATGAGCACCGAGAGCCGCCCCGACTTCCAGCATGCCGCCGACTCCCTTCTGCAGAAGTTGGTGGCTCGCCTCGATGCCTTCGATCCGGACGAACTGGAGGCGGACCTTGCGGGCAGCGTGCTACGCATCACGTTTGCGGACCGAGGGAACTGCATCCTGAACCGGCAGTCTGCCGCGAGCCAGATCTGGCTCGCCGAGGGAGCCTCGGCGTGGCACTTCGCCCAGGACCCGGCCAGTGGCCGCTGGCTCGACACCAAGGGGCGCGGCGATGCGAACACGATCCTCGCCGGAATCCTGAGCCGGCGCCTCGGGCGGCCGATCGTGCTCTAGCGGCGCCGGGGACGAAGAGGATCAGGCGCCGATCGAACGGGAGGCGCCGCCGGCAACCGGGAACCGCATCCGGAACGTCGTCCCACGTCCGATCTCGCTGTCGAGCTGGATCAAGCCGCTGCTGCTGCGCACGAACCGGTCGACGGCGGTGAGCCCGAGGCCAGTCCCTTGGCCGGGTGGCTTGGTCGTGAAGTAGGGATCGAAGATCCGCTCCTGGACCTCCTTGCTCATGCCACAACCGGTGTCCGCCACTTCGATCCAGACCTGATGCCGGTCGCGGCCGCAGCGCAGCGTGATCGCACCTTCCCCACGAATCGCCTGCCGCGCATTGATCACCAGGTTCCAGAGCGCATGCACGAGACCGTGCGGGTTCAGCAGCACCATCGCAGACTCGGTGGTCGCCTCACACGACAGCTGGATCGCGCCAGGCAGAACCAGTCGCGCCTGCGAATGGAACTGCCGCAGGATCTCCGCCACGTCGCAGGCCACGGTGGTGCCTTCGTCGGGATGCGCCATGTGCATCAACTGGTCCAACAGCGGCCTTGCCTGCTGCAGAACCTGTTCGATCATCGCCAGCCGACGCACACGCTCCGCATCGTCGGCCATGCCGCACATGGTCACGTGTCCCATCACCACCTGGAAGGTGTTCCGCAGCTGGTGACAGACCATGCTGGCCAGATCGCCGATGGTCTCGACGCGCAGGGCGTGCCGGAGCAATTTCTCGCGATGACGCAGCGCCCGGCTCGACTCGAAGTTCTTGCGCCGCTGCGCCTCGGCCGTGACGAGCGCCATGAACACCAGTCGGTTGACGATCGCCCCCGACAGGGCGGACGCGAGCGTCACCGCGCACAGGCTCGCGGCATGCACCCACAGCTGCGGCAGGACTTCGCTCGGCACGTTGTCGACCGCCTGGAACTGCGTGGCAGCCAGCAGGGCGACCACCGCGAACATCGTGAGTCCGAGGCCCGGAATGACGCCGAGGCACGTGGTCGCCGCCAGCGAGAGCACGGGATGCACGTACCACGCGGCACTGAACGAACCGCGCGGCCAGTTCGCCAGGATCGTGAAGACGTACCAGGCGACGAACATGGTCGTGCCGGCTCGCTGCAGCCGTCTGGCCCGCCAGTCCCGCCACGCGAGCAGGAAGATCGGCGCGGCGACGAGCGACGGCAAGGCGCCGGACCACGGCAGCCCCGCTGACCACAAGCCGTCGTCGGCGATGCCCAAGCACGCCACCGCGAACACCGCACAGGCGGCAGCCTGCCCGAGCGACGCCCAACGGATCAGGGACGACAGACTCGAGACGAGGGGAAGCCGTGTGCTGGTGAGGAAGCCGAACAACGACTCCTCACTGATCTGGATCGGCACGCGCACGGACCGTGATTCTAGGAAGCCACTTCGAGGGAGTCACGAGGCGGGTTCGCCCGGACGGAAGCCGAGTTCAAGGCTGCAGCACCGGCTCGGTGGGAAGCACTTCGACCAGTACCTCGCTGCCCGTTCCAGGATGGCGGAACTCGAGTCGCCACGAGTGCAACATCACGCGCGGGAAGCTCTCGCCAGGCCGAGCCCGCCATCCGTACTTGCGATCCCCGGCCAAAGGCGACCCGAGCGCTGCCATGTGGGCGCGAATCTGGTTCCGGCGTCCGGTCTCGAGACGACAGCGGACCAGGGTGCAACGATCGCGCCGACCGAGGGTCGCGTAGTGCGTGATCGCGCGCTGCCCGCCGACCTTGGCCACGCGCACGATGCCGTCGCCGCCGACCTCGAGAGCAGCCTCGATCCTCCCGGCGGCGGGCGACGGTGCCGACGACAGCAAGGCGAGGTAGTCGCGCTGCACCGCGTGGGCACGGAACAGGGACTCCATCGCCACACGCACGTCGTCGTCGAGGGCGACCACCATCGCCCCGGTGGTGTCCTCGTCGAGGCGGTGCACGGCGAACGCCTTGCATCCCAGCTGTTGCGAGACACGATCGATCAGCGTGCGGTTGGATCTCCCCGGTGCTGGCACGACCAGCAGGCCGGCCGGCTTGTCGACCACGACGACTCCGGCCTCGCGATGGAGGATCGTCAACGGCTCCGGGTCGGTCACCCCCGGATGCTAGTGTCGCAGAGGCAGCGCGGCAGCAGTTTCGTCGGCTGGCAGCACCCGGGCGCTACCAGCGCCGTCATTGCAGCCGCAGTCGGTACTGCTGGATCTTCCGGTAGAGGGTCGCTCTGCCGATGCCGAGTAGCTGCGCAGCACGGCGCACGTTCCCCTTCGTCGCCCGCAAGGCCCTGGAGAGCAGCTCCTGTTCCTCCTCCTCGAACGGGCGGATCGCCTCCTCGGTCAGATCGGAGGTCTCCACCCTCTCGTCCCGATCGCGTGGTGCAATGGCCTGGCTCGCAGCCGTCGGCACGTGGATCAGGTGCTCCCGGTCGATGGGCCCACCACCAGCCAGCACCCGAGCCCGCCAGACCGTGTTCTCCAGCTGACTCACGTTCCCCGGCCAGGCCATGCTCTCGAGCAGCATCAAGGCCGACGGCGTGAAGGTCGCCGAGCCCGCCCCTTGCGCCTGCGTCGCGGTCTGCAGGACGTGGGCGGCGATCGACGCGATGTCCTCGGTGCGTTCGCGCAGTGCCGGGACGACGATCGGAAAGGCGTGCAGTCGATACAGCAGGTCTTCGCGGAACGCGCCCTTGGCCACCAGCTCCGGCAGATGCCCAGCGGTGGTGACGATCAGGCGGGGCGAGGACAGCTTCGGGCTGCGCTCCTTCAGGTGCCGCACCAGGGTGGCCTGCGCGGCGAGCGGCAGCTTCTCCACGTCCTCCAGGACCAGGGTCGTGGCTCGGGCCTGCTCGACGGCCTTCATCAGGCTGTCCGGCGACAGATCCCCACACGGCATGGCGACCAGCGGCTGGCCGACCCGTCGGCTCTTGCAGTGGACGACTCTGGCCGCCAGCGACTTGCCGGCGCCCGTCGGGCCCTCGATCAACACGGTGACGTCACAGTCGGCGGCGCGGCTCAAGGTGCCCTGCAGGCGTCGCATCAGCGGACTGTTGCCGACCATCGCCGAACCCGTGTGCAGCCCGAGCGTCAACCGCTCCGCGTCCAGCGCTCGCGCGCGAGTGCGAGTCAGCTCCACGGCGAGCCCGAGGATCGGCTCCAGGGCCACCTCGAGTGCCTGCATTCCCAGGGCACCCCCTGCGAGCGGACCCTCGGAGAGGATCATGCAAGGAGTTTCCAACTGGGGCCTCGACGACGCCGTGCTCTCGTCGCACAGAACCAGGTCGATGGTGGACGCAGCCGCCAGCGCGACCAGATCCTCCCAGGAACTGCACTCGAGCAGTTCATGGCTCGAGCGGTCGAACAGGGCCGTAAGAGCCGCGTGGGCTCCGGCCGAGACGTGCGCAACCCTGGCCTTGCTCGCGATTGCGGCCTGCTTCCCGATCAGTGCAGTGATCATGCCGTTCTGGGCACGATCGGCATTCGCGACGACCGCGGTGTAGGCCGGAAGGTTCGCACGCTGGCGACGCCTCGCAGACCGCATCCACGACCGCAGCATCGCCTCGGCGACATGGGCGGTTGGCCCATCGAGGACGCTCTGTCGACGACTCTCAGTTTTCCGTCAGGCGGCGGGCGAGTTCGTCGAAGTCGATGGCCTGCATCTCGTCCCGGGTGATCGGCGTCATCTGCCGGAACTTGCGGTACTCGTCGATGCTGGTCAGCTCCACGTAGTCACGGGCCGACATCGAATGAGCCTCGCTGCGCATGGTGAGCGACTTGGTCGAATCGGCCTTGTCGAGGGTCTGACGGGCGCGCTGACAGATCGACAGCGTGTTCTCGAGGTTGCCTCGGATCTTCGCGAGCCGCTCCTCGTTCGCACCAGGAACGTCCATGCTCTTGTTGATCTTCGCGATCGCCACCTCGAGGACTGCGATCAGGCAGTTGAGCTTGGTGGCGAGCCGGGCTCGATACTCGGTCGAGCTGAGTGCTTCGGGCAACTTGGGGGTGTCGTTCTTGTCGGCGTCCATCGGGCTGATCCGGGGAGAAGTGTTCGCCGGTGATCAGCAGCGGAAGTGCCAACTGTCGATTCCCGCGACATGGCCGATGCCACGGGTCCCTGGGAGACCTGGGACCGATCAGGTCCCGTCGAGCGTCGCCCCGGCACGACGGCTCGCGTCGCAATCCTGCGACCCGGTGGATTTCGTCGACGGGTGACCCGCGGCGGCGACCGGGCCTCCTCGGGGCAGCACCCCGAGGACGGACGGTCATTGGGCGAGGGCTGCGGTGTAGAGCGCCATGGCCACTTCGTCCAGGCGCTGAAGACCACCATTCCCCACCACCTCGAAGGCGACTCCGTCGTCCCAGAACACCAGCGCCGACATCGCACGATCGCGATACCGACCGATCGTTCCCGTTCCGGGTTCGGATCCGGGAAGGCCGGCGAACGGGTCCAACGAACCAGGCTTCTCACTGACGGTGAACTGGTCGATGCCGTCCGAGTAGGTGAGCACTACCTTGGGCATGCCGTTCCAAGGATCGACTCTCGTCTCGACGAGAATCAGAGTGTACTCCCCGACCATGGTGGTCACCGGTTCGACCAGACCAGCGGGATTGCCCAACGCCGCCGCGGCCGCCGCGAAGCTGTTCACGGTCGGAACGGGCGTCGTGGCCTGCAGCTGAGCGGCCAGCACCACGGACAGGACCTCCACTTCCGACAGAACGGTCAGGTTCGCGTCGAACTCGATGCTGTGCAGCACAAGTCCCGTGGCATTGTCGACGTCGACGACCCAGATCGACTTCTCCGGGGAGAGCGGGAACACCACGGTCAGTCGCGTCGGCCTGCCGGCACGACTCGAAGGACCGAAGTCGTAGAGGCTGTAGTTCTGCTTGGCCAACACCACGTCCCGTACGCGGAAGGTCCCCTGCCGGTAGAACTGTTCCGCGAAGAGGGCATAGGTCTGCTGCCACTTCTGGTACGCCGTGGACCCCGGCAGTTCGCCTTCCACACCGAGGAACGACAACTGGTGACCCTGCACGTCGACCCCATTGGAGTCGACCACGAGTTGTTCGCGAATGGTGACGATCCCAGAACCTTGGCGAAACCGCCGCAACTGGACCAGCGTCCGGTCGGTGGACCGGTCCGCCGCGAGGATGTCGAGGATCGTCGAAGCGACGAGGGCCCGCGAAGTGGAGCCAGCGGACTTCGTTGGCGAGCCCTTCGCTTGGGGTCCCGTCGATTGGGACAGACCTGCCGAAGCAAGCAGCAGCATGCTCGTCATGAGGAACATGACGAAGCCAGGCAGTGCGCTACGCAGGGCCAGCAGTTGCATGGGACGAGGGAGACGAAGGTGAATGGGTGTAGCGCTCGCCGTCAATGGTCGAGACCGTGGCGGAGGACGGCGAACTCGACCGCCGGTGCGGAGCCGAGGTCCACGAAGCGGATCTCGGGCCGCCGATCGGTCGGGCGATCGGGAACGAGGAACACACCGATCGCCAGGGTGGCGGCGACGGTCGTCGCGAGCATCAGCCGACGACGAGTGAACCGCACGGCCGGGCGAAGAGTCTCGGCTCGAACCGACCGGCGAACCTTCTCCCAGGCCCAAGCGGACGGTTGTGGCGGCGCAGCACCGACGAGTGCACCGACGGAGGATGCCAGCAGACCTCGTGGACCCGACAGGGCCTCGGCGTCGAGCGGCGGCGCCGCAGGTCGGGCCAACTCGGCCACCAGCGAGCCTCCATCCTCGAACTGCGCGACGGCGCGCTCGTAGACCCGCTCCAGGAAGGCTGGGGAGGACAACTGATCCGGCAAGGCCGGCCGCTGACGCAGTGCACTCGCCAGCACGTCGGCAGCGTGCACTTGACGCCGACAATTCGCGCAATGGGCGGTGTGCCCTGCAGCCTCTGAGGCCTCGGGATCAACCGACGAAGGGAGAAGAAGGCTGTCGAGATGGGCCTGCAGGCTGGCTCGGCATGACGCGGAGACCATGGGACGCAGCCCTCGAAGTGGCTCGTGCTCGGTCACCCGACACCTCCGACCACGTCCGGCCCGGCGCCGAGATCGAGCTGTGGGAACCTCGTACGGACGACCTGCTCCAGCGCCAGGTGAGCCCGCGCCAGCCTGGACTTCACCGTGCCCAGCGACAGGCTGAGGGTCACGGCGAGTTCTTCGTAGGACATGTCCTCGAGGTATCGGAGCGCCAGGATCGCGCGCAACTTCGGGCTCAGGACGTCCATTGCCGACTGGACCTGACCGGCCAGTTCGTTGGTCTCGGCACGGTCGACGGGACCCGGTTCCCGGTCCGGTTGGTCGAGGTCCTCCCCGTTGTCGATGCCGACCAGTGGTCGGTTCGAGTGCTTGCGCCGGTGGTCGATGCTCGAGTTGACCACGATGCGGAAGAGCCAGGTGCTGAACAGCGACCCCCCGCGAAACGAAGCGAGCTTGCGGAACACCAACGCAAAACTCTCCTGCACCACGTCCAGGGCATCGACGGCGTTGCCGAGCACGCGGAAAGCGATCGCGTAGACCCGGTCGCGGTAGCGTGTGAAGAGCTCCTCGAAGGCCCGTTCGAAACCGTCGCTTCCCGGCTGCCGGCAAACGGCGACGAGCGCAGCGTCGGGATCTTCGAGCAGTTCCACGGCCTTCAGACGATCCGAACCTCCGGACAGTTCCGTGGAAATCGGCTCTGGCCGTTCAAAGCCGTTCGCACGAAACCAGTTGTGTGGCATGTGGGCGCAAAACGCCAAGTCAGTGCCCACCAACCAGCAACGCCGCGAGGGACCTGCTCAGTAGCCGGAATCCAGAGCTGGCAGGCCGCCGGGCAAGGTGAGGACCCAGCCAACAGCGTCACCACAGGCAGTACTGCATTCCACGTCGTTGCAGTCCTGGCAGTCGGCCGCGACAACTTCGTAGAGCGCGCCGCCAGGGCCGATGCCGGCTTCCGCCAACTCGAGCACGCAGACCCGATTCGACAGCGAGCTGCTGATGCTGCTGCCGACGGAGTCGAAGAGCGATGGTAGCGGGGCGGGGTAGAGCTGCTGCAGGGCGTAGCCGGTCCCGAACGGGACCAGGGAACGCAGTTCCCCGGCGATGTCGTAGATCGGCGAAACGGAGCGGATTCGGCGGCCGCCAACCTTGGCCTGCGCGCAAACCGACATCGGGCAGAGGCTCTGCACCAACCCGACCGAGGCAACCGGAACCGAGAGCGACACCCAGGTCCCCTGGTTCGGAGTCGACCGTTCGCGATAGATGGGCGGGCCCAAGGACAACATATCGAACGACAGCTGTTCCCCAGGCAACCAAGGCCATTCGATCCAGGTCTCGAACCCCCGCACCAGCTTGGTGGAGTCGACGACCCGAAGGAACACGTGGAACCAGACCACGTCGAGTCCTGAGCCAGCCGGAGAGCCGGTTACGAGAACCCGCATCTCCTGGTCCACGGGCAGTGGATCCCCGGCAAGGGATGGCCGCCCCTTCTGCACGAACTCGACGAAGTCCTGCGACCCATCACCATCCGTGTCGTTGCTGTTCGCGCTCGAGAGGATCGCATACTCGACGACATCGGGAAGGAAGTCGTCGTCCGAGTCCGCCAACAGCCACGTCGAAGCTGGCTCCTCGGCGCGCAGCGGAATCGAATGCTGCGAGGCACGCCAAGCAGCCGCTGTGGCGAGTCCAACAGACACCAGAGCCATGGCGAGTCGGGCGGTCATGAGAGGGGTCGGAGCAGTCTAGCAGGAACCGCGAGTGAGGTTTCTCGCGATCCCGTCGAGAATTGTGCCCCAGGGCAGGCCAGCGCATTCCGCTCCACACCGCCCATCGGACGAGATCCCAGGGTGCCCCTGGCACCAGGCGATACGTGCCTTGGATCCGGCACCAACCACCGGTCGTGTTGTGTTTCCACAAGGCTCAAGATAAGACCACGGTGGGCGCCCGTAGCTCAGTTGGATAGAGCGACGGTCTCCGAAGCCGTAGGTCAGAGGTTCGACTCCTCTCGGGCGCGCCAGTTCGATCGTTGGTGCCTTCTCACCGGCACCCGCCCCCGGCGGCACCGCCAGGGTCGCGGCAACCGGACGCGGTCCCAAGCGGACGACGTATCGCCCTCCCCCTGCTCACACAGGGCTTGCGGCCAAGCGGACAACTCTTTCGCCAGGCACAACCTACGATGCCAGCCCCCGGGCCACTCGACTACACGATCACGGTCGGGGAGGCTCCGGGAGAGTTGCTGGTGACCCTGGACGTCCCGATGCCGGCAGCCGCCCGGGCGGAAGGTCGGTTGGAGCTGTTCTTGCCGACCTGGACACCCGGTAGCTACCTGGTCCGAGAGTTCGCCAAGCACCTCTCGCGCGTCGAGGCCACGGACGCCGCGAACGGCACCTCGTTGCCCTGTCGAAAGGTCGCCAAGAACCGGTTCGTGGTCCTGGAGACCGGGCAGGTCGAGCGGCTACGAGTTGCCTACCGAGTCTACGCCCACGAGTTGACGGTCCGGACGGCCGACGTCACCGGGGACCACGCCTTCTGGAACCACGCATGCGTCCTGCTGTGGCCGGTCGGCGGCAACGACCGGCAGGCCCGGATCACGCTGGACCTCCCCGCCGGCTGGGACGTCGCAACGGCCCTGCCACGCTCGGCCGAGCCTTCGCGGGCCGAGGCGACTCGACAGCGCCTCACCCTGTTGGCGCGGGGGATGGAACACGCCTTCGATTCGCCGGTGCTCACCGGCACGCTGCACCGCTTGCCATGGACGACACGGGGCATCGCGCACGAGGTCGTGCTCGACGGTCTCGGCGGCATCGAGCCACCAGCGACCCTCGCCCAGGACCTGCATCGCATCGTCGAAGTGGCTGCGGACGTGTTCGGCCTCCCGCTGCCGTACGAACGGTACTCCTTCCTGTGCCTCTTCGCCGCCGACGGGCACGGTGGTCTCGAGCACAGTGAGTCGACGACCCTGCTGTTCTCCCGCACGTCCTTGCGCAGCGACAAGGGCTACCGCGAGTTCCTGGCGCTCGCGGCGCACGAGCTGTTCCACGCCTGGAACGTCAAACGACTGCGACCCGTCGAGTTCTGGCGCTACGACTACGAGCAGGAGAACTACACGAGCCTGCTCTGGCTGCTCGAGGGCTGGACCGCCTACTACGACGACCTGCTGTGCCTGCGCGCGGGGCTGTTGCCCCCGAACGACTATTTGGGGATCGTCGCCAAGTCGATCCAGTCGCTGTGGAACACACCCGGCCGACGTCAGTCGTCGCTGCAGGAGTCCAGCTACGACGCTTGGATCCGCCTCTACCGACCCGACGAGAACACGCGCAACTCGTCGCTCAACTACTACGCACACGGCGCCATCGCCGCGATGTGCATGGATCTCGAGGTGCGTTCCGCGACGAACGGTGCGCGGTGCCTCGACCACGTGCTGCGCCACCTCTACACAACGACCTACGCGGCGGGGCGCGGCTTCACCGAGCAGGACGTCTGGGCCGCTTTCGAGGCGATCGCCGGCACGCGCGTCACCGAGCACGCGAAGCACCTGGTGCACGATCCCCTGGAACCCAACCTCGTCGAGATCCTCGCGAGGATCGGTGTGAAGCTCGAGCTGCGCGAGACCGAGCGCCCCCATCTCGGCCTGCAGTTCGACGCCGGGGCGACGACGGTCGGCTCGGTGACCCGCGACTCGCCAGCCCACCGTGCCGGGCTGCAGCCGGGCGATGAGATCCTGGCCATCCAGAACCTCCGCGTGACCAGCGGCACCTGGCCGGACGTGTTCCAAGCGGTCGCCACCGTCGGTCGACCGCTGGAGGTCCTGTTCGCCCGGCGCGGTGTCGTGCGGTCGACGTCGGCGACTCCAGAACCTGGGCAGGGGACGGTCAACCTGACGTTGGCGGAGGCAGACGAAGCGGTCGCTGCGCTTCGCAACGGCTGGCTCACGAGCCCGAGCAGCGCGACTTCTCCGAGCCGCTAGGGGCTAGGGTGCTTGGCCGGGGCCTTGGCACAGCGCCGCGCGAGACGCAAAGACCAACTGCTGGCCGACGGGACGGACCGCCGAACCAAGGCACCGAGATCGAGACGCCAGGCTGCAGACACCAAGCTAGAGACGACAGTGAGAGCCGTCGCAGAAGGGCTTGTTGCCGCTGGCTGCACATGCACACCAGACGACGGTCTTCGCCTGCTCGAGCACGATCTTCAGCGGCGTGACGTCGCTGCCACGATGCGTCCCGTCACAGTACGGGTAGCGAGCACTGCGCTCGCAGCGGCACCAGGCATGCTTGCCGGGTTCGCACTGGTCGACGAACGGCCCCTTCTGCTTGCGTCCAGGGGGCTCCGCCATCAACGGAACCGTCGCACGACACCTCGCACGACGCCCCGCAGTTGCACGCGCGACGTGAAGATCGGCTCCATGCTCGCGTTGGCGGGCTGCAGCCGGATCATCCCGTTGCTCTCCCGGTAGAAGCGCTTCAGCGTGGCCTCCTCGTCCTCGAGGATCGCGACCACGATGTCGCCGTCGTTCGCGGTCTCGCGGCGCTCGACGACGACCAGGTCGCCATCGTCGATGTGGTCCTCGATCATCGACTTGCCGCGCACGCGCAGCAGGTAGAAGTGATCGCCGGTCGGCACCAGGTCGGTCAGCGGGATCTCCTGGCGGTCTTCCAGGGCTTCGATCGGGCGGCCAGCGGCGATCATGCCGACCAAGGGCAGCGACGGGATCGTCGTGCTCCCCGGCAGGTCGTTCTCGGCATCCGGGTCGTGGAGGATCGCCACGGCCCGCGCCTTGGCGCGATCGCGGTGGATGGCTCCCTTGATTGTCAGCTGGTTCAGGTGCTCGTGGATCGTGATCTTGCTGACGCCGAGCGCCTTGGCTGCCTCGTCCAGGGTCGGTGAGATACCACGCTCGCGGCGGTAGTCGCGGAAGTACCGCAGCACTCGGATCTGCTTCTCCGTAAGCATCAGCTTCACATCAGCCTCCACCGAGGTTCTCGGGGCCGGGTTCGACTCAGGTTGGGTCGCGGAATGTTCGGATCGCCGGACATGATGTTCGACTCTCGTTTGGGAATCAACAGAACAGCGCCATTGCCAGGAAGCCGACGATGAGGGCGCAGGAGCTGCAGACCTCCAGCAGCCAGGCGGCTCGAGCCCGGGCGAACTTCGCTCCGGATGCGGGGCGCGCATCGGTCCGTCGCTCGCTCGCCGAACGGGGCAAGCGCACCACCGCCTGCAATTGGCCTTCCCGAGCCGGACGCACCTCGATGGAGGCGCTCGATCGCAAGCAGCTCTGGAACGAGGAGCTAGGCGAGCCAGTCTGCTGCGACGCAACGTTCGCCCGGCCAGTCACCTGCCGTGGTGACCGCGAGCTGCCCGCAGGCCCGGCTGGGCAATTCACCCTGCGCCCCTCTGGACGTGCCACCGGCCCAGCCGGCCGCAGGGTCGTGCGTGTGGGAAGCTGGCGAAGGAAGGGAAGCTGTTCCTGGGTAGCGGCCATGGGTCCTCGTTCGTGGTTCGTTCTCTCTCAAGTTAGCCATGTGTTCGGCAAAGGCAACCTTGAAAGTTCGTTTTTTGTTTGGAGTCTTTTCCCCCGGTTCCCATGGGCCGCACGGAGCATTCCGAAATCTTGGCGCGCCAGGGGCTTTGTCCGGCCCGGTATGCAAGGGCCCCCTGCCCCAACCCGGTTTGCCATGAACCGCCCGACCCAGAACCTGTGCGCGGACCACGAGCTCGTGGCCGCCGGCCTGCAGGTCCTGCGGAACATCGCCGACGAGGTCCAGGCCGGCGCGGACCTGCCCGTCGCCGACACCGCGCTCGTGGTGCGCTTCCTGCGCGACTTCGTGGTCGGCGTGCACCTCTGCAAGGAGGCCGAGGCGATGTGGCCCGCCGTGGCCATGCGGGGCGCGGAGAACTGCGCCAGGCTGGTGGGCGAACTGCTGCGCCTGCAGGACGAAGTGACGACCCTGACGCACTCGCTGGTGCTGTTCTGGGAGCCGATCGGCACGCTGTCCGACGAGGAGCGCGCGGGCTTCGTGGAGACCGTCGAAGCGGTCACGCAGCGCCTCGAGCGCATGCGCGCCATCGAGGAGGAGGAGCTGTTTCCTGCCTGCAACGCCGCGGTGCCGGCCGACGACCAGCTCGACTGGGTCCGCCGCTTCGCCGAGATCGAGCACGAACGGGGCTCGCGCCGCCAGTGGGCCGACCGGTTGCGGCCGCTGATCCGTCGCCGCGGCGTCTGACGGCACCCGCGCGAGCCTCGCGCCTTGTCCCAGCCAGCCGGGCGCGCAGAATGCGCCGTCCGTCGACGCCGCGACGGTCACGAGCCGGTCAGCTCGCGCGGCGCCCGGATCCGCTGCCATGCTCCTCCAACTCAAGCGCCCCATCGTCTTCCTCGACTTCGAGACCACCGGCCTCGACATCAAGAACGACCGCATCGTCGAACTCGCATTGGTGCGCCTGCTGCCGGACGGCAGCCGCGAGTCGATGGTCCGCCCGGTCAACCCGGGCATCGCCCTCAGCAAGGGTGCCACCAAGGTCACCGGCATCCACTCGGCCGACGCCTGCGGCCTGTTCGGCGACGGCGGCAAGAAGCCCGCCCAGCCGCTGCGCAAGCTCGGCCCGGAGCTGGTCGCATTCCTCGGTGACGCCGACCTCGGCGGCTTCAACCAGATCGCCTACGACATCCCGCTGTGGCTCGAGGAGTGCAAGCGCCACGGCATCGCGTTCGACATGTTGGGGCGTCGCCAGGTCGACGTGAAGGTGCTGTTCAACGCCTGCGAGATCACCTGGGACCGCTTCCTGATGGGCCCGCGCAACCTGTCGGCCGCCGTGCGCCACTACTGCGGCCGTGAGCTCGAGGGCGCCCACTCCGCCGAGGCCGACACCCAGGCGACCATCGACGTGCTGCTGGCCCAGCTGCACCGCCACCCGCAGCTGCCGAAGGACGTGCAGGGCCTGCACGACTTCTGCTCGAAGAACACCGATCGCAACCGCGACGACGAGCCAGCCGGGGTGCCACGCGCGGGCGGCGCCTCGGCATGACGTTCCGCACGCGCCTGCGCTACCGCTTCGGCGACATCGACGACGCCGGCATCGCCTACTACCCGAAGCTGCTGCACTACTTCCACTGCGCCTTCGAGGACTGGTGGAGCGACGGCCTCGGCCGGCCCTACCCGCAGGTGCTGCACGACGACAAGCTCGGCTTCCCGGCGGTGAAGCTCGAAGCCGAGTTCTTCGCGCCGGTCCGCTACGGCGACGAGCCGTGGGTGCACCTCGGGGTGCTCCAGATCGGCAAGGGCTCGGTCGAGTTCGGCTTCTGGATGACGCGCGGCGACGATCCG
>Ga0075160_10000738_pt1 | contig 20324 bp, 16 predicted proteins | sample JI91814C2DNA_FD_70969 | JGI IMG/M metagenome (GOLD analysis project Ga0075160, IMG submission 70969) | Wastewater effluent complex algal communities from Wisconsin, to seasonally profile nutrient transformation and Carbon sequestration -... | ecosystem: Engineered > WWTP > Effluent > Algae... | reverse complement strand
GGGTTGTCGTAGTTGTAATTCTTGTCCGTCATGCGGGTGGCGGCTCGAGCTCTCGGTCGGTCGGCATTCAGCCGTGACCCGCCGGGGACCGGCGGGAACTTGTTAGCTTATACGAAGGTGCCTGGTTTACCAACCAATCAGCGGGAGATCTGGGCCAGGGCCTTCTGGGCCTCGGCCTTGGTGCTGGGGTCCTTGGCGGCTTCACGGTAGGCGGCCTGGGCCCCCGCGATGTTGTCTGAATAGTACTCCGCCCGGGCGATGGCCATCCAGGCGTTGCCGGGGTTCTTGAGGCCCTTGGCCAGCGCCTGCTGGGCCGCGGCCTTGGACTCGGCGTTGCGGTCCTCCTGGCCGAGGATCTGGGCCAGGAACAGGGCCGGCTCGCCGTCGGTGGCCAGCGGGGCCGCCTTCTGCGCCGCGGCGATGGCGGCGGGGATGTTGTCGCTGAAGTAGTGCGCCTGGGCCAGCTGGGAGTAATTCTTGCCGTCGGCCGGGACGATGCCCTTGGCCATGCCCTCTTCCAGGATGGCGGCGGCGTCCTTCTCGCGGTCCATGCCGAAGTACATGCTCACCAGGCGCTGGTAGTCCACCGCTTCGGTCAGCATGCCCTTCTGGCGGGCGGCGTCGAGCAGGGCGGCGGCCTTCTCGGGCTGGTCGGCGTTGCTGTAGATGCCGGCCAGCATCATCATCGCGCGCTTGTCGTCGGGCTTCTGGCGCTGCAGCTGCTCGCCCAGGGCGATGGCGGCGGCGTTGTCCTCGGTCTCGGCGTAGCAGGCCAGCAGCATCTGCAGCCACTGGTCCTCGGGGGCGTCGGGCTTGAGCTCGATGGCGCGCTTGAGGGCCGGGATGGCTTCGGCGAACTTGTTGTTGTTGTAGAAGCTGGCGCCCTGCAGGCCGTACACCTGCGGGTTGGTGGTCTTGGTCTCGGCGATGACCCGGGCGATCAGGGGGTCGGCCAGGTCGTAGTTGTTGGCGTTCACGTGCACCGAGGCCAGGCTGAGCATGGCGGTGTAGTGGTTGTCGTTGGACAGCGCGTTCTCTTCGATGGCGCGGGTGAGGTAGCTGATGGCCCGGGCGTCGTCTTCGAGGTTGATGGCGGCCGTGCCGGCCAGCAGCGAGGCCATGGCGCGGTCGTAGGGCTTGGCCTTGTCGTTGGCGAGGATTTCCTCGGCCGCGGCAATCACCTTCTCTTCCTCGCCGTCGGCCTCGTAGGCCTTCTGCAGGCGCGTGACCGGCTTGGCCAGGCGCGGCGAGAACTCGCCCTTGGGGTCTTCGCGGGTGGCGTCCGGGTACTGGGCTTCGCGCTCTTCCTTCTTGCCGCGACGGTCGCGCTGCGCTTCGGCCTCGGGCGCGGCGACGCAGAACGCGAGCAGCATCAGCGAAGCAAGCTTGAGGGAATGGGTTGCCTTCATGGGGGAAGCTCCTGGACGCCGCGCTGTGCGGGGCAGTGGGTCAACAAGGGTAACGGGGAATGGAGCATTTGCTCAAGTGCGCCTGGCCGCATTTGCCGTTCGCTCCCGTATCCATTCCTCTGGCCCAAGCTTGACCGGTTGTGGCACCGGCCGGATTAAGACGGCGTTAACCGGCCCGCCGCGTTCAGCCCGTGGTGGGAAAATTCGCGATCGCGAAGGCCACGCGCTCGGCGGGATCCTTCGAAAGTTGACCGCTGTCACGCAATGCCTCGACCTTGTGCAGGCGCCCCTCCAGCCCGTTGCCGTTGGCCATCTGGATGGCCAGGCCCGGCCGCGCGTTGAGCTCCAGGATCAGCGGGCCCTTGTCGCGGTCGAGCACGAAGTCCACGCCCACGTAGCCCAGGCCCGACAGCTCGTAGCAGCGCGACGCCATCTGCAGCAAATCGGTCCAGTGGGGAATGGCAAGGCCGACAATGGAATGTTCCGTATCCGGATGCTCCCGGATGATCTCCGTGCCCCAGACGCCGCGCTTGGTCTTGCCGCTGGGAATGTCGATGCCCACGCCGATGGCGCCCTGGTGCAGGTTGGCCTTGCCGTCGGACAGGCGCGTGGGCAGGCGGATCATGGCCATCACCGGGTAGCCCAGGAAGACGATGATGCGGATGTCGGGCACGCCCTTGTAGCTGACGTTGTCGAAGATGGGGTCGAACTGCACGCAGTATTCGACGATCAGGTGGTCGGGCTGGCCGCCCAGCGAGAACAGCCCCGAGAGCCCGTTGGACAGGTGGTGCTCGAACTCTTCGCGGCTCATCAGCGAGCCGTTCGCGCGGCGGTACTTGTCGCCGCGGCGGCCGGAGATGACCAGGATGCCGTCGCCGCCCGAACCGTGGGCGGGCTTGACCACGAAGCTTTCACGGCACTTGAGGATCTCGTGCAGCTCGGCGATCTCGTGTTCCTCGCGCACCACCGCGTACAGGTCGGGCACCGGCAGGCCGGCCTGCAGCGCCAGCTTCTTGGTCAGCAGCTTGTCGTCCACGCGCGGGTAGAACTTGCGCGGGTTGTGCATCAGCACGTAGTGGGCATTGCGCTGGCCGATGCCCATCAGCCCGATCTGGCGAAGGCGCTTGGCGACGCGGAAGGGGTTGAACCAGCCCATGGCTCAGGCCTTGGCCTGGGTGTCGGCGGTGCCGGTGGCGTCGTCGGCCGCGGGCGGCGGCACGATCGGGTCCGGTTCGCGGGCCAGGGCGCGGAAGCGCAGCAGTTCGTTGAGGCGGTAGCCCGAGTAGCGGCCCAGCAGCAGCGCCATGGCGAACAGCACCAGCAGCACTTCCGGGAACACGAACACCAGGTGTTCCAGCGGCTGCCAGCTCATCACAAGGTAGGCCAGCGCCGACACCACCAGGGTGCCCACGCCTTCGCGGATGGCGGTGCCCGCGCCGCGTTCGTCCCAGGCCACCGACATGCGCTCGATGGTCATGGCCATGATGACCATCGGGAACAGCGCCACCGACAGGCCCACTTCCAGGCCCAGGCGGTTGGACAGCACGCTGACGGCCGCCATCAGCAGCACCACCAGGATGAGGATGGCGGTCAGGCGCGGCACCAGCAGCAGGCGCAGGCGCTCGAGGTAGAAGCGCACCAGCAGGCCGAAGCCCACCACCAGCACGAACAGCGTGACGCCGGCCACCAGCGCGGTTTCACGGAAGGCCAGCGCGATCAGCACGGGCATGAAGGTGCCGTAGGTCTTGATGCCCACCAGGTTTCGCAGCAGCAGCATGATGAAGGCGCCGATCGGCACCATCAGCAGGATGCGGTAGGTTTCCTGCGCCTGCAGCGGCAGGCTCAGCAGCGAGTAGCGCACCAGGTTGGCGTCCTGCACTTCCAGCCGGCGCTCGGCGGTGGCCATGGCGTCGGCCAGGTTGCTGCGCACGGTGAACATCAGCGCCGACGGCGGGGCGCCGTCGATGGCCATCAGCGGCTTGCCGCTGCGGCTCCACTCGAACAGGTCGGCCGGCTTGCCCTCGGCGGCGGTGCGCGGGTCGAGCATGGTCCAGCCCAGGCCGTTGTGCACGATCAGCCAGGTCTGCATGCGCGATTCGGGGTCGCGGTCCACTTCGGTCAGGCGGATGCCGTAGACCACGCGCGCGGGGATGTTGCGGTTGGCCAGCAGCTCGACGATGAAGTTGCTGCGGGCGACGTCGTCTTCGCCGAAGCGCTCGCGCAGCAGCGCCACTTCCTCGCTGGGCGAGGACTCGTTGAGGCGGCCCAGCAGTTCGCGCGCGAAGGTGATGGTGTTGGACGAACGGTCGCGCACCTGGTCGAGCAGGGTTTGCGCGGCGGTGGCGTAGGGTTCCTCGAGCACGGCCGGTTCGGGGATGACCGGGTCGAGCTCTTCCTCGGGCAGGGCCTGGTGGTCGTCGGCGCGCACGATGGTGGCGCGGTAGTAGAGGTCCTGTTCGCCCAGCGCGCGGCGGATGGCCCACTGCACCTCACGGCCGCCGTCGCCGGACTCTTCGAGCTTGGAGTAGTTGCGGGCGACGAAGCGCTCGTCCAGCACGGTATAGCCAGGCACCGTTTCGGGCAGCTGCAGCGTGACGGTGTTGGCGCCGGTGCGCGGCTGGTATTCCACGTGCGCCTGCACGGTCCAGACCTGCACCTTGGCATCGGGCTGGAGCGGGAACTTCAGCACGCTCCATTTGTAGTACATCGCCGCGAACGCGACCGCGATGATCGAGAAGGCCAGCAGGTAGAGGTGGCGTTTGCTCATGAGGATCCTGGTCGTGTTGCCGTGGCCGCCGCTCCGCTCCCCGGGCGCCGTACGCCCAGTGTAACCCCGGAGTCAGGAAGCCGAATACGCCGCCACCAGCAGGGCCGTGGCATTGCACGCGGCGTGGGCCAGGAAGGCGGCGCGCAGGCGCCCCGTGCGCAGGTAGACCAGCGCGAACGCGGCGCCCATGCCCGTGTACATGGCCAGCCCGCCCAGCCAGGCGGCGACGCCGGCCTCGGTGGGCACGGGTTCGTGCAGCAGCGCGAAAGCCACCGAAGTCAGCACCAGGCCGATGCCGCCGAAGCCGGCCAGCGCGAAACGCCGCAGCAGCACGTGGCGCAGCAGCAGCTCTTCGGCGAACGGCCCGACGGCCACGATCAGCAGCCAGGCAAGCCAGGGCGCACTGCCCAGCAGCGCCGTGACCGGCTGGGCGTTGCTGGGTTCAAGCCCCGCGCCCGACTGTTCAAGCAACCATGCGAACGATTGCGCGCCCATCTGGATGGCGACACCCGCCGCCAGCGCCAGGCCATAGGCTGGCATCGGCGCCATGCGCGGCAGCGCACCGGCAAGCTTGCGGCCGCGCAGCCACCACACCAGCACGGCGGTGCACAGCATCGCCAGGATGGCCGCCACGGTGATGGCGGGCATCATCGGACCCATGTCCGGCGTGCCGACCATGGGCGTGCCGGCGGCCGCCAGCCCGGCCATGTGCAGCATCACCACGGGCACGATCATCAGCGTGGACAGCGCCACCAGCACGACGGTGGACAGCACGCAGTCCACCAGGAAGCCGCGCCAGGGCAGGACGGGGTGCGGCGTCGCCATCGCGGCGTTCGCGCGCTCCGAATCGCCCGGGTCGCCCGGGTCGCCGCTGGCGGTCCCGGGCAACGTCGGGTCAGACGTCAAGGTTGGCGACCCGCAGGGCGTTTTCCTCGATGAAGTCGCGGCGCGGTTCCACCACGTCGCCCATCAGCGTGGAGAAGATCTGGTCGGCCGCAACGGCGTCCTCGATGCGCACCTTGAGCAGGCGGCGCGTTTCCGGATTCACCGTGGTTTCCCACAGCTGCTCGGGATTCATTTCGCCCAGGCCCTTGAAGCGCTGGATGGTGCGGCCCTTCTTGGCCTCTTCCAGCAGCCATTCCTGCGCCTGCAGGAACGTGGACACCGCACTGCTCTTGCCGCCGCGCGCCACGGTGGCGCCTTCCTGCAGCAGGCCGTGCAGCGTGGCCGCCATTTCATTCACCTGGCGCAGCTCGCCGCCCAGCAGCTGCGGCGCGGCGAGCACCTGCGTGGCCACGAGGCCATGGTGCTGCTTGCCGATGACCAGCGCGCCGGCATGGCCTTCGTCGCTGGCGGGCTGGATGCTGAAGACGTAGCGCGCACGGCCCAGGCCGGTGGCGTTGAGGCGCTTCTCGAGTTCGCGGCACCACGGCGCCAGCGTTTCGGCGCTGGCGAAATCCTCGGCCTTGAGCGGCGCCATTTCCAGCATGGCCTCCAGCACCGGCGTGTCCACGCGGTGGGCGAAGCGGTCGATGGTTTCACGGGTGGCGACGAAGTCGAGCAGCAGCTTCTCGAGCTGCGCACCCGACACCGCCGGCGCGCCTTCGGCGATGCGCAGTTCGGCGTTCTCCACCGCGTTGTTGACGAGGTAGGCGTTGAGCGCGCCGTCGTCCTTGAGGTACATCTCGTTCTTGCCCTGCTTGATCTTGTACAGCGGCGGCAGGCCGATGTAGACGTGGCCGCGCTCGATGAGTTCCGGCATCTGGCGGTAGAAGAACGTCAGCAGCAGCGTGCGGATGTGCGAGCCGTCCACGTCGGCGTCGGTCATCAGGATGATGCGGTGGTAGCGCAGCTTGTCCGGGTTGTACTCGTCCTTGCCGATGCCGCAGCCCAGCGCGGTGATCAGCGTGCCGACCTCGGCCGAGGCCAGCATGCGGTCGAAGCGCGCGCGCTCGACGTTGAGGATCTTGCCCTTGAGCGGCAGGATGGCCTGCGTCTTGCGGTTGCGGCCCTGCTTGGCGGAGCCACCGGCGGAGTCACCCTCGACGATGAACAGTTCGGACAGCGCGGGATCTTTTTCCTGGCAGTCGGCGAGCTTGCCCGGCAGGCCGGCGATGTCGAGCGCGCCCTTGCGGCGCGTCAGGTCGCGCGCCTTGCGGGCGGCTTCGCGCGCGCGCGCGGCGTCGACGATCTTGCCGGCGATGGCGCGCGCTTCGTTTGGCCGCTCCTGCAGGAATTCCTCGAGCTTGGCGCCGATCACCGCTTCCACGGCCGGACGCACTTCGGAGGAAACCAGCTTTTCCTTGGTCTGCGAGCTGAAGCTGGGGTCAGGCACCTTCACCGACAGCACGGCGATCATGCCTTCGCGCATGTCGTCGCCGCTCATGGCGACCTTGGCCTGCTTGGCGATGCCGTTCTGCTCGATGTAGTTGCTGAGCGTGCGGGTGAGCGCCGCGCGGAAACCGATCAGATGCGTGCCGCCGTCCTTCTGCGGGATGTTGTTGGTGAAGCAGAACATCGTTTCCTGGTAGGCGTCGGTCCATTGGACGGCGATATCAACAACAATCCCGTCCTTTTCGCCCGAAGCGGAGATAACCGATTGATGTAGCGGGGTTTTTAGCGCCGCCAGGTGCTCCACGAAGCTCTTGATGCCGCCTTCGTACTTGAACAGGTCGCGCTTGCCCTCGCCCCGCTCGTCCACCAGTTCGATCTTGACGCCGGAGTTGAGGAAGCTCAGCTCGCGCAGGCGCTTGGCCAGGATGTCGTAGTGGAACTCGGTGTCGGTGAAGATCTCGGCGTTGGGCAGGAAGCGCAGCTCGGTGCCGCGCTTGGTCGACGGCCCCACCACCTTGAGCGGATAGACCGGCTCGCCGATGGCGTATTCCTGCTGGTGGTGCTGGCCGTCGCGCCAGATGTCGAGCCACAGCTTCGACGACAGCGCGTTGACCACGGAAACGCCCACGCCGTGCAGGCCGCCGGACACCTTGTAGCTGTTGTCGTCGAACTTACCGCCGGCGTGCAGCACGGTCATGATGACCTCGGCCGCGGACACGCCCTCTTCCTTGTGGATGTCGGTCGGAATGCCGCGACCGTTGTCGGACACCGAACAGGAGCCGTCGTTGTGCAGGGTCACGACCAGGTGGTCGCAGTGCCCGGCCAAGGCTTCGTCGATACCGTTGTCCACCACCTCGAACACCATGTGGTGCAGGCCGGTGCCGTCGTGCACGTCGCCGATGTACATGCCGGGGCGCTTGCGGACGGCCTCCAGGCCGCGCAGGACGGTGATCTTGCTGGAATCGTAGGTGTTGGTCGGGGTCTGCGGCGGAATCGTTTCGTCGGTCATCGCTGGCGCTGTCTCGCGTTGGGCCACACCGGCACGCAGGCGGCCCGGAAGGCCACAGCGCGCCTATTAATAATGAATTCCCAGTATAGCGCGTGAGGGCGGCATGGGCGTACGCGCCCCGCCCGGGCTGCCGTAGGAAGACGACCTCAGGCCGACCTGAGAATCCCGCGTTCCACGTGGAACCTCGCTGCCGGCATGATGCCGCCGGGCAGCGTCGCGGGCGCCTCGGTGGCGGTCAGCAGCACCTGGGCGCCCGAGGCCAGCACCGAGGCCAAAGCCTGATGCTGGTGGGCGATGTCGAGCTCGGACGCCAGGTCGTCCAGGCAAACCAGCGGCCACTCCCCCCGATCGGCAGCGAACGCCCGGGCCTGGGCGAGGATGCAGCCCAGGGCCGTCAGCTTCTCCTGCCCGCGAGACAGCGCCTCCCGCCCCGGCAGGCCCAGGTAGTCCACCCGCCAATCGGCGCGGTGCGGGCCCTGGCTGGTGTAGCCCAGGGCCACGTCGCGTTCGCGCGACAGCAGCAGGGCATCCTCCAGTGGACTGTCGTCGCGGCGCCAGCCCGGCAGGAAGCGCAGCCCGGCTTGGCCCAGTTCGGGCAGGAACTCGCCAGCTGTCGCCGCCAGCACCGGCTCCAGCCGGGCCAGGTAGTCGCTGCGCAGGCTGCTGAGCCGCTCCCCGGCCTCGGCCAGCTCCCGATCCCAGGGCGCCAGGGCCGACGGGGCGGGGCCGCGCTTGAGCAGCGCGTTGCGCTGCTTCAGGGCCCGGGCGTAGCGACGCCAGACCGGCAGGAAGCTGGGTTCCACGTGGAACAGGGCCCAGTCCAGGAACCGGCGCCGATGCTCGGCGCCCCCGGCGATCAATTCATGGCTGCCCGGCTCGAAGGTGACCACCGCCAGCTCGGCGCACAGCTCGGTCAGGCTCGGGGCAGGCGCACCGTCGAGGCGGGCCTCCCAGTCGTTGCCGGAATGGCGCAGCCCCGCGCGGCGCGAGCGCCCCTGGCCATCCAGCCATTCGGCGTAGAGCTCGAGGTGGGGGCTGCCGCTGCGGATCAGGCCATCGCGCACCCGGCCGCGGAACGAACGGCCGTAGCCCAACAGGTGCACCGCTTCGATCAGGCTGGTCTTGCCCGCGCCGTTGGCCCCGGTCACCAGGTTCAATCCGGCGGCGGGGCGGAACTCGGCGCGCTCCAGGCAGCGCAGCCGGCTGACGTCCAGGCGGGTCAGGCGCATGGGCCGGCCTGGCGCATCGCGCCATCCCGCGTCCGACCGGCTGCAGGACCTTCAAAACGACGCCGCCCGGCATGGGCCGGGCGGCGGGGGCTTGCGCAGGGCAGGCGGGTCACAGGCGCAGCGGCATCACCACGTGGCGGCTGCGTTCGTGGCTGGCCTCACGCACCAGGGCCGACGAGTTGGCGTCGCGCAGGTTGATGATGACGTGCTCTTCGCGCAGCGCGCTCAGGGCATCGAGCAGGTAGGTGACGTTGAAACCGATGCTCAGGCCGTCCACGCGGGTTTCGGCCTCGACCTCTTCCTGGGCCTCTTCCTGTTCCGGGTTGTGCGCCACGATGCGCAGCTGGCCGGGGCTGATTTCGAGCTTCACGCCGCGGTATTTCTCGTTGGACAGGATGGCGGCGCGCTGCAGGGCGGCACGCAGCGATTCGCGGTCCACCTTCACTTCCTTGTCGGCGCCGATCGGAATCACGGCGTCGTAGTCCGGGAAGCGGCCGTCAATGAGCTTGGAGGTGAACGTGACGTCCTCGCGGCGCATGCGCAGGTGGTTGCGGCCCACTTCCAGCTCGACCTCGCGGTCGCCGCCTTCGAGCAGGCGCTGCAGTTCCAGCACGCCCTTGCGGGGCAAGATGATCTGCTTGCGGGTCTGGGCGCCGGCGGGCAGCGGGGCTTCGCACAGGGCCAGGCGATGGCCGTCGGTGGCCACGCAGCGCAGCGAATCCTCGCGCAGGTCCAGCAGCAAGCCGTTGAGGTAATAGCGCACGTCCTGCTGGGCCATGGCGAACGCGGTGCGTTCGATCAGCTCCTTCAGGGCAGCTTCCGGCACGCGGATGCGTTCGACCAGGTCGAGGTCTTCGACGGCCGGGAAGTCGTTGCCGGGCAGGGTGGACAGTGTGAAACGGCTGCGCCCGGCCTGCACGGTGACCTTGTCGCCGGACTGGCTGATGGTGACGCGGCTGCCGTCGGGCAGGGCGCGCACGATCTCGAACAGCTTGCGCGCCGGGATGGTGGTTTCACCCGCCTGGGCGTCGTCCACGTCGGTGCGCGCCACCATCTCGACTTCCAGGTCGGTGCCGGTCATCGAAAGCTTGTGGCCGTCGACGTTGACCAGCAGGTTGGCCAGCACGGGCAGGGTCTGCCGGCGCTCGACCACGTTCACGACCTGCTGCAGGGGTTTGAGTAGGACTTCTCGCGTCAGGCTGAAACGCATGCAGATCCCCAAGCTCCAAAGAGTGGATATATCAAAAAAGTGGTGGTGGTAGAGCCGGGTTTTTCTCCGGATAACACACACAACCCATTGAAATTATTGGTTTTAAAACGACTTACAAGGCTGTGTGCCAGGCTCGGGACAGGGTGGCACAAGCTGTGGATAAATTTCGGGTCGCTGCGCTTCCCACCACTTGTCCACAGGCCGTCCCCAGGCCTCGCGCCGCCGTCATTCGCTCAACTTGCGCAGCAGTTTGTCCCAGTCCTCCCGCAGCTTGCCGTCGGTCTCGCGCAGTTCGCGCATGACCTTGCAGGCGTGCATCACGGTGGTGTGGTCGCGCCCCGCGAAGGCATCGCCGATTTCCGGCAGGCTGTGCTCGGTGAGTTCCTTGGACAGGGCCATCGCCATCTGCCGCGGCCGCGCCAGGGAGCGCGTCCGCCGCTTCGACAAAAGGTCCGCCATGCGCAGCTGATAGTAGTCTGCCACGGTCTTCTGGATATTGCTGATGGATACCGCCTGCTGCTGGGCCCGCAGCAGGTCGCGCAGGGTTTCCTGGGCGAACTCGGGGGTGATGGGCTTGGCCATGAAGTTCGACCGCGCCGCCAGCGTGTTCAGGGCGCCCTCGAGGTCGCGCACGTTCGAACGCATGCGCTTGGCGATCAGGTAGGCCACGTCGTCGGGCAGCTTCACCCCGCGCTCCACCGCCTTGGCGGTGATGATGGCGGCCCGGGTTTCGAAATCGGGCGGCTCGATCGCCACCGACAGGCCCCAGGTGAGCCGGGTCTTGAGCCGGGTCTCGAGGTTCTCCACTTCGCGCGGGTAGCGGTCGCAGGTGAGGATGATCTGCTGCTTGCCGTCGAACAGCGCGTTGAAGGTGTGGAAGAACTCTTCCTGCGTGGTGTTCTTGCCGGCGAAGAACTGGATGTCGTCGATCAGCAGCGCGTCCACCTGCTGGAACTGGCGCTTGAACTGGTCCATGGACTTCTCCTGCAGCGATTTCATCATCGCGCTGAAGAACTGCTCGGAACGCAGGTAGAGCACCCGCATGCCGGGGTTGTTCTGCCGCATCAGGTTGCCCGCGGCGTACATCAGGTGGGTCTTGCCCAAGCCCGAGCCGCCGTACAGCAGCAGCGGGTTGTAGGCCTTGCCCGGGTTCTGCGCCACCTGCAGGGCCGCCGCGCGGCCCAGCTGGTTGCTGCGGCCTTCGACGAAGTTGTCGAAGGTGTAGTGGCTGTCGAGGTTGCCCGAGAACGCCACCGGCGGCGCGGCGCTGCCGCTGCGGCTGGCGCTGACCGGTCCGGCGGCGGCCGCGGCGGTGGCGTCCGCGCGCTTGATCGAACCCACTTCCAGCGCCACCGGGGCCGGGCCGCCCACGAAGTGCGCCATCAGCTCCCGGATGCGGGCCAGGTAGTGTTCGCGCACCCGGTCCACCACGAAGGCATTGGGCGCGTACAGGGTCAGGCCCTCGGCGCCGGCCTGTGCCTGCAGGGGCCGGAGCCAGGCGTGTATTTCTTCAGCCGGCAGTTCGGCTTCCAGTCGTTCCAGGCAGCGGGGCCAGGCAGCATCCATGTTCAAGCGAAAGTCCGGGGAGCAGCGGCGCCAGGGCGCAGCTGTGGATAAGTGGTCGGGGCGTGAAGCATAGCGCCGCCGGCCCCGGGCCGCCACGCGCATCTGGCTTGACGGGCCAGCCGGCAAGCCGCTATAGTCCACGGTCTTTTCCGCCCCAAAATCAATCGAGTGCCATCATGGCGACCAAGCGCACCTACCAGCCCAGCAACCTCAAGCGTAAGCGCGACCACGGTTTCCGTGCCCGCATGAAGACCGCCGACGGCCGCAAGATCCTGTCGCGTCGTCGTGCCAAGGGTCGTGCCCGCCTGGCCGTCTGACGCGCTGCCGCCGGTTCTCCGGCGGCAACCCAGCGGGCCGTGAAAAACACCCCGCCCGCTACCTCGCTTTCGTTCCCCCCGAGCGTGCGCCTGCACGCTTCCGCCGAATACCAGGCGGTGTTCAAGGGGGCGAAGCGGCTGACCAGCCCACACCTGCGACTGCATGCCCACGTCCGGGCCGAGGCCACCGTGCCCCGGCTCGGCGTCACCGTGTCAAAGAAGGTGGACAAGCGCGCCGTCGGCCGCAACCGCATCAAGCGGGTGGCGCGCGAATTCTTCCGCCATGAAAAGGCGCACCTGCCCGCCGGCGACTACGTGGTCCTGGTGCAGCCCGGCGCCAAACTGCTGGCCAACGCCGAGCTTCGCGCGCAGCTGCAAACCCTGTTCGAGCGCGCCCGGTCGTTGAAGCCCGCGCCCACGCCCGGCACAATGCCGGCCTCCCCGGGCGCGTTGGAACGCCCCGCCTCCGATTCCTGACCGAGACCTTGTGCCCGGCCCCGGCCCCACGCCGGTGCCAGCAGCCTGCCCATGAACCAGACCCGCTCGTTCCTCCTGATCGCCTGGCTTGCCGTCGCCTTCCTTCTGTTCCTGGAGTGGAACAAGGCCCCGGTCGCGCCCGTTCCCACCGCGACCAGCCAGCCGGCCGCCGCTGCCGCTGCCGCTGCGACGCCCTCGGGCTCGGCCATCCCGGACGCCAACGCCATTCCCTCGGCGGCCGCCATCCCGGGCACGGTGCCGGAGCCTGCCCTCCCCACCGCCGAGGCCGGCGCGCCGGCCCAGGCCCCGCTCACCGTCACCACCGACGTGCTGCGCCTGCAGATCGACCCGCGCGGCGGCAGCCTGGTGGGCGCCGAACTGCTGGCCTACCCGGTCAACAAGAACCAGCCCGACATCAAGGTGACCCTGCTCGACACCGACCCGCGCCACTTCTCGGTGGCGCAGTCCGGCCTGGTGTCCGTGGCGGGCGGCGCCGGTGCCGCACCGAGCCATGAAGCGCTGTTCCGCGCCGAAGACGGCCGCAGCGAGTACCGCCTGGCCGAGGGCGCCGCGCAGCTGGAAGTGCCGCTGGTGTGGACCGACGCCGCCAGCGGCCTGACGGTCCGCAAGACCTACGTGTTCACCCGCGGTTCCTACGCCATCACCCAGCGCCAGGAAATCCGCAACGCCGGCACCACCCCGTGGCGCGGCGCTGCCTACGAGCAGCTGCTGCGCTCGCCGCCGCCGCCGGCCCCGCGCACCTCCGGCCTCACCAACCCCGAGGCCTACAGCTTCGTCGGCGCGGCCTGGTACAGCCCCACCGAGAAGTTCGAGAAGTTCAAGATCGCCGACATCTTCGAGGACGGCCCGCAGTCGCGCGACGTCACCGGCGGCTGGATTTCCATGCTGCAGCACCACTTCGTGCTGGCCTGGGTGCCGGACAAGAGCGAGCCGCAGAGCTTCTCGCTGGCCGCCCTGGACGGCAGCACCCGCTACCTGGTGCGCGGCGTGAGCGGCCAGATCGAAGTGGGCCCCGGCCTGTCGGTCACCCGTGAATCCACGCTGTGGGTCGGCCCCAAGCTGCAGGGCCAGCTCGAGGCGATCGCGCCGGGCCTGAAGCTGACGCTGGACTACGGCATCTTCACCTTCCTCGCCCAGCCGATGTTCGACTACGTGCTCAAGCCGCTGCACGACCTGACCGGCAACTGGGGCTGGGCGATCATCCTGACGGTGCTGATCATCAAGATCGCGCTGTACTGGCTGTCGGCCAAGCAGTACCGCAGCTTCGCCAAGATGCGCGCCATCCAGCCGCGCATCGAAGCGCTCAAGGAGCGCTACGGCGAAGACAAGCAGAAGTTCCAGATGGCGATGATGGAGCTGTACAAGAAGGAGAAGGTGAATCCGGCCGCCGGCTGCCTGCCGATCCTGATCACCATTCCCATCTTCATCGCGCTTTACTGGATGCTGCTCGAGAGCGTCGAGATGCGCCAGGCGCCGTGGATCGGCTGGATCCAGAACCTCACCGCGCCCGACCCGTACTTCATCCTGCCGGCCATCAACCTGGCGGTGATGTACCTGACGCAGAAGATGACGCCGACGCCGGGCATGGACCCGATGCAGAAGAAGATCATGACCTTCATGCCGCTGGTGTTCGGCGTGATGATGGCCTTCTTCCCGTCCGGCCTGGTGCTGTACTGGTGCACCAACGGCATCCTGGGCCTGGCCCAGCAGTACGTCATCACCAAGCGCCACGGCGAGTCGTCCACGGCGGTTGCCGGCAAGTAAGAACTGTTGGCCACGGATTCGCGCGGATGAACGCGGATCAAGGGCCAGGAAGAATGGAAGGAAGGGAGGCGGGCAACCGCCTCCCTTTTCATTGGGCGGTCGCTTGGCCGGTCGGTGGCTGTGGCGTGAATCGGTGGCCGGGGTTTTCTGCCACCATTCGCCCATGACGCCACGCGACACCATTGCTGCCATTGCCACCGCCGCCGGCGCCGCGGGCGTTGGGATCGTGCGCCTGAGCGGGCCGGCTTGCCGCGCCATTGCCGCCACCCTGCTCGGCCGCCCGCCCGAGCCGCGGTACGCGCACTACCTGCGCTTCCGCGACGCCGACCGTTCGCTGATAGACGACGGCCTGCTCATTTTCTTCCCCGGCCCGCACTCCTACACGGGCGAGGACGTGCTGGAGCTGCAGGGCCACGGCAGCCCCGTGCTGCTGGCCCGGCTGCTGGGCCGCTGCCTGGCGCTGGGCGCGCGGCCGGCGCGGCCTGGCGAATTCACCGAGCGCGCATTCCTGGAAGGCCGCCTGGACCTGGCGCAGGCCGAGGCCGTGGCCGACCTGATTGCCGCGGGCAGCGAAGCCGCGGCCCGCGCCGCGCGGCGCTCGCTGGAGGGCGAGTTCTCGCGGCGCGTGGACGCCACGCTGGAAGGATTGACCGCGCTGCGCGTGTGGATCGAGGCCGCGCTGGACTTCCCGGACGAGGAGATTGATTTCCTGGCCGCGCCCGAGCTCGGCCAGCGCCTGCAGTCGGTGGCCGCCAGCCTGGTCCGGCTTCGCGCCGACGCCGAGCGCGGCAAGCGCCTGGTGGACGGCCTGCACGTGGTGATCGCGGGCGCGCCCAACGTCGGCAAGTCGTCGCTGCTCAATGCGCTGGCGGGCGAAGAGCGCGCCATCGTGACCGACATCGCCGGCACCACCCGCGACCTGCTGCGCCAGGACATCACCCTGGACGGCATCGCGTTGACGCTGGTGGACACCGCCGGCCTGCGCGACAGCGACGAGCCGGTCGAACGCGAAGGCATCCGCCGCGCGCACGGCGAACTGGCCAAGGCCGACCTGGTGCTGGCCGTGCTGGACGACAGCCGCCCCGGCCTGGCGATGCCCGACATGGACGTGGCCGCGCCGGTGCTGTGGCTGCACAACAAGGCCGACCTCACCGGCCAGCCTCCCCGGTGTGAACAGCGCCCCGATGGCCGCCACCTCTGGCTGTCGGTGCAGACCGGCGCGGGCCTGGAGGCGCTGCGCGCCGAGCTGCGCGCCGCCGCCGGCCTGGGCGAAGGCGGCGAGGGTGGCTTCAGCGCCCGCGCCCGCCACCTGGACGCGCTGGCGCGCACGGCTGCCGCGCTGGAGCGTGCGGCGGCCCAGCTGCACCGCGGCGCCGGCGAACTCGCGGCCGAAGAGCTGCGCCAGGCCCAGGACGCCCTGGGCGAAATCACGGGCCGGGTGGACGCCGACGCGCTGCTGGGCCGCATCTTCGGCGACTTCTGCATCGGCAAGTAGCGGGCGCTTGTGCCCGGCCTGGCGCCAGGCGCCGGGGCGGGCGGCCGGAATGCGGGCCATTCTGTGCGCCGGATCAAGTTTCGAGACGCATCGTGCTTGACAAAGCGGCCAAACTCTTATGTGCTGAACGTCATGGTTTAGTGATTATTTCAGGGGAAAGACATGAACGTTTCGAACTCCTCCTCCCCGCGCGCCCTGCGCTGGGCCATCGCCGTCGCCCTGGGCCTGGCCCTGGTGGCCTGTTCCAAGGACGAGCCCGCCACGTCTGAACCCGCCGCCTCGGCGCCGGCCCAGCCCGCTGGCCCCAGCGCCGAGGAACTCGCCGCGCAGCAGGCCGCCGAAGCCGCCAAGGCCGCGCTGGCCAACCTCAGCGTGGACGAACTGCGCACCCGCGGCAGCCAGGCCCTGCGCGAACAGCGCCTGTATGCGCCGGCCGGCGACAGCGCGATGGAGTACTACCTGGCCCTGCGCGAGAAGAGCGAAAAGCCCGACGCTTCGGCCGAAAGCGCCCTGATCGACCTGATGCCCTACGCCATCATCGCCGCCGAACAGGCCATTGGCCGCGAGGACTTCGCCGAAGCCGAGCGCCTGCGCTCGCTGATCGCCAAGACCGACGCCCAGGCGCCGGCCCTGCCGCGCATCACCGACGCCATCGCCAAGGGCCAGGCCGGTGCCGCCGACCGCGTGGCGCAGGAAGCCGCCCGCGAGGAACAGCGCCTGCGTGACGCCGAAGCCGCCGCCCAGCGCGCCGCCGCCGAAGCCGCCGCTGCGGCCGCGGCGCCCGCGACGCCCGCTCCGGCCCCGGCCCAGCCGGTCCCGGCTCCGGCGCAGCCAGCCCCGGCTCCGGCGCAGCCGGCGCCTGCCGCCGCCCAGCCCACGCCGCCGCCTGCCGCCACCCCGGCTCCGGTGGCGCGTCGCTCCACGCCGGTGGGCGTGCGCACCCCGCAGCCCAGCTACCCGCGTGAAGCGGCCCGTTCGGGCGTCACCGGCGAAGTGACCGTCGAAATCAGCATTGCCGCCAACGGCACGGTGACCGACGTGCGCGTCATCCGCGCCCAGCCGCGCGGCCAGTTCGACCGCGCCGTGCTCACCACCGTTCGCGGCTGGCAGTTCGAGCCGATGGACGGCCCGGCCACGCTGACCCGCACCTTCACCTTCCGCCCGTAACCGGCGCGAAGCGCAAACAGAAAAGGCCCGGCATTGCCGGGCCTTTTTCATTGGCGAATGCGTGAGGGCCGTCAGGCGGAGACGGCCAGCTGTTCGCGGTGGTAGATGCGCACTGCAATCCAGCCCAGCACGATGGCCAGCGCCAGGCTCGCCCCGAAGCTGAGTGCGAAATCCACCAGCGCCACCGCCTCGCCGCGGGCCAGGGCCATGATCAGCACGTTCTGGGAAAGCAGCGGCACGGCCGACATCCACAGCTCGCCCTTCATCGGGTTGATCATCAGGATCACCGACGGCAGCATCGGCAGCAGCATCAGCAGCGACAGATAGGTCTGGGCTTCGCGGTAGGACTTGGCGTAGGCCGCCACGATGGTCTGCAGCGACGCGAACACCATCACCAGCGGCACCATCAGCAGGCCCGCGCGCAGGATCAGCCCCGCGCCGAAGTCCACCTTCATGCCCAGCCGGTCCAGCGGGATGTACTGGAACGCGATGGCGAACGCCACCAGGCTCAGCATCATGCTCACCATGGCGAAGCCGAAGGTGGCGCCCAGCTTGCCCAGCACGATCTCGGCGCGCGAGGCCGGGTTCACCAGCAGCGGCTCCAGCGACTGCCGCTCGCGCTCGCCCGCCGTGGTGTCGATGGCCAGGTACATGCCGCCCAGGAACGCGCCCAGCACCAGCAGGTAGGGCAGGAAGCTCAGCAGCTGGCCCGCACGCTGCTGCGTGCTGGCAATGTCGCGCTCGGCCACCGCCACCGGCGACAGCACCGACGCAGGCATGCCGCGCGCCGCCACCCGCAGCGCCGACTGCAGGCGCCCGTAGCCTTCCAGCAGCCCGGTCAGGCGCGCCACCGGGGCGCGGCTGTCCTGGTCGGAGCTGTCGAATAGCACCTGCACCTGCGCGGTCTCGCCGGCGCGCCAGTGCGTGGCGTAGTCGGCCGGGATCACCAGCACCGCGCGTGCATCGCGGCTGCGGATGGCCTTGTCGGCGTCGGCCGGCGCGTCCTTCACCACCATGCCCTGCTGCTGCAGCCAGGCCACCAGGTTGGGCGCGTTGGCCGCGCCCACCACCGGCACCTCCAGCGGCTTCTCGGCGCTGTCGAGCTGCTTGGTGATGATGAAGCCCATCATGATGGCGAAGAAGATCGGGCCCAGCAGCGGGCCCATCACCAGCGCGTTCACCACGGTCTTCTTGTCGCGCAGGTTCTCGGTGACTTCCTTGAGGAATACGGTGAGCGCCGGGTTCATGCCATCAGTCCTTCTTCGGTGCCGATCGCCTTGACGAAGGCGTCCTCGAGGTTCGATTCGCCGGTCTGCTCGCGCAGCTCGTCGGGCGTGCCCTCGGCCACCACCTGGCCGCGGGCGATGATGACGATGCGGTCACACAGCGCCGCCACCTCCTGCATGATGTGGCTGGAGAACAGCACGCAGCGGCCCTCGTCGCGCAGCTGGTGCAGGAAGCGCCGCATGGCGCGCGTGGCCATCACGTCCAGGCCGTTGGTGGGTTCGTCCAGGATCACGTTGCGCGGGTCGTGCACCAGCGCCCGCGCGATCGCGGTCTTCACCCGCTGGCCCTGCGAGAAGCCTTCGGTGCGGCGGTCGATGATGTCGCCCATCTCCAGCGCCGTGGCCAGGGCCTGCGTGCGCTGCGCGATCAGCGCATCGTCCAGCCCGTGCAGGCGGCCGAAGTAGCGGATGTTCTCGCGGCTGCTCAGGCGCTTGTACAGGCCGCGCGAGTCGGGCAGCACGCCCAGCCGGCGCCTGACGCCGGTCGGATCCATGTTCGCGTCGATGCCGTCCACCAGCACCTGGCCCGCATCGGGCTTCATCAGGGTGTAGAGCATGCGCAGCGAGGTGGTTTTGCCGGCGCCGTTGGGGCCCAGCAGGCCGGTGATCTGGCCGTCGTTGGCGCGGAAGCTCACGCCGTCCACGGCCTTGACCTTGCCGAAGGCCTTGTGCAGGTTGCGGACCTCGATCATGGCTCGGCTCCGTTGTAGTTGATGAAGAAGGGCGTGCTGCCCAGCGGCTCCAGGCACTTGGCGTCCAGGCCCTGGGGGTCGAGCTTGTCCACGAACTCGGCCGCCAGGCGCGGCGTGCAGCCGCGCCCCAGCAGGATGTGGCCCTGGCCCTTGCCGACCAGGTGGCGCGCCTTGCCCAGCGAAGCCAGCACCTGTTCGGCGTAGCGCGGCGGCGTCACCGGGTCGAGTTCACCCGACAGCAGCAGGGTGGGGATGTCGGTCTTGAGCGGCTGGTGGAAATCCTTCGACACCGGTCCCTTGGGCCACACGCTGCACTGGTTGAGCGTGACGCTGACCAGGCTGTCGCCCAGCACCAGTTCGCCGTCTTCCGGGCGAGCCTGCATGCGCGGCGCGTCCTCGGCGCAGACCACCGACAGCTGCATGCCGTGGTTGATGGACTCCGTGAGCGAGTCCAGCACCACCGACGCCTGCGCCAGCAGCGACTGCGGCCGGCCCTTGGCGGCTTCGTCCAGCAGCAGCGGCAGCAGCGCGGCGGTTTCCGGCGCGTAGGCGAACAGGCGGGCGATCAGCGCCACCGTGCCCTCGTCCAGGCGCACGTCGCGCGCGGCGTGGCTGACCGGGTCGCGCATGGCCACGGTGGTGGGTGCGTCGCGCGCCTGGTCGAGCAGCGCATGCAGGGTGGCGAACGGGTCGCCGAAGGCCTTGGCGCAGGCGGCCTGGTCGGCGCACTGGCCGAGGATCTGCTTGAGCGCCGCCTCGAGGTTGATGGCGTGTTCGCTGCCCAGCGCCAGCTCGGGCGGCACCACGCCGTCCAGAATGATGCTGCGCACCGCGTCGGGATGCTGGCGCGCGTACTCCTGCGCCATGCGGGTGCCGTAGGAGCCGCCGTAGAGGTTGAGACTGGGCGCGCCCAGCGCCTGCCGCAGCGCTTCCACGTCGGCGGCCGCCACGGTGGTGGTGTACTGGCTGACGTCGCCTTCCAGGTCGGCCAGGCAGTCGCGCGCCATTTGCACCTGCAGCTCCACCGCGGGCGTTGCGCTGGCGTCCAGGCCCTCGGGGAAGGCGCAGGCCAGGCGGTGGGAGCCGCCGGTGCCGCGCTGGTCCATGAAGATGACGTGGCGCTTGTCGCGGATGCGCGCGAAGCCGCCCGCCACCGCCGAGTACGTCTCGGTGGCCGACTGCCCCGGGCCGCCGGCGAAGTAGACCACCGGATCGGCGGCCGGCTCGGCGGCGCGCGACGCGGCCAGCGCCACCTTCAGGCTGATCTTGCGGCCGTCGGGCCGGGTCGGGTCCTCGGGCACGTCCAGCGTGGCGCACTCGGCGCGCACCGTGGCGCCGGTGCCGGGCTGGGACAGTTCGCAGGCGGTGAATTCAAGGCTGCCCAGCGTCCGTGCCGACGCGGGCAGCGTCGCCAGGAGCAGGGCCAGGGGCAGGAGTGTTCGCATGGCGACCTCGGTGTGGAAAAGGCGGACTTGCAGCTATGGACGAGTCTGCACGCGAAAAGGTGACAGCGGCCGGTGCCGGAAGGCCTTCACGGCGGCGGCCATGGACAGGCGCCGGCGCGCCGGGTGGCGGCGGGCG
>Ga0075160_10000732_pt1 | contig 20379 bp, 18 predicted proteins | sample JI91814C2DNA_FD_70969 | JGI IMG/M metagenome (GOLD analysis project Ga0075160, IMG submission 70969) | Wastewater effluent complex algal communities from Wisconsin, to seasonally profile nutrient transformation and Carbon sequestration -... | ecosystem: Engineered > WWTP > Effluent > Algae... | reverse complement strand
CACTGATTCAGGCCGGGTATTTTCGGGCAGATATCCCATTCCATAAAATTTTCCTTCACAAACCAGGATACAGGATTGATCATTTCCTTCCAATCCCTTGTCAACAATCGCAAAACTGGGTTCCGCCTGCAAAGTTGCACAGGCTTTTTCCACCCGCTGGTTATAAGCTTCAGCGGGCTCCTTTAATTCGCAGGCGCCCAGGCATTCACCTGATTTGATTCCCTCACAGGCATCTTCCCCTTTCTGTAAAAAACAAAGTTTGGGACAGAGCTGGAATTCACGGATCAGTTTACGGATCATGGCATGGCCATCCACGAGGTAATGAAAAGTATAAACCGGATGAAGTCGTTTCCGGTTCTTGTCTATGCCCAGGCGCAGGTAACCTCTCCGGTCCTCATATAAAAATATTCCGTAAATATCTTCCCATCTTTTTTGTGAGGTATTAAAGACCGGCCATCTTTTTTTGATCTCTGCTGATTCCAGGATACAGGCCATCAGTTCAGTGGCACAGGGCTGGTAGCTGATGGCATATACATGCTGCATAAAATGCTGCTTCTGCCTGCTTTCGGAGTTATTGCTGAAATGACTGTTCACCCGGTAGCGGATATTGGTGGCCTTTCCCACATATACCACTTTCCCTTTTTCATTATGAAAATAATACACACCGGGGGTATAGGGTAGGGCATCAAAATGTTCTTTGGGAACATTGGGAGGCAGTATCCATTCTTTGGAATTTCTTTGCAGGCTTTTCTGAATATGCTGCTCTTTATCATTCGCCAGCAATAAATGAAAAATGGTAGCAGTTGCAGCCGCATCGCCTGAGGCCCGGTGCCGGTCGGTGATTTCAATACCCAGGGAACGGCTCAGTTTACCCAGACTATAGGAGGGTAGTCCGGGTATGATTTTCCGGCTCAGTCTTACCGTACATAGTTTTTTTGTATTGAGCTCAAAGCCTGCTTCCCGCAAATGACTTTTTACAAAGGAATAATCAAAGCTCACATTATGGGCAATAAAAATCCGGTCCTGCAGCAGTTGATATACTTTTTCTGCTACTTCTTCAAAGCGGGGAGCAGCGGCCACCATCTGGTTACTGATGCCCGTCATGGCACTGATATAGGGAGGGATGGGCTGCCCCGGATTAATCAATGTATTATATTGACCGGTTACAGACTGACCGTCCGACAACTGGATGGAAATTTCAGTAATGCCATTCGCTGCGGCATAACTCCCCGTGGTTTCTATATCTACAATGGCATACATAACGGTTATCAGGACCTTTATTCAATTTGGCAAAGGCGGTTTTTTGGATGTAAATTGGGCAATAAATTTCGTAAAATTTTCCTGCTTTCCATGACCGAAGAAAAGTTTATCATGTTCCGGAACCGGCTAACCAAGGTTTACCGGCATTTATCAAAACAGGCCCGCCGGCTAGGTGTCAGCTGTTACCGGATATATGACCATGACCTGCCTGAATTTCCGCTTCGGGTTGAAATCTATGGAGATAAAGTATATGTGGCAGAATACAAACGAAGACATGGAATGACCGATGAAGCCCATGATGAATGGATGGAAAAAAGCCTCTCGGTACTGATGGATATAGTGGCTGTTCCCCGGGAACATATCTTTTTGAAATTGCGGCAAAGAAAACCCGGTCGGCTCGGGCAGTACCAGAAAGTAGATGCGGCCCTGCATACTTTCCCTGTGCAGGAAAACGGCTTGCAGTTTATAGTGAATCTCAGTGACTACCTGGATACCGGACTTTTCCTGGATCATCGGGTGACCCGGCAAATGGTTAAGGAACAGTCGAAGGGCAGGAGGGTACTCAATCTTTTTGCTTATACCGGTTCATTTTCTGTTTATGCAGCCGCAGGTGAAGCAACTGAAGTTACCACTGTTGATCTGTCCAATACCTACTTAAGCTGGGCATCGGAGAATATGGCCCTGAATGGTTTTACGGATCCTGCTATGTTCCGTTTTGTTCAGGCCGATGTAAAACAATACCTGGGCACCCTGCCTTCGGGTTATTTTGATCTCATCGTGATGGATCCCCCCACTTTCAGTAATAGCCAGCGGATGAAAGATGTCCTGGATATTCAACGGGATCATGCCGTCCTGATCAATGAGTGCATCCGGATCATGAAAAAAGGAGGACTGCTTTATTTTAGTACCAACTACACCCGATTTGTACTGGAGAAGGAAAAAATTCAGCATGCTTCGGTAAAAGACATTACAAAAGCAACCACCGCATTTGATTTCGAAGGAACCAGCACCCGTTACTGTTTTCTGTTTACTAAAGATGATTAATATTCTATATCCCGCCTGCGCTACAGCTGCGGCGGACGGCCCAATATCCTAATATCTCAATATCCTAATATCTCAATATCCTAATATCTCAATATCTTAATACCCAATACCAAATACCTAACCCACTTTGTCATTTCGCTTAAAAATATGTTTACTGCTGCTCAATGCATGGCTATTGTTTTCCGGTGGACAGGCATTGGGACAGGTATACCACAAAGCAAGGATACTCACCCAAAGGGACGGGCTTTCTGATAACCGGGTCACCTGTTTTTTGGAGGACAGTCGGGGATTCATGTGGATCGGCACCAGAAATGGTTTGAACAGGTATGACGGTCATGCTTTTCACATATTTAAACCCGGCGCGGGTAATTCAATCCGGAACGAAGTCATCAATGACCTGGAGGAAGACAGCCGGGGAAGAATTTGGGTGGCCACCATGGAGGGTGTTAGTATTTATGATCCGGCAAGCAATCACTGGGAATATATCCTGCCTAACCCCGATAGCATCACCTTGTCAATTCCCAATCCGATTGTCTGGAATATTGAAATAGATAAACAGGATATTGCCTGGATCGTTTGTGATGTATTTGATCTCACAGCTTATGATATCAGCAATCATCAGTTCAAATTTTATCACTGGAAAAAATTCAGCAACGAAGATCCTTATATCAGTGCAGTCGCCTACCATTCTATTCAGCGTATTGTGAAAGCCAATGATCGGGAATACTGGCTGGCTACTACCCGCGGATTAGTGAAACTGGATATTGTGACAGGTAATTTTCGATTCCTGGGAGGTGGATATAACGGGGATATAACGGATCTGCAATACGATCCTGAATCAGGAAAGGTTTTTCTCGCAAATGAAAAGAACCAGCTCTATTGCTTTGATGAGAAAGCCAGCCAATATGGGGCAGTCCCGATAGTCAGGGAAGCTTATCCTTCTTCCCGGTTTGATAACAACGATGAGGAGGAAAGATGGCTGGCCTCCCGAAGCGGTTTACTGAAACTGAGAAATAACCGCAGCGACGCTTTACTGGAAGCTTTTATCCCGCAGTTGTCAGGCGCACAACTCCCCGGTATCGTGAACAGGATTTATACAGATAAACTCAGGAACCGATGGGTGGGAACCGATAACGGATTTGCTATTTATAGCAGGGCCGGCAGATCCTCGAGTTTTATTCCCCTCGTAGCCATAAATGAACCCCTTGGATACAATAATATGGGGGGAGCTTATTATGACGGGGTCAGCAAACAATATATTATTTGCTCCGTAAACCCTGCCGGCGTTTACCTGGTCAATACGATCACTAAAGAAATCAAACTCATCAATACCGATGAGAAGGGCACCCCTCTGAAGGGATGTATGACTATCAAAAGAGATAATGCGGACAGTTTATTGTTATTAACGGTGAATGGCATTTACCGTTTTCACAGGGGGAAGCAGCGTTTCAGCTTACTGCCAGGCTCAGGGGAAAAGGATGAAGTGGTATACAGGGATCTGTTACAGGATGATGATGGCAATTATTGGATCGGCACCCTTCATAAAGGGCTCCTGCTTTATGATCCGGTTAAAAACCGGTTTTTTCAACCGAAAGATACACTCATCAATCACCTGAACACGGTCACGGGATTTGCTTATGACAGGGGAAGCGGTAATATGGTCATCGCCACTTATGGAGAAGGCGTTTTTGTACACCACATGCGGACAGGAAAATCCACCTGGTATTATCCGGTGAACAATGCACCTTCCTATCTCAATATTATGCTGATTAATTCGGTGTCAAAAGATGCAAAGGGTAATATCTGGCTGGCTTCATTGTCCGGTGGTGTATTTCGTTATCATCCGGAAAAACCTTTTGAAAAAACCTTTGAGCAGTTTGATATGAAAAGGGGGCTGCAGAATAACCATATTATTTCTCTTTGCAGTAACCAGGATTCTGTATTGTGGCTGATGTCGGGGAATGGTATTGCCGCCATCACATTGGAAGGAAAATACCTTTATCAGTTTTCAGGAGCAGAAGCATTCGATTTTCCGGCTTATGGTTCTGACCCCAGGTTCCCTCATCCGATTAGTTACAGTGCAGAAAACCGGGAGTTGATACTGGCTGTTGCCGGCGGAATAATCCGGTACCGGGAATCCGCTAGTGACAGTATTCCGGCTTTCCCTTTAAAGCTGAGTTCTGTACTGATAAACGGCGTGCAGGTTCCATTTCCGCTTGAGAAAGAAAGTAAAGCATTTAAAATAAAATTCAGAAATAATGCGGTGGTTTTTGAATTTGCCGGGCTTTATTACGGACCAGCTCCTGTTAAATATGAGTATCAGCTGCAGGGGTATGATCCGGACTGGATTGCCAATGATGGCAGTTTTCGTGTCAGTTACAGGAATCTGCCGGCAGGAAAATATCACTTTGTGGTAAGAGCCGTTGACCGGTATGGTAAAAAAATCACACAATCAGAAAGTATTCTGATCAGGATTGTACCTCCTGTATGGCAACAGTGGTGGTTTATTTGTCTGGCTGCTTTACTGGTTATTCTTTCTGTGGCAGCAGTCATCTGGTCGCTTCGCCGGAAACTGGAAGCTGAACAGATTGTGAATGAATTTGCTACTTCACTCTATGGACAAAACAGTACCGAAGATGTTTTCTGGGATATTGCAAAGAACTGTATCAGTAAAATTGGCTTTGCTGATTGCGTGGTTTATCAATTGGATGAAAAAAGAAAAGTGCTCCTGCAAAAAGCAGCTTTTGGACCCAAGAACCCGCAGCGAAGGGAAATTGCCAATATCATTGAAATTCCGCTGGGGAGTGGAATCGTTGGTACAGTGGCCGCAACAGGTAAGGCCCTGCTGGTGAAAAATACAAACAGAGATAACAGATATATTGTTGATGATGAAAGAAGGGCTTCAGAGCTGGCAGTACCGGTAATGGTGGATCATAAAATATTTGCCGTTATCGATTCTGAACATCCCAGGAAAGGTTTCTTTACCAGGTTTCACATGAGGGTCCTGAAAAAAGTTGCATTAATCTGTGCGGAAAGAATTTCCAGGCTGCTGACAGAAGAAAGGCTCCGTTCAAAGATCGCCAGGGATCTTCATGATGAGATGGGTTCTACACTTACCAGTATCAATATCATCAGCAAGGTAGCCATGGAGGGAAAAACAGATCAGGAAAAAGGGAAAGCCTATTTTCAGAAAATCAAAGACCATTCCGGCCGGATGATGGAAAGCATGAGTGATATGGTATGGGCGATCAATCCGATCAATGATAGTTTGGGCAGGGTCTTGCTCAGGATGAAAGAATTTGCAGCTGAAATACTGGAACCGGCCAGGATCAATTATCATTTTGATCATAATGAACTGGAGCTGGGATTAGCCCTGAACCCGGAGCAAAGGAAAAATATATACCTGATTTTTAAAGAAGCCCTGAGCAATGCGGCCAAGTACAGTAACGCTACCGATGTACAAATTCTCCTGCAGGTGCAAGCCGCCGTTTTTACCATGATAATTGCCGATAATGGTATTGGTTTTAATGAAAATGAAGAGAATTCAGGGAACGGATTAAGAAATATGACAATACGAGCTACCGAAATGGGCGGTATGGTACAGCTGGACACTAAGCCGGGAATGGGAACTAAAATTACCCTGCAATTGCCTGTCACATGATTGTGGTATCTTTTGTTCAAAAAATTAAACATAAGTTGTGGTACAGCCACCAGGAAAAGGTTTGATAGTATGCCTGTTAAAATAGTGATCTACGAAGACAATGCGAACCTGCGGGAAAGCCTGAACAGCCTTCTTTCGCTTACAGATGCTTATGTAGTTGCAGCCAGCTTCCCTGATTGTTCCGATATCGTGAACCAGGTAAGAAGCATACAGCCCGGCGTTTTATTAATGGATATTGATATGCCCGGTATCAACGGTATTGAGGCAGTAAAGAAGGTACGTGAGTTTGATAAACAGGTTCAAATCATCATGCTTACCGTGTTTGATGATAATACCCATGTATTTGAAGCTATTTATGCAGGGGCCAATGGTTACCTGCTCAAGAAATATGTATCTGACAAATTGCTCTCCGCCATCAGTGAAGTGCTGGAAGGTGGTGCACCCATGAGTCCTTCCATTGCCCGGATGATCATCGGCAATCTGCAGCAACCCGTTCAACAGGTGCCTGAGAATAATTACCAGCTTACCGCCCGGGAAAAAGAAACCCTTCAATTACTTTCCCAGGGAAATAGTTTTAAAATGATTGCAGCCGAACTGGGTATCAGTATTGATACCGTTCGCACCCACATCAAACGGATCTACGACAAGCTCCATGTACGTTCACAGATTGAGGCCGTTAGTAAGGCCATCAATGAGAAACTGGTTTGAACTCCTTACTACTTTTCTTTTATACCCCAATGGGGTGACACATGATGACGGTATTGCCGGGTAAGGCGAATTATTTCATTTTTATCCGGTGAAGTACTTCGGTATTTTTTGCATTTCTATATAAGTGCAATTCCTATAGTGGTACTCCTATTCTGATCTGCACACCAAATAAATCAACAATATGAAAAATGTCGTTCTCTGTATCATTTGTCTCCTATGTAAATGGTCCGCCATGGCACAACCGATAGTGAAAGCGGTTTCTTTAAAAAAGACAAACAATCTCTTCAAGAAAGTAGCCATCAACAAAACTTCCTACAATTATGAATCCGGTAATGGCAATGTTACTGTCAGTTTTGTAGCCGGTCAGCCGGAGAAAGATGATGTTGTCGCAAGTTCTACTCCCGTTAATTCAGCTATGTGTCTGACGAAAGAAGAGGTGAAAGGACAAAAAGTGGAGAATGAGCTGATTATCGCTGATGGGTCAAAAGCATCACAAATACTGCCAGGTGCCGTGATTGATGCGGATATGCTGCTGAAAAGCGGGGAATTTGTGTTTATGAAAATGAATAAAAGAAAAAATATTTCACTCAGCACATCTTCTAATCTGGCCAAAGTAACAAGTGCTTCTGTAAGGGCAATGAATGGTAATAATATTGAAGAGGAGCTCCGGTCAAAAGTACATTCCCTTAAAAGACCTTCCAATCTGAACGGGATGCCTAATATTAAATCTACATCGCAGGCCACAGTGTCTACCCTGGAGGAAAAAATGAGTCTCGATATTGGGGCATCTGCCTTTTATATGGGGGTGTCGGTTAGTGATAATTTCAGTTTCTCTTCTGAAAAATACCGGTACATGTATCTCTATGAATTTGAACAGGAATGCCTGGCTGTAATTGCTAACGGGGTCACTTCTCCTGACGATATTTTTACGGAGGAAACTCCTATGAATAAAGACTGGTTGTATATCCGGGAAGTGAAATACGGGCGTCGTTTATATGTGCTCATTGAAAGTGAGTATGATTTGGAAAAATATTCCAATGAATTAAACGGGAGCCTGAACTGGGGCGTGGTATCAGCTGCGTATAATCAAAAAAATACGGGTGAGTCCTTGTCCAGTAAAACCAATATCAGGATTATCACACAGGGTGGGCAGCCGGTAGCACTCACAGATGATAAAAAATTACAGGCTACGCTGGATAAATATTTTGCAGCTAATTTCAGTGATATAGACATAGTGCCACTTTCCTATAAAGTCACCTATATGAACGGAGAGCCGGTGTCTGTAACTTCCAAGGCCTTCCTGAATGGGGATAATTGTCTGGATAAGTCCAAAGTAAGGGTAAGAGTAAAAAGTATCGAGGTTAAATCAGCTGATGACGGAGGAACCAATGAGCAGTTGTATGGATCAGTATTGATGTATTTCTATACTAAAGATGGAAAAAAAGTGGGTGTTGATGGAAAAACGGCCATTCCTGAGGTTCCGGGCAGCAATATATTTTCAGCCGCTATCACATATGCAAAAGAAGCTGCTCCGCTGATTCTCGGCACCAGCGGGCCCAAGGAATTTGGAGTTAACGATCAGGGCAAATATGTGGATTTAAATATTTCAAATCTTGATATGGTAATAGAGGTGAAGCCTACGATGAAAGAGAAAGATGATTTTGGAGACGATACATTTATTACAGACAATAAAATGAAAAGAAGTATCAGGAAAATGCTGATTGAAGGTTCTACCATTCAGGTATTCGAATTCAGGCATGACAATTCTAAAGTATTGCTAACGGTAGAAGTGACGCCGTTGTATTAAGAAACAGTGAATAGCTGCTTAATTTTCAGAGGATATAAATAAGAAACCCTTTTCAGTATACTGAAAAGGGTTTCCTGTATAAAAGCATATGTTATAGTGTCTTCAACACATCATTCATACTCCTCACCGCATCCGCACTCTTGTTAAATGCAGCCTGCTCAGTTTCATTCAGCTGGAAGTCCAGGATTTTTTCCCATCCGTTCTTTCCAATGATCACCGGTACACCCAGGCAAATATCTTTCTGGCCATATTCGCCATCCAGTGCTACACAGCAAGTAAACAGTTTCTTTTCATCACGCAGGATCGATTCAACCAGTGCTGCTCCGGCTGCTCCCGGTGCATACCAGGCGGAAGTACCAATCAGTGCAGTTAAAGTAGCACCACCTACCATTGTGTCTTTTACAATTTTTTCCTGTTGCTCGGCAGAAAGAAAATTGGTAACCGGAGTACTGTTCCAGGTAGCAAGGCGAATCAGCGGAATCATGGTGGTGTCACCGTGACCGCCTACCACTACGGCATTCAGGTCGGCCGGACTGCAACCCAGGTGCTGGCTCAGCTGGTATTTAAAACGGCTGCTGTCGAGGGTACCACCCATACCAATGATACGGTGCTTGGGTAAGCCGGTCGACTGCAGGGCGAGATAAGTCATCGTATCCATCGGATTGCTGATCACAATAATGATGGCATTGGGAGAATGTTTCAGAATATTCTCACAAACCCCTTTTACAATACCGGCGTTCACGCCAATCAGCTCTTCACGGGTCATTCCCGGTTTACGGGGTAAGCCCGATGTAATTACTACCACATCACTGTTGGCAGTTTTACTGTAATCATTGGTACTACCGGTAATTTTTGTATCGAATCCCAGCAGGGTAGCAGTCTGCATCATATCCTGGGCCTTGCCTTCTGCAATACCTTCTTTGATGTCAAGCAATACCAGTTCATTGCATAATTCCTTACGGGCGATATTATCGGCACAGGTGGCTCCAACGGCTCCGGCACCTACTACAGTTACTTTCATGGAAACTTCATTTATGAGTGAGGTAAATAATTTCAGGATCATCAGCCCGGCTGCTTTTCAGCAGCTTAGGCGCTGCAAAGTTAAGGGTTGGCAGCAGGATTACTTACCCAGTTCTGTCAGTGTTTTCTCCACCGTCATGGAGCCGGAAAAAACGGAGATCAGTTCCAGCTTCTTATTATAAAAAGCATGGAAGGGCAGGTTATGGATGTCAAAATAAACCGGAAGGAAAAATCCGGTATCCCGCCCCACAGTGATATTATCGAAAGAGGATAGATTATATTTTTCAATAAATCCCCGCATTTCTTCCAGGGCTGCCGTGGTCGCCATTACAATATGAACAGCCTTGTAGCGGTCGATCCGGGCGGTCATTTCAGCCGTCTCATGCTGACAATGTTCACATTTGGGATTAAAAAGCAGGAGCATCACGGGCTTTTTACGGGGAAGGTCATCCTTGGCATACCAGCTCAGGCTATCCGCCATCAAGAGTTTTACCGGGGGATAAACCGGGTATTTTTTATAGGGTGCTTCCTGGCTTTCCTGTCCGATCGAAACCAGGCAGGACAATGAAAATAACAGGGAAAAGAGGAGTCTTTGCATACCCAAAGAAACTGATTTTTAAGCAGACTGCTTTCTGCCTGAAAGGGTTGTGTGTATTTGGGAGAATACTTTGCCGGGACAACGGGCGGGCTTATCTTTGCGGCCTCAAAATAATTGAACAAACAGCCTGCATGGAGGCTTAATATTTTAAAAATGGCAAATACATCAGACATCAGCCGGGGTTTGATCCTGAATCTTGAAGGCAGCCTTTACACAGTTGTGGAATTCGGTGAAAATAAAACCGCAAGAGCCGCAGCAAAAGTATGGGCAAAGCTGAAAGGGGTGGACAATAACAGGAGTATTGAAAAAACCTGGAACTCAGGAGATACCATCTACCCGGTAAGGGTGGAAAGACGTTTTTACCAGTTCCTGTACAAGGACGACAGCGGGTATAATTTCATGGATAATGAATCCTTTGAACAGGTAGCCCTGCAGGAAGGAACAATCGACGCACCGCAGTACCTGAAAGAAGGACAGGAAGTAGGTGTACTGATCAATACCGAAAACGAACAGATTCTCGGGGCCGAACTGCCTGATAAAATTGTTTTACAGGTAACCTATACCGAACCCGGACTGAAAGGAGATACCGCCACCCGTACCCTGAAACCAGCAACCCTGGAAACAGGTGCCACACTTGGTGTGCCTCTTTTTGTTAATGAAGGAGAGTTGATTCGTATTAATACAAAGACCGGAGAATATGTTGAGCGCGTAAAAGAGTAATTTCTGAGATAAGCTGAAATGGCCCAAAATCACCCGATTTTGGGCCATTTTTGTTTGATTTTGGGCCGATTTGGGCCAATTTTGGTCAAAATCCTATGATTTCTAGTTTTGATTTCACTACCTTAGCCGCCACTTTACAAAGCACTGTTCTCTAAACCCAAACACCTGCTAAATTGAAAAACATGGACTTTAAGCAAATACAGGAATTGATCAAAATGGTCAATAAGTCAAATATTGGCGAGCTTTCTATTGAGCAAAAGGATTTTAAAGTTACCATCAAACAAAAAGAAGAACATGTAACCCACATGGTCTCCGCTGCTCCTGTACACGCAGCTCCGGTTGCCATTGCCGCCCCTGCTCCTGTTGCGGCAGCTCCCGCAGCTGCTGCAGATGGGTCCAAGACGGCTCCTGCTGCACCGTCTAACACAATTACGATCAAGAGTCCCATGATCGGTACTTTTTACCGGAAAGCTTCACCTGATAAACCCAACCTCGTGGATGTAGGCAGTGAAGTGTCTGCAGGTACCGTGGTTTGTATCATCGAAGCCATGAAACTCTTCAATGAAATCGAGAGCGAGGTGAAGGGCCGTATCGTGAAAGTGCTGGTGGATGATGCATCCCCGGTTGAATACGATCAACCCCTTTTCCTGGTTGAACCAGCATAATGTGTAAGGGACCGATTGGGATGGGAACCACATTTCCACTCCCGATAGCTATCGGGACCCACATTTCCACATTCTCACATTTCCACATTTATCACATTTTCACATTAGTCTAAGTCTATGTTTAAGAAAATACTGATTGCTAACCGTGGTGAAATTGCCCTGCGTGTGATCCGCACTGCGAGGGAAATGGGTATTAAAACCGTGGCAGTTTATTCCACCGCCGATCGGGATAGTCTCCATGTAAAATTTGCAGATGAAGCAGTTTGTATCGGCCGGCCTCAAAGCGCCGACTCTTACCTGAATATTCCCCACCTGATGGCAGCGGCTGAAATAACCAATGCAGACGCCATCCATCCGGGCTACGGCTTCCTGGCAGAGAATGCCAAATTCTCACAGATTTGTGCCGATCATGAAATAAAATTCATCGGTCCCACTCCGGATATGATCAACTCCATGGGAGATAAGGTTACCGCCAAAGAAACCATGATCAGGGCGGGTGTACCCGTTGTACCCGGAGGTGAAGGCTTATTGCAGAGTTATGACCATGCAGTAGGTGTGGCCCGTGAAATCGGTTATCCTGTTATGATGAAGGCGACCGCCGGGGGCGGAGGAAAAGGGATGCGGTTGGTATGGGAAGAAAGTGAGCTGGAGAGAGCTTACAATTCTGCGAAGGCAGAAGCCGCCGCCTCTTTTAAGAATGATGGACTCTACATGGAGAAATTTGTAGAAGAACCTAGGCATATTGAAATACAGATCGCCGGCGACCAGTTCGGCAATGTTTGTCACCTGAGTGAAAGAGATTGTTCCATCCAGCGCCGTCATCAGAAACTGGTGGAAGAATCACCTTCTCCATTTATGACTGATGAATTACGTGCCCGGATGGGAGAAGCAGCCCGTAAAGCAGCCTCCGCTATTAACTATGAAAGTGTGGGGACCGTTGAGTTCCTGGTAGACAAACACCGCAATTTCTATTTCATGGAAATGAATACCCGTATCCAGGTAGAACATTGTGTAACAGAAGAAGTAATCAATTTCGACCTGATCAAGGAACAGATCAAAATCGCCATGGGTGAGCGTATCAGTGGTAAAGATTATATCCCGGAAATGCATGCGATAGAATGCCGGATTAATGCGGAAGATCCTTATAATGATTTCAGACCATCACCCGGTAAAATTACCGTATTGCACCAGCCGGGCGGACATGGCGTTCGTGTTGACAGCCATGTATACGCCGGTTATGTGATCCCGCCTTATTATGATTCCATGATCGGAAAACTGATCACGGTGGCACAAACCAGGCAGGAAGCCATACAAACCATGTATCGTGCATTGAGTGAATATGTGATCGAGGGCGTGAAGACCACAATCCCCTTCCATTTGCAACTGATGCAGGATGAACGCTTCCGCAGCGGTGACTTCAATACGAAGTTCCTGGAAGGGTTTACTTTGAAATAAGCTGAAATAAAAATAAAATGAAAGCCGCTTCTGTTGCAGAAGCGGCTTTTTATTTGAAATCAATAGTTGATTTATAATCGGTAGAAGACAGAACAGTAATTATTTTACAGTAAATAACTGTACCGGCTCTTCACGGCCCCGGAGTTGCTGGATGCCAAGTGAATGAAAAGGGTGATCCTGCTCTTCATTCAGTTTTGATTTCAGTTCACCTGAGATTAAAAGATCAGTTTTAAAACCATTACAAAGGGATTGAATCCGGGCTGTTGTATTCAGTACATCACCGGTAAAAATGATTTCTTTCTTCAGTACCCCGATTTCGCCAGTAGTAACCCGGCCCCAATGCAGTCCTGCCTTAAAACCGGGTACTACCCCGAATTTTTTTTGATAGAAATGGCTTTGCTGCTGCAGACTTTTTTTCATGGAATAGAAACATTCCAGGCAATTATTGTTTTGCAGGCCTTTGTTCATGTTCCAGGTTAATACCATTTCATCACCCACATACTGGTACACTTCCCCTTCATGTGCAATCACTGCATCGGATAGATCTGTATAATACTGACGCAAGAGGTCAAAATAACGCAGGTGACCCAATTGCTCGGCAATCAATGTAGAAGATTTCATATCCAGAAACATAAAAATCCGTTCTTCTTCAATCGGACGATGATAACGGCCTTTGAGAAAATTGGCAAGGACTGATGGACCAATATGTTCTCTGACTTCCATGTAAAACTGAGTAATTACAATGATCAGTACCATGTACAGGGACACACTGATAAAAGCATAATTACCCAGAAATGCGGTGAGAAAACTGATCACTTTTTCGTCCAGCAGCGAAACACCCAGTTCCAGCGAATTAGCAATCAAAGTGGTGGCCACGATAAATACCAGTATCACGAAAAGATCAATCAGGGATTTGTAAAGTATCTTTTTCCCCAGGGTAAATTGGTTAAGCCGCCTGTTGAGGTAGATGGTCTCCAAAGTCCCCATCAGCAATCCCATGAGCAATGCGGCGATGGGTGTGATCATCAGGCTGCGGGAAAAATTATATGGATTTCCGGTAGATTGGTATTGTCCAGAGGAACCAAGTAATCCTCTTTCCAGCAGGGTGTATACCATCCCTGCAATGAACCAGATAATTCCATAGGGGAGCACCCTTTGGATTTTTCTTTTGATGATCGGATTTATCATACTGATTTTTTTAAATACTTATTCAAAACCGGTTTTTTTCCGGATCATCAGGATACCTGTTATTAATAACCAAATCAGCCATAAACTGCTGCCAAGAAATCCTGCCATCTCCCAAACCGGAAAACCGGGGATGACGGTTGCGAATAATTCTGCCTGTGCCAGGAAGTAAATCAGCGAACTGATCACACCCAGCCAGCCCATCCAGCGGGGGAACCATTTTATTTTCACCAGGATCAGGGAGATCATGATGGTCCAGATAATGGTGAATAACTGACCCAGGTGTTCGCCCAGCAACACGCCGGCAAACTGATGCAGGGTACTGAAACTGGAAACGGCAGCAGCCTTCATGGCAGGATCCGTGGTATTGACATACTGTTCCGACAATACCGGTACTACAAATGTCCAGCGAAGTAATCCGATCATTTGAACAATCAGTCCGATTACACCAAAGGTGGTAGCTGTTTTAGACCAGATCGAATGTTTCTCTATTTGTTGTCCGATGAATTGATAAGCAGGTACAAGTGGCAGACCCAGGATGGCAAAAGCAAACCAGGTGCCGATCAGCCCATTGCCTCCATTATGGAATTGGGTGAGGATGCTGCCCGGTTCCTGTCTTAATACATCCGGGTAGTTAAATAGGATGCTGAGAATGGTATAAGGGATCAATACTCCCGCAGCGCCGGCGATGAGCAGCCAGCCGGTAATTTGTTGCTTTTTCATCTTTTGGGTTGTTTTGTTGACCACACAAAGATGAACAGTACGGGGTAGGGGAAACCGGACAAATGTCCTGAAATCAGTTCAGGAGATATTTTGCCTGATACGGCTCAGGTGCCTGGGAGTAACACCCAGGATGGAAGCGAGGTATTGAAGGGGAATTTGACGGAGCAGGTCCGGTTCATTCTTTAATAAAAGCTGATAACGTTCTTCTGCAGATAGAATAATCAGGTTAGTACGGGTGTCATCCATACTGATTACCAGGTTTTCCAAAGCAGCAATATAAAAGGCAAGGAAAGCTTCATTTTCTTTTTTCAGGCGCATGACTTCATCATAATGGATGGTCAGGATCGTCGCTTCCGTCATGGCCCTGATATTTTCAAGACTGGGTGCTTGTTTGAAAAAACTACTCAGGGAAAGCAGGAATGCATTGGCACCGGTTACATAGGTGGTAATTTCTTTCCCATCCTTCAGATAATAGTATTGAAAAAGCCCCTGGGTAATGAATCCCATGTACTTGCTGGTCCGCCCTTCCTGTACAAAATATTCTCCCTTATCTAACTGTTTAGTTTGAAAGGATTCCGTGATGGATTCAATAGCCTGCAAGGGGAGCCCCTTGCTGAGAAAATATGTTTGCAGCGTTTTCAGCGTTGGTTTTTGTTTTCCTAAGTTAACGAATATAAAGGGATATGAAATAGGAATCGGGGTGTCCAGATAATGAAAGTTGTTCTAAGCAGGCTGGCCTGCTTTTTTTCCCTGCTCCCTGTACAATTGAATACAGCTTAAGCAGATCCAGCAAAGGAAAAACAGGAATGTAATTTTCTGTACTACCGGTAAATAAGTCCTTAACCCGTTTCCATAGTAAAGAATATTGTTTAAAAGGACCAGCCCTGCATTGAAAATACCCAGGCGAAATAACCTGGTCCATTTCAGCTGATACATCCTGAAAAGTGTAATCGCCGTAGCAATCAGCCCGAAAAGGTTGGCGATGTTCACCATGAAATCGTGCTGGCTGGTAAAGAGAAAAAATCCTGTAATCATGGATAGACTGCCGGCGATCTGCATGAGCAAGCGAAGGGGTTTATACAGACTGGTAATGATGGGGAATTGGTACCAGAAAATGGCCAGAGAAATACAAAGCACCAGCATGGCCGCTAATGCAAATGGTCTTGCCGGATTATAAATTCCGTTTATGGCTATTTCATTTAACAGGTTGCACCAGTAATTATGAGCCCAGCTGAATCCATGGGAAGTCGGGTCATGTTGTGAACCGCCAGGGTAATAAAAGGTGGCGATGATATACAAACCGACAAAAACAACAGTTCCGCCGATTGGAAACAGTACAACCAATTTTTTTATTCCCGGTTTATTTTTCATCAGTTAGCCGGTAAATAAATTCTTCAATAGTTGTTTGCCGGGCATTGGCAAAACCAGTGTCCGTTCCAATCTTTTCAAAACCACATTTCTCCAATACTTTTTGCGAGGCATAATTGTCAAATGCAGTACGACCGAATATTGGTCTTTCCTGTTCAATCCTGAGTATTTCCTGAAGGGCTGCAGAGGCGATGCCCTTTCCCCAGTATTTTTTGTCGATCCAGTAGGTTACTTCAGCTTCATTGTCCATCACAAATTTGGCCACACTGCCGGCAATGATGCCATCCGCCCGGATGGTAAGCATGGTGATCGTTGGATCATTTAAAAAACGGGTGTATTTCTCCAGATATGCCACTTCATTGGTCGGGTCTTTGGGAGTAAAAGCAGCCAGATAGGCTGCTTCCGGATCCAGTTGAAATCGGAAGAAATGGGGCAGGTCTTCCAATTTCGTTTTAGAAAAACTAATAATCATATGAAATTATTTCCCGGGATTGGATTCTTTTATTTCAGACTGGAATAAATAATATTAACGAGCTTCTCTGTATAATCCCAGTGGGAATTTGGATTTTGCTGGGTCATTATTAAGGCAATCATTTTTTCTTTTGGATCTGCCCAGTAAGAGGTTCCATAGTAGCCACCCCATGAAAAACATCCTTCATTAAACGGGGCCATTTGAGATGATTTTTTACCGGTTATCTTGAAGCCCAGGCAAAAATTATCAGGACCAAACATTTCATCGTCTAATTGAGGACTTAGCATTAATTCAACCATACGTCTGCCCAGTATTTGTTTGCCATTGTAGCGGCCGCCGTTTAACAGCATTTGCAAAAAAATCGAGTAATCAAATGCTGTGGAAGATAATCCCGCACCCCCGGAGAAATAAGTTTTCGGCATCAGGGGATAAGAGGGATTTATATTCCGGAATGTGGGAGACCATTCAATGATCTGCTGCTTTTCATTTTCAGTGTACACAGTAGCCATCCTTCCGGCCTTGCTGGCGGGAACATTGAAATAAGTATCCTTCATACCGAGTGGGGTAAATATATTTTTATGGCAAAAGCTTTCCAGTGATTCTCCGCTGATCACTTCTACCAGACAACCTAGGAGATCCGTATTCAGCCCATAGGTAAATCTTTCTCCCGGCTGATGCAACAAGGGGAGTTTACCCAGGTCGCTCATTTTAGCCAATAGATTTTCATTAAAATATCCAAGGCCTGATGGGATCCTGTGTTTGGCATAGATTGCCTGCATGGTATCATTGCCAATGTCGGGGTAGCTGATACCTGAGCTATGGGTTAACAAATCCCGGAAGGTGATTTCTCTCTTGGCCGGGCCACTGGTATAACTGGAATCAGCCCGGTTAAAGCTTTTGATAACAGTTGGGTTTTTAAAGCTGGGTATGAAATCGGCGATGGACTGATCCAGCCGGAACTTTCCTTTTTCCAGTAACTGCATCACGGCAAAACTGGTAATGGCTTTGGTCTGGCTCATGATCCGGAAGATGGCGTCTGGCTGCATGGTTTTTTTGGTCTCCCGGTTTGCATAACCGCTGCCTTTGGTATATACAACCTGATTGTCTTTTACAATCAGTACGACGGCTCCGGCTAGCCAGTTCTGATCAACATAACGATTCAGCAAAGTATCGATTTGTGAAAGCCGGTCATAATCGATACCCGCATGCCGTTTGGGAATGGGAGAGAGGGTCTGGGAAATTGCATTTTGCAGGGAGAAAAAAAGGAGCAGGGCGCAAATAATGCTTTTCATAAAAATAATTTTGTATTGCCGTCTATTTATTTCAATAGAAGAGGGTGAAAAAATCCTGGTAGTATTCAGAAAGAAAATATGTTGAATGTAAATATAATTTCCGTTAAAACACTGGTAAGCCTGGTGTATTTAAAGAAGGAAAGGGCTGGCTCTGACAGCCCCGGGAAAAGCCAGTTTGCCCTGGCAGAATTTCATAGCTAGGAACCACGGGACTATTTGTTCAGTTTTCATGGAGCAGCATCCAGGAAGTACCGAGTTGATCGCGTAACATAGCAAAACGGTTGGCAAAAAAGGTCTTTTCCATTTGCATAAAAATCTCCCCGTTAACGGATAGCTGTTGGTAGACTTCTTCTGCTCTTTCAGCAGAATCAAGCCGCAGGGTGAGGTAGGCGCTGCGCATGGGGGCCGCATCAGCCACATCAGCTCCCCTGACAAGGGTGCCGCCTATTTCTATAATGGCATGCAGGATGGGGTTTGTCCATTCTTTAGGGAAATGTGGAGGTACCTGTTCATGGGGAAGCATCAACCTGATTTTACCTCCCAGTACCTTTTCGTAGAACCGGAATGCTGCTTCGCAATGGCCGGGATAATTGATGTAGATATCGAGTTGGAGGGATTGATTCGGGTTCATTGTGTTTAATTTGATTGGTCTGCTTTCCCTATTATTCATAGCCGATCCGGCAAGAATCAGAAAATCTGAATGAATGCTACAAATTTCGCGAAAGGGGATATAACATCTTAGTGTGAATGCGACGATACTGGTGGCGGGATGCGACTGTCCTTAAATTGGTAGCTGATACTGTTAGTGCTCAAGGGCATCAGGCCAATAGCATTTTTGTAGTGTAGGGGGGGGCAGTGTAAAGTTCGCAAATGAGAGTGGGCAAGTTACTTCGTCTTTCCTTTAAATGTTGCATAAATAGCCATGGCATGACCATGCCCTAAATCAAAATCTGTTTTAAGCCAATTGGTGATTTCGGTGGCTTTGATGACAGGGTTAATTTTTCCACCTGTGATAAACCCTTTTTTTTCGGCCAATTTTTTAAAATCAGCAGGTGTCTTTCCGGTTTTGGCTTTTATGTTGTCAATATAAGCTTGAAATGACATAGGTGATTTTTTTAAGGTGGTTACAAATTTAAAATAAAGAATGTTTAGCGTTTGCTGGTTTTCAGCCTGTATTTTTCCGGTTTTGTGCCCGTTCTTTCGATTATTTTTCTGGCTTCCAGATCCAATTTAACGGTTTCGCCATACCATTGAACGCCTCCTTCAAAACTGTCTTTCACCTGCTGATAAAGGCTTTCCATGAGTTCGGTATGTGAAAGTACTTTTGATTGAAGAATATTAAGCAGGGCCTCCCTGATATAATTGTATTTTTCAAGTGAAATGCGCTTGTTGGTCTTGCTTTTGTCAGGATGCAGTGTTTGAATTTGTTTGGCTGTTTTTTTGGGAGCAGCAGCTTTTGCCTTTTTATTGGGGGCCACATTTAAATAAGATTTTCCCATTGCTTCTTTAATAATGTTCATCGGCACTTTTTTAAGATCGAAAACAGTCCAGCCTTGTTTTCCCCAGGCTCCTGTTGCCGGAATTGCGATGCTGGGGCGAATCAGGCAATAGATGGATTGTTCTGATTCAGTGAGCTTCATGGAGGCCTTTTTGTTAACAATATCAAGTGTGGCAAATATCTTTTCCCTGATCCGAAAGGAGGCTTTATCAAAATGTGGTTTTTCACTCACCTGATCAAATTCCAGGGCTGTTTTTCTAAAGTTGGCAGCTGTGATCATTGTTTTTTGCAGGGCTTTGATTGATTATAGCAGTGTAGTGATTGTGCTGAGACAATTTGTTGAAATCGGTTTAACTATTCTGAAATGTAATGATCTTGCCGGATTTTAATTTGTTCATATATTAGTGATTCTGGTCTGAAATAGCTGATGCTAACCTTTATTTTTTTATTAACTCCAGTTTGGTGATTGCTGGTAAATAGGCTTTGACTTTATCATAATCTCCCTCACAACATAAAAAATCAGAAAGCTTCCAATCCCAGTAAACTTTAAACTGCTTGCCCAGATAGGCCGGATTGTCATTGTATTGACCGGAACGCTCATGGAGCTGATATTTGCCATAGTTATTTGCTGCCTGCCCGAAATCATATGTTTCTCCTTTGGCATCTTTGAAAAGAATATGTTGGTAGTCGCCAAAATCATTTCCCTGGTAGATGGCTGTAATTGGATTAGGGGCATTTTGCCATTTTTTTTTGAGCCAGTCCAGATGCTGTTTTAATTCGATCTGCAAATCAGGGGGATTCTTTAAAATTGCGTCCTCATTTTTTAAATACCCTGCTTTGGGTACCGGTTGGGGATTGCTGTTCGGAATAATTGTATCAGGGTTGCTAAATGATTGTTTTATT
>Ga0075160_10000720_pt1 | contig 20527 bp, 17 predicted proteins | sample JI91814C2DNA_FD_70969 | JGI IMG/M metagenome (GOLD analysis project Ga0075160, IMG submission 70969) | Wastewater effluent complex algal communities from Wisconsin, to seasonally profile nutrient transformation and Carbon sequestration -... | ecosystem: Engineered > WWTP > Effluent > Algae... | reverse complement strand
AACTTCTTCAGGAAATTCGAAGTATTCGTCTAGCATCGCATCTACTTCATCAGTCATGGTTGCCGAAAATAAGATGTTTTGTTTTTTGCCACGCATCATCGATAAAATCGAAGTCAATTGGGTTCTAAACCCAAGATTTAGAATTTCGTCAAATTCATCAATGACTAATTTTTGCATTTCATCAAATCGTAAAACGCCGTCAAGACCTAAATCCATTACTCTTCCTGGTGTTCCTACTAAAATATCAACGCCTTGCGCTAATGCTTTTCGTTGCGTATTGATGTTAACTCCACCATAAATACCAAGTGCTCGTACACTCATGTATTTGGTTAATTTTTCAACTTCCTCTACCACTTGCACTACTAATTCACGTGTGGGAACTAAAATTACAATTCTTGCCGATTCGTTATTTTGAAATTTCCATTGTTTTAAAATAGGTAGTAGATAGGCAAAGGTTTTTCCTGTTCCAGTTTGTGCAATTCCCATCATGTCTCTTCCTGAAAGAATTACAGCATGCGATTTTTCTTGAATAGGTGTTGCGTGAACAAAACCTAATTCGTCTAATGCTTTTTGTAGTGATTTTGGTAAATCGAATTCTTGGAACGTTTTCATATGTTTGAATTGTATTTTATAGGTAACATATGTTATCGCCTTTTTTAAATATGTGTTTGCTTGAGCAAACTTGTGTTAGTGGCGATTTCATAAAGGGTATTAATTTTGCGCAAATGTACATAATCTTTTTGTAATGATTTTTTATACGATATAACGTAGTTTGTTACATTTTTACTTACTTTACAAAATTGTTGATACAAGATTGTAGTGAAAAGAGTTTACCATAATATGAATAAGAAAATTGTAATATTTTTTTTGTTTTGTTTTTGTTTATTTTGCGAAGGCATTTTTGCTCAAGTAAAGGAACAAGACAGCACAACTGCAATTTATCAAGATATTCATGATTTATCTACAAAAAGTAAGTTTAATAAATTTTTATACAAGCTACTTTTTCGTTCTTCGGCATTACAAACTAAAGACTTACTTCTTGAAAAAAAAAATAGTATAAAACCTTTGATAAACAATAATTTCAATGGAAAAATCATCAGAAATATTAAAATAGAAACTCTAGATCCATTTGGGCGATCAGTAACCAATGAAACAAAAAAACCAAAAAATAGTTTTGAACGTTTTGGAAATTCGATTCATTTAAAAACCAAGGAATTTACGATTCGAAATATTTTGCTTTTTAAAAAAAATAGTATTTGTGATTCATTACTTTTAAAAGAATCAGAGCGTTTGATTAGAAGTCAACGTTACATAAGAGAAGTTGTCATAACGCCTATTTTTTTTGGTTCAACATCAGATTCTATTGATATTAAAGTACGTGTTTTAGATTCATGGTCTTTGATTCCTACGGGAAGCCTATCCAGCAGTAAAAGCAGTTTTAAATTAACTGAGCGCAATATTTTTGGATTAGGTCATCAAATTTCAGGTGAAATTGGCAATCAGTTTTCACCGAGCGAAAAAGCTATTTTTGGAAATTATACGATTAATAATGTTTTAAATACGTTTATTCGTTTTGATCTTGAATACAGTAATGATTTTGATAATGATAGTAAAAGGAAAGTAAGTTTAAATAGACCATTTTATTCTGTTTTTACAAAAAATGCTGGAGGATTAAGTTTTGAAAACACCATGTTTACCGAACAATTTCCTGTTTCAGATTCGTTGGTTTATGTTCCTACAAAGTTTGAATTTCAAGAATATTGGTATGGTCGAGCATTTCGTTTAAACAAGAAAATTGTAAAGGACAATATTTATACCAACTTGATTGCGGCCATAAATTTTAACCGAAAAGCGATTCTAAGAAAACCAGATGAAACATTAGATCCAAGTTTATTTTTTGCTTCAGAAAAAAACATTATTGGTTATGTAGGGCTTTCTAAACAACGTTTTTATCAAGATAAATATGTCTTTAATTACGATATTGTTGAGGATATTCCATATGGGCAAAATATTGCATTACTTTTTGGTCATCAAGATAAAAACAATCAATCAAGATTGTATTCTGGAATTTCAATTTCTCACGGAAAAAAATACAGTTTTGGTTATTTGAGCAGCTTTATAGACTGGGGAAGTTTTTACAACAAAGGGATTACAGAGCAAACGGCATTCAAAGTAGGATTCAACTATTTTAGCCCTTTGATGAGTTGGGGAAAATGGAGTTTTCGTCAATTTGTAAAGCCAACATACATTTGGGGAAATAATAGAGATGTTTCTTTTAAAGACCAACTTACATTAAACGATTATTATGGTATTGAGGGATTTAACAATCGTATTTTAGGCACACAAAAATGGGTGCTTTCTTTGCAAACACAATCTTATGTTCCAGGAAGTTGGTACGGATTTCGTTTTAGTCCTTACTTTAATGTTTCTATGGGTTCGATATCCGAAAAAAAAGCATTGTTTAGTAGTAAAGTATATTCAAAATTTAGTATTGGTTTACAAATTAATAATGATTTTTTGGTATTTAATAGTTTTCAAATTTCGTTTTCATACTATCCCTCCATACCGTTTGAAGGCGATAATATATTAAAAACCAATTCGTTTGAAAATACCGATTTAACCTTAAATGATTTTCAATTGGGCAAACCTGCTTATATTCGATATGAATAGAAATTAGAATTTAGAATTTAGAAGATTTGGGATTTTCATGAAAATTTGAAAGTTAGATTATGTTTTTTAGATTTTAAGATCATATCGTCATAGAAAATAGTTTGGTTTCAGGTGCTTTTCGTTTTAAGCGTAAATCGAAAGCCATACAAATATTTCGCACAAAAGGTTTTCCTTTTTCGGTTATGATAATTCCGTGGTCTAAAAATTTTAGTAACCCATCAGTTTCCATTTCTTCTAAATTGGAGTGAATTTCATCTAATTCTGGAAATTGCATTGATGCATCGTCCCATGAAGTTGTAAATTGGCACATTAAATTTAAAATATGTTTTCTAATAATTAAATCTTCTGGAGTAAGTATATGTCCTCTAAAAACGGGTAATTGATTGGCTTCTAATCGGGCGTAATAATCTTCGATTGTTTTTTCATTTTGAGCAAAACTATACCAACTATCACTAATTGCTGAAACGCCAAGCCCTATCATTAATTGTGTTTTTGAAGCTGTATATCCCATGAAATTTCGATGTAATTTTCCTTCATTAAACGAAGTGAACATGCTATCATTTTTTAAAGCAAAATGATCCATTCCAATTTCTTGATAGTTGTTTTTTGCTAGTAATTTTTTACCTTCTTCATATAATTTTCGTTTATTGACATCTTGTGGCAAATCTTCATCATTAAATCCACGTTGCCCATTTCCTTTGATCCAAGGCACATGTGCATAACTGTAAAATGCTAATCTATGGGGTTGTAGAGATTTAGTTTTATCTATTGTATCGATTACATTTTCTAAGGTTTGAAATGGTAATCCAAAAATTAAATCATGTCCAATGGAAGTATAACCGATTTCTTTTGCCCAAAAAGTTACTTTGGCAACATTGTGAAATGGCTGTATTCTATGAATAGCTTGTTGTACTTTTTCGGCATAATCTTGTACACCAAAACTAACACGTCTAAATCCTAAATCATATAATTTCTGCAAATGTTGCCGAGTGGTATTATTGGGATGCCCTTCAAAACTAAATTCATAATTTGGAGCTTTATCTGCAAATTTAAAAATTCCGTTAATCAATACTTCTAAATTTTCAGGAGAAAAAAATGTTGGTGTTCCGCCACCTAAATGAATTTCTTTGATGATTGGTTTTCTTGGGAAAAGATCACAATACATTCGCCATTCTTTTAAAACTGCTAAAATATAAGGATTTTCAACTTCATGGCGTTTTGTGATTCGTTTATTGCATCCACAAAAAGTACATAGACTTTCGCAAAATGGCAAATGAATATATAAACTAATTCCTTCAGTAGCATTTGATTCATTAAAGGATTGTAGCAATGATTTTTTCCAATCTTTAAGATGGAATAAATCCTCTTCCCAATAAGGCACAGTTGGATAACTCGTATATCGAGGACCTGGAACGTTGTATTTTTGTACTAAAGAAACTTGCATAGTAGAAACAATTTTTTCACATTACGAAGATATTATTGTGCCATAAACTAAAAAATGATAATTATCATGTATATGTAACAATTATTACAAATAAAAGCTACTGAAATCAATATCTTTGAAGCCAATAAAGTCAATCACATGAATGCAAAGTTTAAAGAAGTAATACATTCTAATCAATTAGTATTGGTAGATTTTTATGCAGATTGGTGTGGTCCATGTAAAATGATGTCTCCAATTTTATTAGAAGTAAAAGGCATAATTAAAGACGATATTAAGATAATTAAGATCAATGTAGATCAGCATCAAGATTTGTCCAGTCATTTTATGGTGCGTGGAGTGCCAACGCTAATGTTATTTAAATCGGGTAAAATGCTTTGGCGTCAATCAGGTGTATTGAGTACCAAAGATTTGGTTGCAATCATCCAAAATCATTTGAATTAATATTTTTTTGTACATTTAAACAAACTTAATAAAAGAAAGAAATGAAAATAAGAATTTTAAGCGTATTAGTAGTAATGATGAGTTTAAACTCATGTATTAAAAAACAAGTTGATGGCGTGCAAGTAGTTGATATTTCAACTTATGAGCGACAACTCAAACAACCTGAAATACAATTAATTGATGTAAGAACTCCGGAAGAATTTAGTGAAGGACATATTGAAAACGCTAAGAATATTAACATTATGGGAAATGATTTTGATGCGCAAGTAGCTACTTTGGACAAAACAAAACCAGTGATGGTGTATTGTAAATCGGGCGGAAGAAGTGCAAAAGCATCGGCTCGTTTGAAAGAATTAGGTTTTACAACTATTACTGATTTAGAAGGAGGTATTACCAACTGGAACAGTGAAAACAAACCTACTGTAAAATAATTCTGAAATGATTAGTTGGCATGATTTTGAAAAAGTAGAAATACGTATCGGAACTATTGTTGCTGTGCATGATTTTCCAAAGGCAAATAAACCAGCTTTTCAATTAACAATTGATTTTGGAGTAGAAATTGGGTTCAAAAAATCATCTGCGCAAATTACTAAACAATATAGTCAAGAAGATTTACTAGGAAAACAAATTGTGGCGGTTGTTAATTTTCCAAAGAAGCAAATCGCTGATTTTATGAGTGAATGTTTGGTATTAGGTTCGATAGGAACAAATAATGATATTGTTTTACTATCCTCAGATAAACCTGTTGCAAATGGCTTGCGAGTAGGATAGTATAAAAAATAAATTAAGTGTTCAACTGAATATTTTTTTTGTAAATCTTTTTTATATTGAATTAAGGTTTTTAAATATAAGCTTATTATTTGGTTATTTTTTTCTAATTAAAAAAATACACCATTAGTTAGGGTCTGCCTGCTGAAAAATAACTAAACACGAAAAAATAAAAAATGCCACTGATTTTAAAGACTATTACAGATTTTTTTGTTAAAATTAAGAAAATCCGTTTGAATCCTTTAATCTATGGTAAAAATGTATTTTTCTATAATGACAGTTTTCATTTAGTCTCAAAGTTTTTTTAGCGTTTTTTAAAAAAGCTTGCACTTAAAAAATAAAAATAAGGTTTTAAAGCAACAAAATAAGGTTTTTATGTTTTTCAGCAGACCTTAATTAATATCGGTTTATTCATTTACTGAAATTTCTTTGATTAAGTCAACTATTTTGTTGTTGCTGAACTGTGTCTTAAATTGAATTTTTACAGTTTCCCCAAAGAATTTTTCTGCGTGCTTTATTTTAAATTTTTCCTCATCGCCCAAACCGCTTTCATTTGAATAATTTTTTGTTTCAACAATAAAATGCAGTTTCTGCTCGCCGTCTTTGAATTTCAAAACATAAGCAAAATCTGGCGAATAGCTTTTCCCTCCTGCAACTGGAATTTTTATGGAGTTTTTCGGAATTTTTGTAAATACAATTACTTCTGTAATTTCTCTTTTGATGTTTTGTTTCTCTAGTTCTGAATCAAAATATAGTTCATCAAAGAAATAAGATTTAGCAACCTCTTCGCCTGAAAACAAAACTCCAATATCTGAAGCGGAAGTTTCTTTTAACACGTTTCCTTTCTCGTCGGTCAATTTAGTTGGGTGAATGTTGTTTGATACTTTTTTATACTCAATGCTAAATTTATCAATTGCATTTGCCATTAGGTAATGGTCAAAGTTTTGTTTGATGATTCTAAGCGTTGTTTGATTTAGAAATTTGTTTACATCTGTTTCTGCGTCCATAATTGATTGATGAAGCGTCTTGATGTTAATGTTCAGGATTTTGGAAAGTTCTTTCAAAAAATCGCTGTATTTCATTACAGAAATTGTGGAGGTCTTTCTGTTGTAAACCGATTCAGGTTCATTGGCAACTGCTCTGTTATCTTTGATTTCAATTTTTGAAATTCTTTCGTTGATGCCGTCTGATGTGAAATTGTTTTTTTGTGCTTTTAAGAAGTTTGTAAACAAAGTTTTAAATCCTGCTTCGTTGTCAAACTTGTATTCAAGAATTACTTTTTCATTTAGTTTTTCCCAAAGGTCTTTCAACTCATGATATTTTTCTGTTCTAACCGTAATTTTCTTTTTTGTATCTGTTGCTTTGCGAACTTTGTTAGTATTTACGCCTTCAAATATCATTGGAAAGTTACTTTTTATAAAATCATAGCCCCCTTCTTTAAAGTCGTTATTTCGTTTAATAATTCCATTGTCATCTAAAAACTCTAATAATTTTTCTTCATCAAAAAATTGATAAGAATATTTTTGAAGAATGATTTTTAATAAAGGTCCAACATTCGTTTCTGTTTTTTCGATGGATACCGCACCAGATTTTTGATTGATTTCGTTTACCAATTTATCTACGAAGTCGCTTTCTGTAAAGTCAACAAAATAGTTTAAATAAAACTGTTCGTCTTTTACACGATTGCCATATTCATTTACGGGCAAACGCAAACCTCGACCAACTTCTTGAAGTTTTGAAATTTCACTTCCACTGCTGCGAAGTTTGCAAATCTGAAAAACATTAGGGTTGTCCCAACCTTCACGCAAGGTCCATTTAGAAAAAATAAAACGCCGTGGATTTTGTAAATCCAACATGGCTTGTTTGTCGTGCAAAATTTCGTTTATCTCTTTTTCAATGGTTTCGTCTTTTTCGGTATTGTCTTTTGAAAAATAGCCCGCGTGTGTAACAGAAAGGTCAACCAAGGTTTTTTCGAGGTAAGTTTTATAGAAAACATCCTTTTCAGTTTTCAGTAATTCCTTCACTTCCAATTCAATATATTGTTCAACGGTTTTGCGAATATATCCGTCTTTGTTTCTGTATTCGTCTATGTTGTCAATAAAAAACAGTGTAAGCGGTTTTATTTTTACTTCTCTTGTTAGCAATATTTTTTCAATTTCAAAATGGTGTTTGATAGCCTTTTGAATCATTAATTCTTGTAAGGTTGATGCATAGGAATACGGATTGATTTTATCACCTTTTTTCATTTCCAAGCCATTGGATAAGATGACCATGCTTTTGTTTAAGTTTTCAATGGCTAAGTCGGTCATTTCGGGATGAATCTTTGATAAACTTTCTTTTTTGGTTATGCTTATTGTTTTGCGTTTGTCGTTTTCAATCAATTCAAAACTGGCTTCTGTGCCGTCAGAATCAATGAATTTTACCATTGCATTTTTGCCACTTTCAAATTCTGTTACATGCCCAATAATGCCTTTAACCAAATTGCTGTTAAATGAATCAACGGCAGTAAGTTTATAAATTAAATTTTGATAGTCTTTTATTTTTATGGTTTCTAGTTTGCCAGTCAATATGTTTTTTTGTTTCAAATCTTTGTCTGGAAAAGTTGCACCATAACGTAAAATAAATTGGGGTTTCATTCTTTGAATGTTTTCCCAAGTTTTAGTGCTTGTTCCAAATTTATGTGGTTCGTCAACAATCATAAATGGTTTAGTAGCTCCAATAGCATCAAAAGGAATGGTGTATTTATCAAAAAGCCCTTTGTCAAAACTCTTTTGCATGGTTTCCGAATTAATCATACCTGCATTGATAATCATAACTTGAATACTGTTTTTTTCAAAATTACCTGCATTGACAAAGCTTGTCACGGCTGGTGGTAGGAATGACTTTTTGCTTTTGTTGCTTTTCTGACTTTCTACAATGTGCAAATGAAGTGTTTTGCCGTATTGCTCTTTGAAATGCTCTCGGCTGCTGTCTGATTTTAAAAAATCAATAGTTCCAGCTTTGATGGATAGCGTTGGGACAACCACAACAAACTTGAATATGCAGTAATTTTTATTGAGTTCAAAAATGGTTTTGGTGTAAGTGTATGTTTTACCGGTTCCAGTTTCCATCATAATATCAATGATGTTGCTCTTGGCTATTGGCTTTTCTTCTATACTATTTCTTTTTTGGCGATTAAGGATGTTATCAAAATATTGACCAAAAGGGATCAATTGATTTTCTAATGTATTGCCTATTTTTTCAATCTTATTATAAACAGGATTCATAAAATTTTTATCTACCGCCGCAACCGAGTGTAGTTGCAAGTTTTCAAAAGCGGACAAGGTGCTTTCTATGGCATTTTCTTGATGCGATAGGTTTTTCTCAAAATTAAATCCTTTCATTGCTAATTTGAATTTAAAAGTAATTTTACTATGCCAACCATTTTTTCTTTATCTGCGGGATTTGATTCGGCTATTAAAATGGTAAGTGTGGTTAAAGTTTCTGGACTTATTTTTTCTCTAAAGTTATATCCTGCTTTTTGTAACAGCCAAACAAAACTAAATGCGCCACTGCGTTTATTACCATCATTAAACGGATGATTTTTGATGATGAAATACAATATATGAGCGGCTTTTTCTTCAACCGTTGGGTAGGCGTCTTGCCCAAAAACAGATTGAAAAACAGAGCCAAAAATTCCTTTTAAACTACCTTGTTTCTTTTCTTGACCAAAAAGCTCGGTAGCTTCGCCTTTTTTTATCAATTCTTTTTTAAGTTGTTGTAAATCGTTCTTTAATTCTTCGGCATTAGCTTCAATTTCTTTTTGTTCGCCTTGTTTGGGGAACTCGTTTTTATCATAGCTATCTAATGCAAAAAAGGTGTTGGAAAAGTTTTGAATGAGTGATAAAATGTCTTTGGTTTCTATTTGTGTATTATTCTGAGCTAATAATTTTAAATTTTCAAGCGTTTGCAAGAATTGGGTTTTGTTTTTTTCTAAAACTTTTTCGTTTATGGTGTATCCTTTTGTAATATGTTGATTTAAAATTTTGTTTGCCCATTGTCTAAATTTTGTTGCTAATTTAGAATTAACACGATAACCTACCGAAAGTATCATGTCTAAATTATAATTTGCAACTTGATAGATTTTGCCATCTGAAGCAGTTGTTGCAAAAAATGCAACAACTGAATCTTTCACTAATTCTTCATCTTTAAAAATATTTTTTATATGTCTGGAAATTACAGACTTGTCTCTTGCAAATAGTTGTGCCATTTGGTCTAAACTTGCCCATATTGTATCTTGTTGTGCATCGGTGTGTAACACTAACGCTCCATTTTCTGCTTGATATATTACTGATTTTTCCATATTAATATCTGGTTATAAAATCAATATCAATATTTTTCTTATTCGAGTATGACTTTACATTTTCAGAAATCTCTCGTAAATTTTTACTTTCAAAATGATAGCCAAAAGCAATAATTGAAGTAGGATTGAATTTCTTGTCAGAGTCAATTTTTTTCAAAAGTATTTTCAGATTGTCGGTTGTAAAACCTTTATTCATTAAATACAACTTGCCGTTGCCGAAATAAGCAAGATAACCGCTTAAATCTATTTTTTCTAAATCTTGTGTTAAGCAAATACCGTCATAAGTTTTCCAGGTTATAAGCAAGGCTTTAATATCATCTTCGGTGAGTTTGCTTTCGTCAAATAATTCCTGTTGTGGGTTTTGTTCATCGGCTTCAAAGTCATAATCTTCCCAAATAGGTGTAGTTTCAAAAATTTTGAAAGAGTTTTGAGTTTTACAAAGCTCTAACCTTTCTATTTCGGCTTGGTTTTCTTCGGTCGGCAGTTCTTTTTTGAGTTTTTCTATTTTCTCATCAAGATTTGCGTTTATTTTTTTGGCAGCACGCAAAAGTCTTTCCTTTGTAATTTCAAAAATAGTGGGTTGCTTTTTATAAATAGAAATTGGTTCTGCGACCATTGAGAAATTTTCAACATTATTTGAAATAGTAGTTTTTGTCTTTTGTAATTCTTCAAGATTAAGCACAAAATCATAAGCCGTTTTATTTTTCTTTGGGTCAATTGGCTCGGGTAATTGCACCAATATAAATTTTCTGTTACCATACCCTAAGCCTTTTGAAAGGTCGGCATTGAGTTGCATCACGGCATCACCAGTTGTGCCTGAGCCTGCGAAGAAGTCGAGGACGAGGTCGTCTTGGTTTGAACCAATTTCTAAAAAATCTCTAATTAAATTTAAAGGTTTTGGGCTGCTAAAAAATTTATCCCCTAACAATTCTTTTACTTGTGCAGTTCCATTACCGCTGCTATATTCGGGCTTATAAAATAATGTTTTTGGTTTTTTAGATGGCAAATCACCTAATGACGGTCTTTGTTTTTTATAAATTCCAATACTGCCATTCCTTGAAACAATAATATTATTTGGTTCATTTTTAAACTTTTCTTTGCTCCATCGCCACGACATTTCTTGCTCATTGGTTATCGGGAAAAGAGTTTTTAATTCTCCTACATACTCTTTAGGAGAACTATCATCATTTGTTACATACAGATTATCATTTGAGTCTATATATATTGGATAAAATAGATTTGGTCTTTTCTCTCTTGGTGCATTTCCGCCAGTTGCTTTTAAATTAGCCCCTTGCTTGAAAAATCCTATTTCATCTTCTTGCCAATCATCTAATTCATCATCATTCACACTAAATTGATTAAAAATGGTTATACTTTTATTTTTAGAATAAACAATAGTATATTCATGTGTTCCTGCAAAACCAAATTCATCATTATTCCCTTTCAAATTCATTACGGTTGGTAACTCCGCCACAAAATTTTCCTCTCCAAAAATCTCATCCATAAGCAATCGCAGTTGTGCCACTTCATTATCATCAATGGAAATAAAAATAACGCCATCGTCTTTGAGTAGTTGTTTTGCAATGTATAAGAGTGGGTACATAAACGTAAGCCAAGCACTGTGGCTGTTACTTTTTTGTTGAGTAAAATCTAAAATCCGTTTTGCTTTTTCTTCGTCAACACCTATAAGGTTTTGTAGTTCTCTTGCGGTAAATTTTCTGTCGTCTTGATATACAAATCCGTCACTTCCTGTGTTGTAAGGTGGGTCTATATATATCATTTTTACTTTTTCGTAATAGGCATTGGTTAAGTGTTTCAGCACTTCCAAATTGTCGCCTTTTATCAGTAAGTTTTCAGAGTTAGCATTTTCGGGTTTACTGTTGTGGGTTTCGTCTGCTTTCAGCAATGTTGTTGCAGGGTCGCTTGCTAATAATCTTGCATAGCTTTTACCAAGCCAGTCTAAACCGTAACTCTCGGTAGTAAAGTTGATTTCTTTTTCTGTTAGGTTGTTTTTGAATTTCTCTAATTGAAAATTACCGTCTTTGTCAAAGCAATGAGGAAAGTGTAATCGCAATGCTTCCAAATCTTTGTTTGGCACTTTTATGTCGGTCGTTATTTTTTGTTCTTTACTCATCAGTTGTTCGTTTTAATATCGTTGTCAGTCAAAAGGTCTTTTGCGTTCACGCCAAGTGTTTTAGTTCTGTCGTAAAGCACTTCAATACTTGGTTGCTGTCTGTTTTGCATATAGACATTCACCATATTGTAGCTTTTTCTCAAGTGTTCTGAAAGACAATTTTGCCACATTTCTTTTTCGTTCAGCACTTCATTTTTTCTATTCATTTGGTCAAAATATTCACACCTCAAAGATATATTATATTTTTATTTGTATTTGTATTTACAAAATAAATAGTAATCCGAAAAAAATTAAATAGTCTAGTGCTCACACTATCAAAAATGTTTTTTTTTGATTTTCCATATTGAATTGTGTATGAGAAAAATCAAATTTGTTATTTGTGTTTTTTTTCACATAACAATATAAGGAGTTTTAAGTGGTTCTTTGAGAGATTTTCCTCTCGAAGAAAAATTTTGAAAGCCTTGAATAGCCAAGAAATCAATAACATTTAAAAAAGCTTTTTTGGATACAAAGATTACAAGCAAAATAAGAAAAATACGTTTTTTATTTGAAATTTAATACATTTGGGAAAAAGTTCAAAACCAAGTCATAAAAACTGCCTTATTATACAAATAAAAACCATAATTTACATTTTAAAATTGATTTTTATGAGTAAATTAAATCTAAAATTCATGCTTATTTTGAATTCTTAAAATAGTTATGTTTTAAAAATTTAATATAATTGAAGTGCATATATCTTTATTAATTTATAATTTTTTGTTTTCGATCTTGATATGTTGGAATTATATTTTTAATATCCATAACGAATTGAAATACCCAAATCAAGGATTAAAGTTCTATAAAAAAATTTTTGTTACTTTTGGAATGAAAATAAAAATTAAATTGATGTGGTTTCAATTTCAGAATGCCCTATTTTAATTTTGAGAAAGCTATTTTATTTGTTTGATATTAGACAATACGATAGAATTTAATACTCATTACATTAGTAAATAAACAACACTAAAACGGTTATATTATTTTTAAGAATTAAATTGTACAATGCTTTATTTATCATTATAATTTAACTATGAACTTTTTTAAAAAATTACTGGTTGGCAAAATAAATAAAAATTATGCTCCAAAATATAATCCTATTCAAAAACGAATTTTGAATATTAAATCTATTTGGAACAACGATCATCAAGATGATAATGGTATTGAAAAAATTGTTCGTTTGTTTCTATCCTCTTCTCAATTGATGTTTCCAGGAATATATATCAAATATTATGCTTGTAAAATCGGTCATGAATATCGAGATTTGGCTTTAGATTTATATGTATTGGCTAAAGTAATTTTTCCGTTTTTAATTTTGATCAATGGATGGCAAAATAATGACTATGTAATTTGGGGATTAATTTTTGTCTTATTAGAAACGATGTTATATATTCCAACATTAATTTTTGCATCTGATTTATTTTCAAGACCTCGATCTTACAAACGTTCGATGTTATTGTTATTTTTTAATTATATAGAAATTGTGGTGTCGTTTGCTGTTTTATATACTTTAGGAAATAATATGAATAAACCTTTTGAACATTGGTTTGATTCGGTGTATTTTAGTTTAATAAGTTCAAATTCAATTGGTTATGGAGATTACTTTCCAATTACAACTTTTGGAAAAGTATTAGTAAGTCTTCAAGCATTGTTCTTTTTATCGTTTGTAATTTTGTTTTTAAATTTTTTCTCTACAAAAGTAAAAAGCAAAGGGTATTTTGATGACGATGCAATTTAAGACAGTAATTTACGGGCTTTTTCTAAATCTTCTACAGTGTCAATTCCGATGCTTCCGTGTGAGGTTTCAACCATTTTGATGCGCTTTCCGTATTCTAAATAACGAAGTTGCTCTAATTTTTCAGAAGCTTCCAAAGATAACATAGGTAAACGATAAAAATCCATCAAAGCTTCTTTTCTAAAAGCATAAATTCCGATGTGTTTCATGTAGCGAACACCAGCATTTTCGTCTCTTGGAAACGGAATTACTGAACGAGAAAAGTACAAAGCAAATCCGTTTTGGTCTGTAATTACTTTTACATTATTTGGATTATTAATTTCTTCTTTATCAATAATTTGAAACATTAATGACGCTAAGTCAACTCTTTTAATGGTATCGTTTTTAAAAATTTCAATTAATTCTTCGAGTGGTTTTGTATTGATAAAAGGTTCATCGCCTTGAACATTAATTACTACATCAACATCCATATTGTCAACTGCTTCAGCAATTCGGTCACTACCACTTTCGTGTTCTTTAACAGACATAATGGCTTTACCTCCATTTGAAATAATTTCGTTAAAAATCAAATCAGAATCGGTTACCACAAAAACATCGTCAAAAAGATTCGAATTTTTTGCTGCTTCATAGGTGCGACGAATTACCGTTTTGCCGCACAAATCCTGCATTAATTTTGCAGGAAAACGAGTGGATGCATATCGAGCAGGAATTACAGCTATTATTTTCATGTTTATATAAAGTGTTAAAAAACAAAAATTTTATTAATTAATTTAACTCAAATAACTAAAGTCATTAGAATCTAATAACATTTCTTCATTTCTTCGCAAATATACTAACTTTCAAAATATTCATCTTTAAATCCTATTAAATACAGTTTTTCTTCCGCTCTTGTAATGGCGGTATATAACCATCGTATATAATCAATATCAATTCCGTTAGGCAAATAAGGTTGTTCTACAAAAACAGTTTTCCATTGACCTCCTTGCGATTTATGACATGTTATGGCATAGGAAAATTTAACCTGCAAAGCATTGAAATACTCATTTTCTTTTACTTTTTGCAGTTTTTTATATTGCTGACGTTCGTCTTCATAATCCAATAAAACTTCTTGATATAATTTATTCGATTCTTCATAAGTTAATGAAGGTGATTCACTCATAATTGTATCTAACATAATAATCGTATCAAAAGCAGCTTGATTAGGGTAATCTACCATTCTAACTTTTACAGTTGCAAATTTGAAGCCATATAGTTCTTGAATTTTTCTAATTTCTAAAATTTCAACAATATCTCCATTAGCAATAAAACCGGCTTCAGATTCTTCTTTTAACCAAAAATAATTATTTTTTACGACCATTAAATAATCACCTGTTGAAATTTCACTTTCTTTGGATAAAATCGAAGTTCTAATTTGTTGATTGTATTGATTGGCCCTTTTATTGGATCGCACAATAAAAACGGTGTCTTCTATTCCATAATTGTCATAAGCATTATGAATTGCATCCTGAATTTCATAGCTATCTTGCAAACGAATAATATCTTTAAATCCAATTAGTTTAAATTGAAAGGTATCAATAAAATGAGAATTTAATAACTCACGTAATTGCGTAGCATTGTATAAAATTCCAGAATTTTCTGATTGACGCATAACTTCATCAAATTCAATATGATGCACGTTTTTATGGTAATGTAATGAAAGTAAATCTATATTTAAAGCTGGACTTATGGACATATTTATAGGCGGTAACTGCGCCGTATCGCCTATTAATAATAATTTACAATTATGACCAGCTTCTACAAAAAGAAATAAATCATCTAATAAAGAACCGTTTTCATATAATAAAGAATTTTGGGAAGAATCTGAAATCATAGAAGATTCATCAACTATAAAAAAGGTATTTTTAAATTTATTTTGTTGAAGCGAAAAGCTCATGCTTCCATTTTTATTTTTTTTTGGGTAATAAATTCGTTTATGAATTGTAAATGCAGGCTTCCCAGAATAATTACTAATAACTTTTGCAGCTCTCCCTGTTGGTGCTAACAATATACACTTCATATCCACGTTATTAATGGAATTTATTACATTAGAAACAGTAGTTGTTTTTCCAGTTCCAGCAAAACCTTTTAAAACAAAAATATCATTTGGGTTGGAATTAAGAAGGAAATCGGCAATTTTTTGAAAAAAAATATCCTGCTTTAAAGTAGGCTCAAATAAAAAATTTTCTCTTAATAAATTGTAAAACAGCTTGTAATTCATTAAAAAAATGTTTCTCTTATATTATTTTTTCAAAGATACTGATGATTTTTATATGAAATTCTTTTCTAAAGAAAAAAAAATTGTAGATTTGCGTACCTAATTAACTAAAAAGTATATATAATGTTATTATTAATTTATGTTGTTATCATCTGCATATTTGCAGTAGTATTAGTAAAACTTATTGATAAATTCTTACCATCTAAATCAAGAACTCTTGTTTCGCTTGTTTTGTGGGGAGTTTGTGTTTTTATTGCTTATTCAATTTATGCTTCAGTAATGAAACCAATTGAATTCAAAAAGGAGAAAGAAGCACGTTATGAAAAAGCGGTAAAAACGATGATTGATATTAAAAAATTACAAACAGGTTATAAATCTGTCCATGGTAAATTTGCAGACAATTTTGAGGAACTGGTAAAATTTGTAGAAGAAGGTAAATTTGAAATTATATCAAGAAAAGATACGGCAGTCATTGATGTAGCCCGAAATGCTGCTTTTGGAATTTCTGTAGGCTCTGATGGCGTTGGTGGTTTTTTTAAAGATGTTGTAATTACAGAAAAATTAGGTTCAGTTTCTGTTAAAGATTCATTATTTAAAAATTCAGATAGATATAAAAGATTAAATGTTGTTAAATTTGGGGAAATTGAAGTTCCAGTAACTTTAAAAACAGGTTTAGTTTCAAGAAAAGATATGAATATTTCAGTTTTTGAAGCTAAAATTAATAAAAATGCCTTATTAAGAGACTTGGATCAAGAACTAGTTAAGAATGAGAATAAAGTAGAATCAATTGACGAAATTAACGGTCCTGAAATTATTTTAGGTTCTTTAGAAGAAGTTAGTCTTACAGGAAACTGGCCAAAAAAATATGGTAGTAACGAATAATGATATAACGAAAAAAACATACAAAAAGTTGTCCATTCAAGTTTCCTTGAATGGACTTTCTTTTTGTGTCTTTGATTTATTTACTAATAAAGTTATGCACACTACTGAAATTTCATTTGAATCAAAAAAAGTAGTTGAAGAACATCTTTGGCATTCATTTGTAGATAATGCTATTTTGACAAAACAATATGATGAAATTATTGTTTTACACTACAACAATTTGAATGCATTTGTGCCCACTTCATTATTTGATGTTAACTTTTTAGCTTCATATTTACAATATAATACAAAGATATTTGATACCGATTTTTTAACCTATGATGCAATTGAGCCTTATGAAATTAAAAATATTTATGTCCCGTTTGTAAATATTAATAATTTTTTATTAGATCAATATGAAAGTTTTGAATACAAAAATAGCAATTCAGTTTTAGTAAAAAAGTTATTAGATATTTCAAAAAACAAAGATGAAAAACAGGTTTTTGTTCATATTCAAAAGAATACGTTTGAAATAGTTGTAGTGAAAAATCAAGAATTATTACTTTTCAATTCATTTAATTATTCAACACCACAAGATTTTATTTATTATGTTTTATTTACTTGCGAACAATTGCAATTGAATCCAGAAACAATTTCGGTTCAAATTTTAGGGAATTGTGTGGTTGAAGATGCAAATTATAAAATTGCCTATCAATACATTAGAGATTGTTCTTTATTAAATGTTTCATCATTGGTAACTAATTTTGATGCTTCAGAAACTGCTATTAGAAATCACTTCACGCTATATCATTCATGAGAATTATATCAGGAAAGCACAAAGGGCGAAGAATAACTACCCCTAAAAATTTACCCGTTCGACCTACAACGGATATGTCCAAAGAATCGTTGTTCAATATTTTGAATAACCACTTTAATTTTAATGGATTAAAGGTATTAGACCTGTTTTCTGGTACTGGAAATATCAGCTACGAGTTTGCTTCACGCGGTTCGGGTCCTATTACTAGTGTGGATGGCGATATGGGTTGTGTAAATTTTATCAAAAAAACTGCGAACGAATTAAATTTAGATATTTCTGTTGTAAAAAGTGACGTGTTAAGCTTTCTTGAAAAAAACAAATCTACTTATGACATCATTTTTGCAGATCCTCCTTACAATTTAGATCAAAAAGAATTTGAAAAAGTTATTCAACTAATTTTTGATAATGAATTATTAGACGAAGAAGGTATGTTGATTGTAGAACATTCGAAACATACAAAATTAAACCACATATCAAATTTTTCATTTGATAAACATTATGGTGGTTCTGTTTTTTCGTTTTACGAATTTGGAAGTGACGAAGAAGAAGATTTCGAAGAGGATGACGAAGGTTAAAATTTTCAAAAGAATAAAAAAGCAGACCTATAAGCCGGATTCTGTCTCCAATAACTCGGAGCCTTATCATTTATCTAGATCACGTATTACTGCGTGACTCAAGCTGTCTACCCTTCAACATCGGACGAGTAGCCCTTATTTTGATTGCTCAAAAACTGCTGATATACTTGACATTTCACCACATAGAGTTTACCTGGTTTCACTACAGCATAACCTGTACATTCTTTCTGTTGCACTTGTCCTCGCCTTTCAGCGGACGGGTGTTACCCGCTATGCTACTCTTTGGTGTCCGGACTTTCCTCCCATGCTTACGCACGGACGATAAGGCGGTCTGCTTTGCAAATTTAGAATTTAGAATTTAGAATTCAGAACTTATTCGACTTTATTTTAAATTATTAAAGAGTTATACTTTTAAACATTTAAACTTTTACTTACATTTGTACATCAATAATTAGAATGGAACAATTTATAGTATCTGCAAGAAAATACCGCCCGCAAACATTTAAAGATGTTGTTGGTCAGCAGGCTATTACCAATACTTTGTTGAATGCTATTGAAACCAATCACTTGGCGCAAGCCCTATTGTTTACTGGACCTCGTGGTGTTGGAAAAACAACTTGTGCACGTATTTTAGCTCGAAAAATCAATCAGGATGGTTATGATGATCCCTATGAAGATTTTTCATTTAATGTATTTGAATTAGATGCCGCTTCAAACAATGGCGTAGATGATATTAGAAGTATTATCGACCAAGTTAGAATACCTCCCCAAACTGGAAAATATAAGGTTTACATTATTGACGAGGTACACATGCTCTCTCCTGCAGCTTTTAATGCTTTCCTGAAAACATTAGAAGAACCGCCAAAACATGTAATTTTTATTTTAGCAACTACAGAAAAGCATAAAATTATTCCAACTATTTTATCGCGTTGTCAGATATTTGATTTCAAAAGAATTACTGTTAGAGATGCGAAAGATCATTTAGCTGAAATTGCAAAAGAACAAGGTGTTGTTTATGAAGACGATGCATTGCATATTATTGCACAAAAAGCTGATGGTGCTATGCGTGATGCATTGTCAATTTTTGATAGAGTAGTTTCCTATTGTGGTAAAAATTTAACAAGACAAGCTGTTACCGAAAATTTAAATGTATTAGATTTTGAATATTACATCAGAATTACGGATTTAATTTTAGAAAATAAAATTCCTGATTTATTAGTTGCTTACAATGATATTTTAGCAAAAGGTTTTGATGGACATCATTTTATTGCTGGTTTGGCATCGCATTTTAGAGATTTACTAGTTTGTAAAAATCCAGCCACTCTTTCTTTATTAGAAGCTGGCGAACAAGCAAAAGCTTTATATGCAGCTCAATCGCACATAGCAATGTATGATTTTTTAATAAAAGGAATTGAATTGGCAAACGATTGTGACTTGAAATTTAAAGTCAGTCAAAATCAACGACTTTTAGTTGAACTTTGTTTAATGCAATTAGCCTCTATCACTTTTGATGGAGAAAAAAAAAAGTAACTAAATTTATTATTCCAGCTACTTATTATAAAAACAACTCTTACTCTGTTATTGAAATTTCAGCGGTTAAAACACAAATTCCAACTAAGGAATCAAAACCTGCGGTAGTAACTGTACCCATTCTAAACAAACTAGAAATTGATGAAACTCCTGAAGTACAAAATGAAGTAGATGTTCCAATAGTTCCTGAAATTACAAACCCTGTGCTAACCAGTTTAAATCCGACAGGAATAAAAATATCAACCCTTTCATTATCAAGTATAAAAGCAAAAAAAGATTTAGAAGCTCAACAAAATAAGCTTCAAAAGCACAAAGAAGAATTGCCTTCCGAAGTTTTTAACGAAACCGATATGTTAATACAATGGAATAAGTTTGCTCAAAAAATGACCAATTCTGGAAAACGTTTGATGGCAACATATATGCAAATGAATGATCCAACTTTAAACGGAACCAACATCACATTAGAACTTCCAAATCAAAGTACAAAAGAGGAATTTTTATCGGGCTGCCATGAATTATTGGGTTATTTAAGAGGTAAATTACACAATCACGACATTACGATTGAAGTGGTGGTAAATGAAGCAACCGAAAATAAATATGCCTTTACACCTCAAGAAAAATTTGAACGCTTAAAAAAAATTAATCCTTCGATTGAATTGTTGAGAAAGACTTTTGATTTGGATATTTAATCCTAATTAAACTAAAATTTTAATAGATAGAATTTTACATTCTTTAATTTAATATTACATTTCATTTTGGTTAAATTTATTATTCAAACTTCATCAATAAATATTAATAATTAATTATGCTGTATTTTGATACCAAAAAATATATTACAATAATTTGTAACTATTCAGCAACTTTCAAAAAAACATAGTTGTTAACAATTTTCGGTTTTGATTTAGAAAAAACATAGGTTTTAT
>Ga0075160_10000717_pt1 | contig 20559 bp, 14 predicted proteins | sample JI91814C2DNA_FD_70969 | JGI IMG/M metagenome (GOLD analysis project Ga0075160, IMG submission 70969) | Wastewater effluent complex algal communities from Wisconsin, to seasonally profile nutrient transformation and Carbon sequestration -... | ecosystem: Engineered > WWTP > Effluent > Algae... | reverse complement strand
AAATTTTTCTGGCATGCGGGTGACGTAGTCGACCACCGCGCCAACTGAGTTGCCTGAATAAGCAGCAGAAAATGTCCCGTACAAGACATCAACACGTTGGATTTCTTCTGGCGTGACTAAGCCCCAGCGTGGCGTAAAGGTTGCGCCATTACCTAATAAATTGGATAAAAGGATGCCATCAGCGTACACCATAGAGCGCGCACTATTGCCCGTGCCTGATGCGCGTGTTGCCAATACCGCGTGATTGTAATCACCAACATAGCGCTTGCGCACTAGTAAGCTTGGTAGATATTTGAGTGCATCTTCGGCATCAATCGCATTGATGGTGGTCGCTAGTGTTTTGGCACTGATGCCTTCAATAGTGGTGGGAATTTCCGTTGGCAAGCTCGTTGGTCTATCGCCTTTGATCGTGACGCGTTCTATTTGTGTTTGACGATTTTGTTGATCGTCTTGTTTGGTATTGTGATCATCTGCTGCGAAAGCATAGGCAGAGAAAAATGGAAAGGCGGCAGCAATCGCTAATGCGATGGCATTTTGTTGGAGTACGTTTTTCATGAAATAAATGTTCAATACCTGACGCAAAAATCCTTAGGACTTGTGCGCAGAAAAATCAAAATGGAACTTTGTTTTACCGCGTGAATAATTCAAATTGATTATTCTCTTCAGTAACAAAGCCCGAGATAAAGTGCGACGCGGCAGCCTTATTCCATGCGAGATGGATATGGCCGGTCGCTAGATTTGATTTAATTGAACAACGGAGGCCCGCGAGCGGGCAGAGGAGCGGAAACGATCGCAGCGAGTCGTGCTGCTGGAATCGATTGTGTGGCGTAGGATAATGCATGTACCGGAGGGCAAACTTCGATAAGCGGAAGTTCGGGAGCTATGCCAGTAGGGACGCAAAACGAGCATTCTAGGGTGTGCGTAGTCGCCTTACCATCAACAATTTTGCCTGATTCGTTGACAAATTTAATGCCCGTGCTGGTACACAGCATACTGATGCCTTTACCTGCAATCATAGGCGCAGCCATGGCGACGCCCAGTGTTAGCCCATACAGGAATAACACGGCGATCACGAGCTTATTAGCGCGACGCAAACGATGAAGTAAGGAAAAGGAAAACATGGGGCGCGATTGTAGCAGGAAAATATTGAATTGGTCGAAATCTTAGGCACGCTTACATCCAAAATAGAGATTGATAGAGAACAAAGGACTTTAGATGCAGGTCATTCGCTAGTGTTTTTAAGGAGTTTAAGATGAGTTCTAAATAAATTTAAAATGAATCTAAAATGAATTTAAAATAAGTACAAATTCCAGTGCATAAACAACGAAGCACTGATACCTCCCACCAACGAAAGCCTAAGATGCAATATGTTCGCTTGATCTCTTTATGTTTATTACTTGGTTCTGGCCTGGCGCAGGCGCAGAAGATAGGCAGTGTTGATACCGCTTTTAAATTGCTAGGGCCCGACCATAAAATCGTGGTTGAAGCTTACGACGACCCCAAAGTTAAAGGCGTCACTTGTTATGTATCTCGTGCCAAAACGGGAGGGATTAAAGGTGGTTTGGGCTTGGCCGAGGATAAAGCGGAAGCCTCAATTTCTTGCCGTCAGGTTGGTAATATTAGTTTTGACAAGCCGCTCAAACAGCAGGAAGAAGTCTTTAATCAAAGTCTTTCTATTTTGTTTAAAAAGTTGCGTATCGTTAGGATGGTCGATGCCGAACGCAATACGCTTATTTATCTGACATACTCCGACAAATTAATTGATGGCTCGCCGCAAAACAGTGTGACAGCGGTACCAGTAGATAGCCGAACTCCCATACCATTAAAGTAATTTATGGCGATCAAAATCGCGGTTAGCGCTACCAGCGAAAGCTGTCATAGAGCAATTTATTTGGGCTTCAGCTTCGCTGTGGGCTTGCTTGGAATTGATTTCCATTAGGAAATAATGTCTAATACGGTGAGTTCGATCTGACCACAAGCATTTTATCCTTCTTATTATTTTAAAATAATCTTTTGCAAAACGATGAATCAAAGCGTACAACCCATGGTGACCGACAAACAAGCGGTAGATAGTTTGTTAAAAACCATACGTATTCCTCCGCGACCAAGCTTGTTAGTCGAGATGCAAAAGGAATTAAATAAGAATGAGCCGAGTGCGCGAGGATTGGCAAAAATTATTGCTAATGATGTTTCGCTTGCAGCATCGCTATTAAAGTTGACCAATTCTTCCTTTTTCGGATTACGTTTAAAAGCACAATCGGTTGATCATGCTGTGGGTTTGATAGGTACCACGCAAACAGGCATGCTCATGACGGGCATTATTGCGAGGCAATCCATTAATACTAGCGCATTATCACTGGGTAAATTTTGGGATTTTTCGACTAAACGTGCGCAAGCCTTGAGCGCCATGGTTAAACGTTTCCCGGTTTGTTCGTCCGATGTAGCACACACTTTTGGTTTGTTTTGCGATATCGGTGTGCCGATTTTGATGGAGCGTTTTCCTGATTACGCCGAAACTTGGAAAAAAGCGAATAATGAATTTGATTTGCCTTTAACCCAAATTGAAGACAATCACCACATTACAAATCATGCGTCTATTGGCTCATTAATGGCGCGCACTTGGGGATTGCCGGAACAAGTCTCGACCGCGATTTTATTGCATCATGATTACAGCACTTTAGAAGATACCGCGACCGAAGACAGTGTGCGTGGCTTGATCGCCTTGTCCACCTTGGCGGAATATGCGATTCAAAAATATGAAGGACAAGAAAGTTCCGCCGAATGGTTCAAGGCGCGAGAACGTGTTTGTCAGTATTTAGGCATAGGCTTGCATGACGCTGAGGATTGGTGTGAGGAGTTGCAAGATATGTTTAATCTTAGTCATTGATCTCTCTAAAGTTAAAAAGCCTAAGCTTTAGCAGCGACGTTTAACGTGGCTTACCACCCAAAATTCGTGCCGGTAGAAAAACTATCGCACGCAATAATTCAAATACGCCATCGACTGCAATCCCGAGTAGGCGGAATGGTAAAAGTAATAGCCATATCAAGGGATAAGCTACGATCGCTAGTAAGGCCAGTGGCCAGCACAATAAGAATAAAATAATCCAGAGTAAAAAGCCTATCATGGTGGAATTCCTCTCAATTAATCTCTGTCAGTTGAAATCTGCCAGTTGATACTTCGGCCTAAAACCGCATAACCCTGACTTTACCCAATCCATCATCCTCTTATCAATCGCGATGAGACAGAACGCAAAATGTTGGGCATGGACGGTGTGACGCTAGCTTTGGAAAATGAGCTTGAGCAAAATTGAGCTGAAGCCAAAACTAAGGTCTACCATTCGCCACCCAATTGATGACTTCATCCAACACGGGACGGGCGCGGCTGATACTGGCTTCATCGCTATTGATAATACCCACTACGATCCAATCATTTTGTTGCTGATCCCGAACATAGCCAGCAACGGCAACGACATTTTTTAAGGTACCCGTTTTAATTCGCGCACGCGCTTCGGCAGCGCTGAACTTGAGACGATTACGCATGCTGCCATCAATGCCTACGATGGGTAAACTGCTAGCGAATTCTGGATACCAATTACTATTGGCGGCAACTCTTAAAATACTTGCCAATTGATTGGCGCTGATCTTATCGGTGCGCGATAAGCCCGAGCCATTTTCTATTTGCAGACCAGTATCGCTGATGCCATTTTTGGCTAACCAAGCGCGGATCACAGCGTTGGCAGTTTGGCTGGAATCTGCAAAATTTTTGCCTATAGGCGACTCCGCTCCCAGAGTTAAAAATAATATGCGTGACATCGCATTGTCAGAAAACTTATTGATGATGCGCAGCGTGTCGGCCAGCGTCTCGGATTCTCTTTGCGCTATAAGTACCGCATTAGCCGGCGTGCTTCCATCCTGGATTTGTCCTTGCCAACTACCACCTAGTTCTGCCCATAGTGCACGTATCACACTGCCAATGTAAGCGTTGCGCTCGACGAGATTGAGATACACCGTGGTTTGACAGTTTTTGGGAAATGCACCGCTTAAGCTAATTTCGATTTGAGCTTGGGGATTGATGCTGGTTTGCGGTGCTACCCAAGTATTTTTCCATTCGTTGCATGGCGCGTTATTATGTGTCATCTGATTTTTGATGCTCACCTTATCCATGGGCGTGAGTAATTTGCTTTCTACAGTGTTGCTATCAGAATTAATGGCAATGGCGCTGATATTGCTGTGGATGAGCAGTGCATCAGGAATGACGTTGTAATACGCATCCGGATTTTCGTCGAAAGGTGTGACATTCAGTTCGGGGCGCGTCGGTTGAAAATAATTGCGGTCAAGCACGATGTCGCCTTGCAGATCGCGCACTCCTTGTTGACGCAAATTACGAAGTAGCAGACTTAATTTGTCCCAAGTGAGATTGGGATCGCCGCCACCTTTTAAGTAGAGTTTGCCCGTGTATGTGCCGTGTTTGATGCCGGTGAGGGGCGTGTCCGCATAAATCTGGGTTTTCCAGCGAAAATTGGGGCCTAGTTCGTCCAAAGCGATAAAACTGCTCACCAGTTTCATAGTCGAGGCTGGGCTGACTGCTTTGTCGCCTTGTAAGTTAAAAGCGTATCCGTTCTGCCGACTTGGTGTGATGACCAGGCTCAGCGCGGACTTAGGTAAATTGGCTTTTTTTAAGAGACTCTCTACGTTGGCGGGTAAGGTTTCTTGGGCGAAAAGTGGTAATGCAAAGCAAGAACTCAATAGGGCAAAAAGAAAACGACGGGACAAGCACATGACATGAGCCTTTGATCAGAAAACGATAAATAATGATTTGCTAGGGCCTGTTGACATATATTTTAGGTAAACGTTTCAATCAAAACGCAGGATGGCAAGGCGCATCTCGCCGCTGCGGCTGGCCGCCCCAGCAAGAGATGCAACGCTGTCCATCGTGCGTTTTGATCGAAACCCTCCGGGAATGGCTCAAATGGGCATATGGCGTTATTGCGATCTGCTTATAGTACTCGCACTACCGGGCAGCTTATGCCTAGCCTTGTGCCCATTTGCGCGCATTCGTTTGCCCAAAATATATGTCAACAGGACCTAGTATGCCATGTCAGTTGAAATTCTCGCCAAGCTTATTGAACTTTCCGCTTACGATTAGGCTCTAAATATATCTATGCATGCTTTATCCGATAAAATTCCACTGCTCTGAGCATTTCAGCATCCTTAATCCTCAACTTACTTTATTTATGAAACTAACTACTCTCGCCTTATTGTGTTCGACACTGTTTGTTGTGAGTGTTGACGCAGCACAGGCACAAGATTCTTTACCCGCTTCGTCACAACCGACGGCCTTTACCACGAGCTCCGGTACTGAGCGCAGTGCGGAACAAATGGCGATGGTGTTTGAAAAAGCGGATTTGAGTTTGAAATTAAATCCTGAGGCACGCAGTATTCAAGGCACTGCCGTGTTGGTCTTTTCAGCCAAATCAGAGTTAAAGCGTATCGCCTTAGAACTAGATAAAAATTTGCCCGTTGAGACAGCCAGTATTAATGGTGTGGCTTTAGCATCGGAGGCTATAAGTAATGCTGAGGGGCGTTTGTTGTTGACTTTGCCCAAAGCTTTACAGAAGGGCGAACGTGTTGAAGTGAATATTCGTTATCAAGGTATTCCTCGTATTGCTAAACGCGCACCTTGGGATGGCGGTTTTGTCTGGACTAAGACACCCACTGGAGAACCATGGATTGCTTCTGCAGTGCAAGGCGAAGGCTGTGACTTATTCTGGCCTTGTATCGATCATCCTATGGGCAAACCAAAGTTAATGACGTTGCATATTACCGTACCAGCGCCTTTGGTTGTGGCGGGCAATGGGATTGCGCAAGGTATGGATGAAAAAGATGGCTGGCGCACTTATCACTGGAAAACTAAAAATCCTTCCACTTACGGTATCTCGATCAACGTAGGTCCCTATGAGCTGCTGGAAAGTGAATATCAAAGTCGCTTCGGCAATCGCATCCCTTTACGCATGTGGTACCTGCCGGCGAATAAAGAAAAAGCACAAGGCTTGATGGCAGAATTTGCGCCTATGCTCGATTTCTTTGAGAGTAAATTCGGACCTTATCCCTTTGGCGATGAAAAAATGGGTGTGGTCGAAACACCGCATTTAGGAATGGAACATCAAACTATTAACGCCTATGGCAATGATTATGTGAAATCAGCTCATGGCTATGATTGGCTTTTACAGCATGAATTTGCACACGAATGGTTTGGGAATCAATTGACCAATGAAAATTGGGATGATTTCTGGTTGCATGAAGGATTTGGCTCTTACATGCAGCCGTTGTATTTGCAATATTTGCGCGGTGAGCGTGATTATCAGGTTGCTTTGCACGAACAGAGAATTCGTATCGTCAATAAGTTTCCTATGGTTACTGGACATTCTATGAGTGAGCATGACGTATCGAATGGACCTGGCAATGATGTGTACTACAAAGGCTCGAATTTATTGCATACCTTGCGCGGCTTGATCGGTGACGAGGCCTTCTTTAAAGCAGTACGTTTGCTGGTTTATGGTCGCAACGATCCCAAGCCAGGGAATTTTGAACCGCGTTATAGCTCCAGCAAAGAGTTTATCCAGATCGTTAATCAAGTCACTAAAAAAGATTGGAACTGGTTTTTTAAAGGCTATTTGACCCATGCTCGTTTGCCTGAGGTAATAGCGAAGAAGGAAGGAAACCTCTTATCTTTGAAATGGAAACTACCTGACGATAGTGAGTTTCCTTTGCCTTTACAAGTTCGGGTCAACGATAAGATCGTCCAGGTTCCTATGACACATGGTGTGGGTCAAGTGAGTTTGCCGCCGAATGCAACTTACACCATAGATCCGGGCGCACGAGTATTAAAACATGAGCCACATCTTGAGGTGTGGGCAGCAGATGCAGCGGCACGAGCTAAGGCGCGCGCTAAAGCAAAATAAGCAAATAAGCAAAACCAAATGCAACATTCTTGGTTTTGTTTTCCTATGAGAAACCGCGAGTGGATGCAGGGTGATATGCCTGCAGCTGTCGCGGTTTTTCCACCTCTTATCGGCAAATTAGCAATATTGGCTAAAGTTTAAGTTATACTCGCTTCCTTTTTTTAGCATCGACGCACACATCTTTCCTAGTTTTTTAGAGGCAGCGATGGTGATTTACCGATACGTAAGATGCGTCATTTATAAATATAAGGAAGCTTGTATGACTTTTCGTTCGCCTTTATTGACCGCCTCAACTTTATTACTCAGTGTTTTGCTGGCAAATACAGCCGCTGCCCAAAGCATACAAAAGGGTGCGATTGAAAAATGTGCTAAAAACTTTGGCACTTTAGCGGTGGTAGAGCCGCAAAGCCATATGTTGGCGTCCTTATCTCAATACAAACTTGGTTCTCCTTCAACCATGTTGCGCATGATTGTCGAAGAATCCGGATGTTTTACGGTGGTTGAACGCGGCGTCGCCATGCAAAATATCCGTCAAGAACGTGAATTGGCAGCGGCTGGACAATTGCAGCAAGGTTCTAATGTCGGTGGTGGGCAATTGCAGGCGGCTGATTTTGTGATGACACCTTCAGTGCAATTTGCGAGTGATACAGGTGGTGTGGGTGGTGCAGTTGGCGGTTTGTTAGGGCGCTTTGGTGGTGGTTGGGGCGCGCTGGGCGGCCTTGCTGGCGGTGTAAAGTTTAAAGAAGCAGAGACTACTTTATTATTAGCGGACGTTCGTTCCGGTATACAAGTGGCGAGTGCTGAGGGTCAAGCGAGCAAGATGGATTTCAGCTTAGGTGGTTGGGGCTGGGGCGGTTTTGGCTGGGCCAGTGCTGGCGGTTATAGCAAAACTCCTGAAGGTAAATTGATCGCGGCTAGTTTGCTCGATAACTACAATAAGATCGTTCAAAATGTACGTAACAAAGATCAATTAATTCAATCGACCTCACAAGCATCCAAAAATAACGCGGCTAATTCTATACAGGCAACACCACCATCCCAAGTCGCAGCCCAACAATACAATGCCGCACCAGCTCCCGCACAGACTGCGTCTTCAGCGCCGGCAAGTGCAGGTGGTTTAGTCGGTGTGTATGCGGTTAAATTTGTAGGTGATGATGAAGGTACCGTTAATGTCATGATTAATAAAAACGGCAATGTCACTGGCATGGGTAAATCGACCAAACATAATTTCAATTTCAACGTATCGGGAACCGTCAGCCCTGATGGCGAATTGATGCTGGCTGGCTCGGGTAAAGCAGGCGGCGCCAAATTTATGGGCACCGTTGATTTACAAACTGGCGCAGTGGTTGGTATGTGGCAATGGGAGGGCAATCAGGCAGGGCAGGGAACTTTCAACGGTCGCAAGCAATAAATATTTATTTTTAAAGCTAGTTTAGTAGTTATTTTAGTGGCAAAAGAGTCGGCTTAGTCCGACTCTTTTTTTGTGGCTTTTTTGCACTTTTTCGCGCACATCTTCATCTCCTCAATTCATCTCAACAATTCGCAATTGTCGTAAAAAAAGACAATTTTATTTAATAATTCCCAAGCAAACTAGTAAATCCTGTTCACGACTTAGAAAGGGATTGACACTTACATTTCTGACTACGATACTCGATTCATTTCCTGCGAGAATTTTTCTATTCGCGCTGTAGTGGCTTTTAATTTTGGACATGTATCTTGGTGTGAAGCATATTCATCTTAAATTATTTTTACCTTTCGCCATTGGCTTATTGGTGCTTTTGCCTGCCTTGCTAATTACTTGGTTTGCTTACAGTACGGCACAGCAGGCTGCCACCGATGCCGCCAATAGCGTTATGGTGCAAGCAAGTTTGCGTGCCAGCGAGGCAGCCCATGCTGATCTGGCCGAGAGTAGTCGCTTGATGAATTATTTTTCTAGCTACGGTGATGCAGTCGGCGGTGAGCCTGATCCGCGTCATTTTGTTAGCCCTGATCGTTTTGAGGAAGTCGCCTGGGGCGCCATGCGCAGCACTAGGCTAGTGAAGTTTATTGCTTATTCGTCGTTTGACGGTGCTTATCGCGCCATCAATTTATATGATGAAGATGCATTGCCTGAAGTCTTGGCGCAATCACCGGGTGAGACCAAGCGTCGGCATTATCGCAGTGCCTTTCCTTTGGATAGGCGCATGATGATAGGGTCGGATAAAACCGATTATTCGCCGACTATGCGTCCTTGGTATAAAGCCGCCATTAAAGCGGCGGATCAAACCGGTACCGCGACAGATAGTCGCTCGTGGACCGATGTGTATCCCTCTTTCTCCCGTAACCAATTGCAAATCGCTCACTCGGTGGCTGTACGCAATGCGAAACGTGAGTTGATCGGCGTATTGGCGCTGGAGGTGTCATTCAAATTGTTGGGGGATCTTTTACAAAGCTTGCAAATCAGTCCTCATGCAATCGCATTTATTATTGACCGCAGTGGTAATTTGGTGGCGACATCCAATGCTAAGGAGTTAATTGGCGCGGCGGATGTGCCTTTGATTTCTGCAACTCAGTCGAGATCGGCAATGGTGCGGGCAGCGATGGCAAATTTTCCGCAAGGTATGAAATTTGATGTGCGTGGGGTTTATCGCCCTGATGAAAATTCAGCCACTACGAAAAACGTAAGCGTAGCTTGTTTGGCGTCGGGACGTTGTGAGAATTTTCAATTTGAGCTGGAGGGGCAAACTATATTAGCGCATGCGTCCTCACTCAATTATTCGCCTGAAGATGAGCAAAGTTCGACCTATCCAAAATTAAATAAGTTGGCGCGCGGAGAAAATTTTCCGGATTGGCGCTTAGTTATTGCGGTTCCCGCAGACGATTTTAGTTATGTCATTAAGGAGAAGAGTCAGCGCACTGTGATGTTGGCGACCGTGTTTGCCTTGCTGGCTTCGGCGTTTGGCATTTGGTTTGCGTTACGGTTAAATCACATCATTGCAGCGATCGCCAGAGCAGCGGTGAAATTAGGGCATGGTGATTTAGAGCACAGCCCGATCTTCACTCGCTTTGCTGAGTTTCGTCAGATTAGTGATGAGCTGGAACATACGGCTGATGCTTTGCGAACTTCGCGCGATGCCTTGATGGCGCAAAATGCCGAGCTAGAAGAGCGCGTTCTAGCGCGTACTCAAGATTTGGCTTATCAAACGGAGCAAGCGCTGCAAGCAGTTAATGCGAAGGCAGCCTTCCTGGCGACCATGAGTCACGAAATACGCACGCCTATGAATGGCGTGATCGGTATGGCCGATTTGTTGGCAGGAACCACACTCGATCCGGAACAGCGTGACTATGTGACGACGATTAGATCGTCTGGCGACGCCTTGCTAACGATTATTAATGACATCTTGGATTTTTCGAAAATTGAATCAGGTAAATTGGCATTGGAGCGGGAGCCGCTGTCAGTGCAACTATTGATAGAAGAAAGTCTGGCTTTAGTCGCAGCAGTCGCGAATCGTAAAAATGTCGAGCTCTTGTATGAAATTGATCCCTCAGTCCCAGACATGGTGATGGGAGATGTGACACGTTTGCGCCAGATTGTGTTGAATCTTCTCAGTAATGCGGTCAAGTTTACCGATGCCGGTGAAGTCAAGGTGCATGTTCAGCAAGAGAACCCTTTGCGCCCTGAACTATTAACGATCATTGTCAATGACACGGGAATCGGTATCCCAGCCGAGAGTATTGATATGTTGTTCTCTGCGTTTTCACAAATTGATGCAGCGACTACACGTAAATATGGCGGTACTGGTTTGGGCTTAGCGATTACCCGACGGCTGGCCGAATTGATGCATGGATCAATTCGGGTCGAGAGTGAATTAGGACGAGGCAGTCGCTTTATTGTTCGAGTAAAAGCCCATCCAGCGGTACCTGTTGCATCGTCGTTTAATCATGATGCACAACAGCAGTCATCGAATGTGAGTCGAATTGACTCGATAATTTTGTCGCCATCACGGTTCTTGCAAGCCAAACATGTGTTGTTGATGGATGATAATGCAACTAGCCTCCTACTGTTACAGAAGCGATTGGCACGTTATGGTATGTGTAGTACCGCAGTGGCAAACTGGCAGGCGTTGCAGGAGTTACTGTCGCAGAAATGCGTATTCGACTGTGCCTTGATTGATTTTGATATGCCAGAACACAATGGCATCCAGGTGGCGCGAGAGTTAGGCTTAGCCTGTCCAGGTTTACCTGTGATTCTTATGAGTAATGTGACAGACAGTCGGGAGCGAGATGTCGATCATCATTGTCAGGTGCATGTATTTAAGCCCTTGAAGGAAAGTTTGTTGATTGATGCGCTTTTGAGTGTTTTGCAAGCTAAAAATATGCCGCATCAGCAATTGACTGGTGTCGTCACGCCGAATCCTGACACCAAAATTGTTCTGAGCGGTACACAATATGCTGACCAATATCCTTTGCGCATGTTGGTCGTTGATGATAATCCGACGAATCGAAAAGTAGCTTGTATGTTGTTGCAGTATTTTGGTTATGAACCAGATACCGCTAATGATGGTCGGGAAGCGGTTGATCAAATACTTGCAGCCGACGCAGCCCAGTGCGCTTTTGATTTAATTTGGATGGACGTCCATATGCCAACTATGGATGGTTTGGAAAGCACAAAGATTTTGCGACGTTCAAACATCCAGCAGCCTTATATTGTCGCGATGACCGCGGCGGCCATGCATGGTGATAAAGATATGTGCTTGAAAGCAGGAATGGATGATTATGTGAGCAAGCCTATCGAAATCTTAGAGCTAGAACGCGTGTTACAGACTTACTATGAGCATGTGGAAACGGGCGGGAAACGAGCCGAGCTCGATCAGCCAGAACCGGCCGCCGCGATGGATGCAGAGGCGCCTGCGAGCGCTCCAGAAAAGCCTGTTTCAGCAAGTGGTGACATTCTCTATTTTGACCCAGATCGATTTATGGCGTTTTGTGAGGGCAACCCAACTTATCGCAGCACATTTGTTGGCTTGATTGTGAACATGATCAATAAAACTCCCGCGCAATACGAAGAAGCCATGGAGGCGTGGAAAAAACAGCGGAACGAGGACGCTGCCAGTATTCTTCATACGATGCGTGGCTCACTCGGTACCTTGGGCGCCGTGGAATTTATCGAAATTTCTCGTACTTTAGAAAATGCGGTTAAACAGAATAACCAAGAACTAGCCGATACGCTGTTTAGTGAAGTGAAGATGATTTTGGAGCAAACCATGGCGCAAGCTCAGCAATGGCTGAAAAAACAAGAATTGCAGTAAACTACAAGAAATTGCAATTTTGAATATTTTTAGTGCTTGTTTTGCCATGGTTTAGTGGATGTCCTACATAAAACAAGGCTTTTCGTTATAATCTGCCCCTTCCTTTGCCCGCACGAATTAGCCCCCATTATGACTTTACGTACCAATGAAATTGAATTGTTATCGCCTGCCAAAACAGTCGAGATAGGACGTGAGGCTATTTTGCATGGTGCCGATGCGGTGTATATCGGTGGCCCCTCATTTGGTGCGCGGCATAATGCCAGCAATGAAATTAGCGAGATCGCCAAGTTAGTCGAATTTGCCCATCGTTATCACGCTAGAATTTTCGTTACGCTCAATACCATTTTGCATGATAGCGAACTAGAACCCGCACAAAAATTGATTCACCAATTTTATGACGCCGGGGTTGACGCATTGATCGTGCAAGATATGGGAGTAATGGAGCTAGACATTCCACCGATTCAAATTCATGCCAGCACCCAATGCGATATTCGAACGCCTGCCAAAGCGCATTTTCTAGGTGCTTCCGGTTTTTCGCAATTGGTATTGGCGCGTGAACTGACTTTAGAACAAATTAAAGCCATCAAAGCGCAAACCACGACACCTTTGGAATACTTTGTGCATGGTGCTTTATGTGTGGCGTTTTCCGGTCAGTGTTATATCTCACACGCCAAAGATGGTCGTAGTGCGAATCGCGGCGATTGCTCACAAGCCTGTCGTTTGCCTTATACCTTGACGGATGGCGAAGGCCGTGTCGTCGCTTACGATAAGCATTTGCTGTCGATGAAAGACAATGATCAAAGTGCGAATCTGGAAGCTTTGCTGGATGCTGGTATTCAATCGTTAAAGATCGAAGGTCGTTATAAAGATATGGGCTATGTGAAAAATATCACGGCGCATTATCGTTTGCTATTGGATGAAATTTTAGAACGTCGTCCTGAGTATTATCGTGCCTCCAGTGGGCATACGCAGATTGCCTTCACACCGAATGTGGATAAGACCTTTCATCGTGGTCACACAGCCTATTTTGCCAACGGCCGTTTAGATAATATCGGTGCATTTGATTCCCCTAAATTTGTCGGTTTGCATATAGGCTATGTGACTCGTTTAGGACCTGATTGGTTTGAGTTAGAAACCAATGAAGATCTAGCGAATGGCGATGGACTCAATTACATGCATAAGCGTGAAGTGGTCGGTGTGCACGCGAACACGGTTGAGAAAAAGTCGACTAATGATAATGGTACGATTTGGCGCGTCCACCCCAATGAGAAAATGGCAGAATTCGCCAGCCTGAAAGTGGGTATGTCAGTGCATCGCAATCGCGATCAACAATGGGAGATGGCGCTGACCAAAAAATCCTCGGATCGCAAGTTGGGTCTGTGGATGAATTTATCCGAGACTGACCATGGTTTAGTATTGAATTTATCGGATGCGGATGGTGTCAACACCACTACGTCAATACAGCTCAGTTTAGAGCCTGCGCAACAAGCTGACAAAGCCGAAGCGGGATTGCGTGAAAATCTGAGTAAGCTGGGTAATACGATGTTTTATGCCGAGCAGATAGACTTGAATTTGAGCCAGCCTTGGTTTGTCCCATCATCTGTCATCAATGCCTTACGTCGTGACGCGGTCGCCAAACATGAACAAGCACGTGTACAAAATTGGAAGCGTCCCTTGCGTGAAGCGGCGCAAGAACCTTTGGTGCCTTATCCAGAAACCACGCTGACTTATCTGGCCAATGTGTACAATCACAAAGCCAGCGCCTTTTATAAAAAGCATGGCGTGCAGCTGATCGCGGCGGCTTATGAATCGCACGAAGAGGCGGGTGAAGTACCGCTGATGATCACCAAACATTGTCTGCGCTTTTCGTTCAATCTGTGTCCGAAACAGGCAAAAGGCGTGACGGGTGTGCAAGGTCAAGTCAAAGCGGAACCGATGACGCTGGTGAATGGCGACGAAAAATTTACCTTACGTTTTGATTGCAAACCATGCGAAATGCACGTGATGGGCAGTATGAAACCTCATATTCTCAGATCAGCACCACCGACTACGGTGACTAGTCCTTTGGTGTTTCATAAGTCCAGACCACAGTAAATTTTTGTTAGAGACTAGATGCAAGCTGGGCTTAGCAGCCCAGCCTACGAGAAACAATGAGCAAAGTAGGTTGGTGCTGAGCAAAGCGAAGCCCAACAATCGACACCAAACATAAATAGACTCACCGAAACAACGATCAAATAGGAGTCAAGCTATGCGATATCGCAGAGCCAATAACGCAGGTGCCACCTATTTTTTCACACTAACACTAGTAGACAGAAGCAGCCAGCTATTAACCGAAAACGTCGATCTCTTACGCGAAGTAATACGATCAGTTCGCCACTCCCACCCATTCGACATCATCGCCATGGTCGTCCTGCCAGATCATCTACACGCCATCTGGCAACTACCCGAAGGCGACGCCAATTTTCCCATGCGCTGGTCATTGATCAAAGCCGGATTTTCTCGCGTCATACCCAAAAGTGAAGCAATCAGTCAAAGCCGTGCCAAAAAGCGTGAACGCGCCATCTGGCAACGGCGCTATTGGGAGCATCTGATTCGCGACGACACCGATTTAGAAAATTATGTGGCTTATATCCATTTCAATCCAGTCAAACATGGCTACGTCAACAAGGCATCCGATTGGGCACATTCGTCACTTCATCGTTATATTAAGGAAGGATTGTGTGATGTGAATTGGGGATGTTTGGATGGGAAACTTGACTTGGAAATGGGTGAGTAGTGGTAGTATTTTATGTTGAGTTTTATGCGCTTGAATGCTGGGCTTTTCAGCCCAGCCTACGAGAGACAATCAGCAAAGTAGGTTGGTGCTGAACCTGCGAAGCCCAACATCGTTCAGCTAGTAAATTATTGCTTTACATTGAACTGACGTAAGCTGGGCTTTTCAGCCCAGCCTACTGCAAACCATTCGATCACGCTGCGCGCTTCCAATAAGGCAATACGATACGACCTCGCTGCTTCGCAATCATTAATAAACTGATCGTCGCTGTCACGATAATCCCGAAAGCGATGGCTGAACCTTCGATGCCGAAAGCGCCGCCAGTTAGCCAATCTGGTCCCGATATTTTACTTATGAATAGACCGTGACGAGCTTCGTGGCCAGAGACCGCGGCTGAGAAAATGCCGTCTTGAAAGAAATTCCAAGCCGCGTGCATAGAGACGCATAACCAAAGACGACCTGTGACCATAAACGCTGCCGCTAATAACAATCCCGCAGCGGTGATATTCGCAAATCCGAGTGCGCTGATATTGTCGTTCACCAGATGCATGGCACCAAATAAGACGGCGGATGCTAACAGTGCTAGCCAGCTACCCAAGGACTGTTGTACCACTCGGAAGAACACACCACGGAGCATCATTTCCTCGATTAAGCCCACGGTAAGATGAGTGAGTAGTGGGATTAAAATCACACTCCATGGCGAGGTGCCCACAATTTGGAATCCGCCCAAAAAGGCGATGGTAGCGACGGTTATGCAGACCAAGATACCGCCTACGGCAAAACCTAGACTAAATTCACCTAAAAATCCTGACAAAGCGAGTTCAGGTGTCTTACGCTTTTCTACCTTATGCGCATACAGTCGGTAGCACGCATAAGCGACGCAGGCACCTATTAATTGGCCTACTTTAACCAGTAATTTGTCATCGGTGAATTTGCTGGCGGCTGCTTGTATTAGCAGAAACGGTAAAAGAAAAGAGACGATGCCCATCACCACACGTGTTACGGGGAATTGTATGAAGCGCTGTAATAGCGAGGTATTCATGGGCTGAGCGATGTGAGTCGTGGTCATAGGAATTTGATGTAATAGTTTAAATGGCCTCGCCTAGCGAATGATTTATTGCGTTGGCTAGGGTGGGAGTAATGCTATGGAGCAGACTTTAAACCTAAGCCGTTTTTTAAACTTCTTGATTCCGACCAATTGTCGAATCCGTGGTATGAGCAGTCGCTATGGAGCTACGGACTTTGACTTGCGTAGAGCTGAGGCGCTAGCGATGAGCTCGCTAGCGTCAGGTGTGAATGAGAGCTACAGGCTAGTTGGCTGCTGCTTCAAATGTGCGTAGGGAAATATCGATTGATGTGTTCTTATTTACTAAAAGCCTTACGTGAACCATCTTCAAAAACCTCATCGTCACTCAGGAGCTTAGCACTCTCGTCCCAGCGTTTTTGTCGAAATAATTTGCCATTCTTATCGTAGTGATCTTCATGGCTGATTTTTCCATCCTCGAAGAAAATTTTGTGTATACCTACTGGGCGATTATTGTAGCTGCCGAGTTGTTGATATTTAGCTTGTGAGCTCAGGCTACCTTTATCGTTGAATGACTTCACTTCTTTGAAGTAATTTCCATTCTCTAGGGTAAATACTTGTTGTTGCCGCATTTGTCCATTTTGGAAAAACTGTGTTTCAGAGCTCATGAAATTTCGACGTTTTCCTTCAATATCGAGCATGTCAAATATTTGTTCTTGCTTTTTACTGCCATTTTCGTAAAACACGCTTTTACGAACGAAGGCTCGATTTTTTTCCGCAGTATTGATCACGTTTTCATATTGTTTATTGCCATTTTCAAAAAAGCCGGTTTCCGTCATTTGATTGGCTTTTAATTCCATCGTGTTTCTGATTTTTCCGGTGCTGGTGTCGAAGCTAGTCGCTTGTTGAATGACGCCAGCGAGTATGGTTTCGGTAGCGCGTTTTTGGCCTTCTTCATTGTAATAAGTATGGGTGACAGCCTTGCCTTTAAAGCCGCATAAAGTGGCGTCGTCTACATGCGGTGCAAGTACGCCTTTGGTGCTGCAACTTAGGCTATTGAGTGCGGATTTTTGTGTGTAGCGCACCGAAGCGGGAGGCCTATCGTCGGCTATCCATTCAACTTTTTTGAGTGTGCCGTCGGGATACCATTCACGTTGTAAGCCTAGACGTTTGCCCATGACTTCGGTCTCTTCTTGGATCAATTGTTTGTTCGGCGCGTATTTGCGTGTGACGCCATTTCTCTGGCCGTTTTCTGTGTCGGTATATTCGAGTGTCAATACGCCATTTTGGTAGTGGCGATATAAACCGTAAATTTTTCCAGCTTTAATTTCACGTTGGCTACTCATCTGCCCGTTTTCTCTATCTTTACAGATAATGATTCCCGTTTTACCCGCCGTCGTTGCACCGTTGTACATGCTGACCGATTCGCCGTTTAAGGTGCAATCTTCTATGACATAGGCGAAACTGGATGCGCTAAGCATCAATGAGATAAACAGTGAGATAAACGATGAGATAAACAATGAAATACAGATAGTGAGATGTTTGAGAGCGATTTTCATAGTAGTCAATTTGCGGTGAAAATTGAGAATGCATCTTTCGTATTGCGCAGAGATCTCATTGTAACAAAAACGAAAATGCCAGCAGTGTTGTGGCTGCTGGCATTTTCTTTTGCTACTTTGGTTTTTAGTTAGATCTTACAAATTCTCTTGCAAGAACTTCCATTTAGCTTTTTGCATAGACCAGTTTTGCCATGGATCTGCTACGCCGTGACCTTGACCTGGATAGAGTTGTAAGCTGTAGTCTTTGTTGCCTTTAGCCAGTGCATCGATGAACATCACAGTGTTTTGTGGGTGAACATTGTCATCCATGGTGCCGTGCATGATCATGATTTTGCCGCTTAAATCTTTAGCCGCTTTCAAGCTAGAACCTTTATCGTAGCCATCTGCATTTTCTTGCGGCAAGCCCATATAGCGTTCTGTGTAGATACTGTCATAGAAGCGCCAGTCAGTTACTGGTGCACCGACAAAGCCGACTTTCCAAGCTTTGCTATGTGTCATTGCATAAGAAGTGAAGTAGCCGCCATAGCTCCAGCCATTCAAAGCGATTCTGTCCATGTCGGCAAAGCCTTGCTGACGCAACCACTCTAAACCATCCAACTGATCTTGCAGTTCCAATTGACCGAGTTTTTTATGAATTGGCCAAGCGCTAGAAACGCCTTTGTTACTCGCACTTTGATTATCCATGACCCAAACGACATAACCTTGTTGCGCTAGGAAGTGGTAATACAAATTGGCATTCCACATATCACGTACCTGAGGTGCCATAGGACCTGCATACAGATGTTGATAGACGGGGTATTTTTTAGTTGCATCAAAATTAGGCGGCAAGAACAAAACGCTTTCCATTAAGAAGCCATTGCGTGATTTGATTTGCTGATGCTTCATGGTTGCCAATTGCAGCTCTTTTACTTTGGCTGGTACACCCGCATCATCCACCAATTTCACTTGTACACCAGCATCGGTGAATAAAGCTTGTTTAGGTGTCTGGGTCATGCTGCTCCAGCTATCGACATAGTGGGTGAAGGTTTTATTCCAACGCACCATGTGCGTGCCTTTTTCTTCGGTCAGGCGCTTGAAATTACTACCATCGAGGTTGACGCTGTATTCGTCATTGCCGATAGGATTGCGCTCATTGGCTGCAAACAAGACGCGTGACTTAGCTTCGTCTACACCGTGAACGGCACGGACATCCCAATCGCCTTGGGTAACGGCTCTGACTAACTGAAAGTTTTTGTCGTAGTGATATAAATGGTGATGACCGGTGCGGCTAGATTGCCAAATGAAGCTGCCATCTTTTAAGAAGTGAGGCAAAGGCAGGCGCTCAGTCCAAGCAGGGCTGGTTTCTTTCACTACAGCTTTGCTATTTAATTTAGCGTCGTAGATGCGGAGGTCTAACCAAGTTTGTACGCGGTCTTGCCACGCCGCCATGAGTCGGCCATCTGGTGTCCAATCAACTTGAACGATTAAGGTTTCTTTGCCAGCGTAGGGATCTTGGGTCCAGCTCACTTTACCATTCAAATCAACCACACCGAGTTTGGTGATAGGGTTGGCATCACCTGCTTTCGGGTAGCGAGTGCGATCCGTTTTGACAGGTTGGCTATGTTCGCCGCTCAAGGTGTATACCGGTACTTTAGTTTCATCAAAACTTAAGAAGGCCAATTTTTTAGAATCAGGCGCCCAGCGGAACGCGCGGAAATCACCACGGCCATAAACCTCTTCTTGATAGACCCAATCCAAGCGGCCATTGAAAATGGTTTCGCTACCACCTGTGGTTAAGCGTTTTTCTTTGGCTGTCGCCACATCGGTGGCGTACATGTCATTACCTTTTAAATAGGCAACGGTTTTGGCATCTGGTGACAACAGTGCTTCATCTTCTTTTTCATTCGGCGTGTTGGTCAATGCGCGCGCTTTTCCTGCGTTTAAATCTAATAACCAAATGTCGTTCTTGTAGGTGAAGATATAACTCTTCGTTTCTGGTTTAATGCGAGCGCTTAATTGATCGGCCAGTTTGTTGATTTCTTTCTCGTCGATTTTCGCAGTTTTCAGTATGCTCAAAACATTGCCATCTGCTGGCAAGGCTGTTTTTTCCCAAGTCGCTGGGTTGATCACGAAAAGTTCAGCCGCGCCTTTGTTGACTTTGGATTCGATCAAACGATTTTGATTGTCCCAAGATAAGCGTGTTAGTGGCGCAGCATTAAAATTTTGTTTTAATTCTGGGTGATACAGCATTTCTAAAGTTAATTTACCGTCGCCCGCATAAGCAGCGGCGCTGCATGCAAAGCCCGCGACGATCGCGACGGATAGCGCGTTCAAGCTAATAGTGCGTTTCATGGATGATCCTCCAAATGATTTTTCTTGATAATTGAATAATGCAAAATAAAATTTTTTAGGGTCAAAAAGCTGACTGTTTAAGATGCTTATTGTGCTTTTTAGTTCAAATTAGTTTAGCTTAATTCGGCCCAATTTAGCCTAATCACGCCTAATTCAGTTTTTTTAAAGACTTCACGACGAGGGGTAAAAGCTTTTCTTGCAAGCCAGTTTGCTTGCTTTCTTGTAGGTTAATGTACAGCGCTGACAGAAACGCGCTTAAATTATGTTTGCGTGCCAAACTCGCTTGCGTAGTTTTTTTCAAGTCGAGTGAAGTTAGTAATAAACTGGCAAACCAGTTATCCCATTCTTCGACAGTCAATTCCGAACGTAACCCCAAATAAAATACCGGCATCACCAAGCGTTCACCTTCGCCATAATGGTAGAAGTGTTGATCATTCCGAATTTGCACTGCTAGCGCTTCTAGCATGACATTGTGTTGAGACTTCTTGAGTGCAGGATTTAGCGATAGTTGCATCATCCAATCGGCAGCATGCGCAAGACCGTGGCGCCAACCTTGTTTTTCATCATAGCCGCGATAGTCACGAATATTGCGTAAATAGTGCGCAGCCTTAGTTACCATTTC
>Ga0075160_10000715_pt1 | contig 20574 bp, 11 predicted proteins | sample JI91814C2DNA_FD_70969 | JGI IMG/M metagenome (GOLD analysis project Ga0075160, IMG submission 70969) | Wastewater effluent complex algal communities from Wisconsin, to seasonally profile nutrient transformation and Carbon sequestration -... | ecosystem: Engineered > WWTP > Effluent > Algae... | reverse complement strand
CAGGTTGATGTTGCCAATGCTCGCCGAGCCTGACTGAAGACTCCAGGTACCAAGACCCGGTGTCGCATTATTACCCGTTAAGGTCGTTGTGTTATTGCTCGCACATAAGGTCGGGTTCGGAATAGAAATGCTAGCAGTTGTAGGCAATGGATCAACTGTAATTGTAACACTTGAAACAGAAGTACAGGTCCCGTTCGTAATGGTCCATTCGAATACATTATCACCAACACCCAAAGAATTTACCTCAGTACTAGGGGAACTTACCGAGACAATTGTACCAGAGCCCACTAGCAGAGACCAAGAGCCAGTTCCAAGGGTAGGGACATTTGCTGCCAAATAAGTGCTTGGAGTAGAAGCACAAAGAGTTTGATTAGGACCTGCAACAGAATTATCAGGAGGCACACAGGAAGTGGTAGAATAACTGACGAAGGAAGATCCTATTCTATTACTCGCGTAAGTCGCTTCAATCCACTCTGGAATCCTTGTGATATTAGATACTCTTACTTCATCAAAACCAGCATCTACATTTAATAAAAGCGGAAGTGTTTGATCGGATCCGATTTGAAAATTAGTGGAAGCCCCTTGATCAGGAGGATCTGTGAAAGGCACATCTGATCCCACTTGTATACCATCAAAATAAAATCTAACAGCGTTCATGGCACCATCACGCACCGCCGTAATATGATGCCAATTTCCTAACACCGGATTGATCGAAGAAGTTGAAATTACTGAGACATCTACTCCCAGACCGTGTTCCCAATAAAGTTCCAGTTTGTTCGCATCAACACCGCCGCCAATCAAATTCAGTCTGTATTGATAATTATCCGAACCAAATTCACCAACCGCTCCACATGAAAAAAGAACATTCCCGGTTAATTGCAAGGATGAAAAGTTTACCCATGCTTCAAGAGTTAGATCACCGCTGATCTGAAAATTAGCGTCGACAGCCCTGGATAAAAACTGGAGAGGCGCGATACTTTCGCCGCTGGCCGCCAAAGCTGAAGAGAGGCTATTTGTTGCGTTTGCAGTAAGATTCAAACCGTTGGAGGTACCATCATTAAGATTAGAAGTTAAATGCCAAACTCCTTTGAATCCTGCATCCCATGAGGCTGTGCTGGACTGGTCGGTGTTAACAGAGGCATTTCCAAAATAAATATAAAAATCTGTATCAATGGTTGCGCTTAAGCCTGGCAATTTCACCCATGCCACTAACTCTCCGGTAAGTGGATCGTACTTTTCGAGTTGGTGAGAGATAAGCGTATTACCATCGAAGGAAGTAAAAACAATATCGAAACCGTTATTACTTTGCACTTTTCCTCCGTTTGAAACAGTACGTAAATCATTATCGGTAATCCGAATCAAAACAGGAAAATTTGCAAGATTTGTATTCCCAACAGAAATTTGAGATTGTTGAGTTGTTAATTTTTTGTAATAACTATAACCGGGAACTGCTGCTCTCAGGAACAGACAAGTGAACAAGAGGATGATTGTCAATGTCGACAATTTCATTCTAAATCGATGTAATATTTTAGTAAAGTTTACCAACACCTTTATTTATCGACGGAATACAAAATAAATGGGTTAAAACTATCCGGATAACGTATTAAAATTAAGGATAAATTTAACACAAAATATGAGAAACACACAATAACTTTCACTACTTTATTGTGAAAAAACAATGATTTAAATAAAAGAGGGTATTTTATAGAATAAATGTCCATTTTGATGGAACAACCGCTACTTTTTGTAAATGTAACTTTTAAACACTTCCAAACTCATAGCATTGAGACAGTTTTCTTTATTCAACATTCCTTTTCTGGCGACACAAACACCGTAATACATGTCATTCAGCCCTGCTTTGTGGTGAGCATCGGGATTAATCGATATTTTAACTCCCTTCTGCAAGCAATAAGGGATCCAGCGCCAGTCAATGTCTAAACGGTAAGGGTGCGCATTTAACTCAATGCTAACGTTATTTACCGCACAAGAATCAATCACCTTTTTGTGGTCAATCGGATACCCGTTCCTGGCAAGCAACAATCGACCAGTTGGGTGACCCAAAATATTGGTGTAAGGATTTTCGATGGCCTTAATTAATCTGGAAGTTGCCTTTTTCTCATCCATTTTTAAGCCCGAATGAATGGATGCCACAACGAAATCAAACGTTTTCAAAATTTCTTCTGGATAATCCAGTGAGCCATCAGACAGTATATCACTCTCAATCCCTTTTAGAATTTTAAAGTGCGTATATCCCTCATTTAATTGGTCAATTTCATGGTGCTGCTCGATAACCCGCTCGATGGATAACCCGTTTGCGTAAACGGCTGTACGCGAGTGATCACAAATACCCAGGTATTCGTATCCAAGACTTTTGCAGTGATCCGCCATTTCTTTTACTGTATGCACTCCATCGCTATATGTGGTATGGTTATGCAGTACCCCACGTAAATCAGAAAAATTGATCAGCTCGGGGATCCGGTTGTGTTTTGCCAATTCAACCTCCCCCAGCCCTTCTCTCAGTTCCGGGGCTACAAATTGTAGGCGCAGTGCAGAATATATCTGCTCCTCATTGTTAAATTCTTTTCCCGCCAGTGATACGAAACCAATCTGCTCAAGATGTTCGGGAGTGGACGAACTTTCTATCAATTTGTAACCGAATTCGGCAGGATTACAAAATATATAATCAACCGACAAAGGAATACCAATATTATAATTACCGAGGTCTATAACAGACCCGGAGCCAACCAGAATTTCCACTTTATCGATAATTTCAAGTTTTCGCAATAATTGACCAGTTGCACTAATTTGTAAACCGCTATGATTCTTTCGTATATTTTCCAACATAGCGTTAACTGGAATTTCAATATCAGCATAATGAAATTTATTGCTATTTGCTAGTTTAAATTCGACACTTTGTTTTACCTGCAGCTGAGTTTTTTCTCCAAACCCTTTCAATGTAACTAACCGGTTTTCATTGCAGGCGTAAAGTAATTCTCCGGTACTTTCTATTTGCAACTCCCGCCATAACTGTCTTACCTTCTTTGGCCCCAAGCCTTTAATGCCTAGCATTTGAACAACGCCGCCCGGAGTTTTCTCTAAAAGTTCATTCAATTCGGCAGTAGTGCCGCTTAACATTAACTCGAGTATTTTTGATGATATTCCTTTACCGATGCCCTCGATGCCCTCGATGTCCTCTTTGCTTTTTCCAACAAAATCGTACCTGAGCTTCCCTAACTTAAAAGCGGCATTTGTATAGGCTTTCGTTTTAAATGGATTCTCGTTGTGCAGTTCCATCAATTTCGCCGTGATTTCCAGGGCATTTATTATTTCATCATTACTCATTTGTTAATATAGCATTGGCAATTAAAAGATCAAAAGGCGACGTTATTTTAATGTTTTCTATATTACCCTCTACAAGATGAATAGTGCCACCGGCAAACTCCAGAACAGTGGCATCATCAGTAAATGAGGGGTTGTAAGGTTGTAAAAAAGCTTCTTTAATTTCGGATACCCTGAAACACTGGGGAGTTTGCACCACTTTATAGTGGTCTCTTTTCACAGCTTGACTTAGATCCTGGTCAGTCACACGAAGACTTTCATTCACAGGTATACAGGGAATCGCATTGCCTTTGTTAACTGCCGTTTTAAAACAATTGCTTATGGTTTGATTTGAAACAAACGGTCTTGCCGCGTCATGAATGCCAACAATTGCCGAATTGTCCTTAATAAGCAGTAATCCATTCTTAACAGAGTCGAATCGGGTATTCCCACCTTCAGTTAGTTGTATAGACCTATCCGCCAAGCCTGATTTTAATAACAACTCCTCCGTGTAAATTCTAAAATCTTTATGTACACTAATAATGATCCTGATCTCGGAATCATATTCCAAAAATCGTCTAACCGTTCTGATGATAATCGCTTCGCCACCCACCTCCAAAAATTGTTTCGGAACATCGGTCTTCATACGACTTCCTGTACCTCCTGCCACGATAATAATGTATTGATTTTCCAAGCTAAATTATTTTCAAATTATAAAATAAAGGGCTGTTTTTTGACAAAATTCATTTTAACTAATTTCAAGCAGCACCGGACAATGGTCGCTGTGCATAGCATCGGGGAGAATGACAGCTCGTTTCAACTGACTTTTCAGATTTTCAGTCGCCATGTTATAATCAATGCGCCAACCCAAATTCTTGCTCCGCGAACCCGCTCTGTAACTCCACCAGCTATAGTGATGCGGGTCTTTATTAAAATGCCGGAACGTGTCAATAAATCCGGTATTTATAAATTGTTCCATCCATTCCCTCTCCTCGGGTAAAAAGCCACTCGTATTTGCGTTCGTTTTTGGGTTATGAATATCAATTTCCTTATGACAAATATTAAAATCACCACATAAGATAAGTGTTTCAAGACGCTGCCTCAAATTTGCAATATAGCGTGTAAAATCGTCGAGCCATTTCATCTTAAATTCCTGGCGAAGATCCCCACTACTTCCGCTGGGGTGATAAACACTCATAATCGAAACATCGTCGTAATCAATTCTTAATACCCTCCCTTCATTGTCGTATTCGCTGATACCACACCCATATTCAATGTTTTTAGGTTTCATTTTAGTAAAAATGGCGACTCCGCTATATCCCTTTTTCTGAGCCGGGTACCAGTAGTGATAATAGCCCATTGCCTCAATTTCCGTTAAATCTACCTGTTCTGGATGGGCTTTAATTTCCTGAAGGCACAACACATCCGGGGCAGCACTCTTTATCCAATTCACCAGCCCTTTATTCATTGCTGCCCTTATACCATTTACATTATATGTAATAATTTTCATACTTCTTTTAATCCGAATTACCAGAGTCTAAAAATAGTTCTTTCACTCCAAACAAAAAACCTCACCGGTTAGGGTGAGGTTTAAAAGTTTAGGGCTAATAAATTTATTCTTTAATTATTTTAAGAACCGTTTTGTTTGTGCCTTTGAGTTTTAAATAATACAAGCCGTCTGGTTGTTCGGTAATGTCGACGGAAACATTCGCAGATTCAATTTTTTGGCTTAGAACCAATTGTCCTAAAGTGTTAAACACCTCCAATTCATTTGAAACGAGTACTCCTTCAAATTTAAGGTTGAAAACGCCATCGGCAGGATTTGGATAAACTAAAACTCCTAAGGTATCTCCACCAGATTCGTTTATACCTACACATTGGGATACAATAATTGTAATTGTCTTATATGCCGTGCATCCTTCTGATGTTGTGCCTGCAACAGAGTACGTGATCGTTGAAGCCGGTGACACCGAAATAGTTGCATTTGTTTGTGCAATATTTGTCCACGAATAGGAGGTTGCGCCGCTAGCCGTTAGTGTAATCGTTTCGTTCTTACAAATGGTAGTCCTCGGTGTAGTGATGTCAATTATTGGATTGGGATTAACAGTTAAGCTGCTGATCGCGGGCGAAAGGCTTTGACAAAAATTGCTTCCTGTGCCAACTCCCGTCACACTATAATTAAATACTCCAGCCGCATTTGGATTGACCGTTAAAAACCCACTGCTTACGATATATGAATTTGCGCCATTTGGCAACATGGTAAAATTTTGTCCTAAACAAATGGAACCACTGTTAACTGTAACCGTTGGAGTGATTTGTGATTCAATAACTGTATTTGCAGTATTATAGGATAAACAGTTATTTCCATCAGAGCCAACCACACTGTAAGTAGTAGCCCCATAATTTGTTATCTCCAAAGGGCCGCTTCCAGAAACCAAAACTGGATACACTGTATAACTTGTGGCACCAGAAGGCGTAATGGTAAAGGTTGTTCCCTCACACACTATGAATGGATCGGTGGATAAAACAGAAACAACCGGAGCGGGATTAACAGTAACAGAAATCGTGGTCGCAGAAGAAGTACCACAAGTATATGTTGCAGCTACCGAAACGTTACCACTTGCGCCAGCTATGGCACTAAGTGCGGTGGTCGAACTTGTCCCGTTCCAACCGGAAGGTAAAGTCCAAGTATAAGAGGTAGCTCCTAAAGCTGCTGCAGATGTATAGAGATTTTGAGTGCCCTCACAAACTAATACACTACCGGTGACCGACGCTGGTGGCAATGGAGTAACAGGAAAAAAGCGGTAAGCCGTATTCGTAGAATTCCAGATAACATTGTTCCTGCCAGGCACCGGCAATCCCTGCGATCCGGTCGCGTTCTCAATTCCCTGTGTGCCATTGGTCGTACTCAGATTGGTAACTTCACCCGTATAAATGTCGATGATATTGCTCGTTTCATAAAGCACAATTTGTCCTGAATGGATACTTGTAGCATATCCAAAAATAGGCACATTCGTATAAGTTACTATGAACATTTGATTAGGGGAAGTACCGACGGTAGTATAAGTAACCATCCCCGCAGAACCAGGGTCAAGATCGTTCATATCAAGGGCAACCATTGCATTGGGCGAAACCACGCTCGGAAACGGCTGCGTAGGATCTGCAAAACCAGTTGATATGGCCGGAAAGCCGTTATTAAATTGAATAAACCCATTTGAGCACACCCACACCTGAGTGTAATTCGTACAGTAAAAATTAAAGTTGAACCCAATGGAAACCAATGGTGTTACACCGTCATCTGTATTGGGTACAAATTGCGGAATCGCATTCGTGCCTGTAGTTGGGAAAGTAGTATAAGTAATTGGCACGACTGCATAATTAGAACAGGTTGGCACACATTGCGACCACCCTAGTTCAAATGACACAACAAATAATGATAGGCTAAGCAGTATTTTTCTCATGATAGGGTTTGTTTGGTATTACTAATTTAACAAATTAAAATTTACTTCCTAACACTTTACGTTTTTCGATTAATATGTGTAGAGCTAAATGCGTTTAGTGGTGACTCAAAAAATAAAATCCCCGGCTTCTTTACAGAAGCCGGGGACGTATCAAAAAGATTATCTTTATTATTTGACAGGTTTCATTACTTCAAGCGCAATATTGATCGTTACTTTTTCTCCTGCGCTACCACCTGCTCCGCCAACCCCAAAATCTGTCCGGTTAATAATCGTCTTTCCTTCAAACCCGCCAACATCAAACGTACCGTACTCTCCCATCGCTTTAATTTCCTTACCCAGATAATTGAACATCACGCTTGCGTCCTTAGTTACACCTTTCATGGTTAGTTTTCCTTTGGCCAAATAATTGTATTCTTTGGAAACTGAATCTTTCACAATTTCAGAAGCTTCGAAGATAATTTTTGAATTTTTTGCGACATCAAAAAAGTCAGGTCCTTGTAGATGTTCGTCCCTCATTGAATTCTGAGTATTCAATGATTTTGCATCCATTTGTATATAGATTTTTTTGTCGCCGAGTATATCTACCCAACCACTATCAATGCTGATGCTACCTTTTGTGTTAGTTACAATGTGCATGATGCTAAAATCAACTGCACTGTGCGCTCCATCCACGTTATAAACGCCCTGAAGTTCCGCGATATCTTTATCAGAATATTCTTTGACCTGGGCAACGGCTTTTGGTTCTTCTTTATCGCCAACGGCCGTACTCACTGCAATGTATGGGGCAATAACAAGGGAAACAATGCTCATTAGCTTAATTAAAATATTCATAGACGGCCCTGAGGTATCTTTAAAAGGATCGCCTACCGTGTCCCCTGTTACAGAAGCTTTATGTGGTTCTGATTTTTTATAAAACATTTCCCCGTTTATGTTCACTCCTTTTTCGAACGATTTTTTGGCGTTATCCCACGCACCTCCGGCATTACTTTGAAAAATCCCCATAAGCACGCCCGAAACCGTTACACCTGCTAAAACGCCACCTAACACCTCAGGACCAAATATAAAGCCAACTAAAACGGGTGTTATTAAGGCAATCGCTCCCGGCATCATCATCTCGCGAATAGATGCCTGAGTAGAAATAGCCACGCATTTTTCGTATTCGGGTTTTGCTTTGTATTCCATAATACCTGGAATTTCTCGGAACTGGCGACGTACTTCTTGTACCATATCCATAGCCGCTTTACCAACCGCCTGAATACACAATGCAGAAAAAATAAATGGAATCATACCCCCCAGAAATAAACCGGCGAGAACTGGAGCCTTGTAAATATCGATCGCATTGATTCCGGCAATCCCAACAAAAGCAGCAAATAATGCAAGCGATGTTAAAGCCGCAGATGCGATAGCGAATCCCTTTCCGGTAGCAGCGGTAGTGTTCCCTACTGCATCCAGATTATCGGTACGTTCACGTACTTCCGGCGGTAACTGACTCATCTCCGCAATCCCACCGGCATTATCAGCTATCGGTCCAAATGCGTCAATGGCCAGTTGCATAGCAGTAGTTGCCATCATACCTGCAGCTGCAATTGCTACACCATATAACCCGGCAAAATAATAAGATGTCATAATCCCGGCGGCCAGGGTTAAAATTGGGATCACAGTGGATTTCATACCAACGGATAAACCACCTATAATATTAGTAGCATGGCCTGTAGAAGACTGTTGAATAATAGAAAGTACCGGCTTTTTCCCCATAGCGGTATAGTATTCCGTTACAATGCTCATGATGGCCCCAACAATGGTACCAACAACAATAGCGAGAAAAACATTTAGTTTCGAAAATTCATAACCGCGCAGGTTAAGCGTATCTGGTAACATCCAATTAACCACAAAGTAAGAGGCAATTACTGTTAGGATCATAGAAGACCAGTTACCCAAGTTGAGTGCATTTTGTACATTCGACTTTTCGTCTTTAATACGAACAAACCAAGTTCCAACGATAGAGAAAATAATTCCAAGGCCACAGATTACCATAGGCAATAGTATGGGCGACATGCCATTAAATTTATCAGCGGAAGCATCGATCTCCTGACCCAAAACCATTGTGGCAAGAATAGTTGCTACATAAGACCCAAATAAATCGGCACCCATGCCGGCAACATCACCCACATTGTCTCCTACGTTATCAGCAATTGTCGCCGGGTTACGAACGTCATCTTCAGGGATACCCGCCTCAACTTTCCCTACCAGGTCAGCGCCAACGTCGGCTGCTTTGGTATAAATACCACCACCTACACGCGCAAATAAAGCGATAGATTCAGCTCCTAAAGAAAATCCAGTTAAGACTTCAATCGCGGTTTTTACCGTATTGTTTTCGAGGTCTGAGAAAATTGCCAAAAAGACAATAAACAATCCGCCTAGTCCTAACACAGCCAAACCGGCGACGCCAAGTCCCATCACGGTACCACCTGTGAAAGAAACTTTAAGTGCTTTGGCAAGGCTAGTACGTGCGGCCTGTGTAGTGCGCACATTGGCTTTTGTGGCCACCTTCATACCAATGTACCCTGCCGTAGCTGAAAAAACAGCACCAATAATAAATGCGATTGAAATAATCCAACTCGAGTGAATTTCCTTGCCGTTCACCTCATGAATAGTGCCCGAATAAGCCAATAGAGCCGCCGCAAACACAACAAAAATACTTAGCACTTTCCATTCTGCCTTTAAAAAAGCCATGGCGCCATCGGCAATATAACCAGCCAATTCCTGCATATTCTTATCTCCTGCATCTTGTTTACTAACCCATGCGGATTTAACTGCCATTACAATCAGGCCAATAATTCCCAGAACGGGGACTAAATAAATAACACTTTCATTCATAAATTTAATTTATAGGGGTGCAAAAATAGTCATTTTGGCGAAAATAAAAAATAATATAATTAACTGATAATCAGACATAAAAGAAAAAAGCCCTTTGCAAATTAGCCGGAGGTTTAAATATATAAAAAGCCATTATTTTAGTGCACGTGGGAACTAAATATCGGCGCCAAAAAAATCTTATCGGAAGTGTTTTCGAGAATATGAACCTGATTCCAAGAGTGTCTATAGAATCACCTAAAAACCGTATCTTCAAAGCCATAAATTTATGGAGCATTATGACCTTATTGTAATTGGGGGTGGTCCTAGCGGATACGCCGGGGCTATGCGAGCCATTGATTTTAGCAAAAGAGTTCTGTTAATTGAAAAAACACGTATTGGGGGCGCTGGAATCTATAATGGGGTTCTCACCTCTAAAACCCTCTGGGAACAAGCCTTAAAGGTTCAATCCATCCGCGAAATGATCCCTGATTATGAGGTTGATTTTGACGCGGTATCTAAAACCGTGGAGGAAGCAGTGTTTGAAAGAAAAACGCAAATGACCGTCCATTTGCAATTGTTGCAAAAGCTTCAAAACCGATTGTTCTTTTATGAAAAAGGAACTGCTACACTAATTGATAAACACACCGTGCGGATTACGAAAGACGACAGCGTGAAAACCGTAACTGCGGATTTTATTCTGATAGCAACAGGAAGTAGACCGCGTGTGCCGCCAAACATAAAAGCCGACGAAAAAATTATTGTAACCAGCGATGGAATAAGAAATTTTAGCGCATTTCCCGAAAGTATGGTGGTATTAGGTGCGGGAGTTATAGGTTGTGAATTTGCTACCATCTTTTCCGGCTTTGGAAAAACTAAGGTAAATTTAATTGATAAAGCCGCCAGAATTTTGCCATTTGAAGACGAAGATATTGCAGACATTGTAAAGGACAATCTGGAAAAAAACGGCGCGCATGTTCATCACGGTGCTTCGCTTAAACGAATGGAGGTGTTAAACGGACGCGTGGAATATGAGCTTGAATATAAAAGTGGCGCCAAAGAACTGATCACGGTTGATAAAGCGCTCATTTCGATAGGGAGGGTGCCAAATGTTGAAAATATTGGGCTTGAAAATGCTGGCGTTAAATTAAACGAGAGAGGATCTATTTGGGATGACGATACCCAAACCAATATCAGCAATATTTTTGTGGCTGGTGATGTTACTACCGAAGTGGCGCTCGTAAATGTGGGTGAAAGGGAAGCAAGGCATGCCGTGGTTCGTATGTTTGGCCCAACGGTAAAACCTTTAAGTTATAAGAACATTAGTACTATTATGTTTCTTAACCCTGAAGTAGCCGCCGTGGGGATGAATGAACAGGACTGCGTTGCTAAAGGCATTGCGCATAAAGTTGTAAAACTTGATTTTAGTACAAACGCCCGGGCAATTGCCATGCGTAAGACAAAGGGGTTCTTTAAAATAATTGTAACCAACGACAACGGCATGCGCATATTAGGTATGCGAGCAATAGGCGAGCATGCCAGCAGTGCCATTCAGGCTGTAGCTTATTTGATTTATACCAACCAGGGAATTCGTGAATTAGCTGATATGATGCATCCGCACCCCAGCATAATTGAAGGCGTGCAGGAATGTTTGAGAATGTTATTGAATAAATCCATTTACAAACCCTACGTATTCAAAGACAGACTGAAATGTTATGTTTGCGAAAACGGTACCTGCACCCCCATCGAAAGCCTGGTGTAACTATTTTTACATTTTTTAAATTTATAAGCCCTCAGGAAGGATTAACTTTGACAGCGCAGAGATGAACAAAAGAATTTTATTATTTATATCCATATCCTTTTCGGTTGCTTTAATTGTATTGATTTCTATTCAGGTTTATTGGATTCAGAACGATTTTATAGTGCGCCAGGAAGGCTTTGAAGCGCAGGTTAACAAAGCGTTGAGTAATACCGCTGCTAAAGCCGAGCGGTTAGATACGATAAGCACTTACAAAAAAATTAAAACCCGCACACAAGGGATTGTATTAAGAAATCAGTCAATAAGCGGACAGCTATCGCGTTTGCCGGACTTCAGAGTATATAAGGAACTGAGTACCGATAGCAATGGAATACAAATGAGTCGTTTTACGTCAAGAGATGTGTCAAGTGACTCGCTCAAACTTGATGCTTCCGCCAATAGTTTTTTAAGTCTCCTGAAAAAACAATCGGCCCTGCAATCGTCCAGTAACGACCTCTTCAAACAACTTCCATTAAACGGGATCAGTTATTATGAAGAAACGAATATAAAAAACTACTACAATAATTATATGCAAAAGGTAGATACCACCATTCTGGATTCTATTCTGTTGTCTGAATTGCGAAAACAAAATATAAAAGCAAAATATCATTTCTACATCACCTCCCTTTATCCCGGCAGCCCTCATCACAGCGATCTCACAATCCCAGAAACCATCACTGATTCCATTGGCGTGGTATATAAAGTAAGTCTTTCACCAAACAAACGATTTCTCGATCCCGAATACCTGATTGTACGTTTTAACGACCAAAAAGGTGATATTTTTAAAGACATGTGGACTCTTTTAATAACATCCGCTACCGTTATTGTTATCCTCATTTTTTCATTCTATTATATCATGGCAAATAACCTGAAACAAAAAAAACTTTCCGTAATTAAAAACGACTTCATTAGTAACATGACCCACGAATTTAAAACACCAATAAGCACAATTTCCCTGGCCAGCGAAATGCTGGATGACGTTAGTATTTCGCAAACTCCCGAAAAACAGCATCGCTACATTAAAATGATCCGTGATGAAAACAAACGGTTAAGTGTTCTGGTAGAAAGTATTTTACAAACTTCCATACTCGACAAAGGCGAATTTATTCTCAAGTTAAGTGAAATAGATGTACATGAAATTATCAATACAGCTATTAACAACACCCAACTTTTAATCGCCCAACGCAACGGAAAAGTGCAAACTTTTTTAAAAGCGCAAAAGTTTAAATTGCAAGCCGACAAAGTACACCTCACCAATATTATTTTCAATTTAATTGATAACGCCATAAAATATTCGAAAGAAAACCCGGAAATTGTGATTTCGACTTACAATACCGCCGAAGGTATTATGATTGAAGTAAAAGACAACGGCATCGGAATTTCTAAAGAAAATCAACGGAAAATTTTTGATAAGTTCTACCGCGTTCCTACTGGTAACGTACATAATGTGAAAGGATTTGGCCTCGGATTATCCTATGTATTGGCGGTAGTTCTCAAGCACCATGGTACCATTTCGGTAAACAGCGAAATTGGAAAAGGCAGCACTTTCAAGGTGCACCTCCCGATTTGACAATAAATGTTAAATTTGTTAAAATCGCTGTATAAGTGATTATCTTTAATTAAACATTTAACATTAATATTTATGGATACTGTTAAAACTAAAATACTACTGGTCGAAGACGATCCGAGTCTTGGGCCTCTTTTACAAGAGTATCTTGAAGCGAAGGGATTTGAAACCAAACTTGCCGACGATGGCAAAAAAGGTGGTGATCTTTTCTTCAAAGGAAATTTTGATCTACTTCTTCTTGATGTAATGATGCCTGTAAAAGATGGGATCACATTGGCTAAAGAAATTAGGATGGCTGATAAAAACGTTCCTATCATTTTTTTAACCGCTAAAAGTATGAAGGAAGACACCATCGAAGGATTTAGCGCTGGCGCTGATGATTACATTACTAAGCCTTTTAGTATGGAAGAGTTGATGGCTCGTGTAACTGCGGTTTTAAGAAGAACTAACAAAATACGCTCGTCAGAAGGTGAAGACATTGATTTTAAAATTGGCAAATACCAGTTCAACTCAGAAAAACAAATACTGCAACACAATGGTATCGAGCAAAAACTAACTACCAAAGAAAGTCAATTATTACGTTTATTGTGTATCCATAAAAACGATGTGCTTGACAGAACCTTTGCTTTAAAAACAATTTGGCACGATGATAACTATTTTAACGGCCGCAGTATGGATGTTTACATTGCTAAACTACGCAAGTATTTAAAAGATGATCCTAAGGTTGAGATCATTAACATTCATGGAAAAGGTTTTAAATTGCTGATCAACCAATAATTAAAACGACTTCCTACAAAAAAGGCCGGTGTATTCCGGCCTTTTTTATTGCCGTAATTGTAAAACAAAAAAGGCCGCTTCTATAAAGCGGCCTTTTTTGTTTTATTGATTAAAATAGTATTACCTCATAATGCTTACATGTCCGAGTTTGTTATAAATGACGCCATCCATGTCTTTGTATTTGATTTTATAAACGTATACATCTGTTTTCATCAGATCCACACCTTTGTTTTGAATGGTACCATTCCAGCCTTTTGTCACATCTTTGGTATGGTAAAGCGATTTCCCCCAACGATCAAAGATCTCCATGTCGAATGTTTTGGCATCTAAACCATACGGTGAGAACACCGGAACAAACACATCATTGAGTCCGTCTTCATTTGGCGTAAAGGAGTTGGGAATGTAAACCCCAAAATCATTTTTGATCTCGATCACATGCGAGACTTTGTCTTTACAGCCGTTAACTGAAGTTGCAGTCAGCGTAATTTCATATTTACCTATTTTCGGGAATACCACATATGGATTTACATCATTGCTTTGGTATAAATTACCAATTTGCCATTGATACGTGTTGTTACCCAATACCGTAGTTTGGTTAGAAAACTGAACTTCTGGTTCAGAGATCGTTATCTCCTCGTATGGACCGTAGTTAAATTCAGCTATCGGAACCTCATGCACGATGATCGGATTTGGGAGGATCGCCTGACCATCACAACCAATAGCATCCTTGTAGTTAAAGGTAACCGTGTACGTTCCGGGTTTTGTAAAGATATGACTCACCGATAAGCCATCCATCGGTTCTGATCCATCTCCCAGGTACCATTTACCCACACCGGTACTTGATGCATCCGGAGAGTTTAATACAACCTCCACCGGCGCACAACCCTTCTGTTTATTGGTAACTACGCTCACATTTGGTATGTCGTTCACATTCACACGCATCATACTCGTATCCTTACATAAACTATAGGTAGGCACAGAATGTGTTTCATAGATCACAAAGTTATTGTTGCCAATATTGGCGTTCGCAGGATTAAAAATGCTGCCTGTCATACCATCACCCGACCACTGTCCGCCAGGATATTGAACAAGACTGTTCAGATCAAACGAAGCTTCGTTACGGCAAAACGCCTTCACGTAACTGGTAAAGTCTGCCGGTACAAAGGCTTCTACTTTTACTACCGTTTTTACCATCGCCTGACAAGGACCCGCTGTTACACTATAGGTAATGATATTGTCCCCTATTACTGCCGATGCAGGATTAAATATACCCGTTGGACCTACGGCCGGTGTGTTATCACCCTCAAAGGTTCCTCCAAGTGGAGTGGCTATGAGTTGCACCGGTTGCATTGAGTTACAGTATGGACCCCTGTCATTAACAATTGGTGTAGCCAATGAATACACATTCACCGTCAGTGGGCGTGAATCAGGACAAAGACCGCTAGGGATTGATTTGGTATTGTAGGTAATCACAACCGGACCTGTGCCCGAAGTGGCCGGATCAAAAGTAGAACCCGTAATGCCGGGACCTGACCACGTTCCCGTATTGTTTTGAACTAAACCCGAAAGATTGATTACCGGGTTAGTACTACATTGGTCGCCAATACTACCCGTTAGGGTGGCTGGCACAAAGGCTTCTATGCTAATTACTTTTACATCTTTAATGTTGCAGGTATTGGTACCTACCGTGTATTCGATTTGATTGTTACCAACCGCGCTCAACCCTGGCGTGAATAAACCATTAGGGCTAAGGTACGGGGCAGCTGTAAAGTAACCCGTGTTAGGAGTAGCTGTGAGTTGGAACGGCGCGTCGGTGATACAATGAGGTTGAGGCTGCGTGATGGTTGGAGCCGCTGGTTTTAAAATATGAACCACTATTTTACTCGAGTCCGGACACACACCAGCAATAGGCGCTGAATAAGTATTGTACCTGTAAGTATAGTAACCCGTAATGGCGGGGTTAGATGGGTTACTGATCGTGGAAGGAGTTAACACGCCATTGCTGGTGACACCATTACCAGACCAAACGCCACTAATTGTATTGGCAACAATCGACATCAGGTTCACTGACCCGCCAAAGAAACAAAGGTCGGGGATAGCTCCCGTAAGTGCCGCCGAGCGGAACAAGGTTGCGCTAATAGTCGTGGTGGCTGTATTGATACAAGCTCCCGTAGGTAAGGAGTATATCAGGTTACTATTTCCAAGGGGGGCATTGGCGCGGTTCAATAAACCGCCAGCACTTATTACCTGACCTATAGGAGCAGGGCCCTGATACGACCAGGTGCCTCCTGCCGGGGTAACCGTCATTTGTACAGGTGGTTTATTTGTGCAGAAAGGATCGATTGGGGTAATGAATGGCGCTACAGTTGGACTCACCACCACTGCAACCGTACTCATGTCAGGACACAAGTTTGGATTAGGGTTGGATGTTGTATTATAAGTAAGTACATAGGTGCCTCCCGGCACACTATACGGACAAAAAGTATTGTTTGCTACACCCTGACCAGACCATATGCCGTTAACTGTGCTCTGCACAATCCCCATCAGGTTCACACACGGATTGGTAACACACAGGTTCGCAATACCAGCTGTTAAGGACGCCGTGTTAAACTGCGATACGTTAAAACTGGTGGCATTGGATACCATACAGGTACCAAAACTTACCGCGTATTGAAAACTGTATGTGCCTGGTGCCGTAAAACTGGCGGAGTTAATGGTATTACCATTTAACCAGTTACCGCCCTGGCCCGTTGTAAATGTGCCGCCAGGTGCGCTTACCGTAATGGTTTTTATTCCCGCATTGGTACAAAACGCCGGAATAGGATTAATGGTTGGCACTTGCAGATTGGCCGCCGTCACCGAAATCGTTTTGGTAATAGGGCAGTTAACAATGGCCGGATTTACCGTGACTGAATACACAAAAGAATTGATGGTGCCAAGGGCCGTAGTAGGGCTTAACACCACCGCAATGTCGTTATTACCAGGCAACATAAACTGGTTAGGCGCCCACAGGTAACTAAATTGGCCGGGTACGATCGGGATAGAGAAACTAACCCCTGCTAACACGCTCGATCCAGGGCATAAGGTTGAACTGGAAGGAGAAACCGTAAAATCATATAAATACGCTTGTACCACAAAGGTATTGGTGTATTTACAAGCTCCATCAAAACCGATAACACTGTAACTTCCTGGCGAAAGTCCACTAACCGGGAAATTATTTAATGCTGTTGGAAAAAGTGAAGCAGAGTAAGCGGGAGTAGGCGCAATGGAAACAACCGAATAGGAGTTAAAGCCACTTGGTGCGCCAAGAGCTGGTACCATCGTCACATTGGCTGTAGCGTTGGGGGTAGCCGGGCAGGCATAGGAAATACCCGAGGTGTACATAGAACCCGAAGGCGTCTGGCTCAAGATAAACGTCACGGAATCCTGACAGCCTTGCGCTGTCTGGTATGCAAGTCGGTATATCTGGCCATGGGTGGGGGCCGTGGCTGTGTAAGACCCTGCTGTGCCACCATTGGCCGCCGGTATTAAGGTTGTACCGTTATACCATTGAAAATTAGACCCAATGGCAGAAAGATAAGCCTCAGCGCCACAGAATGGGATAACGTTGGTGTAAGTTCCCGGAGGACCCTGACCTACCGTGAGCGTGGTTCCAGCCGTACCACAACCTCCACCAAACGCGCCGATCGTAACACTATAAACGCCGGGCGCCAGACCACCAACTCCCTGATTGTTACCCAACACAACGCCGTTAGAATTGGTCCAGGTATAGGTATAACCGGCCCCGCTACCATTACCGACGACTGTAGCCGTTCCGCTGGCCCCACCGGGACAACTGGAACCTGTGGCTATACCGGCAATGTTGACCGACGAAAAGGCAAGCGTATCCACCGCGGTATATGTACAGCCGGAGGCCGTGACTAACTGAACCGTGTATACGGTGCCTGGAACCGGGTTGTTAATGGATAATGTAGGCGTATTACCACCATTCCCGATAATCGGTGTAGGCGGCGTGCCTGGTTGAAACCATTGATAAGTTGAATACCCTAAAGGTGCATTGATGGTAGCGACATTGGAGCCGGAACAAAAACTTACGGGGCCACCAACTTGACCACCATTACCCGGAGGGGCAAAACCACCTGGTACCAGTGAACCACCACAACGCGAATCAAAATAAGCAGATCCGTGGTGCGCTCCACCCGTACAATCAGAATTAACAACTTCGATAGTAACGCAAGTGCCAATAAAGGGTGAAAGATCAATGTAGTTTACAATCCAATTGGTCCATGAAACGCCGGATGGGTGAAGTGTGTAGGTTCCTGAACCGTTAGCGCAGTTAGTGCCAATGGGGGAAATGTCGAACTTTAACCCGGAAGATTTGCACAAAATCTTTGAGTTTTTAGAGGTGATTGATCCTAGAGAAATGCTCGATTAATAAGGGAAAAAGACGTCAATTGACGCCTTTATTTAATTATTTCATACGAGAATAACGATCACGAAAGGACATCGATTAGTGCCAATTCACCTACTATACTGAGCTACAAACCTGAGATGAATCAATTAATCCAATGATCTTCTGCTAGAGATCATTCTGTTTTTAAGTTGTACACTTGTAGTAGTAATAATTTTTTTGGGATATGTCCGGGGAAATTCATATGAATTACAATATGGCGAAAGAACATTTCACTAAAAAAAAAGACTCAAGTAAATCATTTCCCATAGTTGCTATTGGTGCTTCATTTGGTTGGCTTAAGGCTATTTCAGTCCTACTACAAAACCTACCTGTGAATACAGGCATGGCATTTATCTATGTGCAGCATCTTGACCCCCACCATAAAAGCTTTCTCCCGTCAATTTTAGCCAGGTCAACTAAAATGAAAGTGCAGAAAATAAAAGATATGGTACAAATGGAACCGGATAATGTACATGTAATTCCCTACAATAAAGGAATTGAAGTTACGGACGGACATATACATTTAACGCCCCGTGGAAACAAATTTTCTACTATTAATACTCTTTTTACATCGCTTGCTGAAACCCACAAAGACAATGCCATTGGTGTTATTCTTTCAGGTTATGGAAGTGACGGCGCCCTTGGACTAAAAGCAATAAAAAAAGCTGGGGGTCTGACCTTTGCCCAAGATGGTTCAGCTGAAGTTCATAGTATGCCCGATTCAGCCATTTCTTTAGGAGTGGTAGATTTCATTTTATCTCCTAAAGAAATTGCGCTTGAATTGGCCCGCCTTAGCAAAAAAGGTTTGTTAAGTAGAAAATTTATTGTTTAATATCCTTTACCTGACTTAAAGGAAGGATCACTGACGCCAGGGATTCATCAGAATCCTAAGCACTTGGAACCCATTCAAAAAAGTTGAGATTTGCAACCTAATGTTCAATATAAAAAAAATGGGGCTATAAACCCCCTCCTACACTGTGGTACTAAATGCATTCTTGTTTGATTTAGCCCAATAATATTTATCAAAACACATACAAATATTCCTTAAAAAGGCCTTTCCTGCCTCGGTTATTTTTATCTTATCAGGGAAAATTTCTAAAAGCCCATCGGACTTTAATTCTTCACAGCGCGCTAATCCCTCGGATATCGCCGGGTAACCAAACTGATCGCCTTTCCATTCGGTTTCACCAGCACACATTATTTTCAGGATATGCTTTCTAATAACCAGATCTTCTTCGTTCAGAATATGCCCCTTGAAGATGGGAAACAATCCTTCTGCCACTGCCTTTTGGTAGGCTTCTACTACTTTTATGTTTTGCCCAAAGGAATTCCAGGTATCACTAATTGCTGATACTCCAAGACTTATCATTAACTCAGTGTATTTATCAGTATATCCCATGAAATTGCGATGAAGTTTTTTTTCCTTCATAGAAGTGTATAAGGGATCTGTCTTCATTGCAAAATGATCCATTCCTATGTCTTCATAATCTGCTAAGGTGAACATCTCAAGACCCTTTTCATAAAGTTTCCGCTTTTCTACATCCACGGGCAGATCTTTTTCTGTAAATTTTCGCTGTCCCGGCTTGATCCAAGGCACGTGGGCATAACTGTAAAATGCTATCCTGTCTGGTTTTAATTGAATTACTTTGGTAATGGTATCTGTTATCGTTTCCAGCTTTTGTAACGGAAGACCGTAAACTAAGTCAAAATTAATGGACGCGTACCCGATTCTGCGAGCTTCTTTAACAACATTATCTACTTCTTCATAGGATTGATAGCGATTGATCACATCTTGTACAATAGGGTCAAAATCTTGGATTCCAAAACTTACGCGCTTGAAACCAAGGTCAAACAGAGTCTGTAAATGTTCTGAAGTTGTGTTGGAAGGGTGTCCCTCGAAACTAAAATCATGATCGTCACACACTTCTACCGTGTTCAAAATACCGGCGAGCAGTCTCTGAAGGTTTACCGGACTGAAAAAGGTTGGCGTACCGCCGCCCAAATGAATTTCTTTAATCCTTGGTTTTTCAGTCAATAGTTCTAAATAAAGTTTCCATTCATGTAAAACAGATTCCAGGTAAGGTTCTTCCACTTTATGATTTACTGTAATGCGTGTGTTGCATGCACAGTAGGTACATAGACTCTCGCAAAAAGGTAAGTGAATGTAAAGACTAATTCCATTTATTGAATTTGTCTTTTTAAAACTCGCTTTTACAAGTTCCTTCCATTCTTCCTGGGAAGGTGTTGTATGCCAAGCCGGTACAGTTGGGTAACTCGTATAGCGCGGCGCTGCGACATTGTATTTTGTGGTGAGATTCATTAGTCTTTTGATTTTATTTGTTCATTG
>Ga0075160_10000709_pt1 | contig 20743 bp, 17 predicted proteins | sample JI91814C2DNA_FD_70969 | JGI IMG/M metagenome (GOLD analysis project Ga0075160, IMG submission 70969) | Wastewater effluent complex algal communities from Wisconsin, to seasonally profile nutrient transformation and Carbon sequestration -... | ecosystem: Engineered > WWTP > Effluent > Algae... | reverse complement strand
GCCATGTACATGGGCGAAGGCGGCACCATTCCGTTCATGGGCATGCTGGGCGACAAGTTCCCCGGCGCGCAGTTCATGATCACCGGCGTGCTGGGCCCGCATTCCAACGCGCACGGCCCGAACGAATTCCTGCACATCCCCACCGGCAAGCGCGTCACGGCCGCGGTGGCGCGCGTGATCGCCGACCACTACGAAGCCAGCCAGCGCGGCGAAACCCGCGGCGTGGGCGTGCACGAAGGCAAGGCCCACTTCGGCGACCACGGCTGCTGCTGATCGCAGCGGCGGCCCCGCGCGCCCACGCGCGCGGGGATCAGCCCGGCAGGCGGGCCACCAGGCCCCAGGCCATCAGCTCACCGTTGTCGAAGCGCAGCTCCACCACTGGATCGACCGTGGCGCCCGACGGCGCCAGCAGCGCGTCCAGCGCCGGGCGGTCGAGCGCACACGCCACCAGTTCGCGCAGGCGCAGCCTGGATTCGCCCAGCTGCGCCGCCATCGCGGCCACCTGCTGCTGGCCCACGCGGGCCGAACCCGCGGCGCGGCTGGCCATCAGCGCACGGGTGATGGCTTCCTGCGCGTCCACGATGACGTCCGGGCACGGCGAGCGTTCGGCGCGCGCACCGGCCTGCGCCATCAGCGCGTTGTAGTCCGAGCGCAGCGCGGCCGCGGCCGGATCGGCCTCCAGCCGGCGGATGCCTTCGGGCGTGGCCGCCAGCGCCAGCGCTTCGCACAGCCGGGCACCGGTGTCGAACAGGGGCACTTCGTCGAGCATCCAGGCCAGGTGCCGCAGCTCTTCGCGGGCCTGGCGCACGATCAGCGACTGGCTGGCGTGCAGCACCAGCGCCAGCGTGCCGCCGGGGCGCAGCACCCGCCGGAGTTCGGCGACCGAACGGGCGGTGTCGGTGTACTCCAGGCCGAACTGGCTGACGGCGACGTCGAAGCTGGCGTCGGCGAACGGCAGCTGCTCGGCGCGCACGCCGGGATGGAAGCGGGTGCGCGCGCGCACGCCGTCCGGCGCCGACGCCAGCCACGCGGGCTGCACGTTCGCCAGGTCCACGGCATCCACCTGCAGCGCGCGGGCTTCCGGCACGTCTTCGATGAACAGGGCGGGCAAGGCGCCGTTGCCGGTGGCCACGTCCAGCAGCCGCGCGCCGACCGGAAGGCCGGCCGCCAGCGCCCGCCAGAACGCGCGCACTTCGCCGGCGTAATTGCCGCCGAAACTGCCCACGCAGGAGTGCAGCGCACCGCTGGACCAGTAGGCGTTCCAACTGCGCGTACGCTCGGCCAATTCGTCGGGCGCTTGCGCCACCGGGCTGTCTCCTGCGGTCATCGCCCGATTATAGCTTCCGTGCCGGACGCGATGGATAATCGGCCTTTCGCGTTGGACCGCAGCGTCCAGAGAGCCGGCATGAGCATCCCCACGCACCTCCAGGGCAAGGCCGCCCAGGCCGAGCACCTCGCGCAGTCCGGGCAGGCCGGCCAGGCGTCGCGGCTGTTCCTTGAACTGGCGCAGGAAGTCCCCGGCCATTCGCGCGCCCCCTTCTTCCTGGCCATGCAGGCCTTCGGCACCGGCGACCTGGCGCAGGCGCGGCGCTGGATCGAACAGGCGCTTGCGGGCGAACCGCGCTCGGCGCTGATCGAAGCCAGCGCCGGCCAGATCCTTCGTGCCTGCGGCGACAAGGACGCGGCCATCGCGGCCTATGAGCGCGCGCTGGCGATGGACGCGGACTTCCTTCCCGCGCGCCTGGACGCCGGCCACCTGCTGTCCGAACAGGGCCGCTCGCTGGACGCCAACCGCCACTACCGCGCCGCGCTCGACCAGGCGTCCCGGATTCCCCAGCTGCCGGCGGCGCTGCAGGCCTCGCTGGTGCGAGCGCGCGACGCCGTGCAGGTCGAGGAAAAGGCGCTGGAGGACGTGCTGCAGGCCGCGCTGCGCGACGCCCGTGCGGCCTTGCCCGACGAAGGCCTGGAGCGCTTCGACGAGTGCTACGACATCCTGCGCGGCCGCAAGCGCGTACAGCTGCCCAAGCCCGGCTTCATGCATTTCCCGAAGCTGCCGCCGCTGAGCTTCTACGGCCGCGAACATTTCCCCTGGGCCGCCGCGCTGGAGGCCCGCACGCCGGAGATCCTGGCCGAAGTGCAGGCGATGCTGGCGGCCTCCGGGGGCGGCTTCATTCCCTACATCCAGAAGGACGACGCCGACGTGCCTGACTCCCAGGCCTGGCGCGACCTCAACAAGAACGACGACTGGGGCGTGTTCTTCCTGCACAACCAGGGCGAGCGCGTGGCGCGCCACTGCCAGGCACTGCCGAAGACGGCCGCGGCGCTGGACGACGTGCCCATGGTGCACATCCCGGGGCGCGGACCCACGGCCTTCCTCTCGCGGCTGCGCCCGGGCACGCACATCCCGCCCCACCACGGCGCCACCAACACGCGCCTGATCTGCCACCTGCCGCTGGTAATCCCGGACAACTGCGCCATCCGCGTCGGCAACGACACGCGCCGCTGGAAGTTGGGCGAACTGATCGTGTTCGACGACACCGTCGAACACGAAGCCTGGAACCGCAGCGACCAGACCCGCATCGTGCTGATCTTCGACGTCTGGAACCCGTTCCTGACCGAGGCCGAGCGCGCACTCGTCACCGCCGTCACCGCCGCCTACGCCGGCTTCTACCCCGACCGCCTGCACAAGCTCGACTGAGCCGGCGCGGCCGGGCTGGCCGCCCTCAGCCGCCGAAGGCCTGTATCAGCGGCTGCAGCGGCTGTTCGTACGCCTTCCACAGCTTGCCGCGGTCACGGCGGATGCCGTCGCGCATCATCACCGCGCTGGCGGTGGCCACGGCGTCGCTGCGCTCTTCGATCTTCACCATGCCCGGCTCGAACGGCAGGCCGCAGAACTCGGCCATGCGGCGGGCCACCGCTTCGGGATCCGCCACCAGGTCGTCATACGCCAGGTCCAGGATGCGGCCCGGCAGCACCGCGCGCCAGTGGTCCATCAACGCCTCGTAGCGGCGGTAATAGTCCACGAAATCCATCAGGTCGTAGGAATAGCCGCAGCCGGTGCCGAACAGCGTCCGCAGGTTGGACAGGCCCACGTCTATCGGGTCGCGGCGCACGTGGATGATCTTCGCCTGCGGCAGCGCGCGGGCGATGAAGCCCACGTTGAAATAGTTCGAAGGCAGCTTGTCGGTGATGAAGCGGTACTCCCCCGCCCGCCAGCGCATGCCCGCCAGGTAGTCCCGGCCGAAGCGGGCGTAATCGAAACCGGCGCGGGCCTGCACGGCGCGCGGGTCGGATTCACCGCGGAAGTGCAGGCCGCTGGCGCGGCGCAGCGCCGCCGTGATGTCGTAGGTCTCGCCGCCCGCGATCACCTGCGAATGGCCGCTGATGACCCGCTCGGACAGCGTGGTGCCCGAGCGATGCATGCCGATGACGAAGATGGGAGTCAGCGCCGGATCCACCCAGCCGTCGCCCACCGCTGCCTCGGCGGCGGTCCAGCCGGCCAGGGAGTCGAACAGCGCGGCGGTTTCTGCCGCGGAATAGCCCAGCGCCTGGCGCTTGCTGCGGCAGCCCAGCATCAGCGCATCCCACGAAGGACCGTACTCCTTGAGGTCGTGCAGCTCGTTGTGCAGCGCATAGCCCAGGTTGGCCAGCGCTTCGGCGTCCTGGGTCTGCCCGATCACCGCCTGGATGCGCTCCACGCGCTCGCGGCCGCCGGGCATGCGCAGGCGCGAGGCCAGCAGGTGGCTGCCGGGATCGAGCGGGCTGATCGCCAGGCAACGCTGCACGTGCACCGCGGCCTGGTCGAGACGGCCGAAGAACATGTCCATGCGCGCCATCATGGACAGCGCCGGGGGATGGTCGGGGTCGCGGGCGACCGCGGCGCGGGCGAAGGCTTCGGCCAGTTCGTGGGCGCCCACCAGGCTGAGCTGGTTTGACATTTCCGCCAGCAGGTTGGCCGACTCCCACATGGGCGGCGGCAGCTGCCGGGCGATCTCGACGATGCTGGTGGAATCGTTGATCTTGCCCAGCCGCTTCACCAGCTCCACCGCCACCATCGGCGTTTCGATGAAGCCCGTGGCGGCCTTCAGCACCTGGTCGCGCCCTTCGTTGTGGCGGCCGGCGGCGATGTGGATGTCGGCAATGCGCAGCCGGGTCTGGACGTGGTCGGGATGGGCGTCGCTGGCGGCCAGCAGGCTGACCAGCGCCTGGTCGGTCATGCGGCTCGACAGGTAAACCTCCGCGCGGCGAAGGTGCTTGCGAAAGCGGCTGTCGGCGGCGGGCGTGAGAGCGATGGACATGGGTTCGATGCGCGGTTCCGGGGCGCAAGGATACCAACTTCCGGATGCCCAAAAAAAACAGGGGCCCCGAAGGGCCCCTGCAGGTCACGCAAACAGTCGGTCTATCAGAACGACTGGGTGTAGCGCATGTACGTCACACGGCCGTAGCCGTCGTACAGGTTGAAGTCGAAGCCACGGCCACCGTCTTCGAGGTCGTCGAGCGACGGACCGCGGTTCAGGACGTTGTTCACGCCCAGGGTGATGCGACCGTTCCACGGCGCAGCCCAGGTGGCCTGGACGTCGTGGGTGACGAAGGAAGCAACCGTCTGGGCGTAGCCCACCGTGTAACCGGCATCAGCAGCGGACGAGCTGGTGTTGTCGATCACGTTGATGTTCCAGGCGGCGCTGAAGTCACCCTTCGACCAGTTGTTCTGCAGCGAAGCGCGGAACTCCGGGTAGCCGTTGAAGCCGACCAGGTCGCCACCGTTGACTTCGTAGCTGGCAACGTAGCTGACCTGCAGCAGGTTGTTCAGCTCGCCCCACGCGCCCATGTCGAAGCTGGTGCGGGCGGTGAAGTCGAAGCCCTTCGTCTCGATGGTGCCGAGGTTGGCGTAGCCGATCTGCGAGTACAGGATTTCGCCGCTGATCGGGTCACGCGCGATGCCCAGGCCCAGGCCCGGCTGCGGCGGGGTCAGGTTGGCCGGGAGGGCCGAGACGCCCGGGGGGCAGAACGTGGTGGTGCCGGCCAGGCAGGACGCCAGGTTGCCGGTCGAGAAGAAGGCCAGCTGGTCTTCGATCTCGATGTTGTAGTGGTCGAGGGTCAGGCTCAGCCAGTCAGTGGCATCCCAGGCAACGCCCAGCGAGTACTGGTCGGACTGCTCGGACGACACGTTCGGGTTGGCGATCGTGTACGAGGTGACCTGCGTCTGGCAGCCGGCCGGCTGGCCCTGCGCGATGCAGGTGGCCGGGTCGGCGACGCCGTCGGCGCCGAACGCCGGCTGCTGGCCGATGATGTCCAGGGTCGGGGCGCGGAAGCCCTGGCCGTAGGAAGCACGCAGGGTCAGGGTGTCGAGCGGCTGCCAGCGGGCGGCGATCTTCGGGGCGAAGTCGTTGCCGTAGTCGCTGTATTCGTCGAAGCGGCCCGCGAGGGTGACTTCGAAGTTCTCGACGATCGGGAACAGGGCTTCGAAGAACGCAGCCTTCACGGTGCGGTCACCGAAGGCCGAGTTGCCGGCCGAACCGGACACGACGCCAGCGGCGGACAGGGAGTCGTAGATGTCGACCCACTCTTCTTCACGGTATTCAGCGCCAACGGCCATCGCCGCGGTGCCGCCGCCCATCTCGAACAGGTCGAAGCTGGCCGAGCCGTAGGCTTCGCGCATCTTCGTGGTGGACTCGCGGTTGATCGTGACGATCAGCGAGTTGGCAACCGACGGGTCGGTGGCGAACGGGTTGTGCAGCAGGTACGTACCGTTGTTCACGGCGGCCTGGGCCGAGGAGGCCAGGACGTAGTTGCGACCCAGGACGATGGACTTGGATTCGCTGGTGCGAACGCCGAAGTCGACGTCGACGGCGCCGATGCGGCCTTCGAAGCCGGCGTTGAAGTCGTACAGGCCGTTTTCGATGCTGTCATCGCGGTTGCCGAGGGCGGCGAAGCGGTGACGGACATACACGGTCTGGCCAGCCAGCGACGCGTAGTACGGGTCGCCCGGGAAGCGGACGGCCGGGTGGTTCGGCGAGCCCGGCAGGATCGCCACGCCGGAGGTGCCGTTCAGCCACGGGGAGCTCGGGACGGGCGCGTAGCGACCGAACGACTGCACGCGGGAAACGTTGGCGTTGAGGTAGGTCGACCAGTTGTCGTTGATCTGGTAGTCGCCACGCAGGAAGGTGGACTGGTTCTTGACCGAAGCCTCGTCAGCCGCGACGAAGGTGAAGTCGTACTGGCAGCGGCCGCCCGTGCCCGTACCGGTCTGGAAGAAGCCCGGCGAGTTGGTGCAGTCGAAGCCCGGGAGGCGCGAGCCGTTGGTCGGGTGCGTGGCGAAGCCACCGTTCGGGGCCAGCATCAGGTTGTTGCCGAAGGACGAGGTGCCGCCCGACGACCACGGACGCGAACGCTGGAAGACGATGTCGCGGCTGTCGAGCGAGATGCCGCCCAGCAGGCGACCGCGCTCGGAGGCGGTGCCGAAGATGATCGAGCCCTGCTCGGTGTCGCCGCCGTCCAGCTTCGGGGAACCGATGCCATAGGTGATTTCGACGCCGTTGAAGTCCTTGCGGGTGATGATGTTGATCACGCCGCCGATGGCGTCGGAACCGTAGATGGCCGAGGCGCCGTCGGAGAGGATTTCGATGCGCTCAACAGCCGCCAGCGGAATGGCGTTGATGTCCTGGAAGGTACCCGTCGCCGCGGCGACCGGGGCGCGACGACCGTCGACCAGGATCAGGGTACGACCCGAGCCGAGACCGCGCAGGCTGACGCCGGCGTTGGCCTGGGCCGAGCTGCCCGACTGCGGACGGATCGAGCCGAAGCTGTTGAAGGTCGTGCCGCGCAGGTAGTCAGCCACGGAGATCTCGCCGGAGGCGTCGATCTGGGCGCGGTTGATGACAGTGATCGGCAGGGCGCCTTCAATGTCGGCGCGCTTGATGCGCGAACCGGTGACCTCGATGGTGTCGAGGGTGGCGGCGCTTTCTTCCGTTTCCTGCGCGAAGGCGGGAACCGCCGCGAAGGTGGAAGCGGCGCCGGCGAGGAGCGCGAAGCGAATCGCGCCGGACAGCTGATTGAAATTAGACATTTACTCTCTCTCCAACGTCAGAGTGATGGTGACTCTAGATACCGGGACAAAGCCTAGAGGTCGATCGTCAGGATAACGGTCACCTTGGCCTGCCGGAGCATAACGCAATCTTTACGTCCCGCAAACAAGGTTAAAGCCCCGTAAAGACGGGGCCCGGGGCCCGGAACGGCCCGGGGGCGGCCGCCAGCCGCCCCCGGTTCAGAGTAAAAGCTTTAGATTCCCGCTACTTACTCGATCTCGACCCGGACATCGCCGGAAAACGACTCCAGCCGGATTTCGCCGCCGCCCGCCCCCAGCCTGGCCTCGAGCCGCTTGCCGGGGCCGTACTCCTCGGTCTGCACCTTGCCCACGGGGCTGCTGATGCCCCCGCTGAAGGTCTCCACCCGCAGCCGGGCCGAGGTGTCGGCGGGCAGCGTGAGGGTGAGCCCGCCGCTCACCGAGTCGCTGCTGATGCGCCCGCCGGGGGCCAGGCCGGCGCGGACGCGGCTGTCGCCCGAGACGCTGTTGAGGGCGAGGCGCTCCAGGCGCCCGGCCGAGAGCTCCGCGTCGCCCGAGACGGTGTTGATTTCCACCGAGCCCGACAGGCGACCCTTCACCCGGACATCGCCGCTTACCGAATCCACCGCCAGGCTGGCGGTTTCGAGGTCCAGGTCCAGGTCGCCGCTGACCGAGTCGATGCTGGCTTCGCCGGGGCGCGCGGCACTCACAACGACGTTGCCGCTGACCGTGTCCACGGACAGCCTGCGGCCGGCGACGCCGCTGATGGCCACGCTGGCGCTGACGCTGTCCACCTTCACGCCGGCCCGCGCGGGCACCGACACCTCGATCACGCTGGGTCCGCTGCGCCCGCCGTCGCCACCCCAGCCGAACCAGCCGCCGCCGCCGGACGGATTGCGCACCTCGATGCGCAGGTCGTCGGCGGTGCCTTCCACCAGCAGCTTCTCGACGCCCTCGCCCAGCGTGCCGGTGATGCCCACTTCCGCCCGGTCCCAGGTCCGCACGACGATGCGGCCCTTCACGTTGTCAATGGACACCGTGCCTTCGGCCGACAGGGGGCGGACCTGGTGGATGGGGGTGGCGGCAAGCGCGGGCAGGCTGGCCGATACCAGAAGTGCCGTGCACCAGACTGTGCGCGTGGTCATGGAATGCTCCTTTCGTACGTACATATAAGTAGTGGGCTCAGCCGGTGACGGCGCGCTGGGTCAGCGAAAGCCGCCGGGAGTAGGTGCGGCGCAGCTGGTCGAGCAGGAAGCGGGCGCCGGGGTCGCTGTCCATCGCCCGGCGGATCTCGGCCGCGCTCTGGTCCAGGGTGGCCAGCGCCGGTTCGATTGGCGCCGGCAGCGGCGCACCTTCGAACTGCAGCAACGCCGCCTCGTATTCCCGGGTCAGGGCCTGGGCCTCGCGCTGCACCAGCTGCGCCTGCACGTCGGGCGCGGGCGGGCGAGCCTGGTGCCAGGTGATGCCGACTGCCAGGCACAGCGAGGCCGCCATGGCCAGGCCCGCCAGCCAGCCCGGGCGCCAGCGCGCCGGGCGCGTCGCCGGCAGGCGCGCGGCGATGCCGGGCCACAGGTCGCGCGGCGGTTCGATGTCACGCGGAAGCTGGCGCAGTGCCCAGCGAAGTTCATTCTCGCCCATGGTCTTCTCCTAGCCTGGCCCGCAGCAGCTGGCGGGCGCGATGCAACTGTGCCTTGGAACTGCCGACCGCCATGCCGAGCTCGGCGGCGATCTCCTCGTGCTTCCAGCCTTCGATGTCGTAGAGCACCAGCACCGCGCGGGCGCGCGGCGGCAGGGTGGCGATGGCGCGCTCCAGGTCCAGGCCCAGCGCGGTGCGGTGGCCGGCACTGTCGGGCGTGGCGTGCGCATCGAGCGCCTCGTCGTCGGTTTCCAGCGCTTCGCCGCCGCGGCGGGCACGCAGGTCCATCAGCGCGGTGTTCACCGCCAGCCGGTGCAGCCAGGTGGAGAACGCGCTCTCGAAGCGGAAGCCCGGCAGCGCCTGCCACGCGCGCACGAACGCTTCCTGCACCAGGTCCTCCGCCCTCGCCTCGTGGCCGCAAAGCCGCCACAGCACCGCGAACACCCGCCGCGCATGCCGGCGGTAGAGCTGCTCGAACGCGCGCACGTCGCCGCCGCCCGCGGCGCGGACCAGGGCGTGGTCCTCGTCGCGTGGCGCGGCGTCGGTGTCGCTTGGGGTGGCGTGAATGTCCACGGCGGTGTTGAGCATACCCACTCGGATGCACGCACCCGCCGAATGGTTTACGCCGGCGCGCGGCCTTCGCGCCAGTGGGCGGCGGCCAGGCGCACCGTGGCTTCGTGGATGTCCACGATGTCGGCCACGTCCGGGGCGTAGCCGCCGGCCATGCAGACGGCCACGGGCAGGCCATGGCGTCGGCAGGCGGCCAGCACCTGGCGGTCGCGCTCGGCCAGGCCGGGCTTGCTCAGGGCGAGGTAGCCCAGCCGGTCGCCGACGAAGGGATCGGCGCCGGCCAGGTACACCACGGCGTCGGCGCGAGCGCGGTCGATGGCCTCGGGCAGGTGGCGGGCCAGCGCGTCCAGGTAGGCGTCGTCGCCGGTGCCGTCGGCCAGCGCCACGTCCAGGTCCGAGTCGGGCTTCACGGCCGGGTAGTTGCGGCCGGCGTGCATCGAGAAGGTGAAGATGGACGGATCGTCCGCGCACAGCTCGGCGGTGCCGTTGCCGTGGTGCACGTCCAGGTCCACCACCAGCAGCCGGCGGGCCAGGCCGTGGGCCTGCACGTGGCGGGCCGCCACCACCGCGTCGTTGAACACGCAGTAGCCGCCGCCGCGCGCATGGCCGGCGTGGTGGGTGCCGCCGGCCAGGTTCACCGCCACGCCCTCGCCTTCCAGCGCGCTGCGCAGCGCCATGAGGGTGCCGCCCGACGAGCGGCGCGATCGCTCCACCATGGCCTGCGACCACGGGAAGCCGATGCGCCGCATCAGGGATTCATCGGCGCTGCCGTCCGTCATGGCCTGCACGTACGCGGGCGCGTGCACGCGCAGCAGGTCGGCGTCGCTTGCCGCGGGCGGCTCCTGCAGGCGGATGCCCAGCGCCGGGGCGGCGTCGCGGATGCGCTCGTGCAAGCGCTCGTACTTGGACATCGGGAACCGATGCCCGTCCGGCAGCGGCAGCACGAAGTGGTGGCAGTAGAACGCCTTCATCGCCGATCGGGGGAGGGCCGTCGCCGACCCTCCCGCGGGATCAGGCCAGGCGGGCCGCGATCCTGGCGCGCTCGGCCTTCAAGGCATGCGGGGTGCGTTCGCCGAAGCCGTCCAGGTACTCGCCGATGCTGGCCATCTCGGCCTTCCAGCCTTCGCGGTCGATGGTGACCAGCTGCTGGAGCGTGGCCTCGTCCAGGCCCAGGCCCTCGGTGTTGAGGTCGGCCGCCTTGGGCAGGAAGCCCACCGGCGTGTCCACCGCATCCACCTGGCCCGTGACGCGCTTGAGCATCCACTCCAGCACGCGCAGGTTTTCGCCGAAGCCCGGCCACATGAACTTGCCGGCCTCGTTCTTGCGGAACCAGTTGACCTGGAAGATCTTGGGCAGCTGCGCGCCCGGCTTGTCGAACGACAGCCAGTGGGCGAAGTAGTCGGCGAAGTTGTAGCCGGCGAAGGGCTTCATCGCCATCGAGTCGCGGCGCACCACGCCCACGGCGCCGGTGGCGGCGGCGGTGGTTTCCGAGGCCATCGAGGCGCCCACCAGCACGCCGTGGGTCCAGTCGCGCGCCTCGAACACCAGCGGCACCAGCGATTCGCGGCGGCCGCCGAACATGATTGCGCTCAGCGGCACGCCCTGCGGGTGTTCGGCCATGGCGGTGTAGCTGGGGCAGTTCTTCGCACTGACGGTGAAGCGAGAGTTCGGGTGCGCGGCCGGGCCATTGGCCTTGTCGTACGGACGACCCTGCCAGTCCTTCGCCGGCTCGCCGCCGCCGATGCCTTCCCACCAGGGCTGGTTGTCGGCGGTGACGCCGACGTTGGTGAAGATGGCATCGTGGTGCAGCATCGCCATGGCGTTGGCATTGGTCTTGTCGCTGGTGCCGGGCGCGACGCCGAAGAAGCCGGCTTCCGGGTTGATGGCGTACAGGCGGCCGTCCGGGCCCGGGTGCATCCAGCAGATGTCGTCGCCCACGGTCCACACTTTCCAGCCGTCGCGCAGGTAGCCTTCGGGCGGGATCAGCATGGCCAGGTTGGTCTTGCCGCAGGCGGACGGGAACGCGGCGGCGACGTAGTGCGTTTCGCCCTTCGGGTTCTCGATGCCCACGATCAGCATGTGCTCGGCCAGCCAGCCCTCGGTGCGCGCCTGGTAGCTGGCGATGCGCAGCGCGTGGCACTTCTTGCCCAGCAGCGCGTTGCCGCCGTAGCCCGAGCCGTAGCTCTGGATGGCGAGCTCTTCGGGGAAATGCATGATGAAGCGGCGGTCCGGGTCGAGCTCGCCGATCGAGTGCAGGCCGCGCACGAACGAGCCTTCGCGCTCGATCCTCGCCAGGGCATCGGCGCCCATGCGGGTCATGATGCGCATGTTGGCCGCCACGTACGGGCTGTCGGTGATCTCGACGCCGCAGCGCGACAGCGGCGAATCGATCGGACCCATGCAGTAGGGCACCACGTACAGGGTGCGGCCGCGCATGCAGCCGGCGTACAGCGCGTCCATCTTGGCGTGCGCTTCGGCGGGCGACATCCAGTTGTTGTTCTGGCCCGCGTCTTCCTTGTCCCGGGTGCACACGAAGGTGAGGTGCTCCACGCGCGCCACGTCGCTGGGGCTGGAGCGGTGAAGGAAGCAGTTGGGGTGGGTGTCCGGGTTGAGCTGCACCAGGTCGCCGGTGGACAGCATGAGGGCGGTCAGGCGGCTGGCTTCTTCGTCGGAGCCGTCGCACCAGTGGATGGCGGCGGGCTGGGTGAGCTGGGCGACGGACGCCACCCAATCGTTGAGCGCGGCAAGTTTGCTGGACATATCGGGGCCGTCTGATAGGAAAAACAGGGGGGCGGCGCGTCAGGACGGCGCCAGCCCTACATCGCCATTCTAACGGCCCGGTGGCGACCTGTCCCCGAAGGAACGGCGCCACGGGGCGTGTTCACACCGGAATGAGCGTGCTCATCACGTGGCCCACGTAGGCCTCGAACTCGTCGTGGTGCAGGCGCGGCTGGCCCAGCTGCAGCGACAGCTGAAGGAAGCCGACGTAGGCCGCATAGGTGAGGCGCGCCCGGTTCTGGGCGTCCAGGCGCGGCAGCCCGGCCTGGCGGAAGCTGGCGGTGAGGTAGTCCAGGCGCCGCTGGGACACCCGGTGCAGCACGGGCTGCACCACCGGATGGTCCAGCGCCTTGAGCAGCTCGGAATAGATGATGTGCGGCTTGAGTTCGTGGGCCACCAGCTGGAACAGCGCCTTGAGCCGGGCCCGCGGATCGGAAATGGCCTCCAGCTGGCCGAACACGGTTTCCTGTTCCATCACTTCCCAGCGCTCCAGCGCCGCCACCAGCAGCGCTTCACGCGACGGGAAATGCCAGTAGAAGCTGCCCTTGGTGACGCCCAGGCGCCGGGCCAGGGGTTCGACGGCGACGGCGGCAAGGCCCTGCTCGGCGATCACGTCGAGGGCGGCGAGGGCCCAGTCCTCCGCGCTCAGGCGGGTCGGGCGTTCATTCTTGGGTAAGGAGGCGGCCATACGGTTCAGTCTACTGGCTGGGCACGGCTCGGGTAAGCCGCCGATTCCCCGGGATGATGCACCATACGGACTGGTATTGACAGGCCGGGACCGCATACCCATACTCGCCCGTATGGTAATTCCCGCCGCCACCGTCCCGGTGCACGAACCCACGCCCGTCGCCCTCACCGCGGCCGATGGCGTGGCGCTGGCCGCCGCACGCTGCGAGGGCCGCGGCCCGGGCGTGCTGCTGGCCCACGGCTTCGGCCAGACCCGCCAGGCCTGGCTGCAGACCCAGCGCCGCCTGGCCGGCGCCGGCCACGCCAGCCTGGCCTGGGACGTGCGCGGCCACGGGCAGTCCGGCCGCAACCCGCCGGATTCGCACTACGCGGGCGAACAGTTCGTGGCCGACGTGGGCACCGCCGCCGCCGCGCTGGGCCCCGCGCCCGTGCTGGTGGGCGCCTCGATGGGCGGCCTGACCGGGCTGATGGCCCAGGCCAGCGGCCGCCCGTTCTCGGCGATGGTGCTGGTGGACATCACGCCGCGCTGGGAAGCGGCCGGTGTGGAGCGCATCCTTGGCTTCATGAACGCCCACCCGGAAGGCTTCGACTCCTTCGAGCACGCGGCTGAACAGATCGCGGCCTACCTGCCGCACCGGCGCGGGAAGAAAACGCCGGCGCAGCTGGCGCACCTGCTCAACGCCCGCCCGGACGGCCGCCTGGCCTGGCACTGGGACCCGCGCCTGCTGAGTGAGTTCATCCCGTCCACCGACCAGCTGCAGCACCTGATCGAAGACGCCTGCCGCCAGCTCGACATCCCCGTTTTGCTGGTCAGCGGCGGTCGCAGCGACCTGGTCACCAGCCAGACGGTCGAACATTTTCTAGAGTTGGCGCCCCACGCGCGTCACGTACAACTGCCCGAGGCCACGCACATGGTGGCGGGCGACGACAACGACGCCTTTACCGACACCCTGCTCCACTTCCTGCACGATCACTTCATGCACGACCACTTCCTGCACCACCTGGCCACCCCCACGGCCAACCACGGAGATACGCGATGAGCATCCTTGCCCCCTTCCTCGCGCTGGCGCTGGCGACCCTGCTGGTGGCCTACCACCGCTGGAGCCTCGCGGTGTTCACCGCGCTCTCGGCCACGCTGCTGGTCGGCGTGGCGCTGGCCGGCGCCAACCCCACCGCCACCCTGGTGGCCGCGGTGTTGCTGGCCGTGGTCGCGCTGCCGCTGCTGATCACGCCGCTGCGCCAGCCGCTGATCACCGCGCCGCTGCTCAAGTTCTACACCAAGATCCTGCCGCCGCTGTCGGACACCGAAAAGACCGCGCTGGAAGCGGGCACCGTGGGCTTCGAAGGCGAGCTGTTCTCGGGCATGCCCAAGTGGCAGCAGCTGCTGTCCCAGCCCAAGCCGGTGCTCACGGCCGAGGAACAGGCCTTCCTCGACGGCCCGGTGGAACAGGCCTGCCGCATGGCCAACGACTGGGACATCACCCACGTCCGCAACGACCTGCCGCCGGAGCTGTGGGACTACCTGAAGAAGAACAAGTTCTTCGGCATGATCATCCCCAAGGAATACGGCGGCCTGGGCTTCTCGGCGCTGGCGCACCACAAGGTCATCCAGAAGCTGGCCTCGATCTCGGCCACGCTCAGCTCCACCGTCGGCGTGCCGAACTCCCTGGGCCCGGCGGAACTCCTGCTGCACTACGGCACCGACGAGCAGAAGAAGCACTACCTGCCGCGCCTGGCCGACGGCCGCGAAGTGCCCTGCTTCGCGCTCACCGGCCCCACCGCCGGCTCCGACGCCACCTCGCTGCCCGACTACGGCATCGTCTGCGAAGGCGAGTGGAACGGCGCGCGCGTGCTGGGCGTCAAGCTCACCTTCGACAAGCGCTACATCACGCTGGCCCCGGTGGCCACCGTGATCGGCCTGGCCTTCCGCCTGCATGACCCGGACAAGCTGCTGGGCGACCAGTCCGACCGCGGCATCACCCTGGCGCTGATCCCGCGCGACACCGAAGGCCTGAACATCGGCCGCCGCCACTTCCCGCTCAACTGCGCCTTCCAGAACGGTCCGCTGCACGGCAAGGAAGTGTTCCTGCCGCTGAGCCAGCTGATCGGCGGCGAAGACTACATCGGCCAGGGCTGGCGCATGCTGGTGGAGTGCCTGTCGGTGGGCCGCGCCATCACCCTGCCCTCCACGTCCAGCGGCGCGTCCAAGCTGGCCGCGGTGGTCACCGGCGCGTATTCGCGCATCCGCAAGCAGTTCGGCCTGTCCATCGGCCGCTTCGAGGGCGTGGAAGAGGCGCTGGCCCGCATCGCCGGCAATGCCTACGCCTGCGCCGCGCTGTCGCAGTCCACCGCCGCCGCGGTGGATCGCGGCGAGAAGCCGGCCGTGCCCTCGGCCATCGCCAAGTACCACGCCACCGAAATGGCCCGCGCCGTCGCGGCCGACGCCATGGACATCCACGGCGGCAAGGGCGTGATCCTGGGCCCGATGAACTACATGGGCCGCGGCTGGCAGGCGGCGCCGATCTCGATCACGGTCGAGGGCGCCAACATCATGACCCGCAGCCTGATGATCTTCGGCCAGGGCGCCATCCGCTGCCATCCGTGGGTGCTCAAGGAAATGCAGGCCGCCACCCATCCGGACCCGGAGGTGCGGCTGCGCGAGTTCGACACCAACCTGTTCGGCCACATCGGCTTCGCCATTTCCAACGCGGTGCGCAGCTGGGTGTTCGGCCTGACCGGCGCACGCATCGGCGCCGCGCCCGGCGACGCCTACACCAAGCGCTACTACCGCAAGCTCAACCGCTATTCGGCCAACCTGGCGCTGGTGGCCGACACGTCCATGCTGATGCTGGGCGGCAAGCTCAAGTTCAAGGAAAAGCTGTCCGGCCGACTGGGCGACGTGCTCAGCCACCTCTACATCACCAGCGCCATGCTCAAGCGCTACGAGGACGAAGGCCGTCCGGCGGCCGAACAGCCGCTGCTGGCCATCGCCTTCCACGAGTCGGCGCACAAGATCGAGCTGGCGCTGTCGGGTGCCCTGCGCAACTTCCCGATCCGCCCGGTGGGCTGGCTGCTGTGGATGCTGGTGTTCCCGTGGGGCCGCCGCGCGCAGGCGCCGTCCGACCGCCTGGGCCGCCGCGCCGCGGCGCTGCTGATGTCGCCGTCCGACGCGCGTGACCGCCTGGCCGAAGGCGTGTTCCTGACGCCCTGCGAGAACAACCCGGCCGGCCGCATCAACAGCTACCTGCCCAAGGTAATCCTGGCCGAACCGGTGGAGCGCAAGTTCCTCAAGGCGCTCAAGAACAGCGACATCGAGGCGCTGGACTTCCCGTCGCAGCTGGCCGAAGGCGTGGCCGAGGGCTGGATCACCGCCGAGGAAAAGCTGCAGCTGGAAGAGCTGCGCACGCTGACCTGGGAAACCATCACCGTGGACGACTTCGACCCGGCCGACCTGGTGTCGGCCTCGCTCAACCGCAGCGCGCCGGCGGCCCAGCACCGCGCCGCCTGAGTCACTCCCCGCACGCCCTCTGCAGGAGGGCCTTCAGGCCCGATGCTTTCCGCCGAAAGGCATCGGGCCTGAAGGCCCTCCTACATTGCTTATGGAGACACCGCGATGTCCGATACGCCGCTGCTCAGGCTCTACCGCAAGTTCACCCGCTACCCGGCCGGCCACTGGCTGTTCAGCCGCGCGGTGTGCTTCAAGGCGCCCTACTTCGGCAGCATCCGGCCGACCATCCACTTGCTGGAAAACGGCCGCTGCGAGGCCAGCATCCCGCACCGGCGCGCCGTGCAGAACCACATCGGCACCGTGCACGCCATCGCACTGTGCAACCTGGCCGAGCTGTGCGCCGGCGTGATGATAGACGCCTCGCTGCCGCACGACATGCGCTGGATCCCCAAGGGCATGACCGTGCAGTACCTGAAGAAGGCCAAGGGCACGATGCGCGCCGTGGCCACGCCGATGATTCCGATCGTCAGCGCCGGCGCCGGCTACGACCTGCCGATCAATGTGGACGTGGTCGATTCCGCCGGTGAGAAGGTCTTCCACGCCGAAATCCGCATGTGGATGAGCCCCAAGCCGAAGCAATGACACGGTAGGAGGGCTTTCAGGCCCGATGCTTTTGTGCGTAAAGCATCGGGCCTGAAGGCCCTCCCACCGGGATCAGAAGTAGTGGACGGCGACTGCGGCCAGGATGGCCGGCAGCGCCTGCACGTACAGGATCGAGCGCTTGACGGTGGCCGCGCCGAACAGCCCGGCCACCACCACGCAGCCCAGGAAGAACAGGCAGATCGCACGGTCGCCGATCAGCAGGCCCCAGGCCAGGCCGGCGGCCAGGAAGCCGTTGTACAGGCCCTGGTTGGCCGCCAGCTGAGCCGAATCCCGCGCGCGCTGTTCGGTGAGTGCGAACACGCGGCGCCCCAGCGGCCGGGTCCAGAAGAACATCTCCAGCACCATGAAGCCCACGTGCAGCAGGGCGACGAAGGCAGTCAGCACGATCGCAATCAGGGACATGGGCAGGGCTCCGGTCAGTCGGCTAGCGCAGCGGCATGGTGCCGCAGGTGGTCTTCGATGAAGCTGGCGATGAAGTAATAGCCGTGGTCGTAGCCCGCGTGCCGGCGCAGCACCAGCCCCTGCCCCGCCTCCGCGCAGGCGGCCTCGAAGCGCTCGGGCTGCAGCTGGGTGGCCAGGAATTTGTCGTCCAGCCCCTGGTCCACCAGGAGGGTGCCGCCGAAGGGGCGGCGCTTCACCAGCTCGCAGGCGTCATGCTCGGTCCAGGCGCGGTGGTGGTCGCCCAGGTAGCGCGAGAACGCCTTCTGGCCCCAGGGCACCTGGCTGGGCGCGACGATGGGCGCGAACGCCGACACGCTCCGGTAGAGGTCGGGGTGGCGCAGCGCCAGCACCAGCGCGCCGTGGCCGCCCATCGAGTGGCCGAAGATGCCGGCGCGCCCCGGGTCGGCCGGGAAGTGTTCGGCCACGGCCGCGGCCAGTTCGTGCACCACGTGCGTTTCCATCCGGAAGCGCGACGACCACGGCGCCTGGGTGGCGTCGAGGTAGAAGCCCGCCGCCTCGCCGAACTCCCAGTCGCCGGTGGCGCCTTCGATGCCGGTATCGCGCGGGCTGGTGTCGGGCATCACCAGCATCAGGCCCAGTTCGGCGGCCGCGCGCTGGGCGCCGGCCTTGATGGTCGCGGTTTCTTCGCTGCAGGTCAGGCCGGCCAGGAAATACAGCACGGGGACGCGCCCCGCGCGCGCCTGCGGCGGCTGGTAAACGGCGAAGCGCATCGGCCCGCCGCAGGCCGGCGAGGCCATGCGGTAGAAGCCCTGCACGCCGCCGAAGCAGGCGTGTTCGCTGACCAGCTCGATCGCCATCAGTACACGACCACGCTGCGGATGGACTCGCCGCGATGCATCAGGTCGAAGGCGTCGTTGATCTTCTCCAGCGGCATCGTGTGGGTGATCAGCGAATCAATGTCGATCTTGCCCTCCATGTACCAGTCCACGATCCTGGGCACGTCGGTGCGGCCGCGCGCGCCGCCGAAGGCGCTGCCGCGCCAGTTGCGCCCCGTCACCAGCTGGAACGGCCGCGTGCTGATTTCGGCACCCGCCGGGGCCACGCCGATGATCACGCTGGTGCCCCAGCCCTTGTGCGCGCTTTCCAGCGCCTGGCGCATCACCTTGGTGTTGCCGATGCATTCGAAGGTGTAGTCGGCGCCGCCCTTGGTCAGCGACACCAGGTAGGGCACCAGGTCGCCCTCCACTTCCGCCGGGTTCACGAAGTGGGTCATGCCGAACTTGCGCGCCATGGCCTCGCGGCCCGGGTTGAGGTCCACGCCCACGATCATGTCGGCGCCGGCCAGGCGCGCGCCCTGGATCACGTTCAGGCCGATGCCGCCCAGGCCAAACACGATCACCTTCGAGCCCACTTCCACCTTGGCCGTGAAGATGACCGCGCCGATGCCGGTGGTGACGCCGCAGCCGATGTAGCAGACCTTGTCGAAGGGCGCGTCCTCGCGGATCTTCGCCAGCGCGATCTCGGGCACCACGGTGAAGTTGGAGAACGTGGACGTGCCCATGTAGTGCCGCACCGGCTTGCCGTCCAGGCGGAATCGGCTGCTGCCGTCGGGCATCAGGCCTTGGCCCTGGGTGCTGCGGATGGACTGGCAGAGGTTGGTCTTGGGGTTGAGGCAGTACTCGCACTGGCGGCATTCGGGCGTGTACAGCGGGATGACGTGGTCGCCCTTCTTCAGCGTGGTCACGCCCGGGCCCACGTCCACCACGATGCCGGCGCCCTCGTGGCCCAGGATGGCCGGGAACAGGCCTTCGGGGTCGTCGCCCGACAGCGTGAACTGGTCGGTGTGGCAGACGCCGGTGGCCTTGATCTCCACCAGCACTTCGCCGAAGCGCGGGCCCTCCAGGTCGACGGTTTCGATGGTCAGCGGCGCTCCGGCCCGGTGCGCGACGGCGGCTCTGGTCTTCATGCGGTGGTCTCCCGAGGTCAGGACCGCAGGTTACCGCAGCACGCGCCGGGCGGTTGTCGCCACCGCGCGAAGGCAGCGTCCCGTGGGCCGCCTTGGCAATCGGCTCAGGGCGCGTCGGGGGCCGGCGGGCCGGCCGGCAACTTGGCCTGCTCGCGGATAAGGCGCCAGGCACCGAAGGTCATCGCGCTGGCCACCAGCACGCCCACGCCGAACACCACGGCGGAACCGAACGCGGCCAGGAACTTGTGCAGCCAGACAAAGGACAGGTCGCCGAAGCGATACACGGCCGTGTCGATGACGGCCTTGCCCTTGTAGCGGGTTTCGCGATCCACGCGAGTGTAGATGGTCTCGCGGCCCGGCTTGGCCAGCGCGAACTCGCCAGCGCGCGTGGCGATCTGCACCACGGCCACCAGCATCGGCAGCGGCGAGGCGGTGAGCGCGGCGAAGCCCAGCAGGATCGCGAACGCCGGCACCAGCAGCACCGGCCCCACGCCGTAGCGCACCAGCAGCGGCCGGGTCAGGAACACCTGCACCAGGATCGTGACCAGGTTGATGGCCAGGTCAATGTTGGCGTAGAACGCCGTGCGCGCCTCGTCGCCCGGATAGAACGCGCGTGCGATCGCCGCCTGCTCGTTGTACAGCAGCGTGCCCACGCCCACGCCGAAGAACATCAGCACCGCCATCGCCCGCAGCAGCGGCTGGTCGCGCAGCAGGCGCAGGCCGGCCAGCATGCTGCCGCCCATGGCGGCCTCGGCCGCCGACGCGCCGCGCGACTGTTCCCGCGCGCGCGCCCAGCGGGCCAGCTTCAGGATGCAGCCCACGCAGACGGCCAGCAGCGCCGCCGACACCAGCAGCAGGTTGGCCACGCCGATCTGGTGCACCAGCACGCGGGTGATGATCGGCCCCAGGAACGCACCGGCCGTGCCGCCGACGGCGATGAAGCCATACAGGCGGCGCGCTTCGATGTCGGTGTAGATGTCGGCCATGAAGCTCCAGAACACCGACACCGCGAACAGGTTGAACACCGCCACCCAGATGAAGAAGGCCGCGCCGCGCCCCGGCACTTCCCGCCCGAACACCAGGTAGAAGCCCAGCAGGCAGGCGATGAACGCCAGGTACAGCACCGGCAGGAACACCCGACGCGGGAACCGGCTCACCAGCGCCCCGTAAACCGGCTGCAGCACCACCATGGCGATGAAGGTGCCGGTGAACAGCAGCTGCAGCGTCAGTTCGCCCAGCGCCCAGCCGCGCGCGGCGGCCCACTCCACCAGCGCCAGCGGGAACACCGCCTCCACGTCCGCCGAGGCGCCCATGGCGTCGCGCACCGGGCGCAGCACGTAATAACCCGTCAGCAGGAAGAAGAAGTACAGGAACGACCACAGCAAGGGCGGGAACTCCCGCAGCGCGCCGCGAAGGTGGTCGAAGTGGCCGGCGGTGCCTGTGCCTGGAGTCATGTGCCATCCCGGTGGGGTGGCCGCACCATAAGCCAACCCGCCCGCCCGAGGCCAGCCCGCCGGGCCGGTGTGAGCC
>Ga0075160_10000707_pt1 | contig 20765 bp, 16 predicted proteins | sample JI91814C2DNA_FD_70969 | JGI IMG/M metagenome (GOLD analysis project Ga0075160, IMG submission 70969) | Wastewater effluent complex algal communities from Wisconsin, to seasonally profile nutrient transformation and Carbon sequestration -... | ecosystem: Engineered > WWTP > Effluent > Algae... | reverse complement strand
ATCAAAAGCATAGATCATTACTTTATCAATGCCCAGATCAGTCACCAGCAGAAAGCGGTTATCCGGACTGATCAGCGAGCCATGTACATGTGGACCCTTCTGTCGACTGGTATCGGGTCCGGAACCGGAATGACGGATACTTTTTGCCAGTCCTACATGGCCGTTACTGTCAATGGGTAAAACAGATAAAGTGCCGCTACTGTAGTTGGAGGCAAACAGCCAATGCCCGCTGCGATCTGTTTCTACATGACAGGGATGATCACCGCCGGACAGGGTTTTTCCAAGCATAGCTAACCGACCTGTCAAAGCATCAAAAGAGTAAGAAGCGATATCTCCTCCTTTTCCATCCTTTGGGGCTGTTTCAAAAACAGCAAATATATTTTTTCCGTTGGGGGCAAGAGTGATAAAGGACGGATTGGATGATGGAATACTGCTGACGGGCGTTGCCGAACCTGTACTACTGTTGAACCGGTATACATGCACGCCCTCATTTAATGGGGAGCTATAAGTGCCAATGAAAAGGTAGTGTTCCTGCGCCGGAAGGAGACCAGGTAAAAGCAATAGAAATGTTAAGGCAAGACGATTCATGCGATAGTTTGAGAAATGAAATTACCCTTTATATTGATTTTAACAATGGCTGATCCGGTTCTGGCACAATCTTGCTATTACTACTACGACAACAATTGATAACCCAAAAATTTAAAAAATGAAAAAGATATTTACCCTTTCGGCCCTGGTGCTTTCGATCAGCATCTTTCTTTCCAGTTGTGTTAAAAGCACCGTCTACACCGGTATTGATGAAGGTTACTGGCTCTCCAAAGAAAGGGGAGAAGTAGTGTACAGCGATTCTTACTGTAGTTATTATGTGGTGGAGACCTACTATGGTTTCAATATTGTACAGGCAAACGGCGGGTACCGCCCATCAGAAGGATCATTTGTGTACGGTAATTTCAGCGCCCGTGGTACAAGGGATATGTATAACCGCAGTGCCGGATATATATTCACCGGTACCGTAACCGACTACTGGCTGACATACACCGAAGCACAGGACGCCTTGGATTATTATTGTCCCCTTGCTGGTAAAGGCGCTACCCGGACCTTTAAAACTTCCACCATTAAACAGGAAGCCACCAAGTAATAGATATCATTCCTGACGTTAGATACACCACTGCCTGAGGGCAGTGGTTTTTTTATGGGTTGGAGGCCGCATAGGCTGCGAGAGTGGTGGCAGGTTGCCCCAGCTCATCCCAGGTCAACTGCGATTCAAATTTTTCGGGGTATTTATTCAACGCTTCGCAAATATGCCAGGCATAGTTATACTGATTGGCAAAAAGTCCCAGGAATTTCATCAACCAGATTGGCGCTTTCAGGATGCCCAGTTTCTTTTTGGTATAATGGGTAATAAAAATGCGGTTTGCTTCCTCAAAAGTATAAGCCGCTGGCCCCTGTATGGCATATTCTCTGTTATCATTTCCCGGCTGTTGAAAAGAACGGCTGACTTGTTTGGCATAATCAGCTGCCGCAATAAACCACATGGGTGCAACGGATCGTCCCAGTGACGCAATTTTATTTCCCCTCAACATCTGAAAAGGAAAAGTTTCCATAAATGTAGAGGGATAAAAAATGGTATAAGGGATACCGGACGCTTTGATTTTTTGGACCGCTTCTTCTTTCATTCGGAAAGCCCACCAGCTGAACCCATTCATTCCCTCATACCGGTGCACCAGTGAGGATAGATAACCGAGCCGGGTAATCCCGTTTTTTATCGCAGCAGCCAGAATATGATCAATCCCTTCTCTTTCCGGTTGCGGATCTTTCATGCCTGAATGCTGGGTAACAGACAGATTGCAATACACTGTATCCATTCCCTTCATCGCTGATTCAATACTTTGCATATCCAGAATATCACCCTGAATAATGTTTGCTTCCGGGAAAATGGCTTTCAATTTATCACGGTCTCTTCCAAAAAAAGTGCAATCAAATCCGGCCCTGATCAGCTCCTGTGCAACAGGTTTGCCGAGCATACCGGTTCCGCCGATGAAAAGAATTTTCATGAAGAGAATTTTGGCAAAGGTAAACCACGCAAAGCCCTCAACAACAAATAACTCACCAACACAAAATATATCATGGAAAAAAGGATACTGCTTGTCGTTGTCCTTGTAATAAAATAACCAGCCAATGGCAGCAGTTGTAAAGCATGAATACCAAAAAAATGGGCGATTCGTAAATCTCCATGGGCCTTGCTCCAGTTCAAAACCGGGATGCAGGCACCGCCATCTGCGGCGCCGACAGTATGCGCCAGTCGGGCTCCCATCATCCCTCCTTCAAAAGAAAAAATTACAAAGAAGATGATACCTAGTCGAATACCCCATAAATAGCCCGCCGGAAGATCCGCCACAGGAGGTCCCCAAAATTTCAGCCCAATGATAAAGGTCCATACCGTTAACAATGAAATAGCAATTCCCATGATGGTAAACAGACTGCTGTAAAGGACGGTTGAAGTATTAAAATGCGATAACCGGCCATAGGCAGCCTGCCAGGTGATAATACCCAGTTCGATGCTCATAACTATTACCACCATGATGCTATAGGACCTGACAGCCACCGGCTGATTCAATTCATGCAGTAACCAGCCCATGGTCCAGCAAAAAATCCAGATGCTTAGAAAAAATTTCATGGGTTTAATCCAGGCACTGATACCGTTGACCTGTACGGTACTGGTGCCTGCTAGGTACATACAAAGCAGACCGCCGCCCAGGCAGAGGATGCCAAACCAGAATAGACCACTGTTTCTTTGCGCTAATGCCTGCAGCCACCACATTACTTGCATGATTGAAATTGTTGAAGAGAAGAATGTTGTTGTCAGTTTAAAACTGGATCCTGTACAATATATCGGGGAAGAAACCGATCTGGTTCACATTGCCCACTGTTCCATACACGGGGTTGAAGCGTCGAAGGAAGATATTTTCACGGTTCGTTACATTCTGTAAATCGAGGTAAATGGTCTGACTCATTTTCCTTTTCCTGCTATTCAACCGGAATCCAAATTTGGTATCGGCCCGCAGGTACCCTGAAAGTTTGGTTGCATTATAATTCGATTCGTCCAGCACTTCCTTCCCGGCTGCCAGTGATGCGGTGATATCAATAGGCGTGGCATAACGGCCACCAATCATCGACAACCGTATATCCAGTGTAAAAGCATTGCGCTTTTCATGACCGGTTTTCCATTCCTTCCCGGCCAGCAGGTTCGCCGCATAGCCATAATTATAGGAACTGTTCCTCTCAATCCCGTCACTTCCCTTGTATTTACTCCGGAAAACAGAACCGGTACTCAGCAGATAAAATCCATGACTCAGGAATTTTTCAATACTCAATTCGATCCCTGTATTCCTGCCTTTTCCATTATTGACCAGCCCTGCTTTTTCAGGAAAAGTAAAGTCGCTGCCGGCATTGATCATAGAGAAACCACTGGCTGTTTTTTCAACGGGTATATCAAATAAAGACTGGTAATACCATTCCGCTTTCAGCCTCCAGTCAGTGGCAAATCGGTTTTCATATCCCAGCACCAGGTGATGGGCACGTGAAAATCCAAGAGAGCGGTTACTGCGATCCGTGTTGAAGCCATCCGATTTTTCATAGAGATAAACGGGCAGGGGTTGCAGCTGACCGTGGAGTCCATAACTGATACTAAAACTATTTTTAGGATTGGCCTGGTATTGTACCGAAGCTCTGGGTTCAATGATGCTGCTTTGATTAAAACTGAAATTCATACCATGAACCCCGCCGATCAGGGTTAGTTTGGAGGAAGGCTTGTATCGGAACTGGCCGAATAACTGAAGCAGCAGAAAGCGGTCATCAAAATCACGGACCAGATTAAAAGGAGCCGTGCTGTTCTGTCCCTGCCGGTCAGTGACCCTGGTATCTAACCCAAAACTTTCACCGGTTAGTCCAGCCCTCCATGAAAACTTCACCGAAGTTTTGGAATTTAGGAGGGAACTAAAACGAATGACATCCTGCTGATCGAGCACATCTGTTACTTTCCAGGCAGTACCATAGGGTGGAACGGGCAATGCATACTGATAAGTTTCAAAATCACTTTTGGTATTACTATATGATACAACCGTTCGCCAATAAGTCTTTTTGCCCAGATCGATACTGTGTTTGGCGCCGAACATCAACAGCCGGTTACTAAAATAACTGTCCTGATCTTTTCTGCTGTAGAAATCAGTTGTGTCTATTTCTTGACCGATAAAATCAATATTGCTTTTTCCTCCCATTCCGAAGAAAGAGAATTTTCCTGCTTTGGAGGGAGCGAGTTGAATATGGTAAACCCAGTCCTGGTATTTAGGAACAGCAGCAGTGCCCACATCCAGTCCAAGCGACTGACCGATTTGCACAAATGAATAGCGGTAACCTGCCAGGTACGAGGCCCCGTTTTTCTTTTTATTCAAAGGGCCTTCCAGCATTACTTCAAGACCGCTGAATAAATTTACCTGTAATGTTCTTTCATGTTTGTTTGTATTGCCGGCACGGAAACTGATATCAAAAACTGCGGCGGTGGCATTACCATATTCAGCCGGGAAGGCACCGCTATAAAAATCAGATGTTTTCAGCGCATTGGTATTGAGTGCGGAAATCGGACCACCGGTAGTGCCCAGCGTAGCATAATGATTGGGGCTGGGAGCGGGGAGACCTTCGATCCGCCAAAGTACGCCTGCCGGTGAATTGCCCCGAACCACAATATCATTCCGGCTATCATTATTAGAGATGACACCCGCAAAATTGCTGACCAGTTTACTGGGATCATTCCTGCCACCTGCATAACGGGTTACTTCTTCAATATTAAAACTACGGGCGCTGTTGCCGGCAAATTCATTGCTCACATTTCCCTTTTTAACTTTATTGCTGCTGATCTTTACTTCACTGAGGATAGCCACTTGTTGTTCAAGCGCGATATCCAGCACCACTTCTTTACCACTGGTAACCAGAATTTCGGGGATCGTTGCAGACTGGTAACCGCTGAAACTGATAGTCACCCTGATCCTTCCCACAGGTACATTTGAGATAAAGAAGCGACCTTTTTCATCAGCTTGAGCTACCTGTGCTGTTCCTTCAACACTGATAGTGGCACCAGCAAGTGGCTGTTCTGTTATTTTATCGGTGATCATACCCCTGATAATCTGGCTTTGGGGCTGGGCGAATAAATGCAGGGAGAGGGTCAGGAAAAAAGTGGATAGAAATATACTTTTCATTGCTTTGGTTTTTGCTGGTACAAAATTTCAAAGCAGCGGGCGGATTCCTGTTGACATTTGTTAAGAAGTGATCCGCTAATTATTTATTGATAAATATCAATGGCAGGCTTACTTACTGCTCATTTTTTTCCGGATCCTGCTCAGGTGCTCCGGCGTAATACCAATAAATGAGGCGATCATATACTGAGGAACCCTTTGTAAAAGATATGGCTGTTGCAGTAACATGGTCTGGTAACGTTCTTCCGGACTCAATGTCAGCAGGAGGGTGGTATGAGAAGACACCATGATATAAAGCATTTCTGCGATCTTCCGGCCGAAGCGTTCATAAATCGGGTGGGAGAGATAGAGTTCCTGCATCGATTCGAAGGAAAGATTAATCAGTTCACAATCTTCTAGGGCATCAATGTTTTCGGCGGAAGGTTGCCTGGTCAGGAAACTGGAATAAGAGCTCACATATTCATTTTCAGCAATAAAACCGGTATTGATCTCTTTGCCGTCGGAGAGATAGTAAATTCTGACAAGTCCTTTGTTGATAAAACTAACCGTCCGGCTGACTTCCCCCTGACGAATCAGTAAACTTCCTTTTGTAAGTTGCTGCACAGTGAGTTTACTTTCCAGGGCTTTCCACTCTGCCAAAGACATTCCAAGAACCAGTCTTTTGTAGTAGTCATGTACTTTTTCGAACATCAGTGCAATTTCTCCAAAGAAGCAAGAATTTTCTGAAATGTTTCGTTTTCGTTGAAGGACTGAGGTGAAAAAGGGGTGCCGATCACTTTTTCATATAATTCTATATACCTTTTAGAGATCGTGTCTACCCATTCATCCGTCATCTCGGGCACGGTTTGCCCTTCTTTTCCCATAAAATTGTTGGCAATCAGCCATTCCCTCACAAATTCTTTGCTTAGTTGTCTTTGCCTTTCCCCTTTTTGCTGTCTTTCAACATAGCCATCTGCATAAAAATACCGGGAAGAATCCGGGGTGTGGATCTCATCCATTAATACTACCTGTCCGTCCAGCATCCCAAATTCATACTTGGTATCTACCAGGATCAGGCCCTGTTTAGCGGCAATGGCCTTTCCTCTTTCAAATAACTGGAGGGCATAGCGGCTCAGGACTTCCCATTCTTTTTCTGTGGCCAGACCTGTATCTATGATTTCCCGGGGGGAGATATCTTCATCATGCCCTTCTGCGGCCTTGGTACTGGGGGTTATGATGGGTTGGGGGAAATAGTCATTTTCCTTCATGCCATCGGGCATCATCGCCCCGCAAAGCTCCCTTTTTCCGGAGGCATAAGTACGCCAGGCATGCCCGGTCAGGTTGCCCCTAACCACCATTTCGATCCGGAAGGGGACACATTTTTTGCCGATGGAGACCTGTGGAGCCGGTACGTCCAACAGCCAGTTGGGGCAAATATCACTGGTTGCCCGAAGCATAAAAGCGGCAATTTGGTTCAAAACCTGCCCTTTATAAGGTATCGGGCGGGGGAGGATTACGTCAAAGGCCGAAATCCGGTCACTGGCGACCATCACCAGTAAATCCCCGGAAATAGTATATACATCGCGCACTTTACCCCGGTAAAATCCGGTTTGCTGTGGAAAAGAAAATTGAGCCATGGCCGAAAGTAAGAAGGGGGCTAAAACCGGCCAATTAAGGGGGGGAGCAGATTTCAACATTTTATCCAATCCGGCCGTAATTTCGGGAAATCTGTTTTTTGTCCACAACCGGGGCTAGCCCCTTAAAAATTAAATTTTTACAAAAAGTGGACAATGCTTATTTTTCCACCAAATTACGCCGAAGAACTACCTTCGGGGCAAAACTAAAACTACTTACTTATGAGAAAAAGCTATAGCTTTTTAGCTGCCTGGTTAATGGCTTGCCTCTTTTCAGTATCAGCTTATGCTCAATCCGTTACCATTAGCGGTACAGTTAAGAACAGTGCCAATAAGGATAATGTGCCTGCGGTTTCTGTTATAGTGAAAGGCACCAGCCAGGGAACTTATACCAACTCCGACGGAGGATTCAGTCTTAAAGTAGCCAAACTGCCGGTTGTTCTTGTGTTCTCATCCATTGGATTTGAATCACAGGAAGTAACCGTAAGCGATGCGGCCAAAGCTGTTGAAGTTGATTTCAAAGTAAAATCTGACCTCGGCCAGGAAGTGGTGGTTGCGGCCAGTCGTCTTCCCCAGCGTATACTGGAAGCTCCGGTTACCATGGAAAGAATGAATAGTGCTATCATTAAGAATGTGGCAGCACCTTCCGTGTACGAAGCAATCACCAACCTGAAAGGTGTTGACGTACATACCGCCAGTTTAACCTTCCGTACTGTTACAACCCGTGGATTTGTGAGCAGCGGTAATACCCGCCTCAATCAATTGGTTGACGGAATGGACAACCAGGCTCCCGGTTTCAATTTTGCCGTGAGCAGCATCGTGGGTCTTACAGATCTGGATGTAGATAATATCGAAGTACTCTCCGGTGCTTCTTCTGCATTGTATGGTTCAGGCGGTATGAATGGTACCGTACTGATCACCAGCAAAAGCCCTTTCAAATACCAGGGTTTCAGTTATAATGTAAAGCAGGGGATGATGCACGTGGATAAAAAGCAAAGAAGTGCCGCTCCTTATAATAATATCTCCATGCGTTGGGCCAAAGTTTACAAAAACAAACTGGCTTTCCGTCTTTCAGGGGAATTGATCCGTGGTTCTGACTGGGAAGCAGAAGACTATCGTAACAAAGCCCAGATCGGTATCCTGAGCAAAGTGGTAGGTGGTAACCGTGCCGGTGATCCTAATTTCAATGGGGTGAACGTATATGGTGATGAAACCAGTGTTAATTTAGGTCAGCTGGCGGCTCTTTTATCCGGCAGTATCAATTCACTGGTGGCTGCTCAATCCGGTGGTTTAGTGAATTTGCAGGGTACGGCCAATACTTATTTCGGTGCAATTGGTAACCCTACTTATCCATCAAATGCGCAGGTAGCTGGCTTTGTTGGTCTTTTCCCTACCTCCGTTCAACCGGCCGCACAGTTATATGCTCCGCTTTACCTGGGTGTAACCCGTAACTATTTTGGTACACAAAATAATGTAACCCGTACAGGATATAATGAAGACCAACTGGTCGATTACAATACCCTGAATGCTAAATTCAATGCAGGGGTTCATTACAAATTCACCGATAACCTGGAAGCTTCACTGAATTCTTACTTTGGTACAGGTACAACAGTTTATACCGGTGCCAACCGTTATTCTCTGCGCAATTTTAAAATGGCGCAGCATAAATTTGAAATGAAGTCTAAAAACTGGATGTACCGTGCTTATACCATCCAGGAAAATGCCGGTGATTCTTATATCGGAGATGCCCTGGGTGCTTTCATCAACGAAGCATGGAAACCCAGTCTGAATACTGCCGGTGGTCTTACCTCCATCGCCGCTTCCTGGTTACCACAATATATGCTGACTTTTTCTGAAGGTCGTCGTACCTCTCTGGGTGCTTTCAGTGACGCTCAATTGCATGCCGCAGCCCGCGGAACTGCAGATGCTGGTCGTTTCCTGCCAGGAACAAAACAATTTAATGATGCTGCCAATGTGATCAGAAACATATCTGTCAGCAAGCCTGGTGGCGCTAAATTCCTTGACAAGTCAGACCTCTATGCAATGGAAGCCAATGCAAACATTTCTGAAATGCTGCATTTCTCTAAAGTAGTGGATGTATTAATTGGTGCCAACTGGAAACAATGGGCATTGAAATCTCAGGGTACCATTTTCGCTGATACCCTGCAGACCATCCTGATCAATGAGTATGGTTCTTATATTCAGTTGAAGAAAAGCCTGCTGAACAATAAACTGACTCTTACAGCTTCCGGACGTTACGATAAACAAACCAATTTTAAAGGCAAATTCACACCAAGGGTAACTGCGGTAATCAATGTTGCCAAAGACAATAATATCCGTTTGTCTTATCAGACAGCGTATCGTTTCCCAAGCAACCAGAACCAGTACATCAGTCTGCGTCTGGGTGGCGGAAGCAGCTTCCTGATCGGATGTCTTCCTGAGTTCCAGACTTATTATAAGCTGAATGGTACAAGACCTGGTTATACTGCTGAGAGTATCCTCGCTTACAGAGCCGGTGCTCCTGGTGATTCCAGCAGACTGGTACGCGCTACTTTCAATGAAGTAAAACCTGAAGTGGTTACATCTTACGAAATTGGTTACAAGGGTATCATCGGTAAGAAACTCCTTTTCGATGCCTATTACTATACCAGCCGCTACAAAGATTTCCTCGTATCTGTAGCAGCAGGTCAAACACAGTCTGATAATGCAGGCAGACTTCCGCTTTACTCTTCTTTCTCTACCAATAACGTTTCTTACACCCAGAATTCTGCGGCTATTATCAAGTCTTACGGATGGGGTGCTGGCGTTGAATACCGTGCGATCAAGAACTATGTAGTGTATGGTAACGTATTCTCTGATGTACTGAAAGATGTACCTGCTAATGAAGTAACATATTTTAATGCTCCTAAATACCGTTATAATATCGGTCTTCGCAACGATGATCTCTGCAAAGGACTTGGTTTTAACGTGGTTTACAAATGGCAGGACAATAACTATTACGAAGGAACATTTGTATCCGGTACACTGCCTTATTTCGGCTGGTGGGATGCACAGGTTTCTTACCGTCCTCACGGCACCAAGAGTGTATTCCGTGTAGGTGGTACCAACCTGGGTAATTTCTACGCCCGTACCGGTTATGGCAGCCCTGCTGTTGGTGGATTGTATTATATCAGCTACGGCTACAATATCTTCTAAATCTTAATTCAATTGGGTTTAAGTACAGCCCCGACGATATCGTCGGGGCTTTTTCGTTTTTTTCAGTCTGATACAGTATAAGAGGCTATTTCCGCCCAAACCCGCTCTGGGCCTGGTTTCCAGCATTTGGTAACCTTGTTTTTCGCCATTCTTCTTTACGGATTTTTAAAATAAACCGGAAGCCCGGTTACAATCCCTCCTGCAGGGCGTACCCATATCTATATGAAATTATTTATCAGATTAAAAAATGTTCAGCTCATGAAAAACAAAATCATCCCGGCATTTATCGCCGCCATTAGCCTTGTATCCTGTTCTAAAGAAGCCGTTGATAATAAGGGAAGTAATACAGCTGTAACAGTTGTCGCTGCTACTTCTGTACCTGCTTCCACCGTTACCGCCTTTACGTCAGAATTCAGCGGTGCAGGTAGTGTTGAATGGATGCGCAGCAGTAATAACAGTTTTACTGTACAGTTTAATCAAAGCAGCCAGCGGCATAGTGCAGGGTATGATGATAACGGACACAGGTCATCTCATTCAGTGATCAGTCTTTCCGCTGCAGTACCTCAGGTAGTCCTGGATGCATTCCGTCAGCTTTATACCGGTGATATGGTGTATGAGTGGAATTTAAGAAACGATGGTAGCTGGAAAGCCCATATCATGCGTGGTACCGTGAAATATGAAGCTACTTTTTCAGCGACAGGTGCTTTGTTGAAATTCGAGAAATCATCCTGATGAATTACCACTATAAGTAAGTTTTTCTCTCAAAGTTTTGACTGTCCTGCAGCTCCCGCTTCACTGAAACGGAATCCTACAGGGCAGTCAATTTTTTTTAGTGGACGGGAGTTCAGGAAATTCTTGAGCTTATAATTTCATCTTTTTACGTAACGAGGCAGGCAAAGCTCTTTTATTGACAAAAAGGATCACGGTTTTCATCCTGAAGTAATTTTCTTCCATATACAGGAACCCTTTATACCGGCTGAGCCAGGTGCCCCAGGAGTTTTTAAGGTAATACCATTTCTTTCCGCCAGTATCCGTTCCCACAGCGGTCAGATGCAGCATATGATCCCGCTCAGTTACTTCCGTTTTATAATTTTCCAGTCTTTGCTGATCAAATTGAAAAGCAGAATCCGGGATGGAGGCATAGCCTCCATAATAATTGAATCCCGGTTCCGTAACATCTCCTTCCCATCCAACAGACCAGCCTTTAGCTAATGCTGTGTCCACTACTTCCTGCATATCTGCCAGAGAAATATTCCAAAAACTATCATTGGCCCAATTGTATTTGTCCGCTAACACAAATTGCCGGTAAAGTGGTTTGTCGGAAAAGGAAACCAGTTCAGCATACTCATCGCTTAAGTTCACCTGTTCCCTTGCAAAAGATAGTGGGGTATACTGCTTGCCCCTCCAGTTAAACTTTATGGGGACCTTGCCAAGAAATTTATTGAGGGTATCGTTAATTTCTGCCTTATCCCGGTCTGTCATGCTTTTCTTTCCGCTTCTCCACCATCCATGTACCAGTTTTTTCATAGCCGTATCAAGCAGCCGGTGGTCATGGGTAAACTTTTCCCCCTGCCTGCCACTGTAAACTTCTTCCGGAACAATTCCATGTTGCCTGATTACCCGGATCACATCATGAAACTGACCGCCTCCTTCAAAATAGGTGGTGCCTCCGGATGCGAGGAACTGTTGAGCTTTATCTATATAAGCATAACGGGCTACAAACATTTCGGATATATTCAGTCGCGTACCGGTCAGTCGGATCAGGTCACTTTCCATAACGGAATTAGTGCCAAAAACCCAGCAGGTAGGACTCAGGCCCTGGTCCTTGACATTAGTACAATCAATTGAATCCCTCAGCTTCACCTTTTCAGGGACTGGGTAACCGGGTAGCTGGGCATTGACTGGCCTTTGTATCAGTAAAAAAGAAAGCAGGAATATTACAATACGCATAGCAGTACTGACTTTTGCTGTAAAATAAACAATCGGATCCGGCAAGCGCTACCCGGTAGAGGGTATTCGACATAAACTAAGGCGATTTAACAATCGATTTGAACCCCAATTGAACTAATTTTACAGACCTTTTTGGTTCTCAAACTTTATGTATATCGTTACCCGTGTATCGCTGCTTTTTTTAATCTGTTTGTACAGCAGTCAGCTGGGTGCACAGCTTTGTACAGGCAGTCTGGGAGATCCGGTTGTAAATATCACTTTTGGAACCGGCAATAGCAGCGGAAGCAATTTTGTTCCACCCGCAGCATATACCTATACATCTTCTACCTGTCCCAACGACGGCTCTTATACCATTACCGGCAGTACTTCCTCATGTTTTGGGGGCAACTGGCATTCAGTAGGAGCAGATCATACAGGGAACGGCAATTTTATGCTGGTCAATGCCTCTTATACACCAGGTGATTTCTTTAGCAGCACAGTCAATAATCTTTGTCCCAATACAACGTACGAATTCGCTGCCTGGATCATGAATGTACTTAAATCAAACGGCATCATGCCTGATCTTACATTCAGAATAGAAAAACCTGATGGTACCATTCTGGGACAATACGCCACTGGCCCCATTGCCGGTGAAACCAATCCCAGATGGTTGCAATATGGTTTTTTCTTTACCACGCCTCCGGATAATCCGGCCATCCTGTTGCGAATTACGAACAATGCACCCGGAGGAAATGGGAATGACCTGGCACTTGATGATATTACATTTCGCCCCTGCGGACCCGCAGTAACTGCAACTATCAGCGGTACAACGGGTAATATCAGTGCCTGTGTTTATGACCAGTTACCAGTTGCTTTGGATGCGGATCCTTCCGGTTATTATTTAGCCCCGGATATACAATGGCAGCTGAGTACAGATTCGGGCAGTAACTGGATCAATATATCCGGAGCTAACCAGACAACATATACCAGGACAGCCACCGCGGCCGGGCATTTCTGGTATAGGTTTAATGTAGCAGAAACGGGATCCCCGGCACAATGCCGAATCAATTCCAATATCCTCCAATTTGATATCTGGCCCAAACCTTTGGTCAATGCAGGTCCCGACAGAGTACTACTTAAAGGTGATTCAGTTGTTTTATCGGGAATCGCTTCAGCAGGGGCTTCTTACCAGTGGTCACCTTCATTTTCTCTTTCAAATCCATTGGTGCTCCAGCCTAAAGCAGCGCCGCTATTTCTCACCACTTATCAGCTGGAAGTAATATCAGCAGAAGGCTGTATCAATGAAGACCAGGTAACAGTGAATGTGATCAATGATATCTATATTCCCACGGCCTTTACTCCCAATAATGACGGACTCAATGATAGCTGGAGGATTCCTTTTTTAGATCCCGACTGGCAACCGGTTGTTAAAGTATTTGACAGGGCCGGTCAGCTGGTTTACCAGGCAAATGGACCGGGGATCAGTTGGGATGGGCGGTTTCGTGGTGTTGAAATGTCTGCGGGTGTTTATACCTACCTGCTCAGCCTGGCCCGCTTTAACAGGATACGCAAGGGCACAATTACCCTGATTCGTTAACTTTGTTTGCTTAATCAGATTGCTATATGAAAGAAGTATACATTATCTCCGCTGTGCGGACCCCCATGGGAAGTTTTGGCGGCGCGCTTAAATCTATTTCAGCTACCCAACTGGGTGCAGCAGCCGTAAAAGCTGCTGTAGCCAAATCCGGTATCCAGCCTGCCCAGGTACAGGATCTGCTGATGGGTTGTGTATTGCAGGCCAACCTTGGTCAGGCGCCGGCCAGACAGGCTGCAAAATTTGCCGGATTGCCCAATGAAGTGAATTGTACTACCATCAATAAAGTATGTGCTTCCGGTATGAAGGCCATTGCACAGGCGGCCCAGAGCATTCTTCTCGGTGATGCAGAGATCGTAGTGGCCGGTGGAATGGAAAGCATGAGTAATGTTCCTTTTTACAGCGACAACATGCGCTGGGGAAATAAATACGGAAATGTATCAATGAATGATGGCCTTGCAAAAGATGGCCTTACGGATGTATATGATGGTAAAGCCATGGGTAATGCTGCTGAATTATGCGCGAAAGAATGCGGGATCAGCAGGGAAGACCAGGACTCTTTTGCTATTGAGAGTTATAAAAGAAGCCAGGCGGCCTGGGAAAAAGGCCTCTTTAATGAGGAAGTAATACCAGTTGAGATTCCGCAACGCAAAGGGGATCCCGTCATCATTGCAAAGGATGAAGAACCCTGGAACGTAAAGTTTGATAAAATTCCGGGACTAAACCCCGCATTTCAGAAAGACGGGACTGTTACAGCCGCAAATGCCAGTACCATGAATGATGGAGCAGCCGCACTGGTGCTCATGAGCCGTGAAAAAGCTGAAGAACTGGGCCTGAAACCCATCGCCAGAATTGTATCTTATGCCGATGCAGAACAGGCGCCCGAATGGTTTACTACCACACCGGCGTTGGCTGTACCTAAAGCAGTAGCGAAAGCCGGACTCAGTATGGATGATATTCAGTACTGGGAGTTAAATGAGGCTTTTGCCGTAGTAGGAATTGAAAATACAAAGCGCATGAAGCTCGACCCGGCCCGTGTGAATGTACATGGCGGAGCCGTTTCTCTGGGACATCCCCTGGGTGCCAGTGGTGCGAGAATTATAGTAACGCTGATCCATATACTTAAGGCAAATAAAGCCAGGTATGGTGCAGCCGGCATTTGTAATGGGGGAGGTGGTGCTTCTGCCATGGTAATCGAGAATATGGATATGAACTAATATCCGGCTTCATTCCCATTTCATCCATTTTTCAACGGGCCTTTATGCTGCATATTCGCAAAGCCGAAGCATCAGATGCATCCTTAATTGCTGACTTAAGCCGGCAGACTTTTGCGGAGACCTTTGCTGCCCAAAACAGCAAAGAGAATATGGAGAAGTTCATGACTGAACAATTCAGCCGTGAAAAATTAATAGCGGAAGTGACGGTTAACACAAATCATTTCTTTATCGCTTTTGATGATCATGAAACAGCGGGCTACCTGAAACTCCGGGAGAGCGAACCAGTTCCTGAACTCGGGGAAAGACTTACATTAGAAATAGCCAGGATCTATGTTACAGCCCGGCAAATCGGAAAAGGAGTTGGAAACCTGCTCATGCAGACAGCAATAGATTTTGCCATCTCGCAGTCCTACCAATTCATCTGGCTGGGTGTTTGGGAGAAAAATGAAAGAGCCATTCAGTTTTATACCCGGTGGGGATTCAAAAAATTCAATACCCATGTTTTTATGCTGGGTAATGATCCGCAAACGGATTGGCTGATGTACAGGGAACTTGTATCAAAATGAATGGCAGGTTCAGCATCAAATTGATTAATTTGCTTTCATGAAATGGTACAGGGAAATCATCTTTCTTTTTATATTCAGCTTCTGCTTATCCAAATATCCTGAAGCACAGCAGAAAGGGTTTTCCATCCGGATAGTACAGGAAGATGCGGTACATCATCCCGAGCCCGGAACATCTGCAATTACATTGCAGCAAAAGACTTTCAAAATTCAGGTATTGCTTCAGCATCTGGAGGGGGTCTATGTATTCGCCAGTTTCCAGGATAGTCTTTATAATCTTCCCGGACCGGACCCAGTTCCCGGCTTTACTACACTTACGGATTTAGTCATGGCTGAAGAAGCCTTTAATAAGGATAAGGAACTGCTGGTAGCGGATGACGGGTGGAGCTATTGGTTTTTTGATCCGTCGCTGGACTGGCACCGCTTCAATAAAAAAATGGTTTTTCTCGATAGTGGTAGGGTAGTAGGCACCAAAACGATAAAACAGCTTTATTTGGTTGCAGCACAGGAGTCCGTTAAACTCAAAGAAAATAACAAACCCCTGTATCTTTTTTTTGTGGCAGCAGAAAAGGCAGATGCCAACGGGAAGCCAATGCAGGAATTATACCGAAGAAGGATAAAAATTGATTGGAGGGATGAGGATTAAATATTATATACCTTTACGATATAATTTAAAATAATGTTGCAACGCAGGTTAACTGTTTTCATTTTCATGGTTCTTTTCTCCGCTGGATTATGGGCCCAGCAAAAACAAGTCATGATTCGTGTGATCCAGAGCGAATCCACCATGCTTGGCGATTTTCAAACCAATCTCCGGCTCGAAAGAAAGCCTTTCAAATTCCAGGTAATGCTTAAAGGAGTGGAAGGGGTCTATGTTTTTGCCAGTATCCGTGACTCTGTTTACCGTTTTACTGAAACAAGCATTATCCGCGACTTCTCCTATCTTAAACTCCTGGAACTGCGGGATGAAGATAAATTCAACACAAACCGGGAATTGAATATCAGTGAAACCGGTTGGTCTTACTGGTTCTATAAACGTGATTCCACTGAACATCCCTTTAACAGGAAGGTAACCAGACTGGATAGCGGAAGAGTGATCTGCACCAAAGCGATTCGCCAGCTCTATAATGTAGGAGAAGGTAAAGTGGTGAAACTTCGTGATGTGAATACCCCCCTTTACCTCTTTATTGTAGCTGTTTCTGAATATGATGAAAATGGTCAGCCGAAGGGCGAACTCCTCCGTCGCAAGCTGAAAATTGAATGGGAGGATGACTAATTCTCCCTCACCGTATATTTTCAGGACCCCAACCGTATTTTCCCTGTACTAAACAGGGTTTTCCTTCGTTTTTATTGATTATTCTGCGAACCGGGAATAATTTGGCAGACCTATTAAACCTCATAAACCAGGTCAGGTCTATGCTATGCCCCGCATATTTAAAACTTAAATCACCATTATGAAAACCCTTTTTTCCCTTTATACCCTGCTGCTGGCAACCGTTTTGTTTGCCTTCAGTTCCTGTCAGAAGGATACCGAATCTGCCGATTATTCTGCCGAAACTGCGGCTCATTCGGATGACCAGAACCGCTTTTCCGGAGAGGTTGATGCAGCGGCTAATGATGTTGCATTTACATTGGATGCCACCGCCGGTTTTGCCGGAAGAGGACAGGAGGTACAATCTCTGATTTGTGATGCGACTGTTGCCGTGGACACAATGAGTAATCCCCGTACCATTACCATTACCTATAATGGAACGAACTGTATAGGTAACCGCACCCGTACCGGAGTAGTAGTCATTTCAATGGCCCAGGGAGTCAGATGGAAAAATGCCGGTGCTCAGATCAATGTCAGCTTCCAGAATCTGCGGATCACGCGGGTGAGTGATAATAAAAGTATCCTGATTAATGGTACACAAACCCATACCAATGTCAGCGGTGGATTGTTGATCAATCTCCCCATAATGAACACAATCACCCATACAATCACCAGCAGTAATATGTCTGTTACATTTGATAATAATACTCAGCGTGTTTGGCAGGTAGCCCGTCAAAGGGTATTTAATTACAGCAATGGTGGTACCATAACGGTCACCGGTATGCATACTGAAAATGGAATCAGCGGTGTTGCTGAATGGGGAACCAACCGTTTTGGAAATACTTTTACCTCCGCTATTACACAACCCCTGGTATTCCGGCAGGATTGCAGCTTCCGTCTTGGTAGCGGCAAAGTGGAACACCGTACCGCTTATTTTAACGCGGCAGCTACCTTTGGACTTGATGCCAGTGGCAACCCAACAGCCTGTCCGGGTGCAAACAGTTATTACATGAAAATTGTATGGACCGGACCGGGTGGTAATACCCGTTCAGCCATCTTACCTTATTAATAAACACTGAACATTGATGATAAAGCCGCCAGGGAATACCCGGGCGGCTTTGTTTTTTCTGCATCGGTTTTACCAGTAAATTGCGGGGAATGGCAGCAACTCTGTTTACCAACATAAGACTTCTTGTCAATACCAGGGAAGACAATCAGCTACTGAGAGGGGAAGCCCTTGCTCATCTTCCGGTAATAAAAAATGCCTACCTGCTCGTAGAGGATGGCATTATCGCTGCTTACGGTGAAATGGACGCAATGCCTGAATCATTCACGGTAGTAGAAGAAATAGTGGATGCAACAGGCCAAATGATTTTGCCCTGCTGGTGCGACAGTCATACGCATCTTGTATTTGCTGCCAGCCGGGAAGAAGAATTTGTAGATAAGATCAAGGGACTTAGTTATGCTGAGATTGCTGCAAAAGGAGGGGGGATCCTCAATTCCGCACAAAAACTTAATGAGGCCAGCGAATCTGAATTAATACGCATGGCCTGGATCCGGATTCAGGATTTAATTCGAATGGGTACCGGAGCTGTTGAAATAAAAAGCGGATATGGCTTATCAGTGGAAGGAGAATTAAAAATGCTGCGGGTTATTAAAAGACTGAAAGAAACTTCACCCATCCCGGTCAAAGCAACATTTCTTGGCGCACATAGTTATCCGCCTGCCTACCGGGAAAATCATTCCGGTTATATTGACCTGATTAAAAATGAAATGCTGCCCGTGATTGCAGCAGAGGAGCTTGCAGATTATATTGATGTTTTTTGTGAAACAGGTTTCTTTTCTGAAGAAGAAACAATTGATATCTGCCGGGCAGGTATGGCATACGGACTGATCCCCAAAATACATGCAAACCAGTTGAATCTTTCCGGCGGGGTGCAGGCTGGAGTGACCCTTGGTGCCCTCTCCGTAGATCATCTTGAAACGATGGATGATGCTGCAATCAGATTACTGGCAGCTTCTGATACCATTGGCACTTTATTACCTACGGCTGCTTTTTTTCTAAGGATGCCATTTCAACCGGCAAGACAACTGATCGATGCCGGTTGCGCCATTGCCCTGGCTTCTGATTTTAATCCGGGTTCATCGCCCTCGGGAAATATGAACCTGGTCATTGCCATGAGCTGTATTCAAATGAAAATGCTTCCGGAAGAAGCCATCAATGCGGCCACAATAAACGGGGCCTTCGCCATGGGGTTGGAGGATTCATTAGGTAGTATCAGCGCCGGAAAAAAAGCCAATCTCATTCTTACAAAACCTATTCCTTCACTGGCCTACCTGCCTTATGCATTCGGCGCTATGAATATTGACCGGGTCATGATTGCCGGCGAATGGGCCTGAGTCTTTCCATTTATATAACAGTTGTTTTAGCTGATTACTAAACGGATGTTGTATTTTCGATACACATGATCCGGCTGAAAAAAAGAAAACCAGGATTTTTTGAGCAGGTTATTGCAGGCAATCAGATCATGCCCGCAACCGACCGCAAAAAAGGACTCCAATTCCTGGTCGATTTTATCGGGGAAATCAGACCCGGTGGCGGTAAAAGAAAAGATGCCGCCAAAAACCTGCAACAAGCCATTGCGCAAATAAGGAACAACCGGGTTTTACTGGCCAACCTGCAGCATGCCCTGCTTTCCCAACTCAGCAGTACCGATTTGACTTCCGCCATTACCGAAAGCGGGATACCACTTGCCCGTGGTTTCTGGCAGGAATTATCAAACCGGTTAAAACATAAAATTTTACCTCCCCTGCTGGATGAGGATGACTTTCTTTATGTCATACAAACTGTGTTTTACCTGAAGAATGATTTTGTTTGGGTAGAAGCGATTCCAAGAAAAATCTGGATCGATTTTTTTACAACCGCCTCTTTTAATTTCGGAATGGCCGGAATTGAATTCAAGAAAGAACTGATGCAGGCCATGAAAATTCTTTCTTACCAGGTGGCACAGCTGGGTCTCGAAAAAGTAGTACTGGAATACCTCCCTAAAGAAGATCAGCATCATGACACACCCTTTGTGATCCAGAATTACAAAGTACATGAGCTGGAAAACCTGCTGGAACAAAATGCCGGACCCCATGAACTGGCCGTCATTTCAGGTCAGTTAAAAGATGACATGCAGCATGCTTATGATCTGATTGATCATATCCGGGAAAGCCATACCGAGAAGGGAGCGAGTATACAGCAAACATATATCCTGTTGATCCTCTCAAACCGGTTACAGCGAATGCAGCTGATCCTGGATGCGCTTGATGCAGATGATCAGTTTGATACAGGTCGGTTTGTGGACCTCTTTCGTATGCTGATCCGGAATGAAAAAAGAAAAAACTCCATCCGTGAATTTTTGTCGCAGGGCGTAGGATACCTGGCCTACCAGATAGCCGAACACAAAGGAAACAAGGGAAGTAAATATATTACCGTTTCCCGAAAGGAATATTTTAAAATGATTGCCAGCGCCATGTGGGGCGGCTTTATCATTTCCTTCATTGCTATTTTTAAAAACCTGATCAATAAACTGCAGCTGGCTCCTTTTCCGGCCGGGTTTTTATTCAGTATGAATTACAGTGCCGGTTTTATCCTGATCGAAGAAACCGGATCCACCCTTGCTACCAAACAACCGGCTTTTACGGCCAGTGCCGTAGCCAGTTCACTCGATTCCAAAAAAACAGAAGGAGAACCTGACCTGGACGGGCTTGCTGTTACTGTGGCCCGGGTACTCAGAAGTCAGATCGCTTCCTTTTTTGGCAACCTGATCATCGTCTTTCCATTGACCTTTTTATTAGCCTGGGGCTATCACGAAATTTTTAACCGGCAAATCGTGAGTGGAGGGGCTGCACTTAAGATGCTGGTAGATCAGCATCCCTGGAGAAGCGCTTCACTGCTCTATGCCTGCTTTACCGGTTTTTTTCTGTTTGTAAGTGGAATTATTGCCGGTTACTGGCAAAATAAAATTCAATATGGCCGGATCCGGGAGCGACTGATCCGGCATCCAGCCCTGAAGAGAACCATTTCCCCCAAAAGGCTGAATCGTTT
>Ga0075160_10000706_pt1 | contig 20786 bp, 21 predicted proteins | sample JI91814C2DNA_FD_70969 | JGI IMG/M metagenome (GOLD analysis project Ga0075160, IMG submission 70969) | Wastewater effluent complex algal communities from Wisconsin, to seasonally profile nutrient transformation and Carbon sequestration -... | ecosystem: Engineered > WWTP > Effluent > Algae... | reverse complement strand
ACCTGCGGTCGGCGAACCTGCGGTTGGCAATGGCCCCGAGGGGGATCGAAAAGGGCTTGCTTCAAGAAGTGCGCCTTCGTTGGCAGGTGGGTGGCCCGTCGCCATCGCTAGGACCGCTCTGGGCTCGTGAAGATGAAGAGGAGACTCTCGCTTGCGCTTTGGGCTCGTGGAGGGGAATAGGAGACGCCACGGGGCCCGTGAAGACAATGGTCGTGTGGTGAAACTATGAAGCGTGCCTTGCGCGAGGCACAATACAGGGTCGTGAGTGTGACTCATGCCCCAGTGACGAGAGGAGGAGCGGACGGCCATCGACAATGGGATGACGTTCTGTTGATCACGAACTCACGTTGATCACTGCCGATCGATCGCGGGCCCCGGTGGGGCGACAACGCTCACGGACTCGCTATCCCCGAGTTCGCAGACTCACTTGGGGCTCAGGCGTTCTGCCCCTACCGGGTCAGAGAGTCAGACGCCGTGACAACAAGACGACGCGATGACAGCAAGAGCGTGTGAGGGTGTGTGCCCGCACTTCTTCTTCTTCTTCTTCTTCTTCTCGCTGGCTCGCTTTGCTTCACTTCACCGTGATCGTCGCGCCGCCGAGCACGTCGAAACTGACGAAGTCCCCGGGCTGGAACTGGCTGGCGTTCTGGCGAGCATCGGTCGGCGTCACGTGGATCGGGACACCCGCATCGACGACGACGGCGTCGCCCTCGACCTTGAGGACGGTCCCCTGTACGCGGCGCGGGTGGCCCATCACGGGCTCGACATACCTGCCGCCGGTGTGCACGACATCCATCCGCCGCGCCTTCGCGCGCACGACGCCGATGAGCCGCTTCCCGGTCGCGCCCTCGACGGGCGACGTCGGGATCAGGTGCAACTCGTAACTCGTGTTGGGGACGCCGAACTTGACGTACGCGGGCTTGGTCGCTGTCGCGGGCACAGAGTCAATGAGCGTGCCACGGGCGAGAGCGGGATCGATCTTGGCGGTTGGGGAGGGAGTGATCATGGCGGAAGCGTAGCAAACCGAACCGCGACCGTCAGGAAGCGGTCGCCCCCTGCATTCGGCCGCGTGATACATGGACAACGCACTCGCCGCGGAACTTATCCGACGCATCACGGTCGCGATGGCTGCTGATGACCGCTCCCTGACGGTCGCGGTTCGGTTGCAAGAAAGTTCTTCAAGAGCCTCGGCCCTTCTGCCGTCATGAAACTCTCCGGGTGGAACTGCACACCCTCCACGGCATACTTCTTCGCGTCCGCGAACACCCTGCGCAGGCCCATCACGACTCTCCGCGTCTCACCTTCTCCCCCAATCCCCGCTTCTTCTTCCGCCCACGCTGAGACTTCCCACCGATCCCCCACCTCGCCCTTCGGCACCGTCCCCTCATCCACCACCAGCGAGTGGTACCGCATCGCCGTGAACGGGTTGGAGAGCCCAGCAAAGACGCCTTTGCCATCGTGATGGATCTCGCTCGTCTTGCCGTGCATCTGGATCACGTGGCGCACGACGTTCATGCCGTTGGACGCCGCGAGGCACTGGTGCCCGAGGCACACCGCGAGGATCGGCACGCGTCCCGCGAATCGCTCGATCACCTTGGCCGAGACGCCAGCATCCTCGGGCCTGCCCGGCCCTGGCGAGATCACGATGTGCGTCGGCCCGCGCCCGCCATCGAGCGCCTCGACGCCGTCCACGCCGATCTCGTCGTTCCTGACCACGACCAGATCCCGTCCGATCTCCAGCGACGCGTCCACCGCTGCCAACCCCTGCACGAGGTTCCACGTGAACGAGTCGTAGTTGTCGATGAGGAGGATCACGGCGGAGGGTAGGCGGAGGCCGAAAAGCCGCCGTTCCTCAGGGCCACATGGCTACAGGGCCACATTGCCACATCAGAGCCGACAGTTGTTCTGAATGTGGCCATGTGAAAATGTGGCAATGTCGTCTCCCGGAATACCCTCCCCCATGCCCCCCGCCACCAAGTCCAAAGCCGCCTCGAAGTCATCCGCCAAAGGCTCCAAGGCCAGCCTCACCTACGCCTCCGCGGGCGTCGACATCGACAAGAAGGACGCCTTCACCGAATCGCTCGATGCGCAACTGCGCTCCACGTACAACGGCCGCGTCCTGCCCAACCCGGGCGGCTTCGCGGGCCTCTTCCGCCTCGACTTCAACCAGAAACTCTTCCGCCGCAACTACAAGGATCCGGTCCTCGTCGCCTGCTGCGATGGCGTCGGCACCAAGGTCCTCCTCGCGCGTGAACTCAATACCTTCGACACCGTCGGCATCGACCTGGTCGCGATGAACGTCAACGACCTCGTCGTGCAAGGGGCCGAGCCGCTCTTCTTCCTTGATTACATCGCCGTCCCCGAAGTTGATACCACGATGCTGCACGCACTGGTCAAGGGCATCGCGAAGGCCTGCAAGGACTGCGACTGCGCCCTCCTCGGCGGCGAGACCGCCAACATGCCCGACATCTATCGCAAGGGCGACTTCGACCTCGCGGGCTTCTGCGTCGGCGTCGTCGAACTCAAACGCACGCTCAAGCCCACACGCGTCCAGGTCGGCGACGTTGTGCTTGGTTTGAAATCCGACGGCGTCCACAGCAACGGCTACTCACTCGTCCGCCACGTCGTGAAGCACGCCAACCTCGACCTTTCCAAGGTCTATCCCGAACTCGACGCGAAGCAGACCCTCGGCCAGGTCCTTCTCACGCCCACGCGCCTCTACGCACCGCCCATCACCAAACTCCTCCGCGGCTACCGCGTCAAGAACGTCGTCAGCGGCATGGCCCACATCACGGGTTCGGGATTGGAGGGAAACCTCTGCCGTGCACTCCCGCCCACGCTCGACGCCGTCGTCGATCGCGCCTCATGGCCCGTGCCGCCCGTCTTCCCGTTCCTGCAGAAGCACGGCAACATCAGCGACGTCGAGATGCACCGCATCTTCAACATGGGCGTGGGCTACTGCGTCATCGTCCGCCCGAGTTTCGCCGACTCGATCAAGAAGAGCCTCGAGAAACTCGGCGAGACCGTCAGCGTCATCGGCGAGATCAAGAAGGGAACCGGGATCGTGCGGGTGAAGTGAATCTCTCTTGGGGTTGGGGGCTTCCAGCCCCCAACATGTGAGGGGCTAGAAGCCCCTCACCCCACAGCACAGAAAGTCCTCACCCCGCCTGAGCCTTGCGCATCGTCTCGATGTTCATGCTCGACGGCTCATCGCCCGCGGCCTGCAACGCCGACAACTTCTGCAGGTACTCCATCACCACGATCACGAACGTCGCGTGGCTCCACGTCAAGGGGCTCACGCTGATCGCCTCGCCCGTGTACGGATGGAACTGTTCCGCCAAGACGCCCGACCGCTCCGCACGCTCGCAGCACCACTCGAGCAACGGCACCGCCTCGGCCAACTCTTCCACGCTCTTGGCCTTCGCGATCGTGTACTGCGCCTGCCACAGCGTGCAGATCACCCACGGATTGCCCGCGACGGCGTCCGTCTTCTCGTGCTCGATCTGGTGGTAATAGTCGCGCTCGTACCGGGCGCACCCGCCCACACGCGTCCGCACCCACAGGCGTTCCTTGAGCGCCCGCATCTCCGCCTCGACGCGTTCATCGTTCGCGGGCAGCGCACCGAACGCGAACACCGCGAAGTTCGCCGAGTCCGCCGTCATATCAAGGCGATACTTCCCATTCCCCAAAGGCGTCGCCATGCGTGCGAAGCGCCGCATCTCTGGGTGCCACAGGTGCTTCACCATCGCCTCGCGGATCTTGGCCGCGCCCTCGCGATACGCGATCGCGCGATCGTGCTCGCCAAAGTCATGGGCAAACGCGGCCGCCGCATCCAGCGCGCCGATCACTGCGGAGACCGTGAACGTATGAATCCCTCTTCGCTCTTCCCACAGATCCCAACTGGGCAGGGGCAGCGAGTTCTCATCGCGGTACGCGAGCATCCAGTCCGCGGGCTTGGTCACCAGCGTGTTGTAGAGAGGCTTGATGAATTCCACGTCCTTGTACGTCTCAAAGTGCTTGCGCAGAGCCCAGAGAACCAAGGCCGTCTCGTCCTGCTGGATCGGGAGGACGCGTTGACCTTCGACCATCCACGCGTGCCAACTGCTCGCCATCTCGCCAGTGGGCGTGTACTTGTGCAGGAAGTACGACTCATCGCGAATCGCCTTCGACGCGTATCGGAAGAACGACCTCGACAACTCGCTCTGCTGCGTGAGGATCAGTGAATACGCCACCAATGCACCATCGCGTGGCCAGCAATACGAATAGTGATCCCCGCCGAACTGCGTGATATCGCTGTCATTGGCGGCGATGATCGCCCCGCCATTATCAATCTGCGTCCGCAGCACCAACTGGCTGCGCTTGAACAACTCGCACACGCGCGACGGCAGGCCATCCAACCCCACGTTCTCTTTGTTCACCCACAGGCGCCAGTAACTCTCCGTGCGCCCCACCAGCCGCTCGGCTCCCTTTTCAAGGATGCGCTGATTGAGTGCCTTCACTTCAGAGTAACTCTTGCCACACGCCAGCCACAGCACGACGTGGCTCTGTCCGTTCGCGGGTACCTGCGCATCGAACCCGATCGTCGCGTCCACCGAGCCCTGGCTGATCGCGTTGCGCCCGAGTTTGCCGTCTTCGGCGTCGCGCCACGTTCCCTCGTGCCCGCCCAGGCGCTTGGTCCCGATCGCCCAGTTGTCGATGCCACACTTGTTCTCGTCGCACGCGTTGAAGAGGAAGTAACTGTCTTCCTTGTAGATCACGACGGATGCGGTGGACGGGTCATAGTTCGCGGTGTCGCCGACCGCGGTGCCGCGGATCGACAGATCCCAGTGCGTGAACAACTTCACGTTGCGGTCACGTCCGAGCAGGTCGCGCACGATGCAGTGGCGGAAGTACGCGGGCTCGTGAAAGTCCACGGCGTCGTTGCAGACCAGTTCAATCCCCAGCCCCTGATGCCGCAGTGTGACCTTCGTCACCAGCGTGTCGGGGAGGTACGTCAGTTCTCGCTCCCACTCGGGGTCCTCGATCCACGCGAAGCGGCCATCCGCCCAGACGCCGAAGCGCTGCACGTTCCCATCGGTGTGGTTGTACTTGCCAACGTGCGGGAAGTAGAGATCGCGCACGCGATAGAAGCGATCAAAGGTGATCAGGAGGTCGCCGTTGCCAACCGGAATATCACGCGGCATGCGATCGTCTCTCCACACCTGTCCCGGGGCCCTCGGCCGCCGCGTCCGACCGTACAAACGTCCCGATAACGAAGCGGGCCGCTCGCACAACTGTACATCGTCCGCCAGCCGCCCGGACGTTGACGATCGCGTGGGTTGTTGGTGGAATCAGCGTGTGGGTGTGTGGGTGTGTGGAGGTGTGCGAGGGTGTGTGAGGGTGTGTGTGTGCCCCCACCCCCTCTTCTTCCCCATTCTGGATGCAGGAGGGGCTATGCCGCGGTGGCCGCCCCGCCGCCGAGTGCTTCGACGCGCTGGGCTGCGGTGCCGATGTCGCTGATGCGGATGCCGAAGTTCTCCCCGACCTTGACGGCCAGACCCGTGCCGACGACGCGGTTGTTCACCATGAGGTCCAGTTCGCTGTCCGAACTCTTGGGCAGTTCGAGGATGGCGCCCGGAACGAGGGCGGTGACCTCGGAGACTTTCATCACCCGCACCGCCAGTCGCACCACGATCGGCACTTCCAGCGCGAGGATGCGCTCAAGATGCAGTGTCCGCGCAGTTTCGGCCATAGATCCTCCTCGTCCGACAATCCGGACAGGAACGCTCGCAAGGGCGGTGCCACGCGGCCATCGAGCGAAACGACTCCTTTTCTTCGCGGACTAAGGACTTGCCTTCAGGTCAGTGTCCGCTCGTTCCACACTCCGGACAGACGGCCCCATCGGCCAACCCGGCAAGGCTGTAGCCGCAGACGCAGTGCCCCGCGCGAGCGAGCCGCTTCTCACGCCGTTCGATGCGGAAGAGGAGGGCAAACGTTGTGAGGCAGAGAGCCATGGGAATCCAGTAGGGAATGCGAAGGGCGCAGTTCACCGGCCATCGTCCTGCCCATGTCGGACACCATCGTTGGACTGGCACCGCGAAGACTGGAAGGGAAGCGCTCCGGGAGTCGAATGTCTCGTGTCGGAAATTCATGCCGCCGGATCGCCCCGACACGAACAGGACACTTCTCGTAAAGTCGAAGCCATCCACCACATTCGGCTCGTGCCACGGCGTCTGCACGCTGCCGGCGCGCCACTGCGTCCTCTCTCCCCCCGCCCACACGACACCGATCCCAATCGCCGCCACCAGCGCGGCCCACATGATGACGCGACGGCCAGCGCGGAGACAAGTGCGAAAGGCCGTGCGGCGTGGCGAGCGAGGCTGGGGATGCGTGCCCTTCACACGCGCAGCATACCCGACGCCGTGGTATCCTGCCCCGCGTGGCACGCACTCGCAAGCGATTCTGGGCCTGGACACTGACAATCACCGCGGCCCTGCTGGCCGTGGTGTGGGTGGGGAGCATGAAGGTCGAAGCGGAAGCCGTCGTGAGTCCAAGCATTTCGCTCCGCTGCATGCGTGGGACATTCGTCCTTGTTCGATACGAGCAGTTCGATCGCACCAGCGAGAGAGGCTTCCTTGGGGCGACCGATAGATGGAAGGCAGATTGGTGGTTTTCAGGGTTTGAGCTTTTTGACTATCTCGGTGCACCGTATTGCCTCGGTTGGTCCTTCCCCCTCTGGCCCTTCGTCCTCCTGACGGGCGTGCCCGGGGTGTGGATGCTCGTGAAGACGCGCAGGCACACGAGCCCAAACGCGTGCCCCGCGTGCGGCTACGACAGGACCGGCCTGCCACAAACCCCAACCGGCCCCGCCCCATGCCCGGAGTGCGGGAAGCGGTGAGTCGGGAGTAGTGAGTGGTGAGTGGGGGAAGAGAACAGGTGAGCAGGTGAACAGGTGAACAGGTGAGCAGGTGATGGGGTGATGCGTGCCGTCGACGCCCGTCGTTCGCTGCTCTTCACCACGCAACGGTGCAGGTGAACGACGCGTACCCGCACCGCTGCGCGGTGCCATGATCAAAGCAGCCGCCCACCGTGGGTGCCGCGTTCGTGGCGACCCACGGCTACTCACCACCACGGCTTCGCCGTGAAGATGACGCGTGCCCCGCGTGCGGCTACGACAGGACCGGCCTGCCCTCTGCGAACACTCCATGCTCGGAATGCGGCAAGTCCAACAACGCGCCAGCCTGACGAGCCCAGAGCGAGATGGACGGGCCATTCACCTGTCAGTCGATCCGGGCTGTCGAGTCTTCGTCACTCCAACGTAACACGCTACCACCTCTCGAATCCCGCGTTACTGTCTTGGCGTATCACTCCCTCAAGGAGGCGGATATGAAGCGACGAACCGTGTACAAGGTGGCGGCACTCTGCCTCTCGCTCTCCCTCTTCGGCGCGTACGTGGTCGCGCGGGCGGTGGGGTGGGTCGGCGGCGGGTCCATCGAACAACCCTCGCCGGCATCCACGAGTACGCCCGAACCCGAGCAGGGGGCGCAGGAGTTTTTCGGCGGCTCCAAATCAGCGGTCATCTTCGAACCCGCCGCACCCGAGCCGAAACCAAAGCCAGTTCTCCCCGGCTCCAAAGTGCTGATCCTGGACCCGCTTCCCAAAGAGATCACACAACCCAAGCCCACCAAGGATGCGCCTGCGGAGCCGATGGGGCCGTCGCAGCCTTCGGTTCCGAAGCCCTAGTCGCGAGGTCGCCCATGGCCATCGAACACATTGCGCTTTCCGCCGGCGCGAGTTTGCTGTTCCTGTTCGTGCTTTTCACGCCGCTGGAGTGGGCGTTTCCCGCCAAGCCCGGGCAGCGCCGCTTCCGGGCTGCGTGGTTCACGGATCTTTGTTTCTTTCTCGGGCAGTATCTCCTTTGGAACGGGCTTGTTCTCTGGATCCTTGCACGATTTGGCACCTTTGCGGGGTCGATCGTTCCATCATCATTTCGGGAGGCCGTCGCTTCGCAGCCGTGGTGGTTGCAGGTCATCGAGGTTCTCTTCTTGAGCGATCTCTTCGTGTACTGGGGGCATCGGCTGCAGCACAACGTTCCGCTGCTGTGGCGCTTCCACTCAATCCATCACAGCGCGGAGCATCTCGATTGGCTCGCCGCACACAGGGAGCACCCGATCGACACGATCTACACGATGAGCCTCATCAATCTGCCCGTATTCCTGCTCGGTTTCCCGCTCGAGACGCTCGCGGGCCTGGTTGCGTTCCGCGGCCTGTGGGCAATCTACATCCACTCGAACGTTCGTCTGCCCATTGGCCCGCTTCGCGTGCTGTTTGGCGCGCCGGAACTACACCACTGGCACCACGCGAGAGATCGCCACGCGGGGAACTATGCCAACATCTCGCCCCTCATGGACCTGCTCTTCGGCACGTACACGTGCCCCGACCACGAGCCAGAATCCCTCGGCGTGAACGAGCCCATGCCCAAGACCTACCTCGGCCACATGCTCCATCCATTCCGAAAACGCAAGTAATCCTCGAACGACGCCAACGATCCTCGTTGACCTCGCCGCGATCGCGATGCTCGGGCGTAACGGGACAAAGGCCAGCGCGTTCGAACGCCGCCGCTCCGCGATCGAGGGGAAGAAGAGTGGGTTGGCGCACGCACACGCTCTCTCTTCCCCAAACACACCATTTTGCTGTCAGCCTGTCACCGCGTCATTCAGCGACCGCGTCAACCTCTCAGCATCCCGCCTCGAAGCGGAACAGGAAGTAGAGGAGGTCGTTGATATCGACGGCCTGGTCGGGCGCCTGCGGCTCGGCGGCATCGTTGTCGAGGTCCGCGCCTGATGCTCCGTTCTCGAAGTCGATGAGGAACTGCAGGAGGTCGTTGATGTCGACCGCTCCGTCGCACGTCGGGCCGCTGCCGCTGGCGAGGTCTGCGGGGCAGACCTGCACGCCGACCGGTTGGCTGGTGGTCGAGGCGCACTGGTTCGTGACGACGCAGTCGTAGGTGCCGCTGTCTTGTGCGAGGAGTTGATGGACCATGAGCGAGGGCGTGGTCGCGCCGCTGATGGGCGTGGTGTTCTTGCGCCACTGATATGTTGGCGTGCCGCCGCCGGGGATGGTGGCGGTGATGTCGAGCATGAGCATCCCGCCCGCGCAGAAGGCCGGTGCGCTGGGCTCGGTGACGATGGTGGGTTTGCGGCGGATGGTGATGGAGTTTCCCAATCCCGCGTGCACATGGCACTGGTAGAAGAAGGTGGCGGGCGTGCTGGGCCCTGGGGTGATCGTGAACTGGGACTGGGTGCAGCCGTTGCACGTGCCGCCCATGGTGTAGCCCGGGACGTTGGCGGGTGAGAGTTGCCCGACGAGCGTGCCGCCGGTGCTGCTGCTGGTGAGGATGAGCGGGTGGAGGGATGAGACGCCGCTGACGTTGAAGGTGTAGGACTGTCCCTCGGCGAGGATGAGCGCGGGCTTCACGACGCCGTTGACGGAGTAGGTGCCGGTGACGTTGAGCATGGGCGGCGCACACTGGGCGCGGGCCGAAGAGGCAAGGAGGGAGAAGCCCGAACCCAGTGCGCACGCCGCCACCAACATCGATCGAGTCGATCGCATTACAAACCTTCCTTTCGGTTGTCCCCCCCACAAGAGCGAGCGGGCTCGCAGGCGATGCGTGCCCACCGCAGATGTCGCAAGGGCGGACGGTGCTTGCAGCGGACGCAGGAAAAGTGACGGTGTCGGCGGAGGGGAATCGTTGTTGGAACAGGGAATGGAAGAAGAGGGGGTGGGGGCACGCACACCCTCACTCACTCTTCGTTTTACCGTGTCACCGCGTCACTTCGCCGCTGGGCCGCCTGGTGATGCGGTCGTTGCGGCTGGTGCGGCTGGCGTGGTTACAGCCGATGTCGTTGCCGCCGGTGTCGTTGCCGTTGATGCAGGGGCCGTTGGCAGGCGCAACTTCGCGATCTCGGTCACGCCCTGGCGGGCGAAGTCGACCGATTCGCCAAGGATTCGCAGTGATTCCGCTGGTGCGTGGAAGCCCATCGAGTTCTCCGCGTTGATGTAGTCCGCACGCCACTGGGCCTTGCGCTGCAACTCGCGGGCGGGTTTGAGTTGTTCGTCGGTCGCGCCCGCCGCCTGGGCGGCCTTGATGGCGTTGATGAGTTCCACGGTCGCGATCTCCGCCCGATCGAGCATGCCCTTGGTGCGCTGCTGGATCGTGTCCACGCGGGCGAGGATCTCCGTCTCGGTGTAGTTGTGGCACGTCTGGCACGAGAGGTTGACGTGGGCCATCGGGGTCTGCACCTGGTGGCTCGTGAACTTCATCGCGCCCTCGCGCTTGTAGGGCATGTGGCAGTCGGCGCAGGAGACGCCGCTGCGTGCGTGCACGCCCTGGCTCCACAACTCGAACTCGGGGTGCTGCGCCTTCAGGACCTTCGCGCCAGAGTCCTTGTGCGTCCAGTCGTTCCAGCCGACGGAGTTGTAATACGTTTCGGCCTGCTCCATCTTCAGCCCGTTGTGCCACGGGAAGGTCAGGCGCTTCTCGTCACCCTTGAAGTAGTACTCGACGTGGCACTGGCCACAGGACATCGAGCGCATCTCCTGGCGGCTCGCGAGGTCGTTGGGGTTGTACTTGTCCTTCTTGTCACCCTTGCGCCACTGCTCGATGCTGGGCATGTGTGGCACGGGATCGCTGGAGGCCGCGAGGTTCGCGATGCCCTCGATGAACGCCGGGCGTGTGATGCGCAGGGCCATCGTCTTGGGATCGTGGCAATCCAGGCACGTGACAGGGTGGTTCACGAGCGCGGAGGCGTCGGCGTAGGGGAGTTTGTTGACGTGCTCCCACCCCTTGAAGAGTTGCTGCTGGCCGCTCTCGCTGGTGAGCGAGTCGGTGAGTGCGCCGGGCGCGCCGAGTTTGATGCCTTGCTCGCGGTAGGCGACGACGTTGCTGGCGTGGCAGTTGAGGCACGCGCCGGGCTGGGGCTTCTTCTTGACGCGGTCGGTGTCGCGCTGGTCGTCGAGCATGAACGCGTGCCCGCGACGCTCGCGGTAATCGATGGCGAAGGCGTAGCCATTGAAGATCGTCTTGAGGCGCGGGTCGCTCGACAGTTTCGACTCGGCCTTCCAGTTGGCGCCGCTGTTCACGCCCGCGTGCATCGCGTCGTTGGGAGCGGCGTTGGTTGCTGCGGCATCCTCGGGCGGGCGGCCCTCGCTCCACTTGAAGCGTGCGAGCGTGTTGTTCGACGTGCGGACATAGCCGTCGTACTGACGTGGGAAGTTCTTGCCCCACTCTGCAGGGTCGATGGTCGCCTCGGTGATGTCGGCGATCTTGAGGACCGTGCTGTTTGCCTCGGCCTTGCGCTTGGAGATGTTCCCGAACATCATCATGGCGAGCACGGTGCCACCCGCGAAGGCTGCGGCGACGATCAGGAACATCGCGCCCTTCGCGACGCCGCGGCGTGACGCGGAAGGGGAAAGGGGCAAGGCGTGAGGCGTGAGTGGAGAAGAAGAGGGGGTGAGGGGGAGAGAGGGTGAGGGGGTGCGGGTCATGGCGTGAATCCTCGGAAGAAAGAGACTAGTTCGTTGGCTAGCGCGTCGGCCCGTGGGCGACGCTCGCGTGGCAGTGGATGCAATCAACGCCGCCTGAGATCCCCTGCGAGGCGGGGTGGTTTCCCGAGGCCGCCAGGCGGATGTCGTGCGTCATCGAATCGTGGCAGCGCACGCAGTTGTCGACCACGACATCGCGGCTGCCCTGCGTGATCTGGATCGGCTCGTGGAAGTCCTGGAACGTGAAACCCTTCGAGTGGCGATAGCCGTGCTCGGCCTTGACAAAATACTTGTGCGCCACGGAATCGTGCGGCACGTGGCAGTCGTTGCAGGTCGCGCGGTCGTGGTGGGGCGAACTCGACCAACTGTTGTACTGATCGTTCATGATGTGGCAGTTGATGCACGCCTGGGGCGAGTCGCTGAGGTAACTGGTTGCATTCGCGTAGTGCGCGGTGTAGCCCGTGGCGCCCGTGAACATGCCAACGAGCCCGCCCAGGACGAGGACGCTCGTGATGCCGAACTTCGCGGCGCGTGTGCCTTTCCGTGTGCCCTTCATTGCCGGAGTGGCGGCGGACCCTGTGGTGTTGGCGGAGTTGTTGCTCGGGTTGTCGGTGGCGGGACCCATGCGATCACGTTACCCGGTTCGATCGGGCGTCGTGGCGCAAAGATGTGCGAAAGCCCCTGAAACCGGGCCTTTCAGGGGCGGTCAACGCTCGATCGGGGCAATTTCCCTGATGCGATCGAGACGCCCAAACGCGTCGCCCGCATGCCGCGGCTGAGTGTCTAGCACCCTGCCTCAAATCTCACGAGGAAGAACAGCAAGTCATCGATGGTGACGGCGCCATCCGGCGTGCCGGTGCTGGTGCCGTTGTCGAGGTCGGCGGAGACGGCACCAGTCTCGAACGAGTTCAAGAAGAAGAGGAGGTCGTCGATGGTGACCGCGCCATCGGATGCGCCGGTGCCAGAACCGTTGTCGAGGTCGGCGGTGCATGGAGGCGTGATGTGCGCGTGGACGAGCGTGAGGATCGAGACGCCCATGGTGGCGGTGGGGGCGTTGCACTCGATGACGGCGTGGCGGCCGTGGACGCCCTGCGCGTGGAACCAGGGCGTGTTCTCGGTCACCCCATTGATGGTGTCGGTGTAAAGGACGACGGGGAGCGTGGTGCCCGTGGCGAGGTCGTGGGCGAAGAGGTTCTGGCGTTCGTTGGCTCCATCGCGATATGTCGCGTTGAACCAGACGACGCCATCGTCCACGGCCACGCGACCCACGCTGAACATGGTGCGCCCCGGCAGGCCGGGCATCGGGTCGCCCGTGCGGGCGATCACGCGGAAGTTGGAGCCATCAACGTTGGCGACGCAGACGACGGCGATCCCGCCGAAGTAGAGGTGCCCGTTGCCCGCACCGATGGCGACGAGTTCGCCGTCGGTGTCGATGGAGCCCACGATGTCGATCGTGCGACCGTCGCCTGGGATCGTGGTGGCCATGCTCGCGATGCGAACGGTCTGTCCTGTGGCGGTGTCGAACGCGAAGGCGCCGTAGCCGGCGGCGTTGAGATCGGGGAAACCGGCGCGCATGGTGTAGGCGATGGTGTTCCCGCCATAGGCGACGCTGCTGGACGAGGTGGAACTGACCTGCGTGCCGTCGGCGAGGGGCTGGTCGTAGGAGACGAGCGGGATGAGTTGCTGGTCGAAGGTATAGAGGCTGATGCCCGCGCCCGTGCCGCTGGTGATGCCCTGGTTGACGAAGGCGACGCCGAGCGCACCGGCGAAGGGGCCGTCGATCCACGGCCCGTTGCCGTTGAGGCGATCGGAGACCACCGCGAGCCCCGGTGTGGCGAACGTGCCCGCGTAGAGGCCATCGGGTGGGTTGGTGCCGCTGGTTGCGCGGCCCGAGAAGTAGACGGCGTTGTTCCAGACGGTGGGGATGCGCATCGAGCCGAAGAAACGTCCGGGGTTGTTGGGGACCGGATCGCCGTCGGCGACGACGATGTGCGGCGGGGTGTTGGTCGGATCATCGATGCGACCGGCGTAGATGACGGCCGAGAAGTTCTGCACGAGACCGTAGCCCGCGACGATGCCGTTGTGGAGGGAAGGAAGGCTGACGGCGCGAATGGGCCCGTCGTTGGTCTGGAGGACCCGTCGGATGACGGTCTGCCCCTGCGCGGGCGACGCGAGGATTGTGAGCGCGAGGATGCCCATGATCGCTCCCAGCGCGAGCAACGCGGGCAAGGGCGAAGGGGCGGGCTTGTTGGGCTGATGGGGCATGCTTGCACATGCGGGAAACGATCGGGCGGGATGTCAGGAAGAAGACGGCATTCGGCATTCGGGAAGAAGAGGGGATGGGGGCACACACACCGTCACCCTCTCGCCGGGTCATCTCTGCCCCGCGATCATCGTCACGGGCACCAGCAGCCCGAGGAACGTGGCGTGGTACCACACGGGCATGAGCGACCACGCGGTAGATTGCACGCCAATGCCAACCAGCAGGAGGAGGATCGCGGTGAAGAGCACCGGGACCTTGGTCTTCCCTCGGGGAGCGATGCGCGCGGCCGCGAAGCCCGCGGCGGCGGAACACCCGACGCTGAGCGCGAGCAGGCCCAGGAGCGTCGGCACTTCGGTGATGGGCGTCTTGGCCTTTGCGGCGTCCGCGACCTTGGCGAAGAGGAGCGCGTTGCCCCCCAGCCAGAGCGCGGACCACAAGGCAAAGCCAACGACGACGGCGACGATCGATCGGAACATGGGGCGTCCTTTGTGTGGCGGCCGTGTCCGTGGCCCGATTGGTGGTCCATTTGGTTCGGTGCGGGTTTAGTCCACGGGCCAGTGCTCGCTGCGCGTGGACTTGGGTGCGGGGAGAATCGCAAAGAGGCGATAGAGCAGGCGCACGCCCAGCGTGGGCTTGCCCGTTTCGAGGACGGCCTTGAGCGTCTTGCAGATGAGCGTCGAGCCCTGGGCCATCTGCTTGAGCGTCTTGGACCCAGCGATCGCCTTGCTGATCGTCAGGATGAACTCGGTCCCCTCGGGCACCTCGCGCAGGTCGTACGTCACGACGCAGGGCGGCTCGTCCATCGACGCGAACTTGAACGTGTGGCTGAATCGCTTGAGCGGAATGATCTCGAGGATCTCGCCGACGACGCCCGTGTGCTTCGCGTCGGGCGTGCGCATGGCGAGTTTCGTGCCCGGCGACAGCCCGCCGGGGCCAAGGTGCATGCGCGAGTTGAAGAAGCACGCGATCGGAACGTCGGTGCGCGTGATCTCGCTCCACACGGCCCGCACCGGGGCCTTGATCACTACTTTGTAGACGCTGTCTGGCGCGATGGCGGCGGAGGTAGAAGTGGGGGCTGCTTGCGTGGTGCTAGGCATGTTTCTGCTTCCTTGTCTGACGCGTTGTGGTTTGGCGAGACGTGGCCTGGCGCGATGTGGTTTGGCGTGCGGCGGATCGTGACGACGCGCCCGCCTCGGCCTTGCTCTCGAGCAGTTCTTTGAGGTCCGCGACGCGTCCGGCCCAGAACTGGGCGTACTCGTCCGTCCAGCGGTCGTAGACGAGTTGGATCGGCATGATGTTGAAGAAGAGGTGTCGCTGGCGGCCTTGCGTGCGCGAGACGATGAGGTTGGCGCGCTCCAGGACCTGCACGTGCTTGAGCGTGCCGACGCCGCTGAGTCCCAGGTGCGGCGTGAGGTCCGCCGTGGTCATCCCCGGCTTGGCGCGGAGGAGGTCCAGGATGAGCCGCCGCTGGGGATGGGCGAGTGCGGCGAAGAGGGTGTCGAGGTCGTCGGGGGCCATTGCTAACTACTAGGTTAGCATACACGACGTGAGCAAGTCAACCCGATTTTGGTTGGGAAGAAGAAGAGGGGTGAGCAAACACCCGTTCGTCTTTCCCGAATGCTGACTTTCTTACCGCCTGCGACGCGTTGCCGCGAGCAATCCCACGCCCGCGAGCATGAGCGCGCCCGGCGCTGGCACGTTGTGCACGACGACGTTGTAGTTGTCGTAGTCGCTGACGCTGCCTGTGGGCTGGGCGGAGAAACTCGCGTTGATGGTGACGAACCCGAAGCGCAGGGGTGCGCCGGTCGCCGAGAAATCCACCGTGCCCGAGCCATTGACGCACATGAAGTCCGCGGGGGTCAGGCCCGTCGACGCGACGGTGCCCCATGACGGGTTGCCAAGGTTGGCAAATGCGGTCTGCACGTACACGAGCGAGCCCTGCTTGATGCCCATTCCCACGCCCGGGATCTGGCCGCCGACGGTGCTGATCAGTCGCCCATCGATCGAGAAATCAACGCTGGTGATCGCGCCCTGTGAGACCGGGTCGTACCGCGTCGCGGTGTTGGTGCCGTAACGGCTGAAGCCATAGAACCAGCCGGTGTTCGCGGGGACGGACTGATTGATCTGCCGGTAGGAGCCTGGGTTTCCGCCACTGGCGACCTGGCTGGGCGTGCTGCTCCCGCCGCCGACGATTTCGAAGCCCCAGGTGCTGGGGTTAAACGTGCCATCGGTATAGGTGACGTCTGCGTGGGCCAGGCCCGCGCTGGCCAACACTGCGGCCATGAACACGAACGAACGAACGGGCGCTGGGCCCGCGACGCGGAAACTCTGCTGCATGTCTGTCTCTCCTTGGCACGCAGCATACGAGGGGATTGCCGCCTGTCAAGGCCAATGTGGCGGTCGAGGTCCGAGAAGCGAGGCAAAGACGAAGGGCAAGGCGGGAGGCGTGAGTGAAGAAGGTGCGGAGAGGGGGTGATGCGGTGACAGCAAGCGAGTGTGTGAGGGTGAGTGTGTTCCCGCCCTCTGTTCTTCCCCTCGCTTGATTGTTCGCGTTGCGTTGGCGTTTCGGGGCGTGGAGTTGACACCCCTGCGGATCGCGGGGAACGTCCCTAGCGGAACACCCTCTGAGCCTCCGCCCGCTCGAAGCGCTTCTTGGCGTCGACGTTGCTGGCGAGCGGCTCGCTCGCGCCGGGACGGGCGAACGCGAGGATTGTGCGGCTCACGGCCCACATGCGGGCGAACTCCTTCTCCGCTGCCGAAGAGTCCACGCTCGCGCCGCCCAACGCCCAAACGTCACTCCACATGCACAGATACTTGGCGGACTTCTGCTCGCGCGTTGCTTTGATGGTCGTGTATGAGGCGTCGGGCGCCGTTCCGCCGCCGGGCAGGTTCTCAAAGAAACGGGCCGTATGCAGTTCGTCGAGAACACCCCGCACCTGCTCGGGCGTCAGCCGACCGACTCGGAGCGACGTCTTGGGCTTGCGAGTGTCGGCGGCGAAGATCACCACGCCGTCATCCCACGCGGCGAGGAGCACGCCGGTGTGGTCGTTCTCGGGAGGGACCATCCCCGACTGGAACGAGATCGAATAGGCCAGTTGCGGCGCGGGCTTCGCGTCTTTCGTAGTGGGTGGCGTGGGCTCCGCCTTGTTCTGGGCTGCACCCAGAAGTGACATCGCAGCGGCAAGGGCGAACAGGACGGCAAGCGGCTTGTGGAACGCGCGTGGGGTGGTGTGCATGGGTCCTCCGAAGAGTGTGGTTCGCGGCCCAGTCTACCACAGGTCGCAGTTTCGTTGGATCCCAAGTTACACTTGCGTGGTACAGTCTTTGAGAGGCTGTCCACTCCCGGAGGCATCATGTCCAAAGCCGTTGTCGATCCCGCCGAACTGCGTCGCTTTGCCCAGGACCTCAAGCGGTTCAACTCCGGGCTGCTTACGCAGATGGCCGTCGTGCAGAGCCGCCTGAACGACCTGTCGCAGTCGTGGCGCGACCAGGAGCACAAGAAGTTCGTGGAGGAGTTCGACCTCACTATGAAGGCCCTCGCCCGCTACGCCGAGGCGACGGACAAGCACATCCCGTTCCTGTTGAGGAAGGCGGAGAAGATCGAGGAGTATTTGAACCAGAGGTAAGAGGGCAATGGGGAATGGGCAGTGGGCATTGGGATCAGAGCCCGAAGCCCACGACGATTGTCTGTTCTTTCCCATTCCCTATTCCCCATTGCCCAGTTCCCATTGCCCTCCCCCATGCCCGCCAACATCCGTTCCATCGAGGCTCTCAAGCAGGCGAAAGCGGCCCTCGCCAAGTTCGCCGAGGATGCCGGTGCGCTTCTTGCCACCGTCGATTCCGATGTTGCCCGCATGGGGCAGTGGCTCACGCACGAGCGCCCCGCACACTGGAAATCGCAGGTGCGCAAGCGCGAGGAAATGGTGCAGGCCGCACGGCAGGAGATCAGCCGGAAGCAACTCGCCGCGGCACCAGAGCCCGCGTCGACGGTGCTCGAACGCCGTGCGCTGCAACGGGCGCAGGAGAAGTTGGGCGAGGCGCAGAAGCGTCAGCAGAACACAAGGCGCTGGATCGGCGTGTGGGACAAAGAGTCCCTGATGGCCCGCGGCTCGATCTCGCAACTCAACGACTTCGTGCGCGTCGACATTCCAAAGGCGATCGCCCGCATCGACCGCATGATGGAGCAGGTCGAGGAGTACCTCGCGATCCAGGCGCCGTCGAGCGACCTGCCCGCCGATGTCGGAACAGTGGGGGAGGGAAGCGCTTCGGGTGGCGATGCCTCGATGGCACGGCCTGTGTCGGACGAGAAGCCCGCGATCAGTTACGAGTACCTGCGCCCGTTCGCCGCCGAGGCCATGCCCCGCGCCAAGCCACCCCGCGAGTCGATCGCGTGGAGTGCGCTGGCGATCCCGCCCCTCACCGAGCAGGAACAGTTCGAGATCTACGGGTTGGCGATCAGTGAAGAGAAGAGCGAGCAAGCGAACAAGCGAGCAAGCGAGCGAGGGGAGCAGGGTGCGTGTGTGCCCACCCCCTCTTCATCTTCCCCCATTCCCGTCTCCCCACTCCCCATTCCCGTCTCCCTCTGCGTCGCCTCCACCGCCCTCGACAAGCCTCTCGTCTGGCTCCTGCGGTCCACGCCGGTGGACGAGGCCGATTCGGGGTGGTATTTGGGATCGTTGGACAATCCGGGGGCGACCGGGCCGGTGTGGAAGGTCCCGCTGGCGGAGGTTCTGGCGGGGCGTCCGGACCTGCAAACCCTGCTGAGCAAAGGATTTGGGACGTTGGCAGTCCTCGGCCCCGAGGGGGTCATCGGGGTCTACGACGCCAACGGACGCAACGTCTGGTTGGCGGAAGGGTAAAAAGGTTGGTAGTCTGTGCGGGCGGGTGGAATGGGAGCAACTGGACCGATGACACCTGCGAACAATGAACGGACGATGCCATGAGCATCCATGCGGCCAAGGGAGCATTGGTCGACGCGATGAAGGAACTGACGATCCGCTGGGATCAGTCCAAGTCGCAATGGGATGACGAAGCGAGCCGCCGCCTGGCGGCTGACACGATCGACCGCCTCACACCGAAAGTGATTTCGGCGTGCAAGGGGATCGAGGATCTGGCGGGCCTGATCTCGTCTGCGAGGCGAGACTGCGGGGACGACGAGCCCTGAGAAGAGCCGCCACACACGACAGAAAGCGGAAATGGGCGACCAGAGCCTGACATCCCGCGAGCGCAGTGCGCTGGACCGATTGGTCCCGCTGGTATCACATCGCGCCAAGCGCGACGCCGAACTCTCCGCGAAACTCCGGGACCAGACGATCGACGCGGAGCGCGACTATCAAGACCAGGCCCGCGCCGCCGAGGTTGCCTCCGCCGCAGAGATCCGCGCCGCCGAGCAGCAGCACGAGGACAAGGTTCTGGTTCTCAAGGAGGCGTTCGACGCCGAGCATCGCGCCGCCGAGGCCGCGATGAACGCGGAAGTCTCGGCGTTCAATGAGCGCACGCAGTCCATCGAGAACGCCGCCCAGCAGGACATGGACGACGCTGGGTGGCTCGCCGAGACCGTCGTCGAATCCAGCGAACGCAAACTCAAGAGCGACTTCACGAACCTTGCGAGGCAGATCGCGGCCTTCACCAGCGACGTTGAGCAGGTCCGCAAAGAGGCCGACGCGCTGCTCGTCAAGCACGGCTATCCATCGCTCAAGGACTATCCCGACGGCCCGCCCGGCGCGATCCTCGGGGGCGAGCCGACGTCTACGAAGCAGGCCTGCGAACTGGCGCGTGCTGATGTCCTCAAGTCCTTCGCGGCGTTGAACGCGCGCTTGCGTCCCACGATCCTGCAGATCCAGGGGCGTGCTCTCACGTCGTTCATCCTCGCGTCCATCGGAACTGGGATTGGCGGGTTTGCGTTCCAGCCTGTGAGTGCGTCCAACCTCGCGATCGGCGGCGTATCGGGTCTGGTCGCGGGCGTGGTCGTGACGTCGCTCGCGGGCTCGCTCATCCGCCGCCGCGTGCCGCAGACCTCGACGCAACTCGGCGAGGCGATCGCGCGTGCGGTCTCCTTGGGGACGCACTGGCTGGAGGAATCCGAGGCGGAGAAGGACCGGCAGGCATCGATCATCCGCGAGAAGCGTGACGCGGAAGTGCGCAAGGCCAAGGACAGATTCTCGGCGATCCGCAAAGAGATCCACCGTCGTCGGCACGAGGAAGAGCCGGCGATCCGCCAGCGTCACGAGAGCGTGCTGAACGCCGTGAAGCGTCGCTTCGATGTGGGTGCGCGAGCCGCGGATGATGAACGTCGCCGCCGACTTGATGCCGCCCAGAGCGCCCGCGAGTTGCACGTGCGTCAGGCGCAGGCACGACGCCAGCAGCGTGTGGGCGAGGCGCGAGACGCCGAGGAGATCGGACGTCGTGCCTTGATGGCGGAGTGGAACGAGGGCGTCCGCTTTGTGCTCGCGGAGCGTGACGCGCTCGTCGAGGCCGCTTCCCGCAACAACATGGACTGGGCCGAGGGCGCGTGGGAGACGTTCCGCCCCAGTTCCTTCGTGCCACCGGCGATCCGCTTTGGCGAGATGGAGATCGATGCGGCGACGATCGCGGGCGGGCTTGCGGCCGAGGTGCCCCTTGCGCGAGAACTGCTGCCGCTGCGTCTGCCCATGATGCTCGACCTGCACGACAAGGGGTCGGTCTTGTTCCAGTCCGGGCCCGAGGGCCGGCCGATGGTCGTGCGCACGGTCTCGAACATCCTGCTTCGCCTGCTGACGGCGTTCCCACCCGGCAAAGTGCGCTTCACGTTCATCGATCCCATCGGATTGGGCCAGAGTTTCGCGGGTTTCATGCACCTTGCGGATTACGAGGAAGCGATCGTTGGCGACAAGATCTGGACCGACGCGAAACGCATCGAGCAGAAACTCGTGGACCTCACGGATCACATGGAGAACGTGATCCAGAAGTATCTCCGCAACGAGTTTTCGACGATCCATGAGTACAACCAGCAGGCGGGCGA